>Ga0224723_1001364_pt1 | contig 14830 bp, 13 predicted proteins | sample Balambano_FR2_Me_FD_161647 | JGI IMG/M metagenome (GOLD analysis project Ga0224723, IMG submission 161647) | Freshwater sediment microbial communities from Lake Towuti, South Sulawesi, Indonesia - Balambano_FR2_MetaG | ecosystem: Environmental > Aquatic > Freshwater > Lake > Sediment | place...
GATTCCTGGAACGACCTCCACCGGAACCCCCGCCTGCATCAGGTCTTCCATTTCTTCGCCGCCCCGCCCAAACACAAACGGATCCCCGCCCTTGAGCCGTACCACGATCGCGTGATGCTGTGCCTTGTCGATCAGCAACCGGGTGGTTTCTTCCTGAATCAGCGAGTGCCGCCCCCGCCGCTTGCCTGCGTTGATCTTTTCAGCATGAGGATTAATCATTGCCAGAATCAGGGGACTGACCAGCGCATCATAAACGACGACATCTGCATGTTCGAGTAGCCCTTTGCCCTTCAGCGTCATCAGCCCAGGATCGCCCGGACCCGCACCCACGAGATAAACTTTGCCGATCGGCGCAGAACCCTGTTCAGAACGATCGCTCTGCAAAGGCAACGGCTGCACATTGTCAAACGACTCGTTCAATGGCTCGTTCAACGACTCGGTGCTGGCAGCAGACTCAAAAGAAGGCAGGTCAGGCAGATGGGTATTGTTCATCAGGAGGGGGAGGGAGAAGGGACTGGATCAGGCTTGAGCGATTTTGCGTCTTGATCTAGCGTTTTGAGCTTGCGCTTTAACTGGCGTCTTGAGTACCACAGTAGGCGCGACACTTCAGCAATCTCGTGTCATTGAATACAAAATATTACCATTTATGAAGAATGTGCATCGCGACAATGCTGATTTTGCATTCTTTCAAGCTAAAAACAGAAATTCCCAGGATGCGCCTGGGAACTGCTGATTGATTGCTGATGCCCTCAGTCTAACGAAAGACTCACCAACCGGGTCAGGATTTGGTTGAATTCAAGACAGAGGAAGTCGAGGGAGGAACGGTCGCCTTCTGCAGGTTTGAGATGTAGTAGGGCTGCTTGCCGCGCGGTGTCACCAGCCAGCTTGAGTGCCCCCGCACGTGGTCGTAGATTGCCACGATCGCAATGATGTTCTTAAAGAAAATATAGGGAACCAGCAGCAGCACATGGTTGATGTAGTAGTAAATGGGGTAGCGCACCTGAGCCACCTTTGCGGTCGCCAGCGTTTGATAGACCCCGCCGATAAACGAGATCAGGGTGCTGAACCACAAATATCGGTTCAAGCTATCGGGGATTGTGCCATCGGACAACGACAGGCTGAGGACGATCGGAATAATTTGAATTGCAACCAGAGAATAAAACTCACAGTAATAAAGCAAATAAATCCAGAACGCCTTTTGCACCAGGCTGAGCTTATCAGAGTTCCAGAGCTGTCGCTGATACTTGAGCGCGACTTCCAGCCAGCCCTGTGCCCAGCGTTTGCGCTGAAACCAGAAAGATTTCAAATCGACCGGAGCCAGCTCGGTGCTGATGATGCTGCGATCGTGCAAAATCCGATAGCCCCGAAGCAGCGTCCGCATTGAAGCGTCAATGTCTTCGGTCAACATCACCGGATTAAAGCGGATTTGCTTGAGCACTTCAGTCCGCCAATAGCCGTTGGAGCCGCCAAAGATGCTGGAATCTGTCAGGAAGGATTTTGCCGAATGAACAATGCCGTAGATCATCTCAAATTCAACGGCGATCGTCTGAGTCAGCAGGCTCTCTCGATGGTTGCGGATAATGCTGCGCCCCTGCACCACGTCATAGCCCTGCTCGATCCAGTGCCACGCCCGAAACAAACAGTCGGTCGCAGGATGGTGATCCGCGTCCAGAATGCAGGTAATTTCTCCGGTAACGAGTTCAAAGGCGGCGTTGAGGTTTTCAGCTTTCGATCGGCTCCCTTCCACCCTCAAGAGCTTTAACTCCGGATAGAGCTGGGCAAGCCTGCGCAAATCTTCTTCGATCGCTAAGTCGTGGGGCGTATTGTATGCCAGCACCACCTCAAAGCCATCGGGTGGACGCTGCACGTTGAGCAAAATATGTTCCAGCGTTTCCAGAATGATTTCTTGCTCATTGGGCAGGTACGCAGCCAGCAAAAAGGAGCAGCGAGGAACGGGCAACTTCGGGTAGGGCTGTCTTGCACCCCCCAACCCCAAACGATCCTTAAAACGATAATAGAATCGACGAAAGCGATTGCGCTCAAGCTTATAATCATCCGTAGCGAAACGACGAGCGATCGCACTGGTAGACTCCACCAGCAGCATCAGCCCACTAATCACATAAAACGTGGCAATCAGCAGATGCAGCCCGGTGACGCTCCAGCCCTCCTGCCGCATCCAATAAAACACGATCGTTGGAAATCCAATAAGCACTGCATGAGCAAATAATGCCTTGCGCAGCTCGACCGTCCACTTCCTCACTTGCGTTACCCTCCTCACTGAACAATGAGTTGCTAATGGCTACAGGATGACTCACAACTGTCCCCTTGTGGGAGATCTAGCTGACAGATTGTGAGGCGACTTCTCGCTTAGGAGAGATTTATCGCGTTCTAGCTCCTGCTGCGCGACCCACTGGGTTTTGCTTCTGTCGTCAGATTGACACAGATACAGTCGCTGACCGCCGACTACTCGCCCAACCTGGAGGATCGTCCAGCTACCTTCGCCACTACAGCGAACCCGGTCGCTGACCTGGAACCCCCAAATTTGCTGCCCTGAGGCGGGTATCAAAGCGTGATCCACGCTCCGCAGGATTGCCATCGTCAACTGCTGGATCAGTGGAGTAGTGTAATCTGCGAGAACAGACAAAATCAAGGTTCCGACGACCATCAACGGCAAGATTTGGGAATATGAGACTGGAGGATCTTCAATTGCCAGACGAATTGTGCGATCGACCACAAAGTTGTAAATTAAGAAAAAGTGATAGGTGTGGAAACCCAGTCTTGCCATTGCCGCCTCAATCAGAAGTGACTGGGAGCATGTCACCTTTGTTGCCCTCACCCGAAATCCCGCTCCCATTTGTCACCATTTTTGGGGGAGAGGGACTTCAATCCGACTCCCCTTCTCCCGCTCTGAGAGAAGGGGTTGGGGGATGAGGGCAGATTTGCAAAAGTGACATGCTCCCGAAGTGACTTTTGCAGGAAGTGACAAGCTGCGTAGCCCAGTCCTGCCAAGCCGATCGGCAGCAAGATATCCGCAAAGACCCATTCCAAACGGCTAAATTGACCCACCCAGCCGATTGCATCAACCGCTGCGCTCACCACCCCATCGGTTGGATGTCCAGGAAAACACTGAGCCTGTTTGTTAGCAAAACGAGCATCTTTCATCGACTGCAAACTTACAGAAAGCTTGAAAACAGGACTGACAGAATTCCCCTGAGAAATAATGTTTGCTCAACAAAATGTGCTGCTCTGCTGACTCACAAAGCAGCACTATTAACCAATTCGTAGCGGCTTTTCAAGACATTTCTCAAGTCATTCTAATCCTTCGATCGTCGAGCGACTCAAACAACTTGAAGATTAAGAAAAGAATTCTGGCAAAAAATGGCAGATTACATCTTACCTTTTTGCATCACCTCTTTCAGGTGAGAGCGCACTTCTTCAGCGTGTCTCTTGTCTTCTTGCTGAAGCTTTTTCAGCAGCTCAACACAAGGCTGGGAACCTGCAGATTCTGCATCCTTCACATAGGTATCGTAAAGCTGAACCGCATCCGATTTGCTCTTCAGCACAGCCAGCAAATCGTATTCCAGATCGTTAATAACTTTGGTATTGCCGTTGGTAGACATACTGAAATCCTCGTGAGTTTTCACCTTCTCACAGTGACTTACCCTTGACCGTAATCCATCTGTCGAAAAGGAGATTCAGAGCGAGGATTCTTCTATCGTGGGAAAAAGAAGCTGCATGACCTGATGCAGAGGTTGACTCCGCTGTTCATGCACAAACACCAGCGGCAAAAGCGCCAATAGCCGCAGTACGCCCGACAGCGCAAAAATGCCAAGCAAGCCGCCCCATCCATCGACCTGTGCCAAAAAGCCGCCTGATAAGGTTCCCAGTGCGCCGCTGACCCCTGCGACTGCCGCGACAATGCCAAAGTAGGCAGATTGGTTCTGTACAGGCGCAACGCCAATTTGCAGATTGTTGGTGCAGAGGTCGATCGCCGCCCAGGTTGCCCCCCCCAGCATGTGCAGCAGCGGTAGCCACAACCAGATTGAAAGGGTATTTGCGCCTGTAAACAGCCAGAGGAGCGGCGTCACGGCAACTAAAACTCCTACGCCTATCAGGATCGGACGATTTCCAACGCGATCGGCAACTCTGCCCCAAAACAAAAGCATGAGCAGGTTTGCTGCCGCACTCAGGCTGTTATAGAGCGTGACCTGGCTGATATCCAGCTTCAGATTATCGAGCAAATATAAGTTAAAGAAAGGTGCGCACAAATTGACCGAAAACATCCATAAATTGAAATACAGCAAAAACATCAAAAAGTTCGTGTCTTTCAGGATGCTGAGGGGAGAATGCTTGGAGGGAATTTCTGTTAACTCAACTTCCTGAACGGCGGAGTTTTCAGCATGAGTATTGGGGACTGAATGCTGGAGCTGAGGATTCACATCCACGATAAGAAACTGGAATCCCAGGCTGATCATTCCAAACACAATTCCCAGGATCAAAACAATACCGAATCCTTCCAGCGTGCCTCGAAACCAGAGAGACACGATTAAACCCAGGAGCGGAATGCTAATCAAATTGGTTAGATTCGCTGCGCTGTTGCGAAAGCCAAAGTAGCGTCCTCTCAAACGACGAGGAACCAACACCGCCATCCAGCTCAGCCAGGATGCACTCCCCAACGCGCCCAAAAGACTGCTAGCCAGCAAAATTCCTAGCGTCCAGAGAATAAGAGATTGGGGGTCAAAGTGATACCAGCTTGTCAAAAAAATGCCGATCGCCAGTACGACCCACAGCAAACGAGAGATGCCATAAATCCAGAGGCAATAGGCATGGCGACTGGTCGTTTTTTCAGAAAAGTAAGCGCCGATCGGCTGTACTAAATTTGCCAGCATGGGAATTGATGCCAGCAGCCCAATCTGAGTTGAGCTAGCACCCAGATTGAAAATGAAATTGCTAAGCAGCACCCCGCCCGTTGTATTTGAAAAAACAGCCGCAAATACGCCATCCAGCGTCGATGCACTCAGACTTCTACGAATGACGTTTTTTGAGGTTTTAGGAGTGATTGATTCTGCAGGGGGCGGAAGCGTAACTTCGGTTGCTTCACCGTTTTCTAGAGCGATCGCCGGAAGTTGACGAACCGTAGCTTGCTCAAAATTCTCCGAAGCAAGGGTATTGATAGACAAAGAATCCACTGCTAACCTCGATGAATAGGGCAATGAAACACCGACCTGATACAGCTCAACTAGTAAAGCATCAAGATTGTGAAGAACGAAGCTGCTCTACAATTTACTGCATTCTTCTCGCTGCATTCTTCTCGCTGCATTCTTCTTGCTGCATTCTTCAACATACCCGCGCATCTAATCATTTTTATAAAGGTAAATTGAGAGTTGTTAAGACACACCTTCCCTCTGAAAGAAGTTGCCATGTTCCCCAGGTGGATACGGCTCGTTCTGGTAGGAACACTGACTCTATTAACAATTGTAAGCTGCCAGAACTTCACTCCTTTAACTGATGCAGAACAAGTTACTGTGCGCCTAAGCGGATGGGGAGCAAGCCTGGTCGAACAGCAGCTCCTACGGCAGGTTATCGATGATTTTGAGCAGCAGCATCCTGGGATTCGGGTCAAGCTAGAAACGATCGCCGATCAGTATATGGATGTTATGAAAACGCGCCTGATCGGAGATGCCGCGCCCGATGTGTTTTATCTGGATGCTCTGGATGCCCCATTTTTAATGGCTCAAGATGTTTTAGAACCGCTTGATTCCTACATTCAACCTGCGTTTCAAATCCAGGATTTTGAGCAGAACTTGCTCAATGTTTTCAGACACGAAAATAAAATTTATGGCTTGCCCAAAGATTATTCAACCCTGGCTTTGTTTTATAACAGAAAGGCATTTGCCGAAGCCGGAATCACTGCGCCCCCCGCAACCTGGGAGGAGCTAGTTTCCTTTTCAAAACAGCTCACGATCGATCGCAACGGAGACGGCAAGCCAGAACAGTACGGGCTGGGAATTTTACCAGAACTGCCGCGCCTGTCGTTTATGATTCGGGCTGCGGGGGGCGAGGTAGTGGATGCAAACGGACAGGCAACTTTTGCGGATGAAGCTGCACTCCAGGCACTTCAGCCCGTAGTGGAGCAGTATCGGGTCGATCGGACTTCGGTTCGGGCGATCGATGTGGGTGCAAATTCGGGCAGCGAAATGTTTGGGCAGGGCAGAGTCGCGATGGTGCTGGAAGGCAACTGGATGATCCCTTACCTGCGAGAAACCTTTCCTGACATCGAATATGGAACCGCAGAAGTGCCGCGCGTTAACCAGCAGCCCGGAACGATGGTCTACACGGTCGCTTATGTGATGGATCGTCAGTCGCGCCACAAGACAGAAGCCTGGGAACTCATTTCTTACCTGACGGGAACAGAGGGCATGGCAAAGTGGACGGGAACCGGATTTGCTCTCCCCACACGCCGATCGGTTGCAGAAGAACAGCAGGTCGATCGAGATCCGCTGCGATCGGCTCTGGTCGCAGGTGTGAAATACGCAACTCCCTGGCAGCTAGGCGCTTATCCAACCGTGGTGAACAACCAGTTTAATAACCAGTTTCTCAGCGCGTTGTTAGGGGAACAACCGCTTCAGCAGGCAATGCAAAAAGCAGAACAGGATGCGAATGCTCAGATTCGATCGATGGAGTAATCAGGGAAGATACCAGAGAAAAAATCTCTAGCCTTTGCTGCCTGTGAAGGTAATTCCCTGAATGAAATAGCGATTGAACAATGCATAGATTCCTAAAACCGGAAGCGTGAAAATCATCGATGCAGCCATGATGTAATTCCAGTAGCTAATAAAAGCTCCCTTAAAGCTATTCAGTCCAAGCGGCAGGGTAAACATTTCGGGTTCAAATAGCACTACAACAGGCAGCAAAAAATTATTCCAGCTATTCATAAAAATCAAAACCGCTTGTGCGGCTAAGGCGGGTTTTGCAAGCGGCAGAACGACGTGCCAGAAAGTGCTAAATTGCCCCAGTCCATCCAGTGCGGCTGCTTCCTCTAGCTCTTTGGGGAAACTGAGAAAAAATTGCCGCATCATGAAAATAAAAGTCGCGTTCACCATCACTGGAGCAATCATCCCCTGATAGGAATTCAGCCAGCCAAACGCCTTCAGAATCAGAAAGGTGGGGATCAGCGTCACTTGAATCGGAACTGCCAGAATTGCCAGCACCAGAAAAAACCAGAACTGTCTGCCCGGAAACTTGAGCCGCGCCAGGGCATAGCCTGCCATTGAATTAAAAATTAGATTCAAAACCGTAACGCAGACTGCGATAAAAAAGCTGTTCCATAGCCAGCGCAAAAACAGCGGCTCTCGCTGAATAATTTGCCGATAGTTTTCCAGGGTGAACTGACGTGGAATAAAGTTTGTGCTGCTATCAATAATCTCAGACAAGGGTTTGAACGAAGCAGATAATGCCCACAAAAACGGAATGAGTGTGACGATCGCATATAAAATCAGCACCCCGTAGAGCAAGGCGATCGAAATTCTTTGGCGTGAAGTGTTCTCAAATGAAGTGGGTTGTTGAGCCATTGCCTGTTCTATTCTTCCTGAGCAAAGAACTGTTTCTGGACTAGGGTAACAATGATAATTGCAGCCGCGAGTAGGAAAGCGATCGCAGCAGCATATCCCATTTGCAAATCCCGAAACACTGCCTGATAGATTAGCAAAACCAGCGTTAGCGTTGCATTGTTGGGTCCGCCTGATCCGCCAGAAAAAATGTATGCCTGATCAAAAAGCTGAAATGTGCCAATAATACCCATTGCAACAACAAAGAAGGTGACAGGCTTCAAGAGCGGCAAGGTAATGTTTAAAAACTGATCCCAGGCGCTGGCTCCGTCAATTCTGGCAGCTTCGTAGAGCGATCGAGGAATATCTTGCAGCGCAGCCAGATAAATCACCATAAAAAAGGGCGCAGTTGACCAGATGTTCATCAGCATAATGCCCTTGAGCGCAACTGCCGGATCGCCCAGCCAATTGTAAGTTGGGAGTCCAAGAAGGCTCAGGAATTGATTTAATAAACCGTTGCTGTTATACATCCACATGAAGATCAGCGTCAGCACGGCTGAAGAGGTGACTGTCGGCAAAAAATAGAGAATTCGCCAGACGTTTTTTCCTCGAATCCCTGCGTTTAAGGTGACGGCAAGTGTGAGTGCCAGAATCGTTTGCGCCGGAACCACGATCGCCACATACTGAACTGTGTTTCTCAACGCAATCCAGACGCGATCGTCCTCTATCAGTCGCTGAAAGTTTCTCAAGCCAATAAACTGATACTGAACCTCTCCCAGAAGCTGAACCTTCTGAAGCGATAGAAAAACAGAGTAAAGAATCGGCAATACAAAAAACGTTCCTAAAACAAGAAGGGCTGGCGTGATAAATAAATAGCCAACCGCTCCTTCACTGATTTTTAGCTTTTGCATAGCAGCTACACCCAAACTGGGTATATCCAATCAAACTATTTAGTAAGGATTGGTTGAAGACTGCCGCGATCGTAGCTGATATTCCGCCTGGAGTCCAGGATCGGTAAATTCAATTCTGACGTTTGCTCCCTGATATTCAGAGCGACTTGCCAACTCCGCAAGCAGTTGGCTGGCGGCTTGAATTGACATCAGCGAACCCTGTCCGTTGCCGTTGGGGCTCTGAGCAGCGCTGCGAACCGACTGAGAACCTGTGAGATTTGAACTCGCATTGAGCGATTCGATCAATTCAATCGTCGATCGATCGCCCTGACTCAAATCGACTTCAACAAGCTGCCTGCGTTCTGGGCTAAGCTGCTCCACGATTAACTTTTCGCGTCGCACCGGAACCTGAACCATCTCGGTAACAACTTCTTTGCGCATGATCACATCGCCGACCTTGCGCTTGCGAGCGTTGACAACGAGCCGTTCTTCGAGCAACTGAATCTTTTCTTCCTGAGCGATGCGGGCAGGGGTTCTAGCCGGAACGGGCGGAGTTGCGAGTACTTCACCCGCAGGCGCAGGGGCAATAGTTGATTGCTGAATGGGCTGCGCAATAGGCGGCTGAACTGACGGCTGAACTGGGGCGGGTCTAGAAACCGTTGTTTCAGGCACGACGACGCGCTGAACTTCTTTATCGGGATGGGGAACGTCCAGCGGTGCAGAGGTTTCGAGCGGCGCAGAAGCTTCTAGCGGAGCATAGGTTCGCAGATTTGCCGCACCTGAAACAGAGGTAGAACTTGCTGCTGAATTTGCCGTTGTCGGAGTACCGATCGTTTGATTCGCCACTGTTGATCCCGCGTTCCGAACAATGCCATCGGCAGTAACAATCGGCAAGCCGGAGAGTTGGGCTGCGCTTAGCTCAGTATTAATTTGATGAGCATGAGAATCGATTTGAAAGCGGTCAAGCGGCACTAGAACTTTGTCGGCATTGTACTCAGGACTGCGATTGATAACCAGATAATACCGACCTGCTTCGTCAACCCAGGTATCATGCACCTCGCCAATCAGCGATCGTTCACTTGTGTAAACCTTAAAGTGATCAATATTGCTTCTATCAAACAAGCGATGGAAATCTGGGTCTGAATGTTTGAGTCTGAAAAAATTTGTCATAGTTCTCACCCTATTCATGGAATAAGAGTGAGCGATCGCGTGTCCTCAGTCGTTCACTGATTCTTCGTCGATCGCATCACTCAATTTATCACCTAACCTTATTACCTAACCGTCATCGTATTAAGCGACTAACGATTTAGCAGAATTGCCTCAACTATACGTTCGGCAGATCAGGATTGTTGACGATGGGGTTACCGTCTTTGTCGATGTCCAGACGCTCACGACGCAGCGTTTCATCGGCGGTCACGGTATCGCGATCGACTTCTTTGCGCACCGTCACTTCCTCCCGCAGGATGGTTTCTTTGCGGATGTCGGGCACTTCTTCGTACACCTCCATGCGGACAACATCTCCTTCGTTGAAGGCATCGACATCAGTGCCGGAAACAACGCGATCGACCGGAGTTGAACGCTCAATAACCACCCTCTCTTTCTCAACAGGCACAGAAACGTGAGCTTGCTCGGTTTCAACGTGCTTGCCAACGACAACTTCGCCCGTTCTCTGACGCTGCTTGTTTGCAACCAGACGCTCTTCATAGAGGCGCAGGGTCTGGTGATTTTGCTCGTTCAGTGCAAACAGATCGCGGTCGTGCTCGTCATAGCGGTAGGTGTCGCGGTCATATCTGCGATCGTCGCGGTTGGTGACTCGGTCAACCGTATTGCCAATCGCATCGCCAGCCCGCTCCAGCGGATTCTTTCTCGAACTAACGTCACGGTCTGCCACAACATCCCGGCGGTTCACGTCCACATCACGACCTGCCGAAACATCCGTCAGTGCTGTGGGTGTGTCAAGGGGAGTTGCAGTGTCGATCGGTGTTGTGCTTGCAGCAGTCGTTGATCCATAGCCGACTGCACCGGGCGTCGTGCTCGCTGCCATACCTGAAGAAGGAGAACGATACACGCCACGCACGCGCTCTTCATAGTCAAAGTCAGCAGGAACAGAACCGTCGTACTCAGGCAGGTTTTCGACCTGTTCGCGGGTCAGCCCATCTACATATACATGGCGATCGTTATAGTCAATGCGAGCACGCCCGATCGGCATCAGAACTTTCTTACCGAAAATCCATGCCCCAGTATTGATGATTAGATAGCGAAAACGTCCTTCGTCATCTACCAGCAAGTTATCGACAGAACCGACTTTCTCGTTGCCGGAATACAAATCGTATCCCATGACATCGTGGTCGCCAAAGTGTTCGCGATAATCTGGATAGAAATCCTTGATCTTGTAGAGAGCCATATCGGATTTTCCTCAATTTTTCAAACAAAGCTATACCTAAGAGATTAAGGTTTGAAGAATGAAATACCCTCCCCCTATCGACTTAGTTCACCCCCATCTTTAGTTAGTTCTGTAGTCTGGATAACCCGCTTTTTTTACACAGGTCGCTCTTTAATTAGATTGCTAATTCTTTATCTTATTATTATCTAATAGAATTTATTTTGTTTTAATATTGTCTCGAAAAATTATATTAATTAATCTACCAAGAAAAACTTACCTCTCAAGATAGGTGTAACATCCGTGTTTGCTGAATACTTTTAAGTTATTGCTGATCATTCCGTGTCTGTTTCAAGCTATGTAGTGCCCCTGCGTTTGTAGCTTCTAATGAATGCAAGTGCGTAGATCTGCTTGCGGATGTGACATAACGCTTGAACGAATGGCACTGTTTGATGTTTGGTTTCGATACTCGTGCTTATCAGGAGAAGAACGATATATGGCGTACAATAATGATCCCGTAAGTAGAGTGATAGACCGTCCTGCGGTTGTAGCTGCGGCAGACTATCACGATCGTGTTCGTTGGGGTCCGATTCTGGCTGGGCTCGTCGTTGCAATCGCCTCTCAATTGGTTCTGAGTGCCCTGGGTGCAGCGATCGGCTTATCTACGATCGCAGGTTCTGGTGCACCTCGCTCAGATGCAGGCGGCGTTGGTACGGCAGTTGGCATCTGGTCGATTATTAGCTTGCTGATCTCGCTGTTTTTGGGTGGTTGGGTAACCGCTCGTTCTTGCGGTCCGATGAATCGCAGTACGGCTCTACTGAACGCTGCAATTCTGTGGGCGACAACTCTGGCTGCTAGTGCATGGCTGCTGTCGAGTGGTGTTGCGGGTGCATTTGGTGTCGTGGCATCCAACGCAGGTGAAGTTTTGCAGCAGGTTCCTGGAGCCGCAACCAACTTGCCGGATCAGGCTCCGAACGTGACTGCTCAACAAGCGCGTGATATTGCAGGAAATGCGGCAACGGTCGGCTGGTCGTTTGCGCTGGGTTCTCTGCTGGGCTTAATTTCGGCTCTGATCGGTTCCTCGGTTGGAACTCGCACTCCCAGAACTGTTGTTGCTCGGACAGATGTATAGTCTTACTTTGAGCGTTAGCAAATCACGCTTGGTGAATCAGTTGGTCGATGAATGGGTGAAAGGACAGGGAGTTGACTCAGAGAATTGCTGATTGCGATTCGTCAGCTCCAGTCGAGAAACCTAAAAGCATTAATCGACAATTAGGGTGGGCAAATTGTCCGCCCTTTTTAGCATTGAATATCCTGGTATTTGCTTTTTGCAATTCGACTCTGATCTTAACAGTACGATGACATCCCTGATGGTATCTTAACGAACACAATGAGATTCAACGATCGATGCCTTAGATGCAGATTAGTGATCGGGTTAGCGATCGGATTAGCGATTGAGCTAGAGACGCTGTAGAACCTGAGAAAAATAATTTTCATACAGGGGACAGAGTGATTCTGCGTTATCGTCTGTTAAGTGGAGCAGCCCTGCACAATTCAAGTTGAACGAGTCGATCGGATTTAATACAAGCGGTTCTGGTGCAGCAACCACCTGCTTCAGAACCGAAATGAGTTGAGGAGAGGATTGCTGGATACTGCCTAGCAAATTGCGAAGATGAGAACTAAAGATACTGTTTGCTGACTTAGCTTGCTCCTTAATTTGAGGGAAAGAGATATCTCGACTACTCATATGGTGTAACGTTAATTGCACGAGGTAGGGAACACCGCCTAAAAAATCTGTCATGTCTAGCGCGGTTTCCTGGCTGATATTAATGCCATAGCGTTGGCTCAGCTCCTGAACCTGCTGCGGAGTAAAGTTGAGCAGTTCGATCGACAGCCCAATGTTAAAGGGAGACTGATTGAGATCAAACGGCAAACCAATGAGCGATTCGGTGCAGTGTACGACGATCAGGCGCAACTGTTGCCACAAATCGCTGCCATCGTTGCCATAGCGTGCTTTTTCATTCCAGGCACGCAGCATTGCCAGAAAATCGCCTGCGAGAGCAGGTCGCTTGAACAGAATATCGACTTCATCTAATGCCAGCACGATCGGACTATCGATTTCAGTTAGGAGATATCGCTCGAAATAGTTTGTGCAGTTATAGCTGCTGCCATAAACCTCATCCCATTGCTCATCGACCCGGTTTGGCAGATGCAACTGCCGTGTCACAACCGCACAAAACCAGCGCAAGAAGCGATTGAGATCGGTAAAAACGCCAGAGTCTGCAAGCTGCAGGCTAACGGCGGTTTCTCGCATTCCCTTATCGCGAGCAGAAGCAAGAATTCTTGCCATTAGCGAAGTTTTACCAAACTGCTTGGGAGCTTTGACTCGAATCAGCGCCCCGGGCTGCAACACTTCTTCGTAAGCATTCTGCTCTTCTGGCTGTCGCTCAACGTAGTAGGGTGACCCAAGCGGAACCTGTCCCCGGATGGGAGTTTGAGAACGGGAAGAATTTGCAGTGTCTGGATCAAGGCTAATGTAATCTTCAGACGTAAGTTCTAAACCCACTGCACTAAAGTAAAACTCTAGCGTCTGTCGATCGACTGCTGATCGACGTCGCCGAACTTTTGTAATGGTATTGGGGCTTAAACCTGTTCGCTCACTAAGCTGATCGAGGGTGTAAGCACGATTGCCGTTATCCTGCTCGGCTGCTTTTTGCTCAGCAGTTTGCACCCGCTGCCATCCTCTAGAGCTTAAAATTACTCCTCGTTTTCGTCTAGGCGACTGAAACTGCTGCATCATCTGCAAAGTTACCTAAATGACATCTCTCTAAGACATATATGCTAAAAGTAATAAATTCATCAACATATAGGGGTTTTACCTTCATAAACTTCTGCAAACTTTAAGCAGAGACAGATTTTTTAGGGACGCAAGTTAAATAAGAATAGCGCATTTTATAGATAAAACGTTAGTTTAAATAGCTGCGTATCTTGAGCGATCAACTTAGAATACATGGAACTCTCTAAAAACAGCTAATCGCTCTGAGTCCTCACCAATGCTCCCTAAGATAAAACTAAATCAAATTCCGTTAACTTGCAAAGAAGCCGTCTTACTAAATTGAGCGCATTAGATTGCGAGAAGGTCTAATCAGGCGATACCAAATGATTTCAAGTCGTTAAGGAGTGGAAGATTCATAATATTATACAATAGTATAAAAACAAATACAATCTGTCGATTGATTAGTGGATTTGAGGAGCAGTTATCTAGAATAAGCAAAATGGTTCGTATAAAGGAAAACTAATTATTTCTTTTAGATCAATTGATAAATTTCAATTCTTTAGATTAGATGCAGTTGATAGACGAGTTTATTGCCACAACTTAGGCGACTCAGTTAAGCGACTTGAGTGATTTAGTTCGCTGTAATGATAGAGAAATACAAATAAGAATTAGATAGGATTGTCAATCAAACAATAGTGTTCTGAATAGCGTTCCTAATTGTCTCTCGCTTGATTCTGAGTTTAATTTTGTGCTTCGCTGAATCAATACACAGCACTTCTCCAGCAGTAAAGCGGCGGGTAAAAGGGCATTCAATGAAATGATGCAGCATGAACCCGGCGAGGAGCATACTGGTAGGAAGAGGGTTAGCTTGAAAGACCGATTAAATACGATCGACCAAACGACGATCGACTCCTCTTAACCTGGCTGCTTAAATCTCGCCGCGAATCGTAAACGAATAGTCGCCACCTGGCTCAAGCTGGTAGTCACAGCGCTCTAAAAATCGGCTGAGCGGCTCTTTGATCAGTGCCCGTCCCAGAGAAGGCTCAACTGAAAGAATACCCTGCTGAAACCGCCACTGAAAATGCCACTCATACTCACTGGCTCGCACTTCGCCTTCAATCTTGCCCTGCTGCCAGGACTGGTGCGTAATGCGCACATAGGCGGTAGTTTGGGGCAGACGCTTGGCACTCACGATCGCACACTCTCTGGATTAGACGCTTTGAACAGGGACTTGGTT
>Ga0224723_1001365_pt1 | contig 14824 bp, 15 predicted proteins | sample Balambano_FR2_Me_FD_161647 | JGI IMG/M metagenome (GOLD analysis project Ga0224723, IMG submission 161647) | Freshwater sediment microbial communities from Lake Towuti, South Sulawesi, Indonesia - Balambano_FR2_MetaG | ecosystem: Environmental > Aquatic > Freshwater > Lake > Sediment | place...
CAGGGTGCGCTGCCGACCACGAAGCCGACGAGCGCGATCAGCACGCCGGGCAGGGCGCGCGCACGCAGCCGGACGAGCAGCCACACGCCGACGGGCAGCGCATAGACGACGATCAGCGCGTTCGTCCACCAGCCGATGCCCGCGATAAGACCCAGCGCCAGCCATAAAAAGTGCTTATTCAAGAGGCTGGAGACGAAGAGGTTAGAGGGTTTTTTGTAGGGGTTGTAGGTTTTATTTTGACCATGATTCTCTAACCTCTTCTCCTCTGTCCTCTTGAATAAGCTTTTTTCTTGCTCACCTACATACACACCTATCACTACAAGCAAATGCCCGAAGAGCAGCGTTTCGTTGTAGCCGCCGAGCGTGGCGGTGGTGTAGAGCGCCAGCAGCGGCGAGCCGATGGCGAAAGTCAGCGCTGTGACCACTGTTGCCGTTTGGCTGCGCGTCAGCATCCACGCCGCAGCATAAGCGCTGGCGACGACCAGCAGATAGAGCGCTGATTGCACGAGGCGAATGGTCGCCACGCTTTCGCCGAACAGCCGAAAGCCGAACGCAACCAGCCACGCATCTAGGCTGCCCATGTACGCCTGCCCGTAGAAGAACGTCGGGCGTTCACCTGCCAGGATCTGGCGCGCCATCAACCCGATAATCGCTTCGTCGGAGTGGAACGATACGCTGTCGCTGGCGAGCAGCAGGGCGCGCCCGATGAGCGCAATCAGCATCACAAGCGCAAACGGCAGCCAGCGGCGGGATGTAGGCATAACGACACAATCCTGTGATGAGTGTTAGGGATTGGAACCGCAGAGGCGCGGAGAACACAGAGAAAATGATCCTCTGTGCCCTCTGTGTCTCTGCGGTTTAATCTAACTCTGATTGTAAGCCGCAACTGGACGCCACTGCATTGGGATCGTGTATAATGCGCGCTGTTGTGATGTGCGAGATGTGAGACCCATGACAACCCAATCAAACCCCTATCCCGAACATCCGGCGCAGGCGCGCCTTGAACCCTGGCTCGTCCGGCTGCCGCTGCTGCTGCTGACGGGCATCATCCTGCTGTTGTCGATTTTGACCATTCTTGCGGCGGTTGCGCAGCTCAGTTTTCGCGATGTCATCCTGCCCGGTGTATCGTCGTTTGGTGTCGATCTGAGCGGCAAGTCAGTGGAAGACGCGACGGCTGCGTTAAACGAACGTTACACGTATGGCAGCAGCGCCGTCTTCACGTTCCGCGATGGCGACCAGTTCTGGCAGATGAGCGCGGCAGAACTCGGTGTCAGCTTTGACGCGCAGGCGACAGCGACGGAAGCGTTCGCGATGGGGCATTCCAATAACCCGCTGCTCAATACGATTGACCAGTTCCTGATCTGGCTCAATGGACATGCGGTGACGCCCGTCATTCGCTATGACCAGAACGTTGCCACTGCGCGGCTGATGGCGATTGCGGAGGCACTGAACAGCGCGCCTGTGGACGCGACGCTGACAATCGACGGCACGACGGTGAGCAGCACGCCGAGCGCGATTGGGCGCATGGTCAACATTCCAGCGACGCTGGCACAGCTAGAGAACAGCATTATCACGCTGACGGCGATGGGCGAAGTGCCGATCATCATCGAGACGAGCGCGCCGCGCATTCGCGATGCCGAAGCCGCCGCAGCCAAAGCACGCGCCGCCTTGTCCGCGCCGCTGACGTTGATCGCCGAAGGCACGACGGCGGACGGGCAGCCGCTGGGTCCGTGGCTCGCGCCTGTCGAACGCATTGCCGCGCTGCTTCAAATCGGGCTGGTGGAGAATGGCGATGGCACGTACAGCTACGATGTCTCGTTCAGTCCGTCGGCTTTCCGCGATTACATCAACGGGCTGGCGGAAGGCTTGTTCCAGCCCGCGCGCGATGCCCGCTTCCACTTTATTGAGGAGACGGGGCAGTTGGAAGTTGTGCAGCCATCGGTGAGCGAGCGTCGTCTGGATGTGGACGCGACGCTTTCGCGCATGGAGAGCCAGGTGTTCAACGCGGGCAACCGCATCGTACCGATCGATTTCGATTACACGCGGGCGCGCTACCATGAGGACATCACTGCCGCTGAACTTGGCATTGTCGGGCGTATTGCGTCTGGCGAAAGCTTCTACGCCGGATCATCGCGCCCGCGCATCGATAACATCCTGCTGTCGACCAGCCGCTTTGACGGCATCATCATTCCGGCGGGGGCAGAGTTCTCGTTTAACGAGTGGGCGGGCGATATTTCGCCGGAAGCAGGCTACGTCAGCAGCCGCGTCATCTTTGGCGGGCGCACGATTGACGGCGTGGGCGGCGGCGTGTGCCAGGTCAGCACGACGGCATTCCGCGCGGCATTTTATGCAGGCTTGCCGATCACCGAGCGTTACGCGCACGGCTACCGCGTGGCTTACTACGAACAAAACGGCGAAGGTCCGGGATTTGACGCGGCGATCTACGTCGATGAAGACCCTTTGCGCGCGCTCGACTTCCGCTTTCTGAACGATACGGGCGCGGCGATCCTGATCGAAGCGTCGGTGTACCCGGCGACGAGCATGGTGCAGTTCCGTATTTACGGCGCGAACACCGGACGGCAGGTCATCAAGGATGGTCCGGCAGTGCGCGACGTGGTGCCGCCGCTGCCGACGGTGTTCGAGGCGAACGCTGACCTGCTACCGGGACAGCAGCAGCAGGTGGACATTGCGGCGGAAGGCGCGTTCGTGGAGATCACGCGCATTATTCTCGATGCGGCGGGCAACGAGATCGAGCGCGATTTGTTCCGCAGCCAGTACCAGCCCTGGGCGGCGATCATTCAGGTGCCGCCGGGCGACCCTCGCTTGCAGGGGGGGTGAGTCATGCTTGATGTAGCCATCACACGTACAGGCATGGCGCTGGAAGATTTCGTTCGTGAATTTGATGCTGCCCCGTTTGAACTCATCAACGACGAAAAGAGGCTGCTGGTGCCGGCGCTGCCGCAGCATGGCGAAGTGGTCATTATCCTCATGCGCCTGCTATTCCAGTTGGAGCAGTCAGCGGGCATTGTCTTCTATACCGAGCAGCCATTCGTGCTGCTGGAGGCGAGCGACTGGGTGAAAGGTTCGCGCGTACCAGACATCATGGTCTATACGGCGCTGCGCATGAATGCCTACAAAGCCGCCACGCCGGATTGGGAGCGCAAGCCTTTTGCACTGATCCCTGATTTGTGCATCGAAATCGTCTCGAAAAATGACGATTTTGACGAGGTGATGGAGAAGGTGGAGACGTATCTGGAAGATGGTGTGCGACTGGTCTGGGTGTTTGCGCCGCAGACGCGGCTGGTATACGTCCGCAGCGCAGGCAGCCGTCAGGCGACTGTCCTGCGTGCGGATGACGAGCTAGAGGGCGGCGATGTGATTCCCGGATTTTGGGCGCGGGTGGGGGCGTTCTTCTAATCCCCCGCACCAACCGCAGCCGTGCCGCGCCCTTCGATGTAGGTGTCGGCACGCGCGCTCTTCAGCCTGCCCGTAAATTTGGCGAACAGCCACCACAAGCCGTACATGATGAACACCATGCCGTATTCAATCGCCGGAATGCGGATGACCTCGTTCGCCAAGCCGAAGTTGCCCGCGCCCAGATAGACGATGAACACCGCCAGCAGGAAGCTCAAGCCGAAGACATTCTTGACCCAGGGCTTCAATCCCAAGCCGTGCATCTGCGTGACGATGAAGATCGCCAGGAAGCCGAACGTAAACATGCGCAGCAGCATATCCGGCGAACCCGTGTTAACCTGATTCCAGGCGACAAGCGCGGCGTGCGGCAGCACCAGAATTTCGAGCAGGAACGTCCACTTGCGATTGAGGTGCGTCCGCGTCATCATGATCGACCCCTGGATCATGACCAGAATGACATGCACGAAGCCGCCCAGATGTCCCAGCGTATCCACCATCGGGTGGAACCAGAAGGTGTAGATGACGGCGAAGCTGAAGGCATAGCCGTGATAACGCTTTAGCCACTCGTAAAATTCAGCGCGGAAGTTGATCTTCTTGCCAAAGAAGATGCCGCGCCGACGATTTTCCATCGCGATGATGACGAACAACATCATGATCACGGCAAACTGTGCTGTCCAGCTGGGGATGTCCTGCGCAATCGCGTCGTAGAAGAACATCGTCTGGAAGTAGTGGGCGATGATGAAGACGACATTGATGCCGAGCGCCCACCAGTTGGCGGGGCGCATCTTGTCGCTGTATTTTTCGTAACGCTCCTGCGCCCACCAGATCGTGACCCAGTGCGCAATCTGATGCACGCCGAACAAAATCCAGGCGGATGCGCGCCCCCAGAACGTCGGGTCGGCAAGCTGCCAGTCATAGAAGAAACCGTCGTCGTTGGGACCCGGCACTGCCAGCGTGTAACGCAGCAGCCATGTCCCCATTGCGACGATGCCCAGGCAGATGAGGACGGAAAAGAGAATGCCAAAGTCAGCGATGCGCCCGGCTTTGGTTTCAGGGAGGTTTTTGGTGAATTGCATCATTATACCTTGAGGATGCCAAAATCAAGCAGGATGAATGAGAGCATAATGATGAGCGAGATCGCGCCGATGCCCGTGTACAGCCACTTGTACTTGTAGTTGATCTGCCACATACGGCGCACGCTGTAGCCAAGCGCGATGATCGCCACGAGGTTGATTGCCAGACTGATGGGCGTGGCGACATCAGCGGCGACGCCAATCAGCGGCAGCGCGAACGGCAGGATGGCGTATTGCAGCACGCAGCGGATGCCAGAGAAGAGCAGCGCGGAACCAAAGACGGTTTCTGCTTTGCTATCGGTCTGTACGGGAACGGGGGCGGTTTCGGTCGTGTTCATGGCTCACATCTCTGATTGTGACGCAATTCACGATACATCATCAGAGGTTTTTATTCAAGAGGTTGGAGAAGAAGAGGGTAGAGTGTTTCGTCGTTCTTGGCGTCCTCTGCGTCTTTGCGGTTTAAATTTGAATTTGAACCGCAAAGACGCGAAGGACGCCAAGAAATCCATTGCGAAGTTTAGGACAGAGACTTGCCGGCTTTGGAAAGCAGATCGCCGATTTGTTTCACTTTCTTGGCGACATCATTATCATCGACACCCTGCGCAGACTTTGAGGTTTGTTCGCCAAGCTCCGATAAAACCTTGCCAATGGCGCCGCCGTTCAGATTGTTCTTGCCCAACTCGGTCTGCAATTTGCGCAGATTACCTACAATCGGCTTCAACGCACTGTTGTCATTATCATCCAGAAGCGAAATCCAGCCCTCGATGCTGCGAGCAGTGCGACCATCCATCTGGGTGACATCCCCTGACAGCGCCTCAATGGTGTTATCCAGACGTTCCGCTTGTGACGTAGCCATATACAATTTCCCTCGTTTACTGTTCCGACACTTATATGCGTGATGCATACTTGTTCGACTATACAGGCAGCTAGCGGGCTGCGTACCAGTCGTAACGACAAATAAAATTAGTCCGAATCGCCCATCTTGCATTCGAAACAAAAAGGATGACCGCAAAGTCATCCTTTTACTGTTAAACGTAATATGTCCTTACGACTGCCAGCGAGCCAGCAATGCGCGCCCGCCTTCCGCCAGCGCTGCGGCGATGATCGCCTTGGCGATGTCCGGCACGATGAATGGCGCGCCGCCTGCCATCCATGCCGCGCCCAGATCGAGCGAGCGATTCATCGCCAGGATTGAAACGCCAAACAGATAAATCACCGCGATACCGGCGATGCCCGCCAGCAGCCGCACCCAAACGGCGTTACGATTGGCACCGAGCAAGCCTGTGACAAAGGCAGCTGGCACAAAGCCGATCAGGTAGCCCGCCGTCGGACCGAGCAGTGCTGCCGCGCCGCGCATATTGGCGTCCAGCGGCAGACCCGCGCCGATCAATGCCAGATACGCCAGTTGGCTGAGCGCGCCTCCGCGTGCGCCTAACACCAGACCGCTGAGCAGGACGGCGAGCGGTTGCAGCGTGAACGGCACCGGATCCATCGGAATACTGATGCGGGCGCTGATGGCGGTGATTGCCGTGAACGCGGCAATGCCGATGACTTCGTAGGCGATGGCGCGGTTCGGGCGCTTGACGGTCAGTGTTTGAAGCATGATGAACCCCCTTCGGTTCCACATCGGTTAGCAAGGGGCTGAAGCCCCTTGTTCGGACACACATTGACCTCACCCCTGCTCGCTTCGCTCGCGCCCCTCTCCGTACACAGAGAGGGGGTTGGGGGTGAGTTTTTGTTACAACGCCTCGACGACCACCTCAGCGACTTTGTTCTCGCCGCTGATTTTGCTCGTCAGCTTGTCGGTCTTCTGGCTGTGCTGCTCGTAAATCGTCACCTTTGCGCCATACGTCGGCAGGTCAAACGTCGTCATCAGATAGCCGACGCGCTGCGTATTGCGAAAGTAGCGGATGCGACCCTTGGGGTCCATATGGAGCAGCTTCCATTTCGCCGCCAGGAATTTCTTGTTGACCAGTTCATCGGCAAGCTGCTGCCGTTCGTCCGCAGTCAGGACACTCATATTGCAACCTCATTGGCGTGATAGTCTTCGTATCAATCGCCAATGATTGTATAATCTTACGCATCTCAATGCCAAAGAGTCAGTGATGAATGACACGTTTAGCGTAGCCGAATTAACTGTTTACATCCGTGACCTGATCAGCGCCGATGAGCGCTTGCAGGATGTGACGGTGCAGGGCGAAGTCTCGAACATGACGCGCGCGGCGTCCGGGCATGTCTACTTCACACTCAAGGATAGCAAGTCGCAGATCAAGTGCGTGATGTGGCGCAGCAATGCCGAACGCCAGCTGCGACTGCCGGACAACGGCGACTCGATCATGGTGCATGGCGCGGTGAACGTCTACGAGCAGAACGGCGTCTACCAACTCTACGCCGATCATATCCGTCCGGTCGGCGTCGGCGATCTGTATCGTCAGTTTGAACTGCTGAAGGCGAAGCTGGACGCGGAGGGATTGTTTGACTCGCTGCGCAAGCGCCCGCTGCCGGAGTTCCCGCATACCATCGGCATCGTCACATCTGCCGATGCTGCCGCATTTCAGGATGTGCAGAATGTGCTGCGGCGGCGCTACCCGCTGGCGCGCGTGGTCATCGCGCCGACGCTGGTGCAGGGAGCAGACGCGCCCGCGCAGATTGTCGCGGCGCTGCGGCGGCTGGATGCGTATGGCGAATGTGATGTGATCATCGTCTGTCGCGGCGGCGGCAGCATCGAAGACTTGTGGGCGTTTAACGATGAGCGTGTCGCCCGTGCAATTGTCGCCTGTCGCGTTCCGGTTATCAGCGGCGTTGGGCATGAGACGGACTTCACGATAGCCGATTTCGCGGCGGATGTGCGCGCACCCACGCCGAGTGCCGCCGCCGAGCTTGCCACGCCAGACAGCGCCGAACTACGCTACGGTCTGGACGAACTGACGCGCTCGCTTGATAGTGCCATGCACATGCAGCTTGAGCAGCGGCGGCAGGCGATTGAGGATGCCAATCGGTCACTGCGCCAGCTTTCGCCGCTGGCACAAATCCGCAATGCCCGCCAGCGTATCGACGACTGGACGGCGCGCATAGATCGCGGGCAGCAGGCGCGGCTGCATCTGCTGCGCGAGCGTTTGAGCGCGCGTGCCGAAGCGCTGGAACGCGCCAATCCGAAGGCGATTTTGAAACGTGGCTATGCGCTGGTGACATTGAGCGAGAATGGCGAGCGCGTGATTTCAGCGCGTGAGGCGAAGCCAGGGACGGGCATTACAATCCAACTGCATGACGGCGAACTGAAAGCGCGCGTGGAAGATAAGGATACGCATGAACGATATCGACGCACTCTCTTTTGAGAGCGCCTTTGCCGAACTGGAAACGATCATCGATCAACTGGACAGCGGCGCGCTGCCGTTGGATGAGTCAGTCGCGCTGTACGAACGCGGGCGCAAGCTGTCGGCGCGCTGCCAGTCGCTGCTGGACACGGCGGAACTGCGCGTGAGCAAGCTGATGGAAGACGGGCGACTGGAGGAGATTGTGACATGGAAACCTTAACTACAATCACACGCCAGGAAATGACCAAGTACGCGGGTGAAGCGCTTAATGGCGTGGGCTATCTGCTAGAAAGCGCCGACGGTACAGTGCTGGCAACGGTCGATTTCTATCACTGGCAGGGCAACCGGGGTGCGGATGCGGGTTTAATCGCCCGGTTGGAACACGACGCGGTAGTGATCGAGCGTGATATGAATGACAAGCCGCTGGTGGACGCGCTGCTTCAGGCGGGTGTGCCGCGCGAGAAAATCATTCTCGCGTATGCAGGTGAAGCAATCCCCGCATGAAAAAGGGCGAACCAATCGGTTCGCCCTTTCTATCCTTACGCGAACGCCTTCATCACGTCCGCCAGCACGCTTGCCGACGGGCGCAGCAGGCTGTCGTCCAGCTTGGTCAGGGCGGTTGGAGTCAGTTCCAGCGTTTCGCCGAGCGTCGGGTGCGGCTCTTCGTAGTAGATCAGCCCCGTCAGGAACAGGTTTTCGCGCTGCGCTTTTTCCAGCAGCATGATCGCCTTTTCACGGCTGCGCGGGTCGTGGTCGTTGTCGATTGCCTTCAGGCGAATCGACGAACCATCGTGCATCGTCACGTCAATCGCGCCTGCGTAGCCGCTTTCGACCGTGATTTCTTCCTTCGCAGGCACATAGCCCTTGGGCATGAACTCGATGCTATGCAGCGGAATCTCGTGTTCCTTGCCGTAATCATAGCTCTTGGTGGCGTCCGGCGCGTTGTTGAAAGTCACGCATGGGCTGATGATGTCCAGCACCGCCGTACCGCGATGCGCAATCGCCGCCTTGATCAGCGTTTGCACCTGCTTGGCATCGCCGCTGAAGCTGCGCGCCACGAACGTGCAGCCGCCGACAATCGCTTCCAGGCACAGGTCAATCGCGGGCAGGTCGTTGACGCCGTAATACTTCAGCTTTGCGCCTTCTTCGGCGGTTGCTGAAAACTGACCCTTCGTCAACCCATAGACGCCGTTGTTTTCGATGATGTAGACCATCGGCACGTTGCGGCGAATCAGGTGCTTGTACTGACCGAGACCGATGCTGCCCGTGTCGCCGTCGCCGCTGACGCCAATCGCCGTCAGGTCGTGGTTCGCCAGCGTCGCGCCCGTCGCCACTGACGGCATACGCCCATGTACTGCGTTGAAGCCGTGCGAGCCGCGCAGGAAGTAGGCGGGCGTCTTGCTGGAGCAACCGATGCCGCTGAACTTGATGACCTGCGTCATATTCAGGTTCAGGTCATAGGTAGCGCTGATGATCTGGTTCGAGATCGAGTCGTGACCGCAGCCGGGGCAGAGGGTGCTGGTAGCACCCTTGTAGTCGGTACGTTCGAGACCAATTGCATTCGGCATGGTTAGTTGTTCTCCCGCTTCGTAATTTCGCTAACGATCCAGGTGGCGGTCATCGGCAGCGTGTCGCCGAGCGCCATTGAGTGCATGTGCGTCGTGTCTTTGCTGGTTTCCATACGGATGATCTGCGCCAGTTGCCCGTCGAAGTTGTTTTCGATGACGTAGACCGTCTGGTGGCTGTGGATGAAATCATGCACCGATTGCGCCAGCGGCAGGGCGCGGACGCGCATGTAATTGGTGTGGATGCCGTTTGCCGTCAGTGTGTCGCGCGCTTCTTCAATCGCATCGTGGTTCGATCCGAAAGAGAGGATGCCGATCTTCTTCGCCGGGTCAATATCGGCAATCGGCTGCGGCAAGAGTTCGCGCGCGTTGTTGATCTTGTCAGTGATGCGCTGCAAACCCTTCACCCAGTCATCGCCGCGTTCGCTGTAGGTTCCCATGTCGGTGTGACCCGTGCCGCGCGTGAAGTACGCCGCGCGCATGTGGTCAACACCGGGCAGTGTGCGGTAAGGAATGGCGTCCTGGTCATAATCGCGGTAGCGGAACCATTCGCCTTTGTCCGCAATGAACGCATCGAGCGCGTCCTTGTCACGCAGCGCCTTGCCGTGATTGAGCGGCTGGTCGGGATAGGCGAACTGGTCGCTCATCCAGATGTTCATGCCCAGGTCGAGATCGCTCATGACGAAGACAGGCGTCTGGAACTGGTCGGCAATATCAAGCGAGCGCCAGCCGAACTCGAAGCATTCCGCCACGCTGCCCGGCAGCAGCACCACATGGCGCGTATCGCCGTGGCTCAGGAAGTGCAGCGAAAGCAGGTCGCCCTGGCTGGTGCGCGTGGGCAAGCCAGTGCTGGGACCCATACGGGTGATGTCCCAGATGACGCACGGGATTTCGGCGTAGTACGCCAGACCGACGAATTCCGACATCAGGCTGATACCGGGACCGCTGGTCGAAGTCAGCGACCGTGCGCCCGCCCAGCCTGCGCCGATGATCATGCCGACGGCTGCCAGCTCGTCTTCCGCCTGCACGACCGCGACGGTGTCTTTGCCAGTCGCGTCCTTGCGGATCTGCTTGTGATCAAGGATACCATCGACCAGGCTGGTGGACGGGGTGATCGGATACCAGGCGACGACGGACACACCGCCGAAGAGCGAGCCGAGCGCGGCTGCTTCATTGCCCGTGATGAGAATCTTGCCTTCGGTCAGGTTCATGGCTTCAAAGTGGAATGGATCCGCCTTGACGAGGTTTTCCTGCGCCCAGTTGTAAGCATTCTGGATGACGCCGAAGTTCATCGCAGCGGGCTTCGCCTTGCCGTTGAACGTATCGAGCAGCGCCTTTTCGACAATCGGCAGCGGAATATCGAACATCTGTGCGCACACACCGACATAGACCATGTTCGAGATACGGTCGCGGAATTCCGATGGAATGTCTGACTGGGCGACTGTCGCCTTGACCGGGATTTCGTAATAAGTGATGTCTTCGCGGCTCTGTCCCCACTTCCAGTCTGACGGGATGATGCACACGCCCCCCGGCGGCAGGTTCTGGATGTCTTCTGCGGCGGTGTCCTGGTTCATGACGACGCCGATTTCGGTCGTATCGCGGCGGGCAATATAGCTGTCCTTACTGGCGCGGATGGTGTACCACGTCGGCAAGCCTTTGATGTTCGACGGGAACAGGTTCTTTGCGCTGACAGGAATGCCCATGCGGAAGAGTGAGCGAATCAGCACTTCGTTCGAGGTCTGGCTGCCCGACCCGTTCTTGGTTGCGATCATCAGCGCAAAGTCGTTGACAACCGACTCGCCTTGATAGGCGGGCTTGAGTTCAGGCTGGATATTTAATGCACACATTCACAAATGCTCCTGATCATTCAGATTAACCGTTACCATTTCCTTCCACAGCGCCGTCGGAAGCTCCATTGACCGACGGATGCTGGAGATGCCGTAATGTCGTGTGTTCGATGAACAACTGCTGCGCGCGGTCATAATCTCCCGCGCAGATTGCTTCCAAAATCCGGTCGTGGTAATCCCAGACTTTGGTGTGGTAGGCGTAATCGGCATAGCGACTGCTTTCGACCGCTTCATAGGCATCCCAGTACGCTTCGAGGATGCCCATCACGAACGGGTTATCGAGGTGCGTAAACACGCGCAGATGAAAAGCGCGGTGTTCTTCGTTCGGGATGTGAATATGCCCGTTGCGGGGGCTAAGCTTGGCGCGGGCGCTGGCAATCGAGTCGCGCATTGCCTGCTTGTCTGCATCGGTCAGCAGCGCGCACGCTTCGTGCCAGAACGAGACTTCAATATGATTGCGCAGCGCGCTGAACATCTCGAACGATTGTGGATCGACTGCCAGAGCGTAGAACAGGCTCAGACGCACAGCGGGTGCGAACGAATAATCGCGCAGCTTCATGCCCGTCTTCGAGCGCACCTCAACGATGCCGAGCGCGCGCGCAACTTCCAGTTGTTCGCGCACCTTGCTGATGCTGACACCGAGATGGTCACTGCCCTGTAGCACGTTGATGGTCGGCAGGCGGTCACCGGGCTTGAAGTTGCTCTTGACAATATATTCGAGTAAATCCGAGTCAAGTTCAGGGCGTGGCATAAAGGGTTTAATCAATTCATCAGATAAATCAGATGGATATTATCTTATCACGAAGCTGCCCCGCTGTACATGAGAGAATCCAAAGACAGCAGAGCAGATTTTGTACGAATGATCCAAAAATCCAAGTCCGCAATAGGAACTGTGTCGCGAACAAGGGGCTTCAGCCCCTTGCTTGAAAGGTGATAGGCTGACCGTTAGCCGCCGACAAACCAGCGCATGATGAAAAAGCCGTAGATGAACATGTACACGCCGCCGAGTATCCCCGTGAGGATAGCAAGTGGCGGCACGGGGTTGGTGCGTTTGCGTGTGCGCGTCATACCCGCCACCAGGAACGGAAACAGAAACGGGATGACGTTGACGATCAACATACCGAATTGTTCGGGACGGAAGCCGCCGATATTCGCGCCCGCTGTTATGAGTTTCGCTAGTACCGTCGCCATCAACACGCCACCCGTCAGCAATGTCGGCAGCAAATTCTTGTCCGGCATCAGAAACAGAGTGATCAGTGCCAGAATGAAGATCAGATAGAGGAAGATGCTGTAGACGATGGCGTTCGGGACACCGCCCGCAGGCGACAGGCTGAGATAGTTGAGGATGGCATCAAATGAGATGTTCATCGGCTGGCAAGCCCTTTCTGGTTGATCCATTCACATAAGTTCATGCTAAATTCTAGCATAGAAGCATTCTGAACGATAAAGGACTGTCGTGCTATCTCGTCGTCACATTCGGTTGCTGCTGCTGCTGTGGTGGAAAACGCTCCCAGAGATGACACGCGCGCTGCCCGGCTACCTGGTGACGGCGCTCTTCGGTTTCCTGCGGCATGGCACACGGCAGGCAGCGGCGCTCGCCTACTATGCGGTCTTCTCGATCTTCCCACTGACGCTGCTGCTGGCAGTCGGCATCAGCCGTCTGCTCGGTCCGGTTGTGGCGCAGCAGCAAATCCAGATCGGCTTGAGCGCGTTCCTGCCGCCGTCGGTCGCGCCCGCGCTGGACCTGATCCAGACGAATGTGTCACAGGCGATAGCCGAAAGCCAGTCGTTTGGGCTGATAGCGCTCGTCGGTCTGGCGTGGTCGGCGTCGGGGCTGTTCACGAACATTACCAACGCGCTCGATACGATCTTCAACGTGCCAGCGCTACGCAGCATCTGGCGGCAGCGCTTGATGGCAGTGCTGATGACGTTTATGTTGATCGCGCTGATCGCGGCGTCGTTCATCACGTCAGGCGTCCTGCGGTTACTATCGGCACTGCTGCTCGACCGCCCAAATCCCTGGCTGAATGCGGGCGTGGTCTTTCTGCCGCTGACGTTGAACATTGTCATTTTCCTGCTGTTGTTTCGCTATGTGCCTGCGCGACCGGTGCGCTCAGACGCCGCCTGGCCCGCCGCCATCATCGGCGCGCTGGGATGGGAGGCGGCGAAGTCCGGCTTCGGCTGGTTCCTGGCGAACGTTGCCAATTTCCAGTTTGTCTATGGCAGCATCGCCGCTGTGATCGTGCTACTGTTCTGGGCGTACCTGATCGCGGCGATCTTTCTCTTCAGCGCGGAAGTATGCGCCAAGCTGAACGAGTGGATGGAACGGCATGATAATGAAGTGACGAGTGACGAGTGACGAGTGATGAGTGATGAGTTTTTTGTGCAGAGTGCAAAATGCAATGTGCATTCTCGGAACTGAATCATGATGATGTAGGGCAGAATGTGTCCTGCTCATAATTACTCACACACCTCATCCCACGCGATGCGATAGACGCTCATGTTGTTGACGGCGCTGACTTCGGCGGCGTCGCCGCGCGCGCGAAAGACGGGACACAGGCGCGGGTCGTCAGGGTTCGCGTCGGGTAGTTGATCGACAAAGCCCATCACGTAACGCACATCGCGCTCACGCAGGTAGGCATAGACCGCCTCTCCATGCTGCTCGACGGGGATCAGGTTGCGTTCCAGCATCTCCGGGCTGGCAAGCCCTGCCAGATCGATAATGGTGCGCGGCGCGAAGAAACCGACCGCGCCAATATCGTGGATTGCCATCAGTTCGTCTTGCGGGATATTCGCCTCTATCCAGTAGGCGGCGCGCACCATTTCGTTGTCGATGATTGCCACATCGTGGGCGTAGGTCGTCATGCCCAGCCACAGCGCCATAATGATGTACATGCCGACGACCGACAGCGTGATGCCGCGCGCCAGCACGCGCCGCAGCATGACGCGCCGCCCCCAACGCGCCAGCAGCGCCAGCCCGACCACGCTGCACACGATGAACGTGGGCAGCGCCGGGATGACATAGCGCCCGTGCTGGAAATAGGCAGGCAGGTAGGCGGCATACAGCAGCACCAGCCCGGCGCTCCACGCCAGCGGCACGAGCAGCAGCCAGCGCTTGCGTTCGCCAGGCAGCGCGCGCAGTTGCGTGATGACGAACATCAGCGTGCCGGGCAGCAGCAGCAATTGCGGACCGGCGGACAGTGGCACAAGCAGATCGATGACGCGCTGCGGGTAGGGCGTCAGGAACAGCACCATCAGGTCGGCGCGTTTGGACGCTGCGGTGTTGGGCAGTAGACCCCCCGTCACCTGATAGTTGAAGATCAGGTAAGGCGCAAGCACGACGATGAAGGCGATGACCGCCGCTGTGCCATACACAAACAGCGTGTGCCAGCTCATGCCGGGGCGGGTGATGAGCAGCGCCAGACCGAGCAGCCCGACGAGCAGCGCGCCTTCTGGTCGTGCCAGCGTCGTCAGCCCGGCGATGATGCCGAAGAGCACGCCACGCCACAGATGTGGCAGCAGCGGCTCCCCGCCTTTGACCGCGCTCACCCAGTCGGGGCGGTTGTGATCCAGTTCGCGCCACGCCGTCCAGATCAACAGCAGCGTGAACA
>Ga0224723_1001366_pt1 | contig 14824 bp, 13 predicted proteins | sample Balambano_FR2_Me_FD_161647 | JGI IMG/M metagenome (GOLD analysis project Ga0224723, IMG submission 161647) | Freshwater sediment microbial communities from Lake Towuti, South Sulawesi, Indonesia - Balambano_FR2_MetaG | ecosystem: Environmental > Aquatic > Freshwater > Lake > Sediment | place...
CATCGGCTGTGTTGACAACGTTAGAGCGAGGCACGGCGCGAGCTGCTGGAGAAGGTGGGCGATCGACCCCTGAAGACGGACGCTGGCTGGCTGCCTGAAACCCATAGCCCAGCAGCAGTGCTGCTGCTGACCCGCCAATGGCAATCTGACGACGACGGCGTTGCAGCTCGGCAGGATGGCGCAGACGCGGCTGATACAGCGCCAGCGAGGATGAGGTTGGGTTGCCCCCGCGCCCACGAGCTGCCGCAGCGGCTGAGCGATGGGTCCGCAAGCGAATGGACTGTGACCAGAGGATGCGAGTCGATCCAAAAAAGCGAGCGACAATGCGAACGGTGCCAAACACGCTGCATCTCAGACGGCAGAGCCGATGACAGATAAACCGGACGAGCCGATCGCGGTCGGGCTGGCGCTCAAATTCCACCATGAGATGCAGGCAGCCCGATTTCGATCGCCCAACCCGCACATAAATGCCCTGTGGCACTAAAAAGCTGTTAATCCAATAGCCGATCGCTCTTAAGTTGCCTGCCTGCGCCAGCTCAATCACCGACGGCTGATATGTATCGTCCAGACCTACCATGTTTCACTCCTCAACAAAGACCCGCCCCACTCCTCACCTGACCCGCAGCGATCGGCAACGGCTTGCAGTTGCGTCAAAGCTCTGTTTTGATCAAGATGCCTAATCAGGCAGTTGATCTGACACAACTTAAAAGCTGAAAATCTGATACAGCGAGGAACGCCCTGCCAGCCAGATCGATGGCTTCAGATCTCCTTCCTAGATAGTGTAGAGATAATTAATCTATTCAACTGTGTCTGTGATTTATATCACACAAAGCAGCGTCAGATATCACAACTTCTTATAGATCTCAATCAATGGGTGAGTAAGCTAAATCGCTGATATTAAGAATCAGCAGTTCGTCAGCAGGGATGCCCCTTCTTCTTAACCATGATTTGCAGACTGGTAGAATCAGCTTTCCAAACAGGTCACCTGAGCGTTGAGTCAGAAGGTTTGATTCGTCAAATGCTGGCAATCAAAAGCTGTAAACCCTCTGACCTGGCGGCTTTAGAAAGGTTATACAACGCGGTGCACACCGGGCGAATTCGTCGGGAAGCCCGTGGCGCGGCAGAGCTGCTGCCTTTGCAATAAACTGGTGCAACTCATCGCAAAGCCCGCTATCAGAATCGCGGCGCTGATACGGATTGGTGCAGGGTGGAAGTCACCCTGCACTTTTGTTTTACGTGAATGCAGATAGATTGGATTGCTGCCAACAGCAAATTGGCAGAACAAGAGTGATGTAAGCAGTCTACTGAATGCGGCTGCTGATGCAAGTGAGATGCAGGTCTTGCTACGCTTTGGAGAAGCAGGATATCTGTGCCTGTTCTGATTTATGACCTCTAATTCCAATTCGCCGCAATCGAGTTCTGCTGCATCTGTTCCTGATGCTGCTTCGCTGCCAGTCGCTCGAAAGCAGCTTCCTCTAGAAGCTAATCTTCCAAACGGTTCTAATCGTATTTCAACTGCGGCTGAAACTGACACTGAACCATCCGCAGTGCTCGATCCGAATTCCCGGTTTATGCAGACTCAGGCAATGGATTTGAGCCATTCTGCCTTGAGGCAGTCTGCACTGCTGCCAAGCCGCACTGCCCCACCGCCCGCTGCGTCGCTGATTGTGCTGATGGCGATCGTCATCCTGGTCATTGGCTGGGCAATCAACAGCTTCTGGCTTGGCATGGCAGGAACATTGGTGGCGCTGGTGATCTCAATGCGAATCATTTGGAGGGTGCTGCGTCCGGTGCTGAGTGAGTTAGTTTCATCAGAACAATGGACGGTCGCGACTGGGCTTTTTGGCTTCACGGCGGCTCTGCTGGGTTTGCTGCAATTCAGTGGCGCAAATCAAAGAATAGCTGCCTGGTATCGTCAGCTCAATTGGAATGCGGTGGGCGCATTGGGTGAAGTGATTGGGGCGGTTGGGCAAATTTCGATCGCCATCCTCGCAGTTTATGTGGCGTGGCGGCAGTATGTGATTTCTAAAGACCTGACGATTCAGCAAAACCTGATTACGCAGCAGCAAACGATCGACTCTTATTTTCAGGGCATCTCTGATCTGGTGCTCGATGAAGAAGGCTTGCTCGAAGATTGGCCCCAAGAGCGGGCGATCGCTGAGGGACGCACAGCCGCAATTCTCAGTAGCGTTGATGCCACCGGCAAAGCCAAAATTCTCCGCTTTTTGTCGCGCTCTCGGCTGTTGACTCCGCTACAGCGAGACAGCCGTTTGGGTCGCGCCATGCTGGATGGCATGGGCGGCTATTGTGAAGACCGGGAGTTTGGCGTGCGCGTGATTGACCTGGGTGTGATGCTGGCAGGCGCAAACCTGGCAGGCACCGACCTGCGGTGGACAGATTTGAGCGACGCAAACTTGATTCGAGCGAATCTCAGCCGCTGTGATCTGGTGAAAACCAACTTGTGTCGCACGGTGCTGTATGAGGCAAACCTGTCTGGCTGCGACATGATGGGCACGCGGCTGTTTTATGGCTCGGTTGAAATGGCAACGCCTCGCAGCCGTGCGAATTTGCCTGACTATCGATCGGGTGCACATACCGGAGCTGTAGTGGAGAACGCCAACTTTACTGGCGTGACACGCCTGACCGAAGAACAGCGGCAATACTGCTGTGCCTGGGGTGGTGCCGCTACCCGCGCTACGATTCCCGGTGGATGTGAAGGAATTCCCGATCGCCTGCGGCGATAAACCAGTCACCTCAATTTGATTGCTACCGCTTGATTGCTGCCGCTATAGATACACCGTTTGTCCAGATTCGGCAGAGCGGCGGGCAGCATCCGCCACTTTTAGCGCATAAAGACTCGCTGTGGGTGTGACGTAAAGCGGTGTGCCTGTCGTCAGATGATCCAGCACCATCGTGGTATCTTTGGCAAACAGTCCGCGTCGGCTGCCGGTGTCGATCGCGCGAGTGCTGTCTGCCTGAATTAGCGTTCCCTGATCACCATCAATGACGATCGCTCCCTGCTCGCCCTGCACAACCAACGATCGCTCAGCCTGCCACAGCGCTTCACCTTTGCCATAGATAACTTCGGCGACCAGACCGCTGGTAAAGCGGAGTTGCGCGGTGCAGATGCAGGAGACGTAGGCATCAGGTAAGCCAGAATTGCTCCAAAACCGCGCCTCGCAGTTGACCGTGACAACCGTGCCAAACACTTGCGTCAGGCGGTGAATGCGCGAAAGTGCCCCAATTAAAGGAAAGCCAAACAGCTCTGGCTGATACGTCCACTTTTGAGGAGCCGGACGCTGAGGATTGACGCTGGCATAGCGGACGTAAAAGGGTGTGCCGATCGCCGGTAGCGCTTCGACCAGCGCGACGTGAATGCCGCTGAGCAACTCAATATGCTCAACATGCAGCAGTTTGTGCTGTGTTTGCGCCAGCGCAATCAACTCTTCAGCGGTTGCCACCTCCAGCGCCAGCGGATATTCGACCACCACATGCTTTCCTGCTTGCAGGGCGGCACGGGCGATCGTTCCGTGTTCCCGATTCACGGTGGCAACAATCACGAGATCCAAATCAGAACGCAGCAGCTCTGCCCAACTTTCGACAGGCTGAGCACCGTAAGTTTGGCAAAAGTGATTTGTTTGCTCAGGCGTATGACCCACCACGGCGGCTAGCTGCGATCGAGCGTCTGCTTGCAGCGTTTCTGCACGCAGTTTTGCAGCGTAACCAGTGCCAACCAAACCAACTTGCAGGGGAAGCATGAGCAAAGACATTGAGACACTCACGGGTATTCAGCATTATCTCAGCTCTTGCTGCATCAATTGTAGGACGGATATCCTCAGCCGCTACTCCTGGGATTGATTCAGCTTATTTATCACATAGATTATTTTGCCTGATGAATCGATCGCAGCGTCTGGGCGATCGGTTTCGCTGCGGTTTCGCTTAGAGTTCAGCAATTCCTGACAAATCCTGCTGCTTGAGCAGCATCGGCTCTGCTCAAGGTTCACGTCTGCTCTTGCCTGATCTGCACTGACCTCTGCTAGGTATAAGTAATTTAGGATAAATTAAGATTTTTCATTACGAATCCCATTCAACCCAGCCCCTGCTGAGACGTTACACCGAATGGGTTTTCCCGTAGTATCAGAAAAGAGAAAGCCTGAAAAGCAAGTCATTGCTTTAATTGGACTGCAAGGTTTGCTGGGGTTAACTCACACTGCCGTTGACGTATTGAGAGGACTGCTGCATGGCAACTTATAAGGTTACGTTAATCAACGAAGCCGAAGGACTGAATACCACCATTGAAGTTCCTGATGACGAGTACATCCTGGACGCAGCGGAAGAGCAAGGGCTTGACCTGCCTTACTCCTGCCGGGCTGGTGCTTGCTCAACCTGTGCTGGCAAAATCAAAGAAGGCACCGTTGATCAATCTGACCAATCTTTTCTGGATGATGACCAGATCGAAGCGGGCTACGTGTTGACCTGCGTCGCATATCCCACCTCTGACTGCACCATCATCACCCACCAGGAAGAAGAGCTGTACTAAGGCTGGTTCTCGTCCAAAACAAGATCCATTCTGGAGCCAGAGAGTTTCTTGCCGCTGCCAGAATACTCTCTGCTCTTGCTCTTCTCGTGCATCTCACGCCAACGATTTGTTGCATTGGGGTGCTCTGCCAGACGATCGTTGGCATGTTCAGTCACGACGATCGCCTGTAGACCGATCGCAAGCCTTACTGGATTGAACGAGCGGCGCTACTCAAGCACCTTTGGCGAAAACATTGCGGGGGAAGCCGAGTTTTTCGAGGAGTTCGTTCCAGCGATCGATTGGCAAACTGCCGCCCGAAGCTTGGTCATGTCCGTGACCAAAGCTGCCTTCGCCTTCAGAGATGTGCTGAGCGCGCAGAAATTCCAGCACGTTCGCGGAGTTCGATCGCGCCGAGAAATTAACGCGATTGGGCAGATAGCCTTCGTTAGCAGCGATGACAATGTATTTGGGTAAGCGAGTGCGCCAGCTTTGGGCAATCAGTGGGTGAATTTGACAGGGTGAATGGATGCGTACCAGCGCCACATTGCCTGCAAAAACAGGTGCAGCTTTGCGGGCTTCATCAAGTGCGATTTTAACTTCGGCGCGTGCCGATCGCAGCTTTTCTACTTCTGGTGCAGTCGAGTTGACCAGCGATTTGGGGTCAGTGTGATTGAGCAAAGCGCAGGCTGCCGCTTCGGGGTCGTAGTGAGAAGCCCGACGAACGGCGTTAATTAGCGCTGTCGCTTCTTTCAGGTATTTGGCGGTGTATTTTTTCCTGGCAGCCGTGAGCAACTCGAAGGGAGCACGATCGCCTAAATCGCTGACAATGCCGATCGCTGCAATCCAATCTAGATCGGCAATATCTGCCAGACTGCTGCACAGGTCATAAACGATCAGCGATGTATTGGGAATCGGTTCCCATGAGTAGGCGCTGATCAACGTGTCTCCGGGCGGCACACCTTCGGGGTGGTGGTGGTCGATAAAGCAAGTGGGAACACCGGGGATCACAGGCTGCGACTGGCTGCCCAAATCCATGACAAAAAGGTAGTCGGGCTGGGCGGCTTGCAGGCGGGCGCGATTGCTGACTGTCCAGGCGTTGCGTTCGCGGTCGGGAATGATTCGCTGCGGCAAAAATCCTCGCCGTTCCAAGGCGCGCTGCCACACGACTCCGGCAGTCACCCCGTCGGCATCAGCATCGTGCATTGCTACAATCCGGGCTGTCGTGGGCATGGCATCCACAAAAGCTGTAAACGCCTGCTGTGCTGCGGCGAATGTGGGGGTTGGGTTCACCCGCAGGTCAGGATGCGTCATCTGCGCCTCCATTGAGCGTTTGGGCAAGCTGCTTGACGGTTTCCAGCGTGTCAATCTCTTCGGGCGGTTTGTCATCGCGAATTCGCAAGATGCGCGGAAAGCGCAGGGCGTAGCCGCCTTTGTGTCGTTGAGAAGCCTGGACGCGATCGAACGTCACCTCCAGCACAATTTTCGGTTCGACAGTTCGCACTTTGCCGTGGGCGAATTCCTGAATTGTGTGGGCGCGAAGCCAGTCGGAAAGCTCGGTGACTTCGGCATCGGTCAAGCCAGAATAGGCTTTGCCGACGTTGAGTAAGGTCGGATCAGTTTCGCTGGCGCGCACCGCAAAGGTGTAGTCTGACAAAAACCGGCTGCGCCGTCCGCTGCCGACTTCTGCGGCAGTAACCACCACATCCAGGGTGGCGAGTGCCCGTTTCAGCTTGAGCCAGTCGCGCCCCCGTCGCCCCGGTTTGTAGGGCGACTGTGGATTCTTAATCATCAAGCCTTCGTTGCCCCGATCGCGCGCTGCCAGAAATTCTGCATCCAGCAGGCTAATATCCTGAAATCGCTGGGAAACTGCCCGCCGAATTAACGGCGTGTCGAGCGGCAGCGATGCCAGCACTGCCTGTCGCGCGGTGTAGGGTTCGTTTATCAGCACGTTGCCCCTGGCATACAGGACATCGTAGGCAATGAACCCGACCGGAACGGCGGCTAACAGGTCAGGCGGCAGTTTTTTGCGTCCCAATCGCTTCTGCAATTCTTGAAACGGCAGGATATGCCCGTTCTGGATGGGCACAATTTCGCCATCGAGAATCAGTTCGCCTGTCTCGCCCAGAACGATCGCCAGCGGTTCGACCAGATCGGGAAAGCTGAGCGTGATCTCATCCAATGTGCGGGAGAACAGCGCGACGCGCATCCCAGATTGAATCGTGCCGTGTATCCTGGAACTGCGATTGTCTGACGTAGAAGCCGCGATCGGGGCAATGTGAACCTGTGCTCGAATGCCGTCGTATTTGTCTTCAACCGCAAACTCACCGGGAAGCTGTCTGGCGACTTCTGTCAAATCTGCTGCCGGACTTGCCAGCATAAACTTGATCGGGTGAAACAATCGCATTTGTGCCTGGTTAAGCTGCTGATGTCGCGCCAGCAGCGCCGTTTCGCCGATGTCACCCGTCAGCATGTTGACCCACTGGATGCGATCGACTGCTTCACCCGCCAGACGGGCAATCGCATCTTCGGCGGCTCCTTCTTTTAAGCCAATTCGCAAGTCGCCAGACAGCAGTTTGACTAGATACTTTGCTTCCAGCGGGTCTGCCTTTTGCAGCAGCGCGATCACCCATTCCACTTTGCGCTTTGAGCCAGACGTGTTTGCCAACTGCTCCAGGGCGATCGCCACATCCAGCAGCGTCAGAGGCTGGCTAGCAGCGATTGCAGGCTGCGCCTCAGCTAAAACAGCGGCTGCGACATCTCCGAGGTCTCCCAATTTCACAAGCTGAATCTTGAGGTCGTCTGGATCTCGTCGCGTCGCAACGCTCAGAGCAGTCAGCAACCCGGCTGCACCGACGTTGGTCGTGCGCTGATCGCGCAGCGGAAAGGTGTATCCCGCGAAGTAGCGGGCGGCAAAGATCACATCGTCATCTGACAGTGCCGCCAGGTAGTCACCCACAATTTCCGCTTTCTCTAGCCGTTTGGTGGTTGCGCCCACCCGCTCGGCAGCTTCGGCAAACTGACGAAACGTGCCAGAAGGGACAGCGGCGATCGACGCGTCTTCCGCAGCAGAATTGTCTACAGACATCTTTCCAGTCAAATTGCCGCTCATAAAATCATTTATCCTGCACTCCTTATCCTTCCACTACCACAGGTCGGTCTGATGGCTTTTCGGAAGGCGTGCTCAAATCACCTGCTCCACGATTTGAACGGGTTGAGATTGGCGGACAGGCAGCAGCGTCGGCAGCCACTCCTGCTGGAGTCGGACGATCGCGGCTTCTTTTTGCTTTGCCTCAATCTCGATCCAGGGCACTGCTTTGTAAGCGCTGGGCATGTCGTAAATGAAATCGCTGTGCTTCTGGTCGTTAAAGAAATCCTGTCCGTTGGAGATATGCACCAACTGCCAGTCGGGAACGCGCCAGGTGCTGCGGGCGGCTGCCACAAACTCAGCGACGCTGGGGTGCTCATAGCTGTCCAGATGGTCATGCACAACATGATGGTGGGCATCAAAGACCATCGGCACGCCAGCCGCCTGACAGATTCCCAAAATTTCCGGTGCGCCGTAGGTGTATTCGTCGTTTTCAAACGTCAGCCGCAGGCGAATCGGGTCTGGCAAATCGCGCACGACGCTAACCAGTCGATCGGCGCGTCCACCTTTGCCGCCGTGAATGTTCATCAGTGCCCAGGGCGACTGCGGCAGTCCCATCAGGTCAAACACACGGGCGTGAGTCGCCAGAATCTTGATGCTGTTGGCGATCACCTCCGGGCGATCGGAGTTTAACACCACAAACTGATCGGGATGCAGCACCAATCGAATTCCCAGCGCCGTCGCTCGATCGCCCACCAGCCGCAGCCCATCTGCAAATTCGCTCAGCACATCTTCGCCGATTGGATCATCGGCAAACGGAAACGTGCCAGAGCCAAGCCGATACAACCGGATGTTGTGTGCGTCACAAAATTCCACGGCGACACCGAGTCGTCGCAGGTTCTCAGCATAGAGGTTCCGCAAAACTCGCTGTTGCTCATCTGGCGCTAAGGTCAGCAGTCGCTTCCGGGTGGTCGTCTTATAGCGCACCTTGTCGGAAGCCGTGATGCAAACCAACCCTAACGCTGGCAATCCGTTGTTATCTGACCAATTGTTCATCCCACTGTTTTTGCGCCTGAGGGCAGAAAAACCGCTGAGTCGTAATACGTGCGGAATCGCTGCACCTTATCTCGATCGATTTCAATAATGCTCACACCCCGATATTTGATTGGCTCGCCGTCGGGTAGCGTGCCGTCTGACACCCACTCCAAAACTGCTGTCCGATCGCCTGCTGTGACCTGGGTGAAAATCGAGCGGATGCGATCGAACGCCGACAAATATTTCTTCCAGAACTGCCGAGCGCCGTCTTGCCCATACAGCGGCTCAACCATTGCCAGATTGATCAAGTCTGCATCTGCTGCGAACAGCGCTACCAGTGGCTCAACGTCCTGACTCTCCTCAATTTGCTGCAGCGCTTGCATGAAGCGCTCCGCCATTTCACTTGCCATGACTGCTTGCCTTGCTATCTTGACTTTTGGGCTGGTCTTTGAGCGGGTCATGTCCCCAGTTTTTGAGCGAATAGCGCCAGCGCGTATGTTCAATCTCACTGTCGGGACGTTGCGCCGAATGACGATGCACATAGCTGATGACTCGCTGCATCTGACCCAAATCGTCTTCGGTGTAGTCAGACGGCTTTTTGTGCAGCAGCTCAATGATGTGTCGTCCTGACCGATGCCCGATCGACTCGCTGTCGCCTTCGTGCTTTTGCCCGACTTCTTGAGATTCCTCGGTTTCGAGCCACGACTCCAGCTCCTTGGCTGACATGTTCACCGCTGATTTGAACGCTGAGACGATCGCTTTGCGGTCTTTTTGCTCCTGCGTCATCGTTCATCCTCCAGCTTGGTCAGCGCTTCGGGCTTGTGAGCAGCTTCTTTGCCAGTCTTTTCGCTTTTAACCAGATATTCTGGATTTTCCTCAGAGGCAGCGATGTGCTTGCCCTTGATCTGGGTGGGTTCGGTTAATTTCTGAACGATCGTGCCGGTCGTTTTACCTTGTGAGGTGTTCCACTGCACCCGATCGCCCTTTTTGAATGCTTCAGTCATTGTGTCGCGGATGCGCCGATTTCAAGATTCCTGCTTATCAAAATATGAAGTTTGCTGAGAAATGACCTCTATCCTGAGACTACGAGCAGACGCGCCTTTGCCGCGACCGACATCCGTCAGAGTGCAGAGCAGCTCAGCGCCCCTCTGTGATAACGAATTGGTGCAGGCTGGCGCTAATCGTCTTCCAGGCTCAGAAGCTGTTGATCAATCTGCTGCAACCGCGACCGCACGATTGACTCGGAGATCAAATGCTTGCGGAAGGCATCGTTGAGCACGCCTTTTTCTGCCAGCAGCAGCCGCCGCCGAATCGCATCAAGCCTGTGATGGTCTGCGTCGTTGCTGGGGTCTGAGCGCAGGTTGTAAAGATCGCGTAGGGCTTTTTCGGAGCGGGCAATCTGCACCTGATAGCTCGATCGCAGCTCTTCGTAGATCGCCTTGGGCAACACGCCGGATTTGAGCATGTTGTCTAGCTCATCCTGTGCGGCTTTTGCGGTAATCAACTGCGCCTGAAGTTCTTCAATCTGCTGGCGAGAAGCAGAGACGCGCGAGAGCTTGAGCCGTTTCACAATCAGCGGTAGGCTTAGCCCCTGTCCGACCAGCGACAGCAAAACCGTGCCGTAGACCAGGGCGATCAGGTCAGCCCGTCCCGTCAGTGTCGCAGGCAAGCTCAGCGCCAGCGCCATTGAGAGCGAGCCTTTGATGTTGCCAAGAAACAGCACATGCTGCCAGCGAATCGGCACGGCGCGATCGAACCAGCCCACGATTGCCAGCAGCGGATACACCGCCAGCAGCCGCCCGACCTGATACGAAAAAATTGCCAGCAGCACCGCAGGCAACGATCGCCAGAGCAGCGATAAGTCGATTTCTAGCCCGATCAGCAAAAAGATAAAGGTGTTGACCCCAAACGCGGCATATTCCCAGAAGCTGTAGAGCGTAATGCGTCCAGAGGCAGGGGCGCGGCGCGACAGTCCGGCGTTGCCCACAATTAGTCCAGCAATTACCACGGCAACAACACCAGAGACATGCACAACTTCGCCGAGCTGGAATGCCCCCAGCGCCACGGCACCCGTCAGCAGAATGCCGGTCAGCGGGTCTTCCGATTGGCTAAATAGTCCGACGCTGAGGAATCCCAATCCCAGCCCTAACAGACTACCGCCCACAATCACGACAAAGAACCGTTGCAGTCCGTCTGCTAAGGTGACAGAGCCAGTTGCCTGCGCCTGAAGCAGCAGACTGAACAACACCAGCGCCATGCCGTCGTTAAATAAGCTTTCGCCTTCGACGATCGTCGAGAGGCGCGGCGGCACAGCCACTTCCTGAAACACGGCGATCACCGAAACGGTATCGGTAATTGCCAGAATCACTCCTGCGAGTAGGGCGGGCAACCAGGCTAACCCCAGCGCAAATTTCAAGACGGTCGCAGTGATGCCAGAGGCAATCAGGACTCCTGGAACAGCAAGGAGGACGATCGGCTTCACGGTGCTGCGAAGACGGCTAATGTCTGTGTTGATCGCTGCTTCAAACAGCAAAATCGGCAGAAACAAATTGAGAATCAGCGCTGAATCCAGCCCGACTCGACTGGGCAAAAGTTCGGCGATCGCCAGCCCCGCCAGCACCAGCCCGGTGACGTAAGGAATGCGAAACCGCCGCGACAGCAGCGCGACCCCGGTGGCAACCAGCAGCAAGATCACTAGAACAGTGATCAGTTCTGCCACACCACCGTGCGCTTCAGCCGTGGAAGTTACCAACAGTACGTCTGTAGAGAGCGATCGTCCAAGCAACGGCTGTCCGGGAAACGATAATAATTGGGGTGTCACTGCCATAGCTCCTGCCCGACGCTTTGATAATCCTCCCAGCCCGCTCTGGCTCTGGGGTCTTTAGTTTCGTAAACCGGAACGCCTGCCAGCGCCGCTTTTTGAAAGGCAGCGAGGCGACGAATACCCGTGTGAAACAGAGGCACGCCAGTTTCTGCCAGCAGTGCTCTGACTTGTTCGCCCTCGCGGCTGGGCTTTGGAGGGGTAATCGTCAGCAAGATGCGATATCGACTCGCACCGATCGCCGTCAGATACTCTAACGTCAGCACCAGTGCTTCCAGCGCCAGCATATCGGGTGTGGTGGGTAACACCAGCAAATTGCAGTTGTCTGCCAAAACTTCTAAATCATCGGGCACCGGACGCGCCTGCGTGTCAATCACCACATGCGGGTAGTGATGGCGGCGCGGAGCCTGCCACGCATCGACCACAGCAAACGGCAGCTTGCCCCGACTTGCCCAACAGCTTGCCGATCGATTGGGGTCAGCGTCAATTAGCAGTGTGTCTGCATGAGTTTGCAGATACGCCGCTAAATGAATTGCGGTTGTCGTTTTGCCGACTCCGCCTTTGAAGCTGGCAACAGTGATGATCACAGGTTTCGGTTTAGCCGATCGTCAGTGTAGAAGAGGGGTTAGCGATTCGTGATTGGCTGTTAGCTGTTGGCGAATCGCGAATTGCCTAAATGTACTAATCAATGTACTCATTAAACTGCAAGAGCGGCGGTTGGCGAATCGCGAATCGCTAACTGCTCTTGCACGCGAAAAATTGCTCGATCGCAGCGATATCCTAGAAAACAGCATTCCAAAGTTACCAAACTTCAAATTCCAACGGAACTTCATGCTGACCCAGCACCCTTCTAACCCCGAACCGACCTGGCTGACGGTGATGCGGCTTCTGCGCTGGCATAAACCAGCAGGACGCTTGATTTTGATGATCCCAGCGCTGTGGGCAGTGTTTCTGGCAGGACGCGGAACGCCGCCGCTGCCGCTGGTGGGTGTGATTGTGCTGGGCACACTTGCCACGAGCGCCGCTGGCTGCGTCGTCAATGATTTGTGGGACCGCAACATTGACCCTAAGGTCAAGCGGACTCGCGATCGACCGCTTGCTGCTCGCGCCCTGTCTATTAAAACTGGAGTGGTAATCGCCTGCGTTGCATTTGCCTGCGCCTGTGTGCTGGCGCTGTATTTGAATCCGCTCAGTTTCTGGCTATGTGTGGCAGCAGTCCCGTTGATTCTCTTTTACCCAGCCGCCAAGCGCGTCTTTCCCGTGCCGCAGCTCGTGCTGTCTCTCGCCTGGGGGTTTGCTGTGCTGATTAGCTGGAGCGCTGTGACTGCCAGTTTGGAACCTGCAACCTGGCTGCTGTGGGGCGCGACGGTGCTGTGGACGCTCGGCTTCGATACCGTCTATGCCATGCCCGATCGCGACGACGATCGCCGCATTGGCGTTCGCTCCAGCGCCTTGTTTTTTGGCGATCGTGCTCCACAAGCAGTCGGTGTGTTCTTTGCGGGAACTGCGCTGCTGCTGGCAGGATTGGGAGCCACTTTGTCTCTGGGCATTGCCTTCTGGCTAACGCTATTCGTGGCGATCGGCGGGTGGGCGTGGCACTACTGGGAACTGCGTCCGCCCAATCCCCATGCTGCTGTGTACGGTCGCATCTTTCGCCAAAATGTCTGGCTAGGGCTTGTGCTGCTGCTGGGAATGGAGTTAGGGTTGATGCTGTGAGTGTCCCAGTAAACGTCAGACGCTTGGCGAATTGCGAACCGCCAATCGCCATTCCAAAAGAAAAGCGAAAATTTATTAAAAGTGGGCAGGAAAGACCATAACGGCACGGAGCGCCCGATCGACAAGTACTAAGATCAGGCTATTGCCCGTCGAGCTGTTGTCTGGCAACGCCGATTGCTCCTGAAGAATTGCCTCATGTTTCCTTCAATTCGCTGTCCCACTTGCGCGAAACCGCTGGGTAAGGTCAACGAAACCGGCAGTTTGCAGACTGTCTGTTCGTCCTGTCGGCGCAGTTTTGGTGTCGTTTACGGTAAGCTTTCGGGCTGCTCGTCCCGCTGGGAAGCGATGCTGTATCTTACAGCAAAATTGCCCAGCTTTTACAAGCGGCGCTATGAGTTTCGCATTACCACACCGGGACGTGACCTCAAGGTGCTGAAGTTTTCTACACCCGGACGCGAAGACCGCATTCCAGTACGGCTGGGCGATCGAATCTCGCTGCTCTACACGACGCGAGGCAGCATGATGAAAAAGCTGATTGCCGTCAGTAACCATACGATCGGTCATACCTACCGGCTGCCTGCTCCGATTCCCAGCTCTAGCCATTTGATTCGGCTCTGGGGAACGGTGTCCGTGATGATGTTTTTCTACGTGCTGTTTCTGGGATATGGCTTTTGGATTACGACGAGCCTGGGGGCAATTGCGCTGTTTGTGGCGACTCGACTGCTGGATGCTGCCCAGCTTACGACACCGGAACTGCAACCCCACATCCGCGAAGAAGCACGCCTGCTAGAAGAACGCAAGCTGGCGCTGCAAAAGTTTTATCTGGAAGAGCGAATTGAGGCATTGCGGCAGGAAGGGCTAGAAAATCGCGCTCTGGTCAAGCGACTGCAAGCGCTGAAGAACAAGATGCAAAGCGTCAATTCCGCGTTTTATGCATCGCGCATGAGTCGAGTCGATCGCGCGGTGCAACTGCTGCAACAGCGGACTCAGCACGATCGCCATCTCATCGAACAGTACACACAAACCATCAGCATGATTGAGATTGAGCTGGAGACTGCTTACCTTGCAGACCAGCTTCCAGAGGCGCACGACTTTTCACAGGCTCTTTTGGGCAAGCTGGCGGAACTGCGGGCGCTCGAAGACCGCAACCGCCATCTCCAGTTTGAACTCGAAGCCAATGAAGAAGTCAGACGGCTTAGCGGCGGCTAGGTCTACTAGGTCTACTTGAAGGCAGCCTCAGACGATCGCACTGCGTCATGGCTCAAAATTTGGCGAAGCCAGGATTTGCAGAATCTTTTGCACATCGTCCAGGTCGCCCACCAGCCGCCGCATCGGTCGAGGATACACCTTCACCAGCGTGGGTGTGGCAGCCACCTGGTCTGCCTCGGCTTGCTCAGGGTGCTTGTAGATATCGACAACCTTTAAGGTATACGGCTGCTGAAGCGCTGTTTCTAAAAGCTGATGCAGGTTCTTGAGAATCCGCTCGGTTGCTGCACTGTGACCCGACACAAACAGGCGCAGCACATAGCCTTCTGCCGCCTGTGGCTGAGCGAGGGGCGACCACGACAGCGCTGAGTCGCTTGTCGGTTCAGTTGCGTCAACCGAGAAGGGTGTGGCACGGTTTGCCTCCGCACGGTCTGTTTCGATC
>Ga0224723_1001367_pt1 | contig 14820 bp, 9 predicted proteins | sample Balambano_FR2_Me_FD_161647 | JGI IMG/M metagenome (GOLD analysis project Ga0224723, IMG submission 161647) | Freshwater sediment microbial communities from Lake Towuti, South Sulawesi, Indonesia - Balambano_FR2_MetaG | ecosystem: Environmental > Aquatic > Freshwater > Lake > Sediment | place...
TCGGCCTTAAAGTTAACGAAGTAGTAACCCTGGTACTCCTTTACGATCAAGGTATCGCTGAGAGTGCCTCTGCCAAGCCAGTCTCTACCGGTGGCATCTTTCAGTCGGTAACCGCGTGCATCGATCACCAGCGTATCGCTGTCGTCAGCTGCGCGGTAGGCGCCCTGTAGCACCGGTGGAATTTCTTTCAGCGCGCTTACGCCTGCCGGCTGAGGCACCTGGAACGTTACCTCCTGGCAGGCGGCCAACAGCATCATCAAACAAAAAACAAGTGGCAGTCGCATTGTTATTAAGTCATCGGGCAGGAAGATAGCTATTTTACCGGCACTGAATCATCCTTGCCATACAGGACCTCATCAGTTAATTCATCAGCATGACAATGTCATCGCGCGTAAGCGACTTGATGACGCTCTCTTCACTCTGAATCAGGTTTTCAGAGAGCTTGAGTTTGTGCTTTTGTAATTGCAAAATTTTTTCTTCTACGGTGTTGCGCGTAATGAACTTGTAGGTAAACACGCGCTTGGTTTGCCCTATGCGGTGCGCGCGGTCTACCGCTTGTGCCTCCACTGCCGGGTTCCACCAGGGGTCCAGAATAAATACGTAGTCGGCTTCGGTCAGGTTCAGTCCCAGGCCACCAGCTTTAATCGAGATCAAAAACACCTTCAGGTGGGGGTCTTTGTTGAATTTCTCTACTTGGTCTTTGCGGTCGTTGCTGCTCCCGTCCAGGTAGGCGAAGGGGATGCGCTGCCGGTGAAGGCAGTCTTTCACGATGTCAAGGTGCTTGACAAACTGGCTGAAGATTAAAAGTTTGTGGCCTTCCGCCAGCGCATTTTCCAGCATGTGCTGCACGTCTTCCAGTTTACCCGAACTGCCGGTGTATGCGCCATCGATCATTTTGGGGTGGTTAGAGAGTTGCCGCAATTTGGTAAGCCCCTCCAAAATCATAAACCGGGTATTGTTGATGCCTTCCTTATCAATTTGGTCGAGAATTTTATGGCGGTAGTACGATTTGGCTTCTTCGTATTTTTCTTCCTGTTCGGGCGTCATGTTGGTGTAGTGCACGTTTTCTACCTTTTCGGGCAGATCGCGTGCCACTTGCGACTTTAGCCTGCGCAGCAAAAACGGCTTTATGATGGCATTGAGTTTTTTGGTTTTCGCTTCATCGCCTTTTTTCTCGATAGGTATCTGAAACTCGTTTTTAAAAAACGTTTGCCCGCCTACCAGGCCTGGGTTGATAAAGGTCATCTGGCTCCAAAGGTCCAGGGTGGTATTCTCCAGTGGTGTGCCGGTAAGGGTGAGTTTATAGCGCGAACGCAACTGCATAACGGCTTTTGCGATGTTAGAGGCGGGGTTCTTAATCACCTGCGATTCATCGAGGATGATGTAGTTGAAAAAGAATTTCTCCAGCAGCTCGATGTCGAGGCGGGTAATGCCGTACGAGGTGATGACCACATCGTAGCGTTCAAACCGCTTGATGTCTTTATTGCGCTGTGTGCCCGTGTACGTTAATATTTTCAGATCGGGCGTGAACTTTGCTGCCTCCATCTCCCAGTTGTAAACTAGGGAAGTGGGCATGACCAGCAGCGAGGTGCCTCTCTTGCCTTTTTCCTTTTCCGCCTGCAGCAAGGCCAGGGTTTGCACGGTTTTCCCTAGACCCATATCATCGGCCAGGCAGCCACCGAGGTGAAACTCATTTAAGAAACGCAGCCAGTTGTAGCCGGCCTTCTGGTAGGGGCGAAGGGTGCCCTGAAAGCCTGCCGGCAAAGGGTAATCTTTTATGCCTTCAAAATTTTCGAGCGAGCGAAACTTTTCGCTGATGTGTACTTTGGCCATGTTACCTTCCTCCAGTTCGCGCAACAGGTTGAGGTGGTGCTTCTTCAATACCGGCTTTTCGGCATCGCCATGTGTTTCGCTCAGCGCGAACAAATCTCCATATTTTACCAGCCAGGCTTCGGGTATGATGGCGATTTCGCCATTGGGTAATTTAAACTCTACCTTCTTTTTTAAGATAAGTTTTCGCAGGTCTTTAAACGAGATTTCAAATTCGCCAAAGCGTATCTTGGCGTGCAGGTCGAACCAGTCGATACTTTCCTTCACTTCCAGTTCGAACACGGCCTTACCTACAAAATATTTTTTGTCGCGGTTTTCGGGCTGGCTTACTTCAAAGCCGAGGTTGAGCAGATTTACACGGTTTTCATTCAGCCATGAAAAGGCCTGGCCCTTTTCTACGGCACACCTAAAGGGCCTTAACGGCAGCCCCAGTTTTACCAACGTTTGGGCAAACTTCTTTTCGGCCTCGAGGTTGCGCTGTACGCGATGAAAAACGTAGTCCTGATCTTTCTTCTCCAACGATACGCTCACCGGTAAAAAGGCATCACCGGTAAAACGGTGTTTGCCGTACTTAAACGACAGGTCGAACACGATCTTGCCGGCATCATCGTTGCTGGCTGCAGCGCGGTCTACATCAAATAAAGAAGGCGCTTCGGTGGGCTTACCGGCAGTTAACTCAGAAAGCGTGAGCAGCGGGTGCGGATCGTAATTGTTTTTGTTTATTTCAAACCCTTGTACCTCCACATCATCAAACGAGGCAATAAGCGGGGCTACAAACTTGTTGTAATAGGTCTCTTCCAGGTTTTTAGGAATGACCACAAACTTTTTAGTGAAGAATGGCTGCAATTTGCGCCCATCCACCGGCTTATCAAATCCGTACAACTTTCCGTTTAATATTATCCAGGCCGGTTCCTTACAGATTAGGTATGCACCCGTGTTGGCGATGTCGAGTTTGCGGCCTTCATAAGCTACCGTGGGATAATAGTTGGTATTTTCATCGCTGCGCCTGAAATGAAACTGAATACTGGCGCGTTTCTCCAGCACTTCAATTTTCTTCCAGGTGGGCTCGCCATCGTTGCCCATTTCGAACAGGCGCTTGCCTTTTAGGCGATCCAGAATCTCACTCCGCTTGCGCTCCAGGTAAAGTTCTATTTGCCCCTGTATATCAGGGCTGCCTTTTTGCTTGTCATACACCCTGGCAAAAAACTCCATGGGCTTCATGGCTTTGGTGGAGTATTTTTTAAGGATTTCATCCTGGTGCATTTTATCCATCAAATCAATGAGCTCGTAATCGCGGCCGTCCAGTCCCTTGGCAAACTCGCGTGCATTTTTAGACGATATGTTCTGATGTTGGTAGGTGAGCTTTCCTTTCTCGTCTAAATGCACAATGAACGACTCAAAAAGGTAGCCCAGGTACTCGTGCTGGTAGAGCGAGTAGATGATTTGGAATGGTTGCGCAGCCGATACTTTCATACAGGTTTTAGCCCGGCCTGTGCTCAATACGAGCGCCCAAAAAACGGGGCAAATGGGCCGTTCGCACAAAGCCGACCAGCAATTTAAGGGTTTTTGACGAAACCTGAGGATAGAAAAGTGATCGCTCCGCCCAGCCTATTTCGGGCCACACGGGGCTACCACCCGATTGTGCTATCTTGCCGCAAAGAATTTTCCGTCATGAAAAACCTATTTGTTCTCCTGCTCACCTGCTCGCTGGGCGCACAAGCCCAGGTGCGCGACAGCCTGGACATTAAAATCGGGCAGATGATTTTGATTGGCTTTCCCAAGGCCGAGGTGGACTCGGTGGTGTTGCGCGAAGTGCGGGCAGGCAAGGCCGGCACCCTCATCCTCTTCGAGAAAAATGTACCTAAGTCGGCCACGGCTTTTAACGCACTCAAAAAAATTATCTGGACCTATCAGAAAGCTGCCCCAATACCGCTGCTCATTTCCATCGACCAGGAGGGTGGAAATGTAAACCGCCTGAAAGAGAAGTATGGCTTTCCGCGATCAATAACCGCCAGTGCCATGGGCAAAGCCAAAACGTTAGATTCGGTACGCTTCTATGCCGAGTCGATCGCCTCTAACCTGGCGGGACTGGGCATCAACGTCAACTTCGCGCCCGTGGTAGATGTGGCCGTTAACCCCAACAACCCGGTGATCGCAAAAAGCGGGCGGTCTTTTTCGGCCAACCCCGACTCGGTTACATTACTGGCGCGCGAGTACATCAGGCCCCACCGCAAGTTTGGCGTGCTTACAGTACTCAAACACTTTCCGGGTCACGGCAGCTCGCAGGAGGATACGCATTATGGTGTAGCCGATGTAACACGCTTTTGGAGAGCCTACGAGCTCAATCCTTACCGTTCGCTCATTCAATCGGGCGATGTGGATGCCGTTATGAGTGCGCACATCGTAAACCGAAACTTAGATAAGAACGGCTATCCCGGCACGCTGTCGTCATTTGTTATCGATAGCCTGCTGCGCAAGACGCTGGGCTACCAGGGTGTGGTATTCTCTGATGACATGGACATGCAGGCCATCAGCAAACAGTATGGCCTGGAGCAGGCGATCAAGATGGCGATTAGTGCCGGCATTGATATTTTATGTTTTGCTCACAACCTGCCGGCCAGCGAGGGCCGTGCGGTAGATCGTGTGCATGCGGTTATCCGCAAAGCCGTGGACACGGGAGAGATTCCGGTGACGCGCATCGATCAATCGTACAGGCGGGTGATGGCGCTAAAGGCGCGTCTGCGCGAAGACGAAGTGAGCCGCTACCGCCAGCAGGCCGAGCGAGCCATGAAGGAAGCTCAACAGCTTCAACAGCAGGCGGCAGCAAATGAGAGGCACGCATGGGAGGCGGCCCATGCAGGGCAACAACAGGCTGAGGCTCCGACACCAGCAGAAAAGCGGGAGAAGAAAAAGAAGAAGCGGAAAGGCAACGACAAGCCGTAATGGAAGCCGTTTACACTGTGCAAATGCCAAAGGCACCGCCCGTGCCTATCGTGCTGAGCATACCGCATGCGGGCACCTATTTTTCTCCGGACCTGGCTGCCCAGTTCAAGCCTGATCTGATCGCAGCGCCTGTCGACACCGACTGGTTTGTGACAAGGTTGTATGAGTTTGCTCCTGCGCTGGGCATCACAGTCATCGCGGCCAACTACTCGCGCTGGGTAATTGACCTTAACCGCGACCCCGACAGCAAGCCGCTGTATACCGATGGGCGCATCATCACCGCCCTCTGCCCCACCACCGATTTCTTGGGCCGCCCCCTATATCGCGATGAGCGCCCGGAGGTAGACCCGCGCGAGGTGCACCAACGTGTGGATGCTTACTTTTTGCCTTACCACCAAAAGCTTCGGGAGCTGGTAGATAATTGCCGTCATCACTTTGGAACAGTTTTACTGTGGGACGCCCACTCCATTTGTCGGCACGTGCCTACCATTTCATCAACACCTTTTCCTGATCTGATTCTTGGCGATGCCGATGAAACCTCTGCCGATACTGACCTGATTGAATGTGCGTGGACGACCCTGCGCGCCAGCTCGTATCGGGTAGCGCATAATGATCCGTTTAAGGGTGGCTATATCACGCGTCACTACGGCAAGCCAGAATACCGGCAGCATGCGTTGCAACTGGAAATGACCAAAGTGAACTACATGGATAGCACGGAAAAATATTTTGATGATTCGAAAGCCAATGCCATACGGCAACTGCTAACCAAAACCATGTTGGCATTGGCCGAGCAACTAAAAACAATATGAAAGACTTCAAAAAATACTATATCATTCCGGCTGCTCCACACGACATCTACCTGGCCCTCACGCTGCCGGCCACCCTGCAGGCGTGGACGGGCGAGCTGGCCGAGATGCGGGCGGAGCCGGGCACTGAGTTCTCCCTGTGGAACGGCAGTATTGCAGGAAAAAATCTGGAATTTGAGACAGGTAAAAAGATTGTGCAGCAATGGTACTTTGGCGAGCAGGCGGAGCCCAGTATCGTTACGCTAAAACTGCACCCGCACGAACTAGGCACCTCGGTGGAGCTGCGCCACACCAACATTCCGGATGAGGCGTACGATGATATGGTGGATGGTTGGACGAACACCTACTTTGCCTCGCTGCGCGAATTTTATGAGGAATAATGCGCACGGTGAAACGGCCGAGATCTTCGTCATACTGGAGGTGCGGAGGTGCCGAAATAAATCGGGCAGGGCGTAATCTAAAACTCAATCAACACCTGCCCTTTCTCTACGCTGTCGCCTTTCTTGGCCTTGATACTTTTGATGATGCCCTCCCCGGGCGACTTTAAGATGTTCTCCATCTTCATCGCCTCTAAAATCAATAACGGCTGGCCCGCTTTTACGCTATCGCCCGCTTTCACCTTCAGGTCGATGATCAGACCGGGCATGGGTGCCTTTACCCGGTTTGCCCTGGCACCTGTGCCTGCATTCATGCCCATCTTCTCCAGCAGCAAATCAAACTTGTCTTTAAGCGTTACCGTGTAGGTGCGCCCGTTAATCTTTAACACCATTGCTTTGGCAGCGGGGTCGGTGCTCACCACTTCGGCTGTGTAACTCTTTTGGTTGTGCAAAATGTGAAAGGTGCTGGCCGACAGCGCCACCACATCCCACGCCAGAGGCTGGCCGTTGATCGTCAACTGATCGCCCTCGGTGGTCACCTCAAAAGTTTCTCCGTTTACTATGGCTTGTTGCATGACCAAAAGTAGCGAGGCCAGCGCTAAAAATCGCTACGTAACCAAAAAAAGCAACTGCCTGTTAGGTTACCTGCACTTAAATTTTATGTTGTTTCACGCCAGTGGAGGGAGCCCGGGGATCAGTTCATTTGCGGCTCACCAGTATCTTATCAATTTGAATATTATCCATGTCCAGCACTTCAAACACCAAACCTTTCCACTGAACTTTCTCGCCTGCACGCGGAATGTGCTTCAACTGTTTGAGCATTACCCCGCCAACGGTATTTACTTCCTCCCCCAAGTCATTGAATTTCTCAATTTCAAAATGACGGGCGAACTCCGAGAGCGGGTATTGCCCGTCCACCAGCCAGGTTCCATCGGCACGTTGAGTGAGGGGATAATCTTCCGTGTAGAACTCCGACACATCGCCTACCAAAGCCTTCAATACATCATCCATGGTTACTATACCCAGCACCAACCCATATTCGTTTGTAACCAGTGCATAGTGCACTTTGGTTGATTTAAATCTCTCTAATGCCATGTAGGCTGACGTTGATTCATCGAGGTAATGAGCGGGTTTAATATAACTGCGAATATCAAAGCCATCGGACTGTATGCCCTTGTAAATATCTTTGAGGCTCACAACGCCCAGTATATTGTCTTTGTCGGTCTCGTAGATAGGATAAATGCGGTGCATGTCCTGATTGACGGTATCCAGAATGGCCGCCCGGCTGGCCTCAACGTTCAGGAACTTAACGTCTTTGCGGGTAGTCATGAGCGAACTGATTTTCCGGTCACCCAGGGCAAAGACCCGCTCCATAATGTCCTGTTCAATCTTCTGTATCTCTCCCCCCTGGGCGCCCTCGGCTATAATGGCTTTTACTTCTTCTTCTGTGATCTTGCTTTGGTCGGTATGCTTCAGATTAAGGATGGTAAGAATGATGTCGGATGTCTTGGTTAAGATCCAGACGAATGGAAAAGTAATGGATGAAATTACTTTCATGACGGGGGCCATGACGCGTGAAATTTTTTCCGGATTGGACAGGCCCAGGCGCTTGGGTATCAACTCGCCCAGCACCAGCGAACAGAAGGTTACGCAGATCAACACAATGGTAATGGCCAGCCCATCGGCCACCGGACGCAAAAACTCAAACTGAACCAGGTAAGCCTCCAGATCGTTGGTGATATTCTCGCCACTGAAAATCCCCGTTAGCAACCCGATGAGTGTGATCCCAATCTGAACCGTTGACAAAAAATAGGTGGGCGATTGATATAAACTTAACGCGGCTTTAGCACCTTTGGCGCCAGACTTGACAGCCGACTCCAACCGGATTTTTTTAGAAGAAACCAGCGCCATCTCAGACATCGAGAAAATGCCGTTTAACAAAATCAATCCCAAAATGGTGAGGATTTCAATCACATCGCGGCTCATAGCCATTTTTGTTTAGTTGTTAACAACCTGCCTTATGCAAGTTAAAATTTATGCAGTAGTGAGTAAAGTCACCGGCAGAATAATTTGTCGACATCATTGTGCTTAACACACATAAGGAACAAGAAAAGAATCGATAAATTTAGAATTCGATTGCTGGTCTTGAAAAAGAATAGACTTGCGGCCGCCTTATCTTCTACCACTTGCTCTTTACAAAGCCAAACGATGAAGCGTTCATTCATTTTTGCTAGCCGGTCTGGTTCTTTTTATTTTTTTCAGGTTCACCGGCCGTTAATGCGTTTATCCGGATTATTACCAATGTGCAGCCTGGCTTGCATTATGGTCATGATTCCTTTTCTGGCCACCGGTCAGCGAGATATCGTTATGACTGACCTTACCGTTGACCGACCGGGTATTGCAGAGACGCCTTACACCGTTGGGGTAGGTCAACTTCAATTCGAGACTGGCTTTGATTTCTATAAAAGATATAATGGTAAGTTGCTTTATTTGCCCACCACACTTTTTAGAACTGGTCTTAGCCGGAAAGCAGAAGTGAGGTTGGCCATGAAGTATGTTATGGATAAAGTGGAAGAACCTCTGTTCAAAGGTGTTTCTCCATTATCCGCGGGAGTTAAATTCCATGTAATTACACAGCGGAAGAGAAGGCCGGAAACCGATATCCTCGCCAACGTAATTATACCAATGGGTAACTCGAGAATTCAACCGGAAAATCTTGGTTATGAGTTCCTTCTTTTGTTCGAAAATGACTTCTATCCAAACTCAGCCATTACCTATAATTTGGGTTATATATGGGATGGCGTAATCAACGGAGATATCTTCACCTTCTCCCTGTGCTATAACTATTTGCCTTCCCCGAAAGCTGGGTTATTCCTGGAGTACTTTTTTTATGTGCCTTATCAGTGGCCGGGCGAACAGGGCGTTGACGGAGGCATTACGTATCTATTGTTGCCAAACCTTATGGTTGACCTTTCCGCAGGTCATAGTGCCTTTGAGAAACAGGATAACTTTTTTGTATCAGCCGGATTTTCTTTTCGGATAATCAGACAAAAAGGTAGACCCGCAGTTGGAGCTGTTCGTGCGTCACAGTTTTCAGTCTTCCGGAATCAAAAGATAATAACACCGGCAAAGATAACAAGAGACTTTTCGGGCTTTTAGTGCGGAGTTGCCAAAGTCTATCTTGATCCGGCACTATGTGCAAGCGAAGTCCCCCACCTCCGGGCCTCTACGACCTGAACAAACCTTATCTCCACCCGCCCCCAAGTGCCTTGTAAATGTTTACTGTACTCATGAACTGATTTCGTCTTACATCAATGAAATTCAACTTGGCATCGAGCAGATTCTGTTGTGTTAACAATACTTCCAGGTACGTTGCCCGACCGGTCTTAAATAAATCAGTTGAGGTTTCAATGGCTTGTGCCAGCGTATTTACTTCTTCACTCTTTAGCCTGTAAACTCGTTGCAGAGTATTCAGCTTGTTCAACTCGTTATACACCTCCACATAGGCCGTTAAAATGCTTCTTTGATAATTCAAAAGCGCTTCAACCTGCAGTGCACTGGTCGCTTTAAATTCTGCTTTAATAGCATTGCGGTTCACCAACGGAGCGGTTAAACTTCCGATGGCATTAAAAACAAACGACTCGGGTATGTTAAACAAAAGGCTGGTTCTGAAAGCCTGAAAACCGATACCGCCGGTAATGAAGAATGAAGGATAAAACGCTGCTTTTGCCGAACGCACGTCTGCCTTCGATGCCACCAATTCCATCTCAGCTTGCTTAATGTCGGAGCGGTTGCGAAGCAAATCGGAAGGAATGCCCGATTGAATGGTTGGCGGAATAATTTGATCGAATGAATTTTTATTCCGCACAATGGGCTGTGGGTATCGCCCCAATAAAACATTGATTTGGCTCTCCGTCTGAATGATTTGCTGCGTAATTTCCAATTCCAACGCCTGCGAGTTAAGCAGTTGCGCTTTGAATTGCCGAACGACCAACTCATTGGCTCGGCCGGTTTCTTTTTGGATGGTTACCGTGTTGAGTGCATTTTGCTGATTCGCAATTGTTTCACGAATCAATTCCAGTTCATGGTCAAGGGATAGTAGTTCATAGTAGTTCGCGGCTACTTCGGCAACAATATTGGTAACAACCCAATTCCTTCCTTCTACTGAGGCTAAGTATCGGGCCAAGGCTGCTCTTTTCCGATTTCGGATTTTTCCCGTTATATCCACTTCCCACGCGGTCTGCAAACCCACTAAGTAATCGGGCAGGTTAATTGGAACAATTTCTCCCGGAAGTATATCGGTTGTAATGTTACCCGCGCCATCCATGGTATAACGTCCATAGCGGGTAATTTTTGGGATTGCCACACCGCCTACCGTTGGGGTTAACGCGCCTTTTACAAATTGAACCCCCGCCTTTGCCATTTCAACACGTTGTAAAGCAATCAAACCATCAGGATTGTTCAGGATGGCCGAGTCGATCAAACCCACCAGAGCTCCATCAGAAAAATATTCCCGCCAACTCATTGAAGCCACGCTGCCTGAGTCGGTGGCGTTGAGATAAGATGCTGGAAGTGGCCTGCTCTCAATGGCAGCAGTATTTAACGAAGACTTACAACCTGCTAAGACAGCAAGCGCAAGTAGTACGAAGGTTATGTTATGTGAATTGAATTTCATGTTTAAAGCATTTCGGTAACCGGATTTTGATTGCCTGAGTTCTTGCTGAATTTTTCGGAAAGGGTGGCGAATACCACATACAACCCGGGAATAATAATTACCCCGAACACCGTACCGAATAACATACCACCCAGCGCGGCAGTACCTATGGTGCGATTGCCCACTGCACCGGCACCGGTTGCAATAACCAATGGAAGCAAGCCGGCAATGAATGCGAACGATGTCATCAAGATCGGGCGCAAGCGGATTTTGGCTCCTTCAATAGCAGCCTGTATGGCCGTTGTACCCTGGCTGTGTTTTTGCGCGGCAAACTCCACAATCAGGATGGCGTTTTTACCGAGTAGGCCAATCAGCATAAGCATGGCTATTTGCGCGTAGATGTTGTTTTCCAGGCCAAATATGTAGAGCAAAAAAAAGGCACCGAAAATTCCGGTGGGGAGCGAAAGAATGACAGGCAGTGGCAAAAGAAAGCTTTCATATTGACCCGACAGGACGAGGTAAATAAATAAAAGACAAATCAGGAAAATGATAATACCCTCGTTGCCTGCATTTACTTCATCGCGCGAAATACCAGCCCAGTCAATGTCATACCCGCGCGGTAGTTTTTCTCTCGCCACTTTTTGAATAACATCTAGTACGGTTCCGCTACTTACCCCTGTTATTCCTTCTCCATTTAATTCGGCAGACGGAAACATGTTGTACCGGGTAATATTGTCAACTCCGTAAGTCTTTTCAACGGTCATAAAGGCCGATATGGGTACCATTTCTTCCTTGTCATTTTCCACATACAATTTCAGAAGATCTTCGGGGGAGGCCCTGTATTCGGGCAAAGCTTGCACCATTACCCTGTAAAGCTGCCCAAAACGAATAAAGTTGGTGGCGTATTCGCTTCCTAAAAGCGTTTGCAAAGAACCCATTGCATCACTAACGGTAACACCCTTCTGTGCCGCTTTATCGATATCTATGTGCAAAGTATATTGCGGAAAACTTGCATCATAAATTGTGAATGCCCTTTCTATTTCGGGGCGTGCTTTTAAATCAGCGACAAACTGATGCACTACACTTTCCATTTTTTTTAAGTCACCACTTCCGGTTTTGTCTAGCAATCGCAATTCAAAACCGCTTGCGTTGCCATAACCCGGAATGGCAGGTGGTGGGAAAAATTCTATACGCGCGTCTTTTATGTGTTGTGTTTTTTCTTCCAAAGTTGCCATTACATCGTCAGCAGAAACCTTGCGTTCTTCCCAAGTCTTTAAATTGATGAGGGCAGTTCCATAAGTTGCGCCAGTTCCATCGGTCAGAATATTTGTTCCCGCTAATGTTGAAACGCCTTCAATACCTTCCAGATTTTGTGCTTCCCTTTGTATAGCATTTACTACTTCTTTAGTTCTGTCCAGTGTTGCGCCCGGTGGTGTTATAATACTGGCGTAAAATGTGCCTTGGTCCTCGTTGGGTATAAAACCTGTTGGAAGTATTTTGCTGATCAGACCTGTCGCAGCTAGGAAGGCAAGCAGAACTCCAAATGTGACTACCCTGCGGTTGACAATTTTTGTAAGCAGTGTTTTGTATTTATCTTCTAACCCCGAATACCAGGTATTGAAGCCATCAAAGAATTTAGAAAGCACATTTTTTTTCTTTTCCTGACCATAGCGACTCTGTAGGAGCAAGGCGCACAACGCAGGCGTTAGCGTGAGGGCAACAACACCCGACAGCACAATAGAAATAGCCATGGTGAGTGAGAACTGACGGTAGAAAATTCCGGATGGACCGCCCATAAATGCCACGGGAATAAACACAGCCGACATCACCAACGTGATGGCGATGATTGCCCCGCTTATTTCTTTCATGGCCTGCTGAGTAGCCTTTTTTGCATCAATGTTGGAATGCTCCATTTTAGCGTGAACAGCTTCCACCACTACAATGGCATTGTCTACCACAATTCCAATCGCGAGCACCAAAGCAAAAAGCGTAATGAGATTCAGTGAGAAGCCAAGAAATTGTAAAAAGAAAAAAGTGCCTACCAGTGAAACAGGAACGGCAAAGGAAGTAATAAGCGTGGAACGCCAGTCTTGTAAAAAAATAAATACAACCAATGATACGAGTAGTAAAGCTTCAATAAACGTTTTTACTACCTGATTAACGGACGCGTCCATAAATCGAGAAACATCAAAGCTCACTTCGTAGTCCATTCCCTTAAGGAAAGTTGTTTCCTTTAGTTCTGCTAGCGCTTTCTTGACTTCGCTGATTACTTCACGACCATTGGAACCGGGCAACTGTTTGAGCATGATAGCGGCACAAGGTCTTCCGTTTAGTTTAGCTTCCACATCATAATAAGTCGTGCCAAGCTCAACGTCTGCCACGTCTTTTATTCGCAGAATTTGTCCGTTTTCGGTGGATCGAATTGGAATATTTTCGTATTGTTCCTGCGTGTTGAACTTGCCCGTGTACTTAATAGTGTATTGAAGCGCTTGTGGTCTTTTATCGCTGCTTTCACCAATTTTTCCGGGTGCCGCTTCAATATTCTGCTCTTCCAGCGTGTTCAATACATCATCAGAAGAAATGTTATAGGCAAGCATTTTGTCGGGCTTTAACCAAATACGCATGGCGTACTGTTTTACGCCTAGCATATTACAGAAACCAACGCCTTTTATCCTCCTTAATTCTGGGATGATATTCCTATCGGCAAAATTATAGATGAATTTTTCCTCAAGTGTGGTATCAGAAGAGTAGATGTTCAGATACATCAGCATGGCGTTTTCCTCTTTGGCTATTTTTACGCCATTCTTAATTACTTCCGGTGGCAACTCGCCCATGACAGCATTTACACGGTTTTGCACATTTACTCCGGCAACATCAGGGTCGGTTCCAATCTCGAATAAAACCTGCACTACACTCACGCCATCGTTACCGGCATCGCTGCTCATGTATTTCATACCTGGCACTCCGTTAATGGCGCGCTCCAGCGGCACAATAGCGGCTTTGGTAACGGTTTCGGCATTGGCCCCGGTGTATTCCACCGTAACGTTTACTTCGGGTGGCGCAATGCTGGGGAACAGCGTCATGGGCAATTGAAGCAAGGACAGCACGCCCAGAAAAAGTATAATCAACGAGATGACAATCGCCAGAATGGGTCTGTTAATAATGGTCGCAATCATTTTCTGTTAGTTTTTAGCGTTTGTGATTTGGGAAAATGACCGAGGTTCAGGAAGTATGGCATCACCATCTTTAACTTTTTGAATGCCTTCGTAAATTATTTTGTCGTTGACAGTAAGCGAGGGTGCTATCACATACCAGTGCGGCAACCGGGCAACCGGAGTTATTCTTTGCTGCAGCACTTTGTTGTTAGCATCCACCAAAAACACGTAAATGTTTTCCTGGATTTCAAAAGTTGACTTTTGCGGAACGAGCATGGCATCGTTTAGCTTCGTGGTGAGCAAAATTTTGCCGCTGCCTCCGTGCTTGAGTATTTGATTGGGATTAGGGAACCGGGCCCGGAAGGCGATGTTACCTGTGCTTTGATCAAACTCACTTTCTACGGTTTCAATTTTTCCCTTCAAAGGGTATACCGTGTTATTGGCAAGCACCAGCGTGGCCTCTGCCGGTCTTTCGGCAGGCGCTGAGGACACGTAGTCCAAATAGGCGCGCTCGGAAAGATTGAAATAGATAAATACCTCTTTGTTGTTGGATAACGTGGTGAGCAATGTTCCCTCTTCGATCAAACTGCCCGCCTTGTTGGGGATGCGGTTGATGATGCCGCTAAACGGTGCGCGGATCTGCGTAAATGATAATTGAAGGTGGGCATTCGCCTCTTCCGCTTTGGCTTCTTCAATCTTTGCCAGCAAAGCATCATACCGGGCTTGTGCCAGGTCAAGTTCGCTTTGCGAGATAACGTTCTTCTCGACCAGCGTTCGGGTGTTTTTTAATTCAACCTCAGCAGCCTTTGATTCGGCTAATGCGCTGGTGAGTGCAGCCTGTGCTTTTAACAGCTCCTGTTTAAACTGCTGGCTGTTGAGGCTGAACAACACCTGGCCCTGGTTAACAATACTGCCCTCGTCCACATGAATACTTTCCAGATAGCCATTTGCCTTGGCCCGTATCTCTACGTTTTGAACAGAATGGATTTCGGCCACATACTCTCGGGTGTAAGTCGTGTCTTTCACTATCGGGGTGATAACCGGGAATTTTTCAA
>Ga0224723_1001368_pt1 | contig 14815 bp, 14 predicted proteins | sample Balambano_FR2_Me_FD_161647 | JGI IMG/M metagenome (GOLD analysis project Ga0224723, IMG submission 161647) | Freshwater sediment microbial communities from Lake Towuti, South Sulawesi, Indonesia - Balambano_FR2_MetaG | ecosystem: Environmental > Aquatic > Freshwater > Lake > Sediment | place...
CTCCTCTAGCACCGCTCGAACCGGAGCAGGCAGTCTTCGCATAATTTTGCCCTTTTCGCGATCGATTGCCACCAGCGTCACCTGGGCAGTGACAAAAAGCTCCTGGGCATCTGGGGACTGAATTCGGTAATCCCAAAAAATTCTCACGCCGCGAATTTGCACCATCCGAACTTTGACAACTCCCGGCATTCCCAGCCGCATGGCGCGATGATAGCGAATCGAAAGCTCGACGACGGGCATTTCGCAGCCGAGGACGACCCAATCGGCATAGTCAATTCCCAGCGATCGCAGATACTCCACCCGCGCCTCTTCCAGCCAGGCAATATAAGAGCCATGCCAGACGACACCACCATAGTCAGTGTGATGAGGATGCACGCGAATCAGATAATCAAACCACTGCGGACTGGTCTGAGTGGTCAGGGATTGGATGGCTTGAGAAGGGGTTTCTGACATCGATTCGTTCCTTAAAGCAGTCCTTGAAGCAGTTTACGCAGCCGTATCCAGAACTGTGCCCCGCCGGAGGCAGTGGGGGAATATCCGATTGTCCCGCCCCATTGTTCGACGGTGATGCGGCAAAAATAAAGCCCAAGTCCCGCCTTTCCAGATCGCGTGCTGCCCTGAAAAAATCGCTGAAATAGAAACTTTACCGCTTCTGGCGGCACTCCTTCTCCCTGATCTTCGATCGCACAGCGCAAAAACTGATCTTCTTCCTGAATTCTCAGGGTGACGGTCGATTGTTCTGGCGTGTGGCGCAGCGCATTTTCAACCAAATTGGCTAACACGCGCTCCAGCCGCGATCGATCGCCGACGATCTGCCAGCGTTGCGTCGGATCCAGCTCAATCTGCATCTCAAGCTGCTTGTTTTGCAGGCTGAAAGCAGGAATAAAAGTGCTGATGATTGACCGGGCACAAACCAGAAGATCAGGAGCCTGGGCTGCGTCGGTCATTGCGGCTTCTGGTGCGGCGACTTCGGCAGAAAAGGCTTGCAGCACTTCGCGCATCAGGTTTTCCTGCTGGCGCACCTGCCTCAGTCCAATTTCTAATCGATCGCGTCCTTGTTCAGAAAGCACCTCGCGTTTCAGAAGTTCCAGGCAAAATCGAAAGGTGAGAAGCTGCCCCGCCAAATCATGAAAAATGCAGTGCAGCAAAATTTCTTTTTTCTCTGTTTCTTTGGTGAAATGCACATAGCTCAATTCGTTCATTCTGCCTGTTTGAATCAGCGTTTGCTTTTCCTGGTAAGCAACATCCGCCAGTTCGATCAGAAAAATTGAGTCAGAGCTACCGCAGATTGCCGTTGCTTCAAGCTGACATTCCTGCCCTGCAGCATTGGTTTCACTCCAGAAGCCTGACTTCAAAATCCTGCGATCGCCACAGTGCCAGAACGCCTCCGCTTCTTCCAGAAAGTAATCTAGAAACGGAAAGACGCTGCTTAGCTGACTTTTCCGCTGAATCACGTTTTGCTGAATCATTTGCCGATCGAGTTGCGGATGAGGCGGAGAGTCAGAACGCGATCTTGCATCAATTAGCTCTGGGAAAAACGCTTCATACCAGTCGGGGATGGGGCTGGTGATTTGAAAAGAATCAGCATCGAGCCGTTTAAAAACAAGCAGATTCAGTGCCGCAAAGACCTGCTGATCAATGGATGGGTCAATGAACTCACTCATTGCTGGAGCCGCCGCTTGTAGAATAAATTTTGACGGGTTGGGCAAACTGCAGAATCGAACGGTCGATCGCTGAGAAATGCTGCTGCATCAGGGTTGCCTGGTTAAAAGTATTTTCGTCAATCAAAATCTCACCGGGGTTTGCCTGCTGCTGAAGGGCGGTTGCCAGATTGACCGAGTAGCCGATCGCTCCCAGCACGCGATGCCGACGATCGCCCAAAATGCCAAACGCCGTTGACCCAGAGGCGATCCCAATCCCGATTTCAAAAGTGGGCTGCTGCCGCGCCTGCCGCAAATGATTGATTTGCTGCACTGCCGTCAAGATTTTTAGCCCGGCTTGAATGGCGTGAGTGGGAGCAGGAGAAGTAGCAGGCAAGACTCCAAAGCAAGCTGTGATCGCCTCGCCCAGCAGCCGATCGACCAGTCCTGCCTCGGTGGCGATCGCCTGAATTATTGTCCGCAGATAGAGATTGAAAACTCTGAAAACGGCATCGGGGGTTTGCTGCTCGCTAAACGACATCAACCCGCGCAGTTCAGCAGCTAGAATCGTGAGATTTTTGCGTTCCAGAGGCAGCGTGAATCGGGGCGGCGAAGGATGGGAAGACCGAAGCGATCGCTCGATTTGCCGGATGGAGTCCTTTTGCAGCAAGCTGAGCTGATTGCGATATTGCTGAAGCAGTTCACGCTGTTGCTCGTCCGCCGTTGCGTCAAGCAAAAGCACCCAGTCGCAGGACTCGGCAGAAAATAGGTAAACATCAACACTGCGCCCAATATCGGTTTTGAGGCATGGCAAAAACAGTTCTGCACCATTGAGGGGCAACAGCCCTTCCAGGAAAAAAACCTGTGTCCCGATCGATCCGGGCTGCAAATCGCTAATGCCATACTCGCTCAAATGCCCGCCCCAATGGATTAAATGTCCTTCTTGAGACACACAGAGATAAGCCGGAGCGCGATCGACAAACGTGGTTTTAAGCAAATAATTGAGAATCGGTGCGGGTAGGGTTAGCATCTAAACCTCCAGCATTTTTTGAGACAGGGTCATAAAGGCTTCTTCAACGCCTGTTCCTGTTTTCGCGCTGCTTTCAATCACGATCCAGCCTCGATCGCGCACTTCAGCGACCACAGCATTATCGAGTTCCCAGTTGTCTTTCAGGTCTACCTTATTCAGCAGCAAAATAAACGGAATTGTGCCGATCGCTTCTTCAACCTGGCTCTGAAGAATGCAGGCTTTATCAAATGTTTCCTGGCGCGTTCCGTCCACGACTAAAAAATAGCCAGATGAGCCTCTGAGATAAGACAGCCGCAGCTTTTGAAAATCATCTTCTCCGTGCAGATCCCAGAGAATTAGCGTGAGTTCCTGTTCGTTGAGCTGCACAACTTTCTTGTCAATCTTCACGCCAACCGTGGTTTGGTAGACCGCTGAATAAATCGATCGCACGTAGCGGGCAACCAGACTCGTTTTTCCCGTCGCAAAAGCACCCACCATACACACTTTCTTCTGAATCATGGGCTTCTAAATCATTGATTGCCAGACCTTGAGCGAACAGAATTTGTGAATACCAGCCGAAACGAAACGCTGCGGTTAAGTTGTTCTGCTGGCAGGGCGGTTTGAGTGAGAGGTTGAGTTGCCCCAACGCCGATCGCCTTGATTTGACCGGAATTCACGCCGCGTGCTGCCAGCATTGCCGCAGCCTGATTCGCTCGCTCCTGGCTCAAGGCAAGATTTCGTGCGGGTGTTCCTCTCGGATTTGCCCGTCCAATCACTTGGAGTTGAACCTGTCGATTTAGTCCAGCGGCAAGCCGTGCTGCCTTTTGAATTTCCTGCACTAGCAGCGCGATCGTCGCCTCTTGTCCGGCAATCAGGGTGGTTTCGCCTTCCTCAAAGCGCAGCAGTTGTGCGGCAATTCGCGCCTGACTTGCTTGAAGATCGCGCCAGTCTGCGATCGTCACCTGCTGCTCAAACCGAGTCACCCCCGGAATCAGAGGAGCCAGCCGCTGAGCTTCCTGAATCCAGCGGAGCGGAGCCACCCCGGTTGCGTGCAGAATGCCCTCTGGATCGACGCGCAGCGTCACCGATGACGGAGGCTGAAGCAACTGTCTGGCTCTGGCGGTGATGAAGGGCGGCTCCAGCGACAAATAGGGTTGCCATTTGCCTGTCACGGTTTCAGGATCAAGCTGGCTGTCAGACAGCAGGGCAACCGGATCAACAGCAAGCGGATCGCGAAGTCCGGCGATCGCAAATCCGCCCCACTGCCTTGCTGCGCGATTCACCACGATTCCCGGTTCTGATTGAAGGCGATCGACATACATCCCCCACCGCCGCCGCATCAAAAACTCATGTCCTCCCCCGATTCCCAGTCCCGCCATCATCACGGCAAATAATGCCCAAAAATAGGGGCGACCTTTTTTTGGGGCTGTCCTGTAGCCAGTTTGCAGACAGGCTTCGAGCTGCGGCAGTGCAGCAGCAAACGGGGTGGCATCGCCTTGAAACGCTGCAAGGGCTAGCTGATGGTCGCGGTGAATTTGCTCGATCGCCTGCCGAAGCGTTTGCCGTAACTCCAGAGGAGCCTGTCCTCGAACCGCTGCTGCCAAAATAGCCTGTGGACCTTGCTCGATCCAGAGGGTTAAGTCGCCAAACCGCAGCATATCCAGCGACTCGCTTGATTTAACGGTAAATGAATCCTGCACAAAGCTGTCGATTGCCCGCAGCATCGCAGAAACCAGCTCTGAGTCCTGAGCCTTTACTGCGGGAGCGATGACTTCTTGCAGCAGCAGCCCGGTTTCCCGGTGAATTAGAAAGATCTGCTCGACGCGAAATTGCAGCGTTCGCATCAGCACAATTTCGGCAAACGATCGCCGGGTTCGCAGAGCTTCTAGCCGCCAGAGCCACGCCTGCGGAGACAAGCTGTACTCCAAAAGCTGATCCAAAGACTGAACTGTGTTTTCTAATGCCGCCGCGATCGCTTTCCGAATGGTTGGTCCAACGATCGGAAAGATCGCATTTGACATCACCGTTTCATCTTGTTGCACTGAGTCCTGAATTGCCTGCTCGACCGTCTTCAGCATGGCGGCTGCTAACCGTTTGACTTGCTCTTGCTCTAGCGTGTGTAGCTCGATCGCTTGCCGTAAAACTGCACTGATGTCAGCCGCTCGCCACTCCGGATTTTCGAGCCGCTCTCTCAGTTGGTTGAGATGGGACTGGTCAAAATTAAATAGCAATTGCTGAAGCTCAAGCAGGGAAGTATCCAGATTGTCGGTTGCGGGCTGCAAGGCTTGTGAAGTTGAGGATGCGGCAGGAGAAGATGCGGCAGAAAAAGCTTCATCTCCTGCGGGCGATGCCGATCGAACAGGTAGCGTTCGGTCCGGCTCAGCGGCAGTCGGAGGATTTGACGCGATCGGCTCTGCAGAGAAATGCTGGGGGTGGGAGCCTGTTTCCTGCATCAGCTTGAATAGCTCGGTCAAAATCTCTGCTTCAGAGCGACTGAAGCCCTGATTCAGCCTTTGATTGGAATCGTGAACTGCCCGATCGTCGCTAGAAGCATCTGCCATAGCCTTATCACTGGGCAATTAAGGGGAATCGGGAATGTCGTGGTGGTTGATCCGTAACGCGAGTTCGCGAAAAAGAGAAGCTAAAGCGACTCGATCGGCTTTTCCAGCCTGAAGCTCTTGAATCTTGCGCTCTAAAATTGCCTGAAGTTCCTGATAGTTTTGCCGAATTTCATCTTCTAGCGTTTCTGATTGCGCCAGGAGCTGTTGACGCAAATCCTGCTGCTGCTGATTCAGTTGTTCAACGAGCTGATTCACCTGCTTGCCCACTTCGTTGAACGCGCCTTTGGTTTGCTCATTCAGCGTTCTGACTGCTTCTTCTCGCTGGCGTTGCTCGGTGGCGATCGCAGCTCCCAGGCTTCGTATGTCTTGCCGTAAGCTGAGTTCGATCGCGCTTAACCGCTGATGCATCTCGCTCTGCAACTCGGCGTAGTCTTTCGCAAACCGCTGCTCCAGGCGCAAAACTCGCTTTTCATATTCACGCATCTGGGTGCCAAACAACAGCTCTTTAATTTTTTCCAGATTACTGCTGCTGACGGATTCTGCGCTGGCAGATGGTAGACCATTCGCTTCCTGATACTCTCCCAATCCAGCTTGTTCAACCTGAACGATCGACTCCTCCGACATCGTAGCCTGCTCCTCTTAACAAACTTTCTTTGTGGAACTAATCAGAATACTAACGATAAAGCTCTGCTCCGAGGCAGGAGTCCGCAAAATTTGTAAATAAGATTGACCTGTCGTTTTAATAACAATGACGAAATGTTGCGGTTAGTTTCTCAATCTGCCGCGAATTTTACGGCTCAAACTTGCTTCCCGATCGCGATCGGAGCATCGATAAATCCATCGAATGACCTTTGTCTAACTAATTGAAACGATTATTTTTCTGCCCATCGCTTTGCTCACAAGCTGTCCTAGACTGGGTCATGAAGCAATCTTAGAATTGACCAAAACCTTATCAGCAGCCTTCGGTTCAAGTTAAGGAGCAATTATGATAGAAAAAATTTTGCTGGCGAATTCTGGCACGGGACACACAGAAGAAATGCTCAAGGCTCTCATGGAGGTGCCGATGATTCAGCGTGCCAAAGTGACGGTTCTGCATGTCGTCTCGCCACAAGTCACTGCAGAGGGAATGACCCAGAAATGGGAGGAAGGCGGCAAGATTTTGGCAAGTGCCATCCAGACGCTAAATCTTGACCCCGGACAGGTCAATGCAATGCTGCGCGAAGGCGATCCCAAAGATATTGTCTGTCGGGTTGCCGAAGAAATCGACACAGATTTGATCATCATGGGTTCGCGCGGCTTGAAGCGGATTCAGTCGATTCTGGAAAACTCAGTCAGTCAGTATGTCTTTCAGCTTGCGTCTCGCCCGATGCTGCTGGTAAGAGACGATATTTTTGTCAAAAAGATTAGTCGGGTTATGGTGGCTCTCGATAAGTCAGATGCCTCAAAGGACTCCTTAAAACTGGCAATTTCCTTTGTGCGGGACATTAAGAATGGTCAGCTTATTTTGGTGCATACGAATCCTGACCTCAAGCTGAAGCCAGGTGAAATTGCTGCAAATCCCAATGAAGACCCGGTGCTGATTCCGGCAATCACCGAAGCCAAAAAACTGGGAATTAACTACAAATGCGTTGCCCCTGAAGGCAAGCCCGGTGAGCGGATTTGTCAGGTGGCTGAAGAACTTAACGTTGATTTGCTTATTCTTGGTTCCCCCGATCGCCGTCCTTCGATCGCCAAGGGACTGCCTGATCTCGATCGCCTGTTGGGACAATCGCTCTCCGACTACGTGCGAGTGTATGCCAACTGCCCGGTGCTGCTGGTGCGATCGGGAAGCTAACTAAAGAAGCGAACAAAACTGTGTGGGGTGGGCTGTGCCCACCTGATTTTTCGCTCAACCCTTCAGGTATGGGCTTTGCTGCTTCTGGGCTTTGTTTGTTAGTTCAGAGAGAAGCGCTGGCGCTGCGGTCGACCCATTCAATCTGAGATCTCTTTTAGTTAAAAACCGACTAAATAACCGACTAAATAATAAAGTGCCAAAGAATAAAATCTCTGGCACTCCCAATTCTGATTCCTCAAGCTGCGTTGTTCAATCCAGGTGCTGGCAGCCCAGCAGACAGCCCTACAGATTGATATCTACCTGATGTCTACGAATTGTTCTGGCGACTGGCAGTCTGAATGTAAAGAATAATCAAAAACACTGCAGGCACCAGTACGAATAGAATCGTTGCGACAAACCCTAAATCATTAACTTGCATGAAACCCAGCCTCTAGATCATTTTGTTAACAATCCATAGGTCTAAGGATACACCTCAACCTGACCAAAACAGAATGATCAAGGCGACATGATCAGGATTACTTGCTGGGCTTTGTCACAATGCTGACGTTTCCATGAACGAGGGTTTGGCAGGCAAGACGGCAATTTGGCGATCGCTTTTTTAGTTTGCGTTCCTCGGTTTCGGTGCGAGGTGATAGGTTTTCCATACCTTCCGTCACTTCAACGACGCAGGTTCCACATTGACCATAGCCGCCACAGTTCATCATCTTGCCCATAAAGGTGTACAGGTCAATTCCATTCTCCAGAGCTTTAAATCGGAGATTGGCTCCATCCGCTGCCACAACTTCTTTGTTTTCGTTAACAAACTTAATGGTTCCACCGAATGAAACTTTTGCTGGAGTTTCTGCTACGGACGGAGCTTCTGAGGTCGTCAATTGTTCTTCTGCGCCAGTTTGAGTCATGCTTGCATTCGCCTCTCGCACTAGTTACACTTCTTTATACACTTTCATTTTTACAAGCGGATTGTCAAACTGTCCAAATTGTTTTTTCAATGAGTGTCCAATTCTTTAAGCTTGCTCTGGCATAGAGGTTGGGCGACAGTCGTCAATCACTGCGATCGGGTGTCCCTGAATCTGGTAGGCTTACCAGTATTAGACACCTTAATAAAAGGCTGAAGGAAGCGTTGAAATTTATAGTAGGAGGAGCGTAGTCGATGGGACTACCCTGGTATCGAGTACACACAGTCGTCCTGAATGACCCAGGAAGGTTGATTGCTGTACACCTGATGCACACCGCGCTGGTGGCAGGTTGGGCTGGCTCGATGGCACTCTACGAGCTGGCAATCTTTGATCCTAGTGACCCGGTATTAAACCCCATGTGGCGCCAGGGAATGTTCGTCATGCCCTTTATGGCGCGTCTTGGCGTGACGGGTTCCTGGGGCGGCTGGAGCATTACTGGTGAAACGGGCATTGACCCCGGATTCTGGTCATTTGAGGGTGTAGCCGCAGCTCATATTATTCTCTCTGGTCTGCTGTTCCTGGCTGCCTGCTGGCACTGGGTTTACTGGGATTTGGAGCTTTTTAGAGATCCGCGTACGGGTGAGCCAGCCCTTGACTTGCCCAAAATGTTTGGAATTCATCTGTTCCTCTCTGGTTTACTTTGTTTTGGATTTGGTGCATTTCACCTCACGGGCTTATTCGGTCCGGGCATGTGGGTGTCTGATCCTTACGGATTAACGGGAAGCGTGCAGCCTGTTGCACCTGCCTGGGGTCCAGAAGGCTTTGATCCGTTCAATCCGGGTGGCATCGTGGCACACCACATTGCTGCCGGAGTCGTTGGTATTATTGCAGGTCTTTTTCACCTGGCTGTGCGTCCACCGGAGCGGCTCTATCGCGCCCTGCGGATGGGAAATATCGAAACGGTGTTGTCCAGCAGTATTGCAGCCGTCTTCTTTGCCGCCTTCGTGGTCGCGGGAACGATGTGGTATGGCAGTGCAGCAACGCCGATCGAGCTATACGGTCCAACCCGCTATCAGTGGGATAGTAACTACTTTCAGCAGGAGATCGATCGCCGCGTTCAGGCAAACCTTGCAGATGGCGCAAGCCCGGAAGAAGCCTGGTCTGACATTCCTGAAAAGCTCGCTTTCTACGACTACATCGGCAACAACCCAGCAAAGGGTGGCTTGTTCCGTACAGGTCCGATGGATAAGGGCGATGGAATTGCAGAGGGCTGGCTCGGTCATGCTGTCTTCAAAGACGGTGAAGGTCGGGAGCTAAGTGTTCGACGGATGCCTAACTTCTTCGAGACTTTCCCGGTCATTCTGACGGATAAAGACGGCATTGTGCGAGCAGATATCCCCTTCCGTCGTGCAGAATCGAAGTATAGCTTCGAGCAAGTTGGCGTAACTGCTAGCTTCTACGGCGGTGAACTGAATGGACAAACGTTTACTGATCCGGCAGTTGTAAAGCGGTTTGCCCGTAAGGCGCAACTTGGTGAAGCGTTCAAATTTGACCAAGAAACCCTGAATTCGGACGGTGTGTTCCGCACTAGCCCAAGGGGATGGTTCACCTACGGTCACGCTGTCTTTGCACTGCTGTTCTTTTTCGGACATATTTGGCACGGCTCTCGGACACTGTTCCGCGACGTATTCGCTGGTATCGATCCGGATCTGTCTGAAGAGCAGGTCGAGTGGGGCTTCTACCAGAAGCTGGGGGACAAATCGTCCCGTCGGACAACCCCTATCTAGTCGAATTTTAAGTAGCTAGAGTGCGGTAAGTTTGATATTGATCCATTCTTGTCGCCTCTGGCTTTCCTCGGTACAGTACGGTCGAATTTTATGGCTAAATCAATTACTGATTAGGAGGAATTCTAAAATGGAAAGCGTTGCATACATTTTGATTCTGGCACTGGCAATCTTTGTGCTGTTCTTTGCGATCGCGTTTCGTGAACCGCCGCGCATCTCAAAGGACTAATCTCGATCGCTGCAATATTTGGCAAGCAGCAACCTAATTCTTTAAATTGCAAATCAACATGCCTGAGCAGTACGCTTGATCGGGGCTCAACCCCCCCCCAATTGAGATAGCTTGCTCAGGTTTTATCGTTTTTATAAATGCAGTATGATGGCAGTATGTAGCATTGCTTCCTAGTTAATTAGGAACATTTTTCTAGTTGTTAACCCTGCCTAGCATTGCGGAGGACGTTTGCCATGCGATGTCCATTTTGCCAATTTCCGGACAATCGTGTTTTGGAGTCGCGTTCAGCAGAATCCGGGCATAGCGTTCGCCGCCGTCGAGAATGTCTGAGCTGCAGTCGTCGATTCACAACCTACGAGCGAATTGAATTCGTCCCGATCGTCGTCATCAAGCGCAATGGTGAACGCGAATCGTTCGATCGATCGAAAGTTTTAAAGGGCGTGATGCGAGCCAGTGAAAAGACAGGCTTGTCTCCGGCACACCTTGAAAATCTGGTTGATGAAATTGAAATGGAGCTTCAGCAGCGATCGATCCGCGAGGTAACCAGCAACGAAATTGGAGAGCTAGTGCTGAAACACCTGCGTCGTCTCAATGAAGTTGCGTATATCCGCTTTGCTTCAGTTTATCGACAATTCAAGGGGATCCATGATTTCGTCGAAACGCTAAACCAGCTTCAGACTGGAGGTGAAGAAGGAAGCTTGGAAAATCGTCAGTTTACAGAATCTGCTCGAAACCCTGGTCAGCACTCAGAACCTGGTACACCAGCCCTTAACTCAGTTTCAGGCTGATTTTGGAAGGCTCTCTCCCCTTTCTTTCGGGAATGTGCCCCTTGTGCAAGCAAATTAGGGGAAGAATATAATCCTGCCCAAAATGAGCTATCATTATCTGTCTAGGGTCTAGCGCGGAAGATAGTCATCTTCCAAATTCTTTGTGTGCCGGTTCTGCTAAGCAGATCGCTGCTCCTGTAGTTCCAGAGCTTTTGGTCTTAACCTTTTGGTTCTAAAACGGGGAATCGTCAACAGACCACTACTATTACGGAGATAAATACCAGGAAATACATCGCATGGTCAATCAGGAAGTAACGGAAATTGGCTTTACTCACGAGGATTTTGCTGCTCTCCTCGATCAATACGACTATCACTTCAATCCCGGCGATATCGTTGCGGGAACGGTTTTTAGCATTGAGCCGAGGGGGGCTCTGATTGACATTGGTGCTAAGACAGCAGCTTACATTCCCATCCAGGAAATGTCGATCAACCGGATCGAAAATCCGGAAGAGGTGCTGCAGTCCAATGAAACCCGCGAATTTTTTATCCTGACCGACGAAAACGAAGATGGGCAGCTCACGCTGTCAATTCGACGTATCGAATACATGCGGGCATGGGAACGGGTACGTCAGCTCCAGGCTGAAGATGCTACGGTGCGTTCTGCCGTTTTCGCTACAAACCGAGGAGGCGCACTGGTTCGCATTGAAGGATTGCGCGGGTTTATCCCTGGTTCTCACATCAGCACCCGCAAACCCAAGGAAGAGCTGGTTGGTGAAGAACTCCCTCTCAAGTTTCTGGAGGTGGACGAAGACCGCAATCGCCTGGTTCTGAGCCATCGTCGCGCCCTGGTTGAGCGGAAGATGAACCGTTTAGAAGTGGGTGAGGTCGTGATTGGAACCGTGCGCGGCTTGAAGCCTTACGGTGCATTTATTGATATCGGCGGTGTAAGCGGTCTGCTGCACATTTCTGAAATCTCCCATGACCATATCGATACGCCTCATAGCGTGTTTAACGTGAATGATGAGGTTAAGGTGATGATCATCGATCTGGACGCAGAGCGGGGTCGCATTTCGCTCTCAACCAAGCAGCTCGAACCTGAACCGGGTGATATGGTGAAGAATCCAGATGTGGTGTACGAGAAGGCAGAGGAAATGGCTGCTAAATATCGGGAGCGGATGATGCAGCAATCTCAGCCTCAGGCTGCCGCTGTAGAAGAGGTTGTAATTGACGAAGAAGAACTGCCTCCTGCCACTGAAGAATAGACGATCGGAATTAAAACGCCTATTCTGCCTATTCTTCTATCTTATGGGTCTTCAACTCAGACTGAAATTGGGGAGGGATTTCTCTCCCTAATTCTTGTTGGGAGCAGCATTCTGGGAAAGCAAGGTGGCAACAATTCAATGTAGAGAGGTGACGTTTACTAGCGTTCAAGCCGTAATCTTTGACAAGGATGGAACTCTGGCAAATGTAGAAGCGTTTCTAAGTGATCTGGCTGATTGCCGATCGCGTCTGATCGATAATCAGATTCCGGGGATCAAAGCTTCGCTGCTCAGGGCATTTGGCGTTCAGCTTCAAGCGCGACAGGATTCCCTGGAAGGCTATTGGATGAACCCAGCAGGGCTGATGGCAGTTGGAAGCAGGCAGGAAAACGCGATCGCTGCTGCCTCCTATGTTGCCGCAACAGGACAAGATTGGATTCAATCGCTGAACCTGGTTTGCCAATTATTCCAGGATGCCGATCGATCGAGTCAGCCAAAAGCAAAGCAAACCCCGCCCTTGCTAGGGGCAGTGCCGCTCTTACAAAAACTGACTCAAGCAGGAATTCTGGTCGGAATTCTGTCGTCTGATAGCCAAAACAACGTAGATGAGTTCGTCGCTAACTATGAATTGAGCCACTACTTTCAGGTCGCAGTTGGTGTTCGAGAAAATCTGAGCAAGTCTGATCCAAAATTGTTAGAGGAGATATTTCTTGGGCTAGGAGTTGCACCACAGCAAACGCTCATGGTTGGGGACTCTCAAGCTGATGTCCAGATTGCGCAAGCAGCACAAATGGCGGGTTGTATTGGCATGATAGGAGGGTGGTCGCTTCGACCCAATCTCATCAACGCGAATGTTTTAATCGATCGGCTTGACCAGATTCAAATCATTGAAACCTAGCCTGATCTCTAGTTTCGTGAGGAAGTCTATCGCTGTACAAGGAACTCATTATTTGAAAAGCCATCTGATAAAGACTCAAGAATTCGGTAAGCTGAGTTACATCTATTCCCTTATTTCTTCAGGAAGGATATCAATTTCTTCCCTTCCCTGAGTATACTTGTCTCTGACTCTAGCGTTAGGAGAGGTTGCTGCCTTGGCACGTCGTTACCTGTTCACATCGGAATCTGTTACGGAAGGACATCCCGACAAAATTTGCGACCAGATTTCAGATACGATTCTGGATGCGCTCTTGGCTCAAGATCCTGCCAGCCGTGTTGCGGCAGAAGTTGTGGTAAACACTGGCTTAGTGTTAATCACAGGCGAAATTACTTCCAAAGCACAGGTCAATTATGTGGATCTAGCACGTAAAAAGATTGCTGAAATTGGATATACCGATGCGACAAACGGCTTCTCAGCCAGTAGCTGCGCTGTCCTAGTTGCACTCGATGAACAGTCGCCTGATATTGCTCAGGGAGTCAACCAGGCACAGGAGACTCGTGAACAGTCCAGTGAAGAGGCACTAGATGCGGTTGGGGCAGGCGATCAAGGTTTAATGTTTGGTTTTGCCTGCAACGAAACGCCAGAATTGGTGCCGCTTCCAATTTGCCTTGCTCACCGGATTGCACGCAAGCTAGCAGCCGTTCGGAAAACAGGGCAGTTGTCCTATTTGCGCCCGGACGGCAAAACGCAAGTCACGGTAATCTATGAAGACGGTAAGCCTGTCGGCATCGACACGATTCTTGTTTCAACGCAGCATGCCCCTGAGATTGGTGAGATGACAGACCTGGCTGAGATTCAGGCAAAAATTCGTGAGGATTTGTGGTCTCTCGTTGTTGAGCCTTGCTTTAATGACCTGGATATCAAGCCAGACGATCGCACTCGCTATCTTGTGAACCCTACAGGTAAGTTTGTGATTGGTGGGCCGCAGGGCGATGCAGGACTGACCGGACGTAAGATTATTGTGGACACCTACGGCGGCTACTCGCGGCACGGAGGCGGTGCATTTTCTGGTAAAGACCCTACCAAGGTCGATCGCAGTGCTGCCTATGCCTGCCGCTACGTTGCGAAAAATATCGTCGCAGCCGGGCTGGCAGAAAAATGCGAAGTTCAGCTCAGCTATGCGATCGGGGTAGCGCGTCCGGTAAGCATTCTGGTTGAGACCTTTGGTACAGGTAAGATTGATGACGATCGCTTGCTAGAGCTGGTGAAACAGCACTTTGAACTGCGTCCTGCAGGCATTATTCAAACTTTTGGTTTGCGGAATATTCCAAGTGAGCGAGGCGGTCGTTTCTATCAGGATGTCGCGGCTTACGGACACTTTGGACGCAGTGATCTAGAACTGCCCTGGGAGCAGACCGACAAGGCGGAAGTTTTGAGAGCAGCGGCGGATCAACTGCTGTCTGGGGCAACCGTCTAAGCTGCAGAATTATGGCGAGTTGATGATCGCCTGAGTTATTGCTGGCATAGCCCAAAAACAATAAAAAGGATTGAGAGGGATTATTCCCTCTCTTTTTGATTTGTTTTTGATTTGTTTTATCCCAACTCCGAGAGGAGACGGGTAATCATCCCTATCCCTCATCCGCCTCCAGTCCCTCCCCTTGCCATCGCGAGAATCAGTAGGGTCAATGGGAGTACTTCGTAGAGTTAGATAGATTTGGGGTTATCGGCTGGAGAATCCTTCGGCAAGCGTTATTGGAAGAGGAACGCGAAACAGGCGATTGCCGCTTGCCCGCTCCTGAACGACTAAAGTTGCCTGTCGTGGGTGCAGCGAATTCCAGTTGCGATCGAGCAGTGAGATAGATCCTGTCATCGCTTCTCCAGGCTGTAGCACGCCTGTCGAAGTGCTGGTCAGGAGAACTCTAGAGCGAAGCACCTGATTTCCAGCCGTTTGCACCTCGG
>Ga0224723_1001369_pt1 | contig 14812 bp, 13 predicted proteins | sample Balambano_FR2_Me_FD_161647 | JGI IMG/M metagenome (GOLD analysis project Ga0224723, IMG submission 161647) | Freshwater sediment microbial communities from Lake Towuti, South Sulawesi, Indonesia - Balambano_FR2_MetaG | ecosystem: Environmental > Aquatic > Freshwater > Lake > Sediment | place...
AACGGCTGCGAATGCTCGATCGATTGCTTCACAGTTTCCAGCGATCGTCCCTTCGCCCAATACGACTCCGTCAAAAACCGATGAATCATTTCCAGATCAAGGCGATCGCGATCGACGCTAATCAAATACTCCTCCAAAACCCACTCACCCACCCACTCACTCACCGTCTCTGCCCCCAATCCGAATCATCAACAAAATCCCAGTCTTCATCCTCTGGGTCAACTTCACGAGAAGGGGGAGGCACAGTTTCCTCAGGGTCGGGGCGAAAAGGAGGGGTGATTACCCGAAATTCTGCGTCATAGACACTGTTATTACTGTTGCTGCTGCGAGGTGGAGGGGGTTCGTCTTCGGGCGGTTTGTCTGGGGGTCCATAGCTGTAGGAGTAAACAGAACCAGATTGCGATCGACGGATTGGCTCCTGCTCGGTTTCAAAACTGGTGCGAGGAGGCGGATTGCTATCTCGGTAGGGAGTTGGCTCGGCATCAACGGGAGGCTGACGACGGGGAGCTTCTTCATCGCCCTGCCAGTCAGACCAGGCAGTGTCTTCTCGATCGCGGAGCGGAGGTTGGGGGGTTTGGGAGGGTGGAGCAGCGCGAGGGGCTGGCTCTTCCCAGTTATCCCAGGCAGCAGCGTCTCGACTTGCGTCCCAGTCGTCACCAGAAGCTGTTGATCTGCGAGGAGTCGATCGCCCTGTTTCCGTCGCAGCGGTTGACCAGCCGCCAGCCCGAAAGCGGCTAAATCGCTCACCGATCGGACGGTTCTCAGGTCGAGGCGCAGCAGCAACCCGCTTCACCGGACGGGAAAGCTCGATCAAGGCGGCCATAATGATTGTCGTTAATGCGCCTGCCCCGATCGCCCCCAGCACCCAGAAGGCAAGCGGCACTGCCAGCGTTGGGGTTCCCAAGATCACCAGCGGCACGGGAGCCATGTTTTGCACCGCAAAGAGGACGAGGCTACCCAAAATAGCAAGCAGGAGCAGAAGTCGAATCATGGGGAGGGTTCCACAAAGCTCGATCGTCTCAAGTCTATCTTTCTTGAGGAAATTTCCTGCATCAGGGGTCGATTACTCCAGAGGGGAACGGGTTTACATCATGTTTTACGTTGGCTCTTCTGCGACCCCCCGCCCCTGCCATCGCTTTAGCGGCACACAGTCTAGATTGAACTGATCGAGGGCACGCGCAATCACAAAATCGACCAGGTCGTCGATCGTCTGCGGCTGATGATACCAGGCAGGAATCGCAGGCACAATTTTGGCTCCGGCTTCAGCCAGCGTCGTGAGATTGCGCAGGTGAATTAAACTCAAGGGCGTTTCGCGCGGCACAATTACAAGCTTGCGACCTTCCTTGAGCTGCACATCGGCGGCGCGTTCTAGCAAATCGGCACTCAATCCGGCTGCCAGTTTGCCCACCGTACTCATGCTGCACGGCAAAATCACCATCCCCATTGTGCGAAACGAACCGCTGGCAATATTAGCTCCCACGTCGCCCCAGGGATGACAGCGCAGTTTACCTTCCGTTTCTACGCCCGCCTGCTGTCGCCAAAACTGCTCCTGCTGAGTGGGTTCAACGGGCATACGAATTTGATGCTCTGCCTGCCAGACCATGTAGGTCGATTTAGAGGCGACTAGCTCGATCGCATAGTCAGCTTGCAGCAAAAACTTGAGGGCACGGACGGCATAGATCAAGCCCGATGCCCCGGTTACCCCCAAAATCAGCGGTAGAGAAAGGGACGAAGAATTAGACACAAGAATTAGAAGACGTTACACTTCTTCATCTTGACATTTTCAGACGATTCAAGCAGCTCATTTTTCCAGGAGGATATCTCCTGACTCCAGCATGATGGACAAGCAGCAAGCCTCTAGCGGGGATTAGTTCGCCCTGCTACAGCTCTCCCAGATGTCCCGGATGTTCCGGATATTCCTACACTGAGATTTCAGAGACAGTCTCTAAAAGACGCCAATAAGCACCAACAGCGTAAACAAGCAAAAGATTCCGAGTGATGCAGCAAAAATCAATTCGTAGGGAGCGTGGTTAATTCGGTTTAGGTATTCGTTGACCTTTTGATCATTTGCTTCGTGCTTCCAAACCATTGGTTTCATAGTACTTCTCCTAATAAGAGGCAAAAGCAATAGGAGGCAAAAGCGATCGCTGCTATTGCGACAGATGAAATAATTTCTGAAATAATTTCACCTTAGATGAAACTGGAGTAGAAAGCACTAAAAGCACACAAATAAAAGACTAACGAGTCATTAGTTATTAATCGTTAATGATTCTTTCATTTCTCAAGCGAACTGCTTCCCTGAAATCAGCAAAATGAAAATAAACTTCAAAATTTCTGCGTTCTATTACTGTTAATAACATCACTAGCGTCACTAACATTGCAAATCACCTAATCGATCGCGTGCATCAAATAACAGTGGGTCAAGAGAATTAAGTGACTACTCTAATGCCGATTCTTCTTCGGCTTCCAGTTCCAGGATGTCGTCCTGCAACTCCATCTCATCGGCTAACACAGGTTCGTCCAGTTCTTCTTCAGTTGCTTCACTGCCGCCGCCCACCGCCACGAGATCGATTTGCTGACGGTAGTAATCTACGCTCTTGACCTGCACTTCAACGCGATCGCCCAATTTATATTGTTTGCGGTTCTTGCGTCCGACCAGCTTTTGCTGCCGCGATCGATATTCGTACCAGTCATCCTTCAGCGAACTGACGTGAACCAGCCCTTCCACCAGCAGCTCTTCAATTTCCACAAAGAAGCCATAGGACTGCACGCCCGTAATCAGTCCGTGGAAGACTTTGCCTGTGTGCTGCTGCATAAACTCGGCTTTCTTCAGCCCTTCCAGGTCGGCTTCGGCTTCCTGCGCTCGCTTTTCCTGCTCGGTCAGATGCACAACAACCGCCGCAAATCTTTCTTCCAGCTCTGCCTGAAGATCGGTTGGCAAGACGTTCCAGGAAATACTGCCGTGGCACGAACTGCTTCTGAGGTTGACCCGATCTTTTGAGCGTGTCGTGCGGCGATCGCGTCCGTGTTCAAAAATCGCGTGCAGCACTCGATGCACCAGCAGATCGGGATAGCGACGCAGCGGCGAGGTGAAGTGGGTATAGCCTTTTTCGAGTGCCAGACCAAAGTGAGGGCCGGGTGTCGTGCTGTAAATCGCGGGCTTAAACGTAGAGAGCAGCAGATAGGTCAGCACCTTTTCGGTCTTGGATTCGGCAAACTCCTGCACAAGTCGCTGATAGTCGCGCGAATGCACCGCATCTTCCTGTTCCGGGTGCGCGTCAATGCCCATATTGCTGACGAGCTTGAGCAACTCCTGCACATCGCTGGGGTCAGGGGTGCGATGAACGCGGTAGATCGCCGGAACCTGCAGCTCGATCAGGTGAGCGGCAACGAGCTGATTTGCCAGCAGCATCAGTTCCGTGACGATCGATCGCGCCGGGAGGAAGGCAGACACCACCATTGCTCCCAGCGCCCCTTCATCGTCGTACTGAAACTTAGTTGAGAGAAACTGACTCAGTTCCGGGCTGACTTCATCGGGAAACACCTTTTCTGGCAGGTTGAGATCAAATGCGCCCCGGTTGAGTCGCTGAGCACGAATTGCCTGACTTAGCTTAAAGAGCTGATCGAGCATTTCAAACACTGCCTCATAGGGCTTGAGTTCCTCTAACGTCGGGAGCGGATAGGCAGGAGGGCGGGCTGCTGCGGCTTCGGGTGAGTCATGACGCTGGACGATCGCCTGAGCCTGCTGATAGTCGAGCCGATGATCGACCCGGATCACCGTGGGCTGAAGCTCAAACTCTTGAACTTCTCCCTGGCTATTGACGCGAATCAGCACCGAAACTGCCAGTCGGTCTTGCTCTGGTGCTAGCGAACAGGACTGATGCACTCGCTCCGGCAGCATCCGAATCACTTCATCGCCCAAATAGATCGAAGTGCCGCGCCGTTTTGCTTCAATATCCAGCTCTGTGTCTGGTTCGATGTAGTAAGAAATATCGGCGATATGAATGCCGACCAGCCACTCATCTTCTCCAATTTTTTCCAGCGTCAGCGCATCGTCGATCGCATGACCCGCTGTTTTACCATCGATCGTAACGGTCGGCAGATCGCGCAGATCGACCCGTCCTTTGAAATCTGCTTTGCGTAATTTACTCGGTAGCGCTTTGGCAGCCTGCAGCACGTCTGGAGGAAACTCGCGCGGCAAATCGTGCTTACAGCAAACGATTATATACTCTGAGGCAGCCTGAGCATCGCTGCCCAACACCAGCGCAACCTTGCCCAGAGGCGGATGGGAGCCGAGCGGATAGCGCAGAATTTCGACATGAGCGAGCTGATCTACTGCTTCTTCTAAATTGGTGCCGTTGGATTTTAGCTCAACCTCAAACAGCAGGCGATCGTCCAGCGGGGTGGCGCGAAAACTTTCTTCTGCCTGCTTCACCCGTGCCAGAATCGAGGAATTTGCCCGATCGAGAATCAGCCGCACTTCTCCTTCGGGGCTGCGGCGACGGGTTCCTTCTTTGGTGACTTTGACCAGAACGCGATCGCCGTTCCAGGCACTATTCAGGTGAGATTCGCGGATGTAGATATCTTCCGAGCCTTCGATGTCCTGAATCGCAAAGCAAAAGCCTTTACTAGAGCAGCGCAGCTTGCCTTCAACCACGTCTTCTTCAAAAATGCGGCGATATTTGCCCCGGTCTTTCACGAGAATGCCGATTCGCTCCAGGGCATCCAAGACGATCTGCAGCCTGCGAATGCTTGCTTCATCCCTACAGTTCAGCTTTTTTTCTAATGCCTTGGGCGCAACTAGCTTATCGTCTGTGAAGTTTGCAAGTAGCTCTGCAATTGAGAATTCCATGTAGCGACAGATCCTTAATGGGTGGGGATTCCCGAACTGGGTCAACCTTGCTGGATGCGGAGACTGTTCAGCAAGACAGCAGGTGTGGGTAGCTTTGTTCGGCGTGCCAAGCTCAGGAATCAGACGTTCCTGCGCGGCTCAGCCACCGCCTGCTTCACTTCAGTCACTGCTCTCCACTCCTGGTCTTAGAGCGGACAACCGATCTGTGCTGATCTGTGACGATCGACCTGTTCAGCCAGGAAGCGATCTCAGAAACTCATCGGCGTGAGCTTCGATCGATTTCACCCCTGAAGCCAGACTCCAGTTCACAAAGTTTCACGTTCAGATCAACTGCTCTCGAAATCTCTGCCTTGTATCCTGTTACGCCTCGCTTGCTTAGCCCTCTCGCCAGAGTGCTTCACGTTTGCCGTAAAGCTAGACTGTTCAGGAGGCGCATTCGTGAGAATCTCGAAAGCAAAAGAATGATTGAAGTGAGTGCTAAATCTTACCAAATTTTTGCACCAACTTCATTTTACGCACAATTTGAAATCGAAACATAGGGCGATCGCAGAATTTTTAACGCTGCCCCGTCTAACGTTGCCCGGTCACAATATATGCCACCCGCTTCCCAATGTTGGTCGCATGATCTGCCATGCGCTCTAAATGGCGAATCACCAGCACCAGCAGAACGATCGGCTCAATTACACCGGGGACATCGGTCTGGTGCGCCAGCAGGTTATAGAGCGAGGCATAGTCATCATCGACAGCATCATCTTTCATTTTGATATCCAGCCCGGACTCTGCATCCAGATCAGAAAGAGCCGCCAGACTCATTGCCAGCATTGCCCGACAGCGATCGAGCATCACTTTCACCCGTTCCATACAGGAATGCACCGGATAGGGAAACAGCTTGATGGCAATCTCACCCAGATCTTCTGCGTAGTCACCAATCCGCTCCAGGTCACGCACAAGCTGCATCAATGCACTCAGCAATCGCAAATCCTGAGTAACAGGAGACTGAAGCGCCATCAAGTTGACGCAGTCTAGCTCAATCTGGCGGTAAAGCTGATCAATCTGTTTGTCCTGAATTGCGATTTGCTGGGCGGATTCCAGGTCACGATCAAAAAGGGCTTTGCGAGCCAGCCAGCATGAATTTTCAACTAGAGCACCCATCCGCAGCACATCTCGCTGCACGCGCCTTAGCTGTCGCTCAAACTGAAGTCGGGTAGGTCTAGCGCTTTCCAAACGAGGATCTAATCGGGATAACGGTGAATGGGATAATGGCGAAGGAACAGAAGGCATCGAACAGATTTAAGACTGATAATGCCTCATATTGTCTCTGCTTGCCACTTTAAAAAGGGGAGATTTGAAGCAGATTTGAAAAGGCAGGTTTCGGGAAATAGAGAGGCATGGTTGACGGACGTGGGTTGATCAGCGCGATTGCTTCTGTTACATCATGTGACAAATCATTCCGAAATGCAGTGATTTAGCCGACATTAATGTAGCGTCGGTGTGCGTTTGCGGTTGTAAACCATACCCGATTTTGCGTTGACCATAACATGACCATAACATCAGGAGTCCTTTAGCTTATGTCACTATCGGATACTCAAGTCTATGTTGCCCTGGTGATTGCCCTCATTCCCGCTGTGATGGCATTCCGTCTGTCTACTGAGCTGTATAAGTAAGCAGAAGAAGTAAACAGAACCAGGACACAAAACCGGGAGACAAGTTAGGTACTAGATAATCCTTATCTCTGCCGACTAATTAACCTGGAGTGCTTGCTGGTACTTCTGGTTGAACTAAGCTCAAATCTCACTGAACAGAGAGTTATCTTTAAGCATTGGTCTGCGATCGTTTTTTCGATTTCAGGGCTAGAAGCTTGGAGATGGCTCTCTGTTTTGCATTAGCTTTGTATCAAGTTTTACAAGAGCGCATCAAAAAAGATTCATGCATCATGAGGTTGATAAATTAGGAGTTAGCCTGGAGATTGAGCGATGCCTCGGTTGAAGCTCATTGAGCAGCTAATTCTAAGCAGCTAATTTTGTTTTTTGAATCATGCCCAATCTATCGCAATCCTTTGTGGATTGCATGGGGTGCAGGGGCTTCACCCCTGCGTGGGGGCACAGCCCTACACTCCCTTTTTGACAAATCATTTGACAAATCATTTGTGATTGCTATAGTGCGTTTGTATTAACAAAATTAGTGCAAATGTATTCAATCTGTCGCAGTTAACATCAGCTAGAGAAAAAAGAATAAAAAATTATTCTTCCTGGCAAAATCAGTGTTAGAACTAAGCTAAAGTTATGCTGCTGCCTCTGTTTTCAACGCTGAATTAAGCCTAATCAGGGACGATCGGGAAATCGGTAATGTTTCACCGATAAAGCTCAGATTAAATCTACCAAAAGGCATTGACCCCGTTAGAATTTCGCGCTTCAATAGGGCTTTGATTTATGAACTTTGATAGAGCCTGATAAAAGTCGGGCAGCTTAATTTGAAGCAAGAAACAATTGTTAGAGCAAACCCTGAAGCAACAACAATTGAAGTAAAAGCGAACTGCTCCTGTTACGAGAAAGCGACGTTGTATGAATGCACTTCAACCCCTACCCCCTGCTGCACCGCCACCACCGCGACGAGTAAAACCGCGATCGCGACGCTATGCTCGTCCTCGCTCTCATCAGGCAGTGGTGACAGAAATTACGGTGAAGCTGGTCGTGAATGGGATACTGACAGGAGTCGCAGCTATTGCATTAGCAAAGCTGATTCCCTATAACCTTCAGCAGCGAGACGAGTTGAGCCAACTTCAGGCTGAAGTGACTGAGGTGCAGCAGCGCGTTGATCTCTTGCAGGCAGATCTCGATCGCCAGTTTGATCCGCAGCAGGCAAGCAGCATTATGCAAGAGCAGAGCTATCGGGTTGATCCCTATCAGCGACAGGTGGTTTGGCTCTCTCCCCATACCAAAACGGCAGAAAGTGCTTCAGAAACTGCTCAGAAAACGGCACAGCACGCTGCCGCTCATTCCCCAGACCAGTCTGTGCCTCAACCAGTGCCTCAAGCGGCTGAGACGAATTTGCCCGGAGACGAAACCGCAGCCTATCTCGATTCTGACACTCCCTGATCTCTAATCATTGTGGAGAATCGGTACTGCAACACTGGAACTTCTTCAGGTTGTTCTAACTGCTTTGAGTCTGATTGCTTCCGGTCTAGTAGCGGATGCGAGGATCAATGTAGGCATTGATAATGTCGATCGCAATACTGGCAAGCACCACAATCACCGAGAAAAACACCATCACTCCCTGCACAACCGGATAATCGCGCTGCGAGATTGCCTCATAAAGCCGATTCGCCAGACCAGGCCACGAGAAAGTAACCTCGGTGAGAATTGCGCCGCCCAGCAGAGAAGCGAAAGTCAGACCCAGAACTGTGATCACCGGGATCATGGCATTTTTCAGCGCGTGCGCCACCACAATCCGCCGTTCTGGAATGCCCCTTGCCCGCGCCGCTTCCACATAGTCGGCTTTCAGAGTTTGCTTCAGGTTAACCCGCACCATGCGCTCAAAAATGCCGCTCAGCAACAGTCCCAGTGTCAGACTTGGCAGCGCCAAATGATAAAGACTGGTGAAAAACTGCGTGAAATTGCCGCTCAGCAAACTGTCGATCGTGTAAAGCCCTGTCATTGCAGGGGGTGGCTGTACTGAGAGCGGAAAGCGAGTGCCGATCGGAAACCACTGAAGCTGCACCGCAAACACAAGCTGCAGCAGCATTCCAAACCAGTACATCGGCACGGCATAGGTAAAGATGCCAAACAGCCTGCCCCCCACATCAATTGGTGTATTTGGCTTAGAAGCTGCCAGTGCGCCGATCGTCACGCCCACCACCACCGAAACAATCATGCTGAACAGTGCCAGCTCCACCGTCGCCGGAAAATGTGCCCCAATAATATTCCAGACCGACTGTCCCTGACTGGTGAGCGACGTCCCCAGATCCAGCCGCAGCAGATCCCCCAGATAGCGCAGATATTGGAGCCACAGCGGCGCATCCAGTCCCAAATTTGTCCGAAGTTCCTGCTTGGCAGCCTCCGACGCACGCGAACCCAGCAGCACATCGATCGGATCACCAGGAGTCGATCGCAGCAGCAGAAAAATCAGCGTCGTGATCGTCCAGATCATCAGCGGCGCCAGCAGCAGGCGAGAGAGAACGTAGGTGCGGAGGGAGGCGGAGCGGGACATTTTTGGATGAGGGGGTGAGGGGGTGAGGAGTGAGGGGTAAGTAGGTGAAGAGTGAAGGGGGTGAGGGGGTAGGTTTGTTTTGCGGGATGAAGTTTAGGAATTGGAGGCAGTATTATCCGGTTTTGCCCGATCGTTTCCCCAAGACCAGACTCACGAATCCCCCCCTCATCTCCCCATCCACCCACTCACCCACCTACTTCTCGATCTGCCACAGCAAAAACTGCTGCGTCGGCTGAATACTCACGCCCTGTAGATTGCCTTTGGCGAACACATAGTCCTTGCTCTGCCACAGAGGAATGTAGGGCACATCGGTTGCCGAAAGATCCTGGAGCTTGCCGAGCACCTCGTCGCGGGCTTTGGGGTCTTGCTCGATGCGCTGCTGCTCGATGAGCTGGTTTGCCTGTTCGCTGAAGTAGAATGAACCACCTGCCTGGCTTTGACCTTCTTCACAGCCTGCTGTCGCGGAGCCTTTATCGCAGGAGAGGAAGGGCTGAACGAAGGTATCGGCGTCGTAAAAATCGGGATACCAGTCGAGCAGCACGATCGGATAAGTGCCCTTGTCGAGGTTGTCGGACAGCGTAGCGAATTCAACGCTATCCAGCTTGACGTTGACCAGACCGGGCAGGTTTTGCTCGATCGCCGCCTTCAAAGTCGAGGCAATCAGACTGCGGGCTGTGGAAGTGGAAGAGTACCAGATTTCGAGATCAAGCGGGTTTGATTCTGTAATTCCGGCTTCTTGCAGCAGCGTTTTGGCTTTGTCGTAGTTGCCGTCGCCAAACTGCGTTTCAAACACAGGCTTCGAAACTGGAAAGGTATCGGGGATCAAGCTATAGAGCGGTTCTGCCTGTCCCTGGAAAACCCGATCGACGAATAGCTTGCGATCGATCATGGCAGCGATCGCCTGTCGCACTTTGACGTTATCCAGTGGTTTAACTTTCTGGTTCAGCACCATGTAGTTAATTGTGTTCGTTCCTGCTTCGATTACCTGCCAGCCGCCCCGGTCTTTTTCGCTAACCAGGCTGCGGATTTGATCCGGATCGAGGGTTTGATAAGCAACGTCCAGACCCCCCGTGCGGAAGGTATTATACAGGTTTGCTGGACTGCTGATGATTTGAATATCAACGCCCTGGTTTGCAGGTTTTTCGCCCCAGTAGTTTTCATTCACGTCCAGCCGCACGGCATCTGTACCAAACTGCGCCAGCTTATAGGGGCCTGTTCCCACAAAGGTATTGGGCTTAAATTTGCCGGAGCCAAGCTCATAGGCTTTGGGAGAAACCGGAGTTATCCCTGAAAAGGTGAGCATCGCGGGAAACGCGGCAAAGGGCTGCTTGAGTTTGATGGTCAGCTCGTTTGCGCCTGTTGCCGTCACGGTGTCAATCTTGTCAGACATCAGGAAAGCAGGTCGTCCGCCGTTCTCAATAAACCGCTGAATTGAAAATGCCATTGCTTCGGCATTAAACGGTTCTCCGTCATGAAATGTCACGCCTTCGCGCAGCGGAATGGTGTAGGTTAAGCCATCGCTGCTGACTTCCGGGAGCGCGGTTGCAAGCTGAGGCACAAGCTCTGTTGTTCCTGGGTTGTAGGTGTAGAGCCGATCGCCCAGGTTATAGAGCAAAATGCCGGGAAATGTTTCGTAAGCATCGGCAGGATCGATCGTCCGTACCTCCAGCGTCGTGCCCATTGTCACCCGTCCATTGCCAGCATCCGCTCCGCCAGATGTTGAGGTCGAAGCGACGGGCTGAGTTCGTCCACAGCTGACTGCCAGCATCAAACAAACGGTGAACAATCCGGCAAACTGAACCCATCGGCGACGGTTGCTTCGCAGATTTGTAATGCCACGCCAAAAGCTTAATTTCATTTTCCTTACCCCTTCCCTTCAGTTCTGCAGGGCGCGATGCAGTGGTTCCGCTGAGCGGGATCGATCGCAGCCTCCGACTCACACTTTATACAATGTGAAGTCCAATTACTCAATCGCAAGTTACAGACTGCTTATTAAAGAAAAAGGCTCCAGCAAAAAAGAGATTCTTCTATTGCGTGCCCTGCTGCTCATTTTGCAAATTGTGGCTGAGACAGCCTCTAAATCAAGCATTACAGCTAAATCGAGTAGTAGAGCGGAAACGCTTTTGCTTCTTTGGGCTTCACGTAGACCCGCTGACTGGGGGTGAGGTTCAGCTCGTCAAATCGCTCTCTGGTCAGGTGAGCTGTCACAACCTGTCCATCATCCAGGGTTAGCTCTGCCTGAATTTCCCAGCCCAGGTGAATAATGCGGCTGACTCGCGCAGGTGCAGAAGTGCCATTGGGGTTCACCTCAACCAGGACATCTTGAGGACGCAAAAAGACTTCGGGATGGGGTGAGTCAAAGCCATTTGCCTCAAAAATGCGAGATGTACTGGGCAGCACATTGACTGGACCAATGAAGCTCATCACAAAAGCAGAAGCCGGATTGTCATAAATCTGGGCAGGAGTGCCGACCTGCTCGACTTTGCCCTCATTCATCACCACAATCTCGTCCGAGACTTCCATCGCTTCTTCCTGGTCGTGTGTCACGAAGACGGTTGTGACGTGAACTTCATCGTGCAGACGGCGCAGCCATACCCGCAAATCTTTTCTAACTCTTGCGTCCAGTGCGCCAAAGGGTTCATCCAGCAACAGAACTTTAGGTTCGACTGCCAGTGCTCGTGCCAGGGCAACCCGCTGCCGCTGACCTCCTGAAAGCTGAGACGGATAGCGATCGCCCAATCCGCTTAACTGCACCAGATCCAGCAATTCACCTACCCGATGCTTGATTTTTGCCTTGGGATACTTCTGAATTTCCAGCCCAAAAGCGATATTTTTGCGGACGGTCATATGCTTGAACAGGGCATAGTGCTGGAACACAAAGCCGATGTTGCGCTCCTGCACGCTCTGGTAGGTGGCATCTCGACCCGTCAGGAAGACCCGTCCCGAATCTGGCATTTCCAGACCTGCAATCAACCGAAGCAATGTTGATTTTCCAGAGCCAGAAGGACCAAGCAGCGCGACCAGTGAGCCAGTTTTAATCTCCAAGCTGACATCATTGACTGCCTGAAAGTCACCGAATCCTTTGGATACCTTTTCAACAACAATTCCCACGGCAACTGACCTCTGTTATGAAATAGGGAGAGCAATCCAGAAATACTTCAGCAGTACCAGCAATACAATGTCTGTCTCAGGACTGCAGAGCTTTGATTTCGCTTGACAAGCATCAGAGTCTAGCAATCCAGCACGGCAGAGCCGCCATTAACTAATTCCCACTTTATCGCTGTACTTACTGTAGTTTTTATAGCATGTCTGACTGGCAATCCTGCTTTTTTCCCAAAATGCCTGTAGACACCAAAATTTTTAAGCAACATGTGCCGCCGAAAGCGATCGCCCTCAGCCCCTTAAACCCATGTCTTTCAGCATCCTCAAACCGCCGTATCTCGATACCAGGAAGTCCTGTGAAGCGGTTAAAGACTGTTTATGATAGGGGAAAGCACACCCCCTGCCAAATCAATGCTTAGCCGGATTAAAGATATTGCTGCTCGCCTTGCTCCTCGCCTAGTTGAAATTCGTCGGCATTTGCACAGTCACCCAGAGCTTAGCGGACAGGAGTATCAGACAGCAGCTTATGTGGCAGGTGTGCTCTCTTCCTGCGGGCTGCATGTTCAAGAGTTAGTTGGCAAAACGGGCGTGGTGGGTCACTTGAGCGGCGACGGAACCGACGCTCGACTGCTGGGAATTCGGGCAGATATGGATGCACTGCCCATCCAGGAGCGCACCGGGCTCGAGTTTGCCTCACACCAGCCGGGGATTATGCACGCCTGCGGACATGATGTACACACGACTGTAGGACTGGGAACGGCAATGATTTTGTCTCAGCTTGGGCAGCCGCTTCCCGGCACAATTCGCTTTCTGTTTCAACCTGCCGAAGAAACGGCACAGGGAGCAGGCTGGATGATTCGAGACGGTGTGATGGAAGAGATTGACGCGATTCTGGCAACGCATGTCTTTCCCACGATCCCCGGTGGCTCGATCGGCATTCGCTATGGGGCGTTAACGGCAGCGGCAGACGATCTTGAAATCACGATTGTGGGGGAATCGGGGCACGGAGCACGTCCGCATGAGGCGATCGACGCAATCTGGATTGCTTCTCAGATCATCACGAGCTTACAGCAGGCAATCAGCCGAACCCAAAATCCGCTGCGCCCTGTGGTTCTGACGATCGGACAAATCAGCGGTGGACGTGCCCCCAATGTGATTGCCGATCAGGTGCGGTTGCTGGGCACAGTGCGATCGCTTCATCCTGAAACCAGTGCGACTTTACCAGGCTGGATCGAAGGGATTGTGGCAAATGTCTGCCAAACTTACGGGGCAAAGTATAAGATGAACTATCGCCACGGCGTTCCCTCGGTGCAAAACGACCCGCACCTGACCAAAATCGTGGAGGATGCGGCACAGGAAGCCTGGGGAAGCGATCGAGTGCAGCTTTTGATGGAGCCATCGCTTGGGGCAGAAGACTTCTCGCTCTACCTAGAACACGCGCCTGGAACCATGTTTCGCCTGGGTGTTGGCTTTGCCGATCGCCCCAATTATCCACTGCACCACCCGCAGTTTCAGGTGAATGAATCGTCGATCGTGACTGGCGTGGTGACAATGGCGTACGCAGCATACAAGTACTGGTATGAGTAACCTCGGTTTTTGAATATTGCCCGTTCTGTCAGTACCCCAAGCAAGAGAAGTTTTGCGGTGCAAATGCCACGTCAGATAGACGATCGCGCCCCAATGCTCCTGCTAGATTAATTGGAATTGTTTACCTTTCAGGCACTATGGCTGCATCCGAACCGCTTACAGGCATCGAACTGGTTGACTGTGCCAAAGCAAACGCAGGGCAGGGCGTTACGGTCGCTGCCGATCTTTGCGGATATGGTCAAAACATTCCTCGCTTTCAGCAGGCACTTCAGCAAGCCTGCCAGCAGATCGGCGTTGAAATTTCGTCTCTCAGCGACCTGATCACCGACCAGCAAACCGTCCTTCAAACAGGTGGCATCGAAGTTGCTCCCGATACGCCAAATGATTTGTAAACCGACAATTAGCCGATCAAAACCTACAGCCATTCAGTCCCCAACTCCACACTCAATCGGAGGCAGGATCGGCAAGAATGATGAGCCAACAAGGATCCTGCCAGCCACACTCGACCAGTCCCGTCCTTGAATCGACAAAGGCTGCTCAGCTTCCAGTTTTCTGTGCCCGATCGCCGATTTTGCCAAACGATCGGGCTTTTAGTCTCGATTGCGTTTGGAGCCGATTGACTTGCGATCGGGCTTTGCAAACTGTCAAAAGTTGCGATCATGCAAACAAAACAGGCAACCAGAATCAGAAGGGGAATTCTGTTTTGTAACTTAAATTGACAAGAATCAGGATTGCGGCAGCGATAAAAGATGAAAAATGAGTGAATGCTTTTCAAGCATGTTGAATTGAGGATAAACACGCTTTGATCCGATCGTTTCTCAAGTTCTACAACCCCTTCTAACCCATCCTTTCCAACAGGTTGGTTCTGCTGGCTCTCTGAACTGTAGACCAGGCAGTAACTTAAGTAGAAGCTCAAGCAAAAATTTACGATTTTAGGTGGATTTGACGATCGATTTATCAATTTCCTTCCTAAAATATAAATTGAATTGTTACAAAAGCAATCTCTTCGCTTCAGTCACCTTCGCTCAATTGACATGACTGCTAGGATCAACTTTCCAAGTGTTT
>Ga0224723_1001370_pt1 | contig 14802 bp, 13 predicted proteins | sample Balambano_FR2_Me_FD_161647 | JGI IMG/M metagenome (GOLD analysis project Ga0224723, IMG submission 161647) | Freshwater sediment microbial communities from Lake Towuti, South Sulawesi, Indonesia - Balambano_FR2_MetaG | ecosystem: Environmental > Aquatic > Freshwater > Lake > Sediment | place...
GTCCACCACCGACAGCACCACCTCGCCAGCGCCCGCCGGGCGGTCCCCGCCCGGGTCCCCGCCCGGGTCGTCACTGCGATCCCCGGCCCGGCTCACCCGGCCGCGCAGGACGACCGTGCCGCCGTCCGGGCCGAATTTCACGGCGTTGTCGACGAGGGCGTCGAGCGCGCTGCCCAGCCCCTCCGGCGAGGCGAGGACCGGCAGCGCCGCCGGCGACTCCACCCGCAGCCGCATCCCGCGCCGCGCCGCGACCACCGACCAGGTCCGGGCACGCCCCGCGAGCACGTCCGCCGCGTCGACGGGGACGGTCCCCGCGTCGGCGTTCTCCGCCCGGGCGAGCTCCAGCAGCTCGTCGAGGACCCCGGCCAGGCGCTCGGCCTCCTCGCGGGTCGCGGCCAGCCGATCCGCGGTGCCCGCCGGCAGGGTGAGGCGCGCCTCCTCCAGCCGGAGCAGCAGCGCGCTCATGGGGTTGCGGAGCTGATGCGACGCGTCGGCCACGAACGCCCGCTGCTGCTGGACGAGGGCCTGGACGCCGTCCGCCATCTCGTTGAAGGCACGGGCGAGGCGGCGCAGCTCCGGCGGGCCGCCGCCCTCCGGGACCCGGGTCCCCAGGCGGCCCACCCCCACGGCGTGGGCGGCGTCGTCGAGCTCCCGCACCGGGTGGAGCACCCACGCGGCCAGGCGCACCGACAGCAACACCGCGGCCGCCAGCGCCGCCGCCATGACGACGGCGAGCGTCGCCCAGGACGCCAACACCGCCTCGTGCAACCGCCCGGTCGGCGACGTCGTGACGACGACGCTGGTGACATCGCCACCCTGGACCACGGGTTCGGTGACGACGAGCGGCTGGTCGCTCCACGGCGGCACCGTGGGCGGGGGCTCGGCCCGGCGGCCGTTGAGGGCGACCGCCACGGCCTCGGCCGCGACCGGCGAGGCGAGGTCCGGCGGCGTGGCCGACGTCGCGACCGGCCGGCCCCGGCGGTCGAGGACGGCGCCCCGGATGCCGTAGACCTCCTCGTAGCGGACCAGGTCCGCGGTGACCGCCCGCAGGTCGCCGCCGGCACTGGTCTGGCGGACCAGGGAGGCCAGCCGGGCGGCGTCGGCCAGCCGGTCGACGTAGACCTCGCGCTGCAGGGACGACGCCAGCGTCCACGCCAGGGGGACCCCGAAGGCCAGCAGCCCCGCCGTCATGAGCGACACGAGGATGGCGACCAGCCGGGTGCGCACGTCACACCGCCAGCCGGTAGCCGACGCCGCGGACCGTCTCGATGGCCTCGGGGCGACCGAGCTTGGCGCGCAGCGACGCGACGTGGACCTCCAGGGAGTGCCCCGCCGTCTGCCAGCCGCTGCCCCACACCGCGCCGAGGATCTGTTCGCGCCGGTGGACCACGCCCGGCCGGCCCGCGAGCAGGGCGAGGACGTCGAACTCCTTGCGGGTCAGCGGGACCGGCCGCCCGGACACCGTCACGGCTCGGGCCCCCAGGTCGACCACCACGTCGCCGGCCGTCACCGTCCCGCCGGCCTCGTGGCCGGTCCCCGGGGCCGACGACCGGCGCGCGACGGCGTGGATCCGGGCGACGAGCTCGCGCAGGTCGTAGGGCTTGCTGAGGTAGTCGTCGGCGCCGAGTCCCAGGGCGTGGAGCCGGGAGGCGATGTCCGCCCGGGCGGTGACGGCGACGATCGGGACGTCCGAGCCGCGACGCACCCGGGCGCACACCTCCAGGCCGTCCATGTCGGGCAGCCCGAGGTCGAGCAGGACGATGTCGCACCCGGGGACGAGCGCCAGCGCCTCGGCGGCCGTCCGGGCCCGGACCGGGTCGAACCCGTGGTGGGTGAGCACGGTGGTGAGGGCGGCGCCGACGCGGTCGTCGTCCTCGACGACAAGGACTCGCACGGCAGCTCCTGACCCGGGTGCGGGGGCGCCGGCTCCCCGCGACCCGCCACGACGTGCCCCCGAGTGTGGCCCACCGGGGGACCGCGCCGCCGCGACGGGACGGGGAGGCGGCCTGCCGGGAGGCCGTCGCGCATCGTTACCGATCGGTGACCTCAGGGCACCCTCAAGTCGGCTGGCCGCCGCGCGGGATCGCCCCTAACGTCCGCGGCGCGGCCGGTGCCGCCGGGCCGCACCACCGGCCCGGGGAAGGAGCCCGATGGACGAGCGGCTGGTCGTGCTCGACAAGGTGAACAAGCACTTCGGTGACCTGCACGTCCTGCGGGACATCGACCTCGTCGTCCACCGGGGCGAGGTGGTCGTCGTCATCGGCCCGTCCGGGTCGGGCAAGTCCACCCTGTGCCGGACGATCAACCGGCTGGAGACCCACGACTCCGGGACGATCCTCGTGGACGGGCGGCCCCTGCCCGAGGAGGGCCGCGAGCTGGCCCGGGTGCGTGCCGACGTGGGGATGGTCTTCCAGGCGTTCAACCTCTTCGCGCACCGGACCGTCCTGGAGAACGTGACCCTGGGCCCGGTCCGGGTGCGCAAGGTCACGCGGTCCGCAGCCCGCGAGCGCGCGATGGCGCTGCTGGAGCGGGTGGGCGTGGCGGACCAGGCCCACAAGTACCCGGCCCAGCTGTCCGGCGGGCAGCAGCAGCGGGTCGCCATCGCCCGGGCGCTGGCCATGGACCCCAAGGTCATGCTGTTCGACGAGCCCACCTCGGCGCTGGACCCCGAGATGATCAACGAGGTGCTCGACGTCATGCAGTCGCTCGCCGAGCAGGGCATGACGATGATCGTCATCACCCACGAGATGGGGTTCGCGCGCCGCGCCGCGGACCGCGTCGTCTTCATGTCCGACGGGGAGATCGTCGAGGAGGCGCCCCCGGACGACTTCTTCGGCAACCCGCGCTCCGAGCGGGCCCGGGACTTCCTGTCCAAGATCCTCAGCCACTGACACCCGAGGAGGCACCATGCGAACCCATCGACTGCTCGCCGCCGGAGCCGCGCTGGCGGTGACGGCGCTCGTCGCCGCCGCCTGCGGCGACGGCGACACCGACGACGAGACCGGCACCGACACCACGGCCGAGGCGACCGGCGGGGAGGGCGACGCCGAGGGCGGCGACGCCGAGTTCGGCGAGGGCACGACCATGGCCGCGCTGGCCGAGGCCGGGACGATCACGATCGGCACCAAGTTCGACCAGCCGGGCTTCGGCCTGGCCAACCTCGAGGGCGTCCCGGAGGGCTTCGACGTCGAGATCGCCAGGATCATCGCCGCCGAGCTCGGCATCGCCGACGACGGCATCGAGTTCGTCGAGACCCCGTCGGCGGTGCGCGAGGAGGTCCTCATCAACGGCGAGGTGGACCTCGTCGCCGCCACGTACACCATCAACGAGGAGCGCGCCGAGCGCATCGACTTCGCGGGCCCGTACTACGTGGCCGGCCAGGCCCTCATGACCCGGGCCGACGACGACCGGGTGACCGGTCCGGAGGACCTGTCGGACACCTCGCTGCGGGTGTGCTCGGTCGAGGGCTCCACGCCGTCGGAGAACATCCGCGAGTACCTCGGGTCCGAGGACCAGCTCACGCTGTTCGACGTGTACAGCCGCTGCGCGGACGCCCTGCGCAACGACCAGGTGGACGTCGTGACGACCGACAACGTCATCCTGCTCGGCCTGGTGTCGGAGTCCGACGGCGCGTTCCAGCTGCTGCCGGGCACCTTCACCGAGGAGCCGTACGGCATCGGCGTGCAGAACGAGGACGTCGAGTTCTGCCAGTTCATCAACGACACCCTGACGGCGGCTGCCGAGGACGGCCGCTACCAGGAGGCGTGGGAGTCGACCGCCGGCCAGATCGAGGGCTCGGAGACACCCGAGCTGCCGGAGCTCAACGACTGCTCCGAGGGCGCGGGCGGCGCCGAGACGGCCGAGGCCTCCGAGCCCGCGACGTCCTGAGCGCCGCGTGACCGGGTGACGAGGGAGCTCGCGTGAGCGTGGTCTGGGAGAACCGCGACCTGTTCCTCTCGGGGTTCCTGCGATCTCTGGAGATCATCGTCTGGGCCCTGGCGGGCTCCCTCGTCCTCGGCACGGTGCTGGCCGTCCTGCGGGTGTCCCCGGTACCGCCGCTGCAGCGCTTCGGCGCGATCTACGTCTCGGTGATCCGGAACAGCCCCTTGACGATCATGCTGTTCGTCACGGCGTTCGTGCTGCCCGAACTGGGTCTCAACGCCTCGTTCTTCCGGCTCGCCGTCCTCGGTCTCACCCTCTACACGGCGGCCTTCGTCTGCGAGGCGGTGCGGTCGGGTATCAACGCGGTCCCCACCGGCCAGGCCGAGGCCGCGCGGGCGGTCGGGCTCACCTTCGCCCAGACGCTGACGGCCGTCGTCCTGCCGCAGGCGCTGCGCAGCGTGGTCCCCCCGCTGGGCAGCGTGGTCATCGCGATGCAGAAGAACAGCGCGGTGGTCGGCGCCTTCGGCGTGGGCGGTGACCTGTTCAGTGTCGGGGCGCGACTGACCAGCGCCCAGGGCTTCGCCGCCGCCCCCGTCCTCACCGGCGTCCTCCTGGGCTACCTCGCCATCACGCTGCCGACCGGGGCCCTGCTCGGCCTCCTCGAACGCAAGACCGCGATCGCGAGGTGACGACCCGATGAGCGCCCCCGCCGCCGTCCTCTACGACGCCCCCGGTCCCCGCGCCCGGCGACGGGCGCGCCTCCTCTCGGCCGCCTCGCTGCTCGCCTTCGCGGTCCTCGTGGTCCTCGTGGTGCTGCGGCTGCGCGAGACCGGCCAGTTCGAGGCCGACCGCTGGTCGCCCCTGTTCTGGCCCGGCGACGAGTCGTTCCCGGTGGTGTGGGAGCGCATCGGCCTCGGGATGGCGACGACGCTGCTCGCCGCGACGCTGGCCATCGCCTTCAGCCTCGTGCTCGGGGTGACCGTCACGGTGGTGCGCCTGCTGCTCGGGCGGACCCTCCGCCTGCCCCTGATCGTCGTGGTCGAGGTGCTCCGCGGCACCCCCGTCGTGCTGCTGATCTTCTTCGCCTGGCGGGTCCTGCCCCAGGTGGGCATCGACCTGTCCCTGCTGTGGTACCTCGTCATCGGGCTCACGGCCTACAACTTCGTTGTCATCGGCGAGATCCTCCGCGCCGGGGTCGCGGCGCTGCCCCGGGGCCAGCGCGAGGCCGGCCTGGCGGTGGGGCTCTCGCCCCGGCAGACCCTCCTGCTCGTCCAGCTCCCGCAGGCCTTCCGCCTCATGCTCCCCGCGCTCATCAGCCAGCTCGTCGTCATCGTCAAGGACACCTCCCTGGCGGCCGTGGTGCTCACCGGCCCGCAGGAGCTGCTGCGGGTCGGCAGCCAGCTCGCGGAGTTCTTCCGCGCCCCGTTGCAGGCGTACCTGCTGGTGGCCGCGCTGTACATCCTTCTCAACTCACTCCTCGGGCGGCTCGCGGTCGTCGTGGAGCGCCGGCTGAGTACGTCGACCGGCGGGCGGGCGCCCCGGCGCACCGCTCTCGCCGAAGCCGCTCCCGGCGGAGTGGTCTGACGGGGAGTCGCTAGCGGTCCCCGCGCTCAGGCGCCGTCGGACCCGCCGCTGCCGGTGACCGTGCGGACCACGTGGGCGACGACGCCCGGCGAGTAGCCGCGGCGCGCCAGGTGACCGAAGAGCCGGGCCCGGTCCCGGTCGCCGGCCAGGCCGTGGCGGGCCACCCACCGCTGCGCGAGGTCGAGGGCCAGCGCCCGCTCGGCGCCGTCGTCGAACCCGGACAGGGCCTCATCGGCGAGGTCGGCGTCGATGCCGCGATCGGTGAGCTCCCGGCGTAGCCGAGACCGCGACAAACCCCGGCCACGGCGGCGCCCGTCCACCCAGGCCCGGGCGAACGCCCGGTCGTCCACCGCACCGGCGGCCTCGAGGTCGTCGAGGACGGCGGCGGCGGTCACCGCGTCGACGTCGCGCTCGGCCATCGCGCGGGTCAGCTGCGCCCGGGTCCGCGGTGCGGCGGACAGCCGCCGCACCGCGATCGCACGAGCCGCCGCAGGATCGTCGGCCACGTCAGAAGTCGACCCGGTCGGCATCGGCGGGGGCGTCCACCCGGGGGCCGACGCCGAGCCGCTCCTTGATCTTCTTCTCGAGCTCGTCCGCCAGGTCGGGGTTGTCGCGCAGGAACGCCCGGGCGTTCTCCTTGCCCTGGCCGAGCTGATCGCCCTCGTAGGTGTACCAGGCGCCGGCCTTGCGGACGAAGCCCTGCTCGACGCCCATGTCGATGAGTCCCCCCTCGCGGGAGATGCCCTCGCCGTACAGCATGTCGAACTCGGCCTGCTTGAACGGCGCCGCCAGCTTGTTCTTCACGACCTTGACCCGGGTCCGGTTGCCGACCGCGTCGGTGCCGTCCTTGAGCGTCTCGATCCGGCGGACGTCCAGGCGGACCGAGGCGTAGAACTTGAGCGCCCGGCCGCCGGTCGTGACCTCGGGCGAGCCGTAGACGACGCCCACCTTCTCCCGCAGCTGATTGATGAAGATCGCCGTCGTCTTCGACTGGTTGAGCGCACCGGTGATCTTGCGCAGGGCCTGGGACATGAGCCGGGCCTGAAGGCCGACGTGGCTGTCGCCCATCTCGCCCTCGATCTCGGCCCGCGGCACGAGGGCGGCGACGGAGTCGATGACGATGATGTCGAGCGCACCCGACCGGACCAGCATGTCCGTGATCTCGAGCGCCTGCTCCCCGGTGTCGGGCTGGCTGACCAGCAGAGCGTCGGTGTCGACGCCGAGCCGTCGGGCGTAGTCCGGGTCGAGGGCGTGCTCGGCGTCGACGAACGCCGCGATGCCGCCCGCTCGCTGGGCACCGGCCACGGCGTGCAGGGCGACCGTCGTCTTGCCCGAGGACTCCGGGCCGTAGATCTCGACGACGCGGCCGCGGGGCAGACCGCCGATGCCCAGCGCCACGTCCAGGGAGATGGACCCGGTGGGGATGACGTCGATGGGGGCCCGGGCGCCGTCGCCCAGCCGCATGACGGACCCCTTGCCGAACTGCCGGTCGATCTGTGCGAGCGCGGTCTCGAGCGCCTTGTCCCGGTCGGAGCCGGTGGCAGGAGTGGGCATGGATGTGTCACCTCGGGGGGGACGTCGGGTCGCCATGCCGGTCACGCTAGGCCGGGGGCCGGACACCCGGCGCCGCCCGTCGGCGTCGACTGTGGACGGCGGGCCGGGCGGAGGGTGTGTGGACACGGCGACGGGGTCATGCGCGACACGGTACGACGAACACACGTTCGACGGCGGGACGCCACGCCCGGGTGTCGGCCCTCGCCCGACGCCGCAACCGACGCCGCGACCGAACGCCGCGACCGAACGCCGCGACCGAACGCCGTCGGGCCGGCCGGGCCCTGGTGCTGCCCGGCCGGCCCGACGGGCGGGCTCAGTCCTGCGGCTGCAGGACGTCGAGGTTGAAGGCGAACCGCAGGGTCGCGTCCGCCGTCGCCCGGGTCAGCTGGGTGAGCACCTCCGGGCTCACCCGCAGCTCGCCGGCCTCGTCGAACAGGTCGTCGCACGGCGAGTTGAGGCACTCGTCGAACGACTCGTTCGCCACGCCGCCGAACCGGTCCGGCTGCGCCTGCTCCTCGCTCTTGACGCCGCCGTCGTACGACGACACACCGCTCACCGGGATGCCGGCCAGGGCGAAGTTGACCTGGTCCGAGCCGGAACTGGCGTCGGTGCGCTCGCTGTAGAGGCCCACCCGCTCGAAATACTCGTCGAACACCGTGGCGGCCCCCTCCGTGCCCTCGGGCAGCCCGGCGCCGAGCGGGTCGGCGAGGACGAAGCGCCCGAAGTTGATCGAGGCCAGCGAGTCGAAGTTGAGGTACAGGCGGATCTGGGCCAGTTCCTCCTCGGTGAGGCCGGGGGTGTCCCCGCCCACGGCGGCGTCGCCGAAGACGTAGGCCTCGGAGCCGAACAGGCCGAGCTCCTCCGCGCCCCACCAGGCGAAGCGCAGGCGGTTGTCCGGCTTGACGTCCGCCGCCACGAGCTGGCGCAGCACCTCGAGGACGGTCGCGCTGCCGGAGGCGTTGTCGTTGATCCCGGCGCTGTCCTGGACCGAGTCGAGGTGGGCGCCGAGGATCACCGTGTTGTCGGGGTCGCCGCCCGGGTAGTCGACGAGGACGTTCTGCGTGGTCTCGATCGTCGTGCTGGAGTCGGTGCGCAGCCGCACCTGGGCACCCTCGACCTGCGACAGCTGAGCCAGCAGCAGTCCCACCTCGAAGCTGGTCCCCACGCTGGGCAGGGTGGCGTCGACCTCCGCGCCGAGCGTGCCGAAGAGCACGCCGGACCGGTCGGCGTTGTTGCCCTCGTTGAAGATGATGACGCCCGCCGCCCCTGCTGCGAAGGCGTTCGACGTCTTCTCGAAGAAGGTGCAGCTGCCCCGCTGGATGAGGGCGATGGTCCCGGCAGGGAACTCCGCGAAGTCGTCCTTGGCAGGGCCGTCGGGCACACCGCCCTCCGTGGAGCAACCCGCGTCGGAGCCGCCGTCGTTCGGCTCGCCGGTTCCGGGCTGGTCCGGTCCCAGGTCGCTCTCGACCAGTGTCACCGGCGCGGTGACCTCGCCGCGGCCCGAGTACACGAGGGTCGCGAAGTCCTCGTCGGCGACGAAGGTGCGGGCCGACTCCGGCGGGGCCACGACCTCCAGCTCCGGGGGCGTGAGGTCCTGGAACAGCAGGAAGTCGAAGTCCTGCAGCTGCGCCTCGAGGCCCAGCGCCTCGACCTGCTCGACGATGTAGTCCACCGACGCCTGGTATCCGGGACCGGGGAACCGCTCACCGAACTCGGCGTCGATGGCGGCGAAGTCCTCCAGGGTCGAGAACAGCGCCTCCTCGGTCACCGCGGCGGTCAGCGGGTCCGTCGACACGGTGAGCGGCAGCTCGGCGCAGGTCTCGCGCCCGGGCGGGAACGTCACGCAGGCCTCGACGACCACGGTCGCGGGCACGAGCCCCTGGAAGGTGAAGGTGGCCTCGCCCTCGCGGTCCGTGCGGTCGGAGCCCGAGGTGGGCCGGGCGACGGTGTCGCCCACCACCGCCCCGTCCTCGCCGAGCACGGTGAACTCGACGTCCCGGTTGCGGAACGGGCGCCCGCCGGGGTTGGTCACGGTGGCGGTGACGTCCTGGTGCGCGCCGAGCAGGACGACCTCGGTGCCCGCGTCGAGCTCGATCCCGATGCGGGGGCCGCCCCCGCCCGCCGGTCCGGCGTCGGTGGCGGCGGCGGGCGCGGACACGACGGCGAGGGCGGGCAGCGAGAGCGCGGTGGTGAGCGCGATCAGCCGGCCGGCCCGCCGGGTCGCGACGGGTCTGTGGGTCATCGGGGCTCCTGGGGAGTGTGATGTGGGCGATACAGGCGGTAGGCCGGACCCTAACGACTGAGGCCCGCACTGTCAGTACCAGCGTGTGTACGGACTTCGTCAGGTCAGCAGGAGTCGCCCGAACCGGCGCTCGGCGACGGCCAGCCCCGCGAGGCCGAGGGCGGCGAGCACCGCGGCGTGCCCGAGCAATCGCACCGGGTCGCCGACCTCCCCCAGGCACAACCCGCGGAGCAGGGCGGTGGCGTGGTGGAGCGGCGAGATCCACAGCAGCCACCGCACCTGCTCCGGGTACGTGGACGCCGGGAAGAAGGTGGCCGAGAGCAGGAACACCGGCAGCAGCGCGGTCTGCACGACCTGGGTGTCCTGCCAGGTCCGCAGCCATGTGACGACCGCGAGGCCCGTCCCGGCGAAGGCCCACCCCACGAGCAGGGCCGCCGGCAGCGCCAGCACCGCCCAGGCGGACCGCAGCAGACCGGCGACCGCCAGGACGGCGAGGAAGGAGACCGCGTACAGCAGTCCCCGGACCAGCGCCCAGCCCAGCTCGCCACGGGCGATGTCGGCCGGTCCCAGCGGCGTCGCCAGCACCGAGTCGTAGAGACGGGCGAACCGCAGCCGGAACAGCACGGCGAACGTCGTGTCGATGACCGCGCCGTTCATCACCACCGTGGCCAGCAGCGCCGGTGCCACGAAGACCGCGTACGGCACCGTGGAGCCGGCGTCCGTGCGGACGTCCCCGACCAGCGCGCCGACCCCCAGGCCGATGCCCGCCAGGTACAGCAGCGGCTCCACCGCCCCGGACGCGAGGACGAGCCGGTAGCGGGCGTACACCTCGACGTTGCGCCCGACGAGCGCGAGCGGGCGGGCCAGCATCACGACAACCGCCGGCGGTAGGCCACCACCGCCGCGGCCCAGCCGGCCGCGGCGTACCCGACGAGCACGGCGACGTGACCCCACAGCACCGCGGGCGTCGCCCCGGCCCCCGGGCCGAGGCTCGCCGCCCGGGCCAGCTCGACCCCGTGCCACAGCGGTGCCACCGCGACCAGCGCCTGCACCGGCGCCGGGAACTCCTCGACCGGTGCGAACACCCCGCCCAGCAGGAACAGCGGGACCACGACGAAGCGGAACACGAAGGTGAGCGGTTGGTCGCTGGTCAGCCGCACGGACAGCGCCATGACCGGTCCGGCGAACGCCAGGCCGGCGAGGACGGCGGCCGGCAGGGCGAGCAGCGCCCACGGCAGGCGGGCCAGGCCGAGCGCCACCGTCGCCAGCCAGAACCCGCCGGTCGCCACCGCGAGCCGGACCGTCACCGCGGCGGCGTGTCCCAGCAGGACGTCGGTGACCGTGAGCGGCGTCGCGAGCTGGGCGTGGTACTGCCGCGACCACCGGACCGCCGACATCACCGGCCACGTCGACTCCGACACCGCGGTCTGCATGGCGGCGGCGACCAGCAGTCCCGGGGCGACGAACTCGGCGTACGTCGCCCCGCCCGAGCGCTCGACCGGGCCCACCAGCGTCCCGATCCCGAACCCGATGCCGGCCAGGTAGAGCAGGGGCGTGAGGACGGACGTCGCGACGAACCCCCGCCACCGGCTGCGCAGCGACACGAACCAGTACGCGCCGGCGCGGGTCCACGCCGTCCCGGCGCCGGTCCGGGTCACGAGTCGTCCAGGCTGCGGCCGGTGAGCCGGAGGAACACGTCCTCCAGCGTCGCCCGCCGGGGCAGGATGCCGGCCGCCCGGACGCCGCCCCGGCGCAGCTCGGCGGCCACGACGTCGGCGTCGTCGACGTACAGCAGGACACGGTCGGGCAGCTCCTCGACGCGGTGGGCCACCCGGTGCAGCAGGCCGCCGTTCGACTGCCGCTGCTCGGCCGGCAGGCGCAACTCCAGGACCTCCCGGCTGCTGTGCCGGGCGATGAGCGCGGCGGGCGAGCCCTCGGCCACGATCCGGCCGCCGTCCATGACGACGATCCGGTCGCACAGTTGCTCGGCCTCGTCCATGTAGTGGGTCGTGAGGATCAGCGTGACGCCGCGCTCCCGCAGGGAGTACAGCCGCTCCCACAGCGCGTGGCGGGCCTGCGGGTCCAGCCCGGTCGTGGGCTCGTCGAGCAGCAGCAGGTCCGGCTCGTTGACGAGGGCGCGGGCGATCGTGAGCCGGCGCTTCATCCCACCCGACAACGGCTCCACCAGGCTGTCCGCCCGGTCGGCGAGCTGGACGAACTCCAGCAGGTCACCCGCCCGGCGCCGCGCCTCGCGCCGGCCGATGCCGAAGTAGCGGGCATACGTGGTGAGGTTCTGCCGGACGGTGAGCTCCTCGTCCAGGGTGTCCCGCTGCGGGACGACGCCGAGCCTGGCCCGGATCCGCGGCCCGTCCCGGCGGGGGTCCATCCCCAGCACCTCCAGCGCCCCGGCGGTCGGCGCCGAGACGCAGCCGATCATCCGCATGGTCGAGGACTTGCCGGCCCCGTTCGGACCCAGCACGCCGAACGACTCCCCGGCCCGCACCTCCAGGTCGATCCCGGCCACGGCGGTCCGGTCACGGAAGCGCTTGACCAGCTCCCGGGCGCGGACGACGGCCTCGGGCGGGGTCACGCGGGCACTATGCCCGCCTCCGCCAGCCGCCGACCGAGGGCGGCCCCGTCCGGGCCGGCCACGACGACGACGCCGTCGAGGTGGGCGGCGTCCGGGTGACCGACGCGCCCGCGCGACAGCACCTGCTCGGCGGGGCTGAGCTGGCGCAGCGCCACGACCGTGACCCGTCCCCGGCAGGCCCGGGCGAACTCGCCGTAGATCTCCGGGTCGTGCTGGCCGTCGTCGCCGACGAGGATCCACCGCAGGTCGGGGAACTCCTCGGCCAGCCGGACGAGCTCCCGCATCTTGTGGTCGCGCCCGGAACGGAACCACCCGGTGTTCGTCGGGCCCCAATCGGTCAGCAGCAACGGACCCCAGGGGTACCCGTGGCGGTGCAGGAAACGCGAGAGCGCCGGAGCGGCGTTCCACGCCCCCGTCGACAGGTACCACACCGCGAGTCCCTCGAACCGGTCGGTGAGCCGCCGGTACAGCCCGGCCATCCCCGGCACCTCGCGCCGTGCCGACTCGTGGCGGACGAACGCGTTCCACGCCGCCAGCAGGGGACGCGGCAGCCAGGTCACCATGACCGTGTCGTCGACGTCGCTCACCAGGCCGTGGCCGGCCCCGGGACCGTGGACCAGGACGGCGGCGTCGAAGGGCTCGCCGTGGCCGGTCGAGATCTGCACCCGGTGCTCGCCGGGCGGCAGCGACGACGGGAGGACCACGTCGACGACCCCGCTGCGGTCGGCGACGACCTGGTGGTCCCGTCCGCCGACCGTCACGACGACCACGGCGCCGGCGACGTGGGCGGTGAGGAACTGCCGCCATCCGCGCCGGGGCGGCACCGGGCGCCCGAAGCTGCCGGGGCGGGTGAGCAGCACCCGGGCGAGGACCCGCACCCACCCCCGGTCCCCGTGGCAGCCCGGCACGCCGGGCGCGGCCCCGTAGCCGACGTAGGGCACGACCCCGGGCACCCAGCCGAGCCCGCGCAGGACGCGGCCCGCGCCGGCGTTCGACGCGTCGTCGAGGACGGCCGCGGGGTGGCGGCGCGGCGGCTTCTGCGAGGCGCCCTGGGTGGGGACGGCCGTCACCGGCCACCCCCCCGGCGGGCCGGGGGCACCGGCCCCCCGCGCCGCTCCGCCGGCACGTCCAGGGTCTCGCAGATCGCCCGCCAGATCCGCGCCGGGTCCTCGCCGTCGGCCAGCGCGCGGTCCGCGGTCCGGTCGCCGAGCGGGGGCAGCGCGAGGTCGGCAGCGAGGCTGCGGGCGTGCACCCGCCCGAACTCGCCGTCGGCGAGGGTCCAGAACTCGCTCACCCGCACCCGACACGTGTACCGGGTCCACCCGGGGGCGTCCACCCGGAGCCGTCCGGCCGGGGTCGCGCTCAGCGGCGCCGCAGCTCCAGCCAGTGGATGCCGGGCATCGGCAGCACGGCCTCGACCTCGACCACGCCGCCCGCCCCGGCACCTCCGTCCGCCGGCACCTCCACGGCCGCCGTCACCTGCTCGTCCAGGCGGTCGGCGACAGCCAGGGCAGCCCACTGCGCGTCGTCCGGCCACGCGGCGTCCCCCCGGACCGCCCCCCAGGCGGCCGTGACGTCCGACCGTCCGCGCTCGACCCACGCCCGGTGCACCTCCCATGTCCCGGGCTCGAGGTTGTCCATCCGCACCCGCAGCCGCCGGGCGAGCAACGGGTCGCCGTCGGCCTTCGTCTGGTCCAGGGTGGAACTCCACGCGAGCACCTGCACGGAGTCCGGCCCCCGGGCGGCGACGTGCTCGACGAGGGAGCCCGCCCCGTCACCCTCGGCGGCCGTGGCCAGCGCCCGCGGCCCCAGCCGGCCCAGCAGGGCGAGGGCGTGGAATCGTGGCTTGCGGAGGTTGCCCACCGTGAGGTGTCCGAAGCCGCCGTGGAGCAGCGCGGGCGGGCGGCCGAGCTCCTCGAAGTGGTCCGAGGCGACCCAGTACGACAGGGCGTCGATCCGGCCCATCGCCGAGCGCATGCCCCGCAGCAGGAACGCGGCCGCGAACACGCCGTCGGCCACCTCGTGGTGGTGGGCGGCACCCACCCCCCACTCGGTCCACCAGAGCGGCGTCCCGGCCCGGCCGTGCCGCTCCAGCACCGGGCGGAGGTCCAGCGGCGGCGAGCCGTAGGTGTGGGTCGACACGAAGTCGCAGGGGGCGCCGGACTCGCCGACGTGGGCGAGGAAGGCGTCGACCCAGCCCGCCGCGGCGGACGCCGGACCGCCGACCCGCAGGCCGGGGTCGACGTCGCGGACGGCCGTCGCCGTGACGTCGTAGAGCCGCCAGTACTCCTCGGGGGTGCCGGTCCAGAAGACCTCGAGGTTGGGCTCGTTCCACACCTCGAAGGACCAGCGGTCCCGGAGCTCGGCACGGCCGTAGCGGTCGACGAGGTGCGACACGAGGTCCCGCACGAGGTCCCCCCACCGCTGCCAGTCCTTGGGCGGTGATACCACCGCCCGGTAGTCGAACACCGTCGCCGCCGGGTCGCGGGCGAGGTCGCGCGGCATGAACGACAGCTCGACGACGGGCGCCAGGCCGAGCGCGACGACGGCGTCGTACACCTCGTCCACACCCGTGAAGTCGTGCACCGGCCGGCCGGCCACCTCCCGGTAGACCCCGAGGTCGTCGCCGAGCACGGCGTGCGCCCGCACGCTCGCCGCCCCCCACGTCTCGCGCGCCAGCCGCAGCGCCGCCGCCAGCTCCTCCCCGACCGGGCGGCCCCCGACCCGGTCCCGGGACAGCAGCAGGGACAGGTGCTCCGACCCGGTCATCGGCTGCCATGGCCGGGGCAGCTCCCCGGCGTCGGAGGCCGCGTCGACGACGACGGTCACGAGGGGCGGTGGGTCGGCCGGGGTCGCCGCGGCGAGCCCGGCCGACCTCACGGGCGGGCCCGGCGCCCCCACCCGGTCGATGTCGGAGAGGGCGGCGACGGCGTACCAGCGGCCCACCCCG
>Ga0224723_1001371_pt1 | contig 14799 bp, 12 predicted proteins | sample Balambano_FR2_Me_FD_161647 | JGI IMG/M metagenome (GOLD analysis project Ga0224723, IMG submission 161647) | Freshwater sediment microbial communities from Lake Towuti, South Sulawesi, Indonesia - Balambano_FR2_MetaG | ecosystem: Environmental > Aquatic > Freshwater > Lake > Sediment | place...
TCCTTCTTCCTCAGCCTCGAGGACGACCTGATGCGGATCTTCGGGTCCGAACGGCTCGACAAGGTGCTGTCCACGCTCGGCATGAAGGAGGGCGAGGCGATCGTCCATCCGTGGGTCAACAAGAGCCTCGAGAAGGCGCAGGCCAAGGTCGAAGGGCGCAACTTCGACATCCGCAAGCAGCTTCTGAAGTTCGACGACGTGATGAACGACCAGCGCAAGGCGAGCTTCGGGCAGCGCCGCGAGATCATGGAAGCGGCCGACCTGTCGGACATCGTGCAGGACATGCGCCATCAGGTGATCGACGACCTGGTGGATGGATACCTGCCGCCGAAATCCTATCCCGACCAGTGGAACAGCGAAGGCCTGCATGCGGCGCTGATCGAGAAGGCGAACCTGGAACTGCCGGTGATCGCCTGGGCGCGCGAGGAGGGCGTGGATCAGGAGGTGCTGCGCGAACGGATCATCGCCGCCTCGGACAAGCTGATGGCCGACAAGCTCGAGGCCTTTGGGGCCGAGACCATGCGCAGCATCGAGAAGCAGCTTCTGCTCGAGACGATCGACGGCAAGTGGCGCGAGCATCTGTTGCGGCTGGAACATCTGCGCACGGTCGTGGGCTTCCGCGGCTATGCGCAGCGCGATCCCCTGAACGAATACAAGACCGAGGCCTTCGCGCTGTTCGAGTCGATGCTGAACTCGCTCCGGCTCGACGTGACGCGGCAGCTGGCGCTGGTGCGGCCGATGACCGAAGAGGAAAAGGCCGCGCGCGAGGGGATGATCGCGCAGTTTCTGGAACAGCAGGCCAAGGCGCAGGAGGCGGCCCGCGCCCGGACCGGGCCCAATGGGCCGGCCGCCGCGCCGAGGGTGCTGCGCGCCGTCACGCCGCTCCAGCCCGATGCCGATGTCGCCCTCGCCGACCGGGTGCCGCTGGTCGAGGGCTTCGACGCCGCCAACCCCGCGACCTGGGGCAGCCCCGGCCGCAACGATCCCTGTCCCTGCGGGTCCGGCCAGAAGTTCAAGCACTGCCACGGCAAGCTTGCCTGATCGCCACGGGCGGCGCTTGGCCGCGCCGGCGGCCGGCGCAACTGCCGCCGATCTCCCGGCCCGCGGCCGCCGCCGCGCCATCATCGGCGGTTGAAAATTCCGCCGCCGCGCCGGACAGTCGCAGCCGACAGGCGCGGGACAGGGCGCCCGGGGCAGGGGAGCAGGCTTGGCACAACGCTGGTTGCGCTGCATGGCGGCGGTCGCCGCGCTGGCCCTCGCGGCGGCGGCGATGGCGCAGGACGTGACGCTCACCTCGCGCGACGGGACCCTGACCTTTTCGGGCACGCTCGAGGGATATGACGGGTCATTCTACCGGGTCGTCACCGAATATGGCGCGATGACGGTCGATGGCGAAGCGGTGATCTGCGAAGGCCCGGGCTGCCCCGACCTGACCGCGCGGTTCGATGATCTTCTGGTGGTGGGCGAGGCGGAATCGGCGGAGCGGTTGTTGCCGGCGCTGTTCCGGGCCTTCGCCGCGGCGCGGGGCAACCGCATGATCCGCCGGGTGGAGAAGGGCGCGGCGGTGGTGACACTGCTCGACGTGCAGGGCGCGCCGGTCGCCCGGGTCCGGTTTTCTGCGATGCCGCCGGAGGCCGCCCGGCAGGCGCTGACCGACGGGTTGGCGGACATGGCGATTCTGCCGCTGGCCGACCCGTCGCTGAACGCGCAGGTGCTCGGGCAGGAGGCGCTGGTGGCCGCCGTGGCCCCCGACAACCCGCTGCCGGGCCTCGGCACCCGCGATCTGGCGCGGGCGCTGGCGGGCGAGGTGGCGAACTGGGCTGAGCTTGGCGGGCCGGACATACCGCTGGTGATCCATGCCACGGCGCCGGAGACCGGCGCGCGCCGCGCCGTGGAGGCGCGGCTGGGCCAGCCGATCGTGGCGGGGGCGGAGCATCCGTCACTCGCCGCCCTGGCCGAGACGGTGGCGCGCGACCCCTATGCGCTCGCGATCCTGCCGGCCGGGGCGGCGGGCGCGGCGCGCGTGCTGCCGCTGACCGACAGTTGCGGCTTCGCGCTGGCGGCGGGGTCCGCGGCGGTGAAGGCCGGCGACTATCCCCTGGCCCTGCCGGTCTACCTGCTGACGCCGCGGCGGCGCCCGCCCCTGATCCTGCGGGAGTTCGCGGAGTTCCTGGCGACGCCCGCCGCCGCTGCGGCCGCCGCCACGGCCGGGCTGATCGACCGTGCGCCGGGGCGCGCCGCGTTGACCGGCGACGGCCAGCGGCTCGCCAACGCGATCCGCGCCGCCGGCCCCGAGGTGACGGTGGCCGACCTGCAGCGGCTCGTGACCGCGATGGCCGGGGCAGAACGCCTGACCCCGACCTTCCGCTTCGAGGGCGGGTCGCCGGACCTTGATCCGGCGTCGGAGAGCCATCTGGTGGATCTGGTGCGGCTGATCGATGCCGGCATCTTCGCAGGGCAGGAGATCGTGTTCGCGGGTTTCTCCGACGGCTCGGGCGCGGCGGCCGCCAATCTCGACCTGTCGCGCCGGCGCGCCGAGCAGGTGCGCGCGGCGGTCGCCGCCGCGCTGGCCGAACCGGACGCCGTCCGCACCACCCTGAGCGTCGAGGCCTTCGGCGAGGCGCTGCCGATGGCCTGCGACGAAAGCCCGCTCGGCCGCCGTATCAACCGCCGGGTCGAGGTCTGGCTGCGCCCGCTGGCGGCGGCGGATCCGCCATGACCGGCGGCGGTGCCCGGCGGACCGCCGCCCCCCATCGGCGCCGGGGCCGCTGATGGTTCGGGACGTGCGCAGCATCGACCTCAACGCGGATCTCGGCGAGGGCGCAGGCGACGACGCGGCCATGCTGGCGCTCGTGTCTTCGGCCAGCATCGCCTGCGGCGGTCATGCCGGCAACCCGGAGTCGATGTTCGCGGCCCTTGTGGCGGCGCGGGCGCGGGGTGTCGTGGCGGGGGCGCATCCGGGCTATCCCGACCGGGCCGGCTTCGGGCGGGTGGTGGTGCCGATGCCGCCCGACGCCATCAGCCGGCTGGTGGCCGCACAGGTGGGCGCGCTCTGCGGCGTCGCGGCGCTGGCAGGCGCGCGGGTTGCCTATGTCAAGCCGCATGGGGCGCTTTACAATCTGGCGGCGTCGGACGTGGCGGTGTCGGGGGCGATCTGCGATGCGGTGCGGGCGGTTGACGGTTCGCTGGCGCTCCTCTGTCTGTCGGGGTCGGTGACTGAGCGGGTGGCGCGCGACCGGGGCATGCGGGTGGCGGCCGAGATCTTTGCCGACCGGGCCTACCGGGCCGATGGCACGCTGCTGCCACGGGGCGAGCCGGGCGCGGTGATCGACCATCCCGAGGCAGTGGTCGCGCGCGTGCTGGCAATGCTCGGCTCCGGCGCGGTGACGGCGGCCTGCGGCACGCGCCTGCCCCTGGCGATGGACAGTCTGTGCCTGCACGGTGACACGCCCGGCGCGGTGGCGCTGGCTCGGGCCTTGCGCCGCGCGATCGAGGCGGCGGGATGGCGGATCGCGCCCTTCGTGCGCGCATGATCGCGCCGCGCTATCTCGACGCCGGCGAATGCGCGCTGACGGTCGAGTTCGGCGCGGCGATCGATGCGGGCCTGACCGCCCGCGTGCTGGCGCTCGATGCCGCGCTGGCGGCCCGGCCCTGCGCCGGGATCGTGGAGACGGTGCCGACCTACCGCTCGCTGATGGTGCATTACGACCCGCTCATCCTGCCCCGCGCGGGGCTGGTCGCGCATCTCGAGGCCGCGCTGGAGGGCCCGGCGCCGGCGCCGGCCGAGGGCAGTCTGTGGCATCTGCCCGCCTGCTACGATCCGGCGGTGGCGACCGATCTGGCCCATGTCGCCGCCGCGACCGCGCTGTCGCCCGGTCAGGTCGTCGCCGCCCACGCGGGCGCGACCTACACGGTGGTGATGTTCGGATTCGCACCCGGCTGGGCCTATCTCGCCGGCCTTCCGCCCGGTCTGACCCTGCCGCGCCGGGCCAGCCCACGCGACCGCATCCCGGGCGGCAGCCTGATCGTCGCGGCCGGGCAGGCGATCGTCGCCGGCCTGCCGATGCCTTCGGGCTGGCACATCCTCGGACGGACGCCGGAGCGGCTGTTCAGCCCGTCCCGCAGCCCGGCCTTCCTGCTGGCCCCCGGCGACCGCATCCGCTTCGATCCGGTGGACGCGGCGGCCTTCGCCGGGCTGGAGGCGCGGGCGGCGGCGGGCGAGCCGGTTGCGCGGAAGGCCGCGTGACCGGCCTGCGCCTCCTGCACGCAGGCCCCGCCTGCACGGTGCAGGACGCCGGCCGTCCGGGCTATCTGCGCTTCGGCGTGACGCCGGCCGGGCCGATGGACTGGATCGCCCATCAGATGGCCAACATCCTTGCGGGCAACCCGGTCGAAGGCGCGGCGATCGAGATCGGCCCGGGCGGGCTTGCGCTGGCGGCCGAGGGCGGGCCGGTGCGGATCGGCCTTTCCGCGCGCGGCTTCCGGGTGCGGCGCGACGGCAGCGACCTGCCCGCGCGGGTGGCGCTGACCCTGCAGCCGGGCGCGCGGCTGGAGATCGCGCCGGGCCATGCCGCGCTCTGGGCCTATCTGTCACCCTCGGGCGGATTCGACGCCGCCCCGGTGATGGGCAGCCTCGCCACGCATCTGCGCTCTGGCATCGGCCCGTTCGGCGGCGGGGCGCTCGCGCCCGGGCAGGTGCTGGCGCTGCGGCCGGCGGCGGGCGAGGCGGAGGACTGGGCGCTTCTCGACCCCGCGCCGCCGACAGCGGGGCCGATCCGCTTCATTCCCGGCCCGCAGGACGATTACTTTTCGCCCGAGACGCTGGCAGGCTTTGCCGCCGCGGACTACACGGTCGGGCCGCGGAGCGACCGCATGGCCTACCGGCTGATCGGCCCTGCCCTCGCCCATGCCCGGGGACATGACATCGTCTCCGACGGCATCGCGCTCGGTGCGATCCAGGTACCCGGCGACGGCCTGCCGCTGGTCCTGATGGCCGACCGCCAGCCGACCGGCGGCTATCCCAAGCTTGGCACGGTGATCCGCGCCGACCTGCCCCGGCTGGCGCAGATGCGACCAGGACAGCCGCTGCGCTTCGCCCCCGCCACGGTGGAGGAGGCGGTGCGCGCCCTCCGCGCCGCGATCCCCTCGGCGGCGGCGCTCCGCGCCCGGGGCCGCCCGCTGCGCTCGGTCCGCGGCCTCGGGCCGGCGGCCCGGCCGGTGTGACGCCGCGATGCGGCCGGGGCAACACGGCAGGGCCTTCCCTGCGCAGCGTCCAGCGGTCACAATGCCGCTTGCGGGGAGGGCGGCGATCGGCATGCAGGACAGGGCGCCAGACGCGGAACGGCCCGCCCCGGCACGGGACTTCGAGGCCCTGCGCGGCGATCTTGCGGCACGCTCGGGGCAGCTCAGCCGGCGGCTGGCGCAGGTGGCGCAGTTCTTCCTCAACCACCCCGAAGAGGTGGCGGTGACGACGCTGGTGCGGCTCGCCGACCAAGCGCAGGTGCCGCCCGCTACGATCAGCCGTTTTGCCAAGGAGCTCGGGTTCGCGGGCTTCGCCGAATTGCAGACGGTGTTCCGCGAGCGGCTGCTCGGGCCGCGCCTGCCCTATGCCGAGCGGTTGAAGCCCGGCCCCGCCGACGCCGCGCTCGACCGGCCCGGGCAGATATTCGGGAGCTTCGTGCAGGCGGCGGTGCAGTCGCTCCTGCGGATCGAGGAGGCGCTGGACCGCGACGCACTGGAGGCCTTTGTCGCGGAAATGGCGGAGGCCGAGGTGGTGCATGTCGCCGCCGCGCGGGGGGCCTTCGGGCTCGGCGCCTATACCGTGTTCGGCCTCGCCAGCATCGGCCGGCGCGCGCATCTGGTCGACAATCTGGGCGCGATGCGGGCCATGCAGGTGCAGGCGATCGGACCGAAGGACCGGCTTCTGGTGATGACTTTCGACGACTACACCCCCGAGACGGTCGAGGTCGCGGGGCTCGCCGCCGCGCGCGGGGTGCCGGTACTCGCGATCACCGACAATGCGCTGAGCCCGGTGGCGGGCCTCGCGCGGCAGGTGCTCTACGTCAACGAGGCGCGGCTCGGGCATTTCCGCAGCCAGGTGCCCGCGATGGTGGTCTGCCAGGCGCTGATCGTGGCGCTCGGGCGGCGGATGGCGCCGGACAAGGATCTCCAAAAAAGGCGGGATGAAAAGCACGTTGCATCGAATCGCGCGGCGGCGAAGGATGCGCGCGGGAGGTCGCCATGAGGAACTTCTGCCCAGGACGCACTGCGGGGTGCCCGGTTGGCTGACATCGGCGCGGCGGTGATCGGCACGGGGTTCATCGGCACTGTGCATCTGGGCGCGCTGCGCCGGCTCGGGGTCCGGGTGACGGGTGTCCTCGGCTCCAGCCCCGGCCGCGGGGCGGAACGCGCGGCGGCGCTCGGCGTGCCGCGCGCCTATGGCTCGCTCGACGACCTCCTCGCCGATCCCGAGGTGCAGGTGGTGCATGTCACCTCGCCCAACGTGGCGCATTTCGACCAGGTGCGGCAGATCCTGGCGGCGGGGCGGCACGTGGTCTGCGAGAAGCCGCTGGCCATGACCTCGGCGCAGTCGGCCGCAATGGTGGCTGAGGCAGAGGCGGCCGGGACGGTCGCGGCGGTCTGCTACAACACTCGCTTCTATCCGCTGAACCAGCAGGCGCAGGGCATGGCGGCGGCGGGCGAGTTCGGCTCGATCCGGCTCGTCTCGGGCCGGTATCATCAGGACTGGCTGGCGAAAGACAGCGACTGGAACTGGCGGCTGGAGGCGGACCAGGGCGGCCTGCTGCGGTCGGTCGGCGACATCGGCACGCATTGGGTGGATCTGACCGGCTTCATCACCGGGCTCCGGGCGGTCTCGGTCATGGCCGATCTCGTGACCTTCGTGCCGGAACGGCGGCGTCCGGTCGGGCCGGTCGAGAGCTTCACGGCGGCCGTCGGCGCGACCGAAGCAAGGGCGATCACCACCGACGATGCGGCGACCATCCTGCTGCGCTACCCCGGCGGGGCGCGCGGCGTGATGTCCACCAGCCAGATCAGTCACGGCCGCAAGAACGCGATGGCTTGGGAGATCGCCGGCTCCGCCGGCTCCGCCGCCTGGGAGTCGGAGGTGCCCGACCACCTCTGGATCGGCCACCGCGACGCGCCGAACCAGATTCTGCAGCGCGATCCGGGGCTAATGAACGCCACCGGCAGGGCGGCCGCGGCGCTACCGGGCGGCCATGTCGAGGGCTTCGCCGACACCTTCCGGGCGATGTTCGCCCAGATCTATGCCGATGTTGCACGCGGCGGCCGCGGTCCGTCCTCGACCTGGGCGAGCTTTGCCGACGGCCATTACGAGATGCTGTTCTGCGATGCCGTGCTGAAAAGCGCGGCAAGCGGCGGCTGGGAGGAGGTGGCACATGGGTAGCGAGGACCCGCGATGAAGCTTGGAATCCTGACCGCACCGTTCCCCGCGACGCCGCTTGTGGAGGTGGCCGACTGGGCGACGCTCGCCGGATTCGAGGCACTGGAGGTTGCCTGCTGGCCGGCACAGGGGGCCGAGAAGCGCCGCTATGCCGGCACGGCGCATCTGCCGGTCGAGGACATGACCCGTGCCTCCGGGGCTGAGGTCATGGACATGCTGGCGGACCGGGGGCTCGCGGTCTCGGCGCTCGGCTACTACCCCAATCCCCTGCATCCCGATCCGGCCCATCGCGAGGCGGTGATCGGACATCTGCTGCGGGTGATCGCCGCCGCCGGGCTGCTGGGCGTGAAGGTCGTCAACACCTTCGTCGGCGGCGACCGGGCGCTCGGGGTCGAAGAGAACTGGGCGCGCGCGGTGGAGATTCTCTCGCCGGTCGTCGCCCGTGCGCGGGATGCCGGCGTGACCCTGGCGTTCGAGAACTGCCCGATGATCTTCTCGCGGGACGAGTGGCCGGGCGGGCACAACATCGCCTATGCGCCGCGCATCTGGCGGCGCATCTTCGAGACCTGGGACGAGGATGTGGGGATGAACTTCGACCCGAGCCACCTGGTCTGGCAGATGATCGACCAGGCGCGCTTCATCCGCGAGTTCGGCGACCGGATCGTGCATGTCCATGCCAAGGATCTGATGATCGACCGCGACGGGCTTTACGATCACGGCATCCTGTCGGCCGGCATCGGCTGGCAGGTGCCGCGCATGCCGGGCCTCGGCGCGGTGGACTGGCCGGGCTTCTTTGCCGGTCTCTACCGCGCGGGCTATGACGGGCCGATCATCATCGAGCACGAGGACCGCGACTTCGAAGGCTCCGACGACCGCGTCAAGCGCGGCTTCGCGCTGGCGCGGGACGTGCTGCGCCCCTTCGTGCAATAGCGGCGCGAAGGACCGCCGCCCGACCGAGATGGCACCGACCGGACGCCCCGCCGAACCCGCGCTGCCGCCGGCGATGCAGAAAACCCTTCGCGGCCGGTCGGGACACGCTAAGCTGACGCACTGAACCACCACCGATCTGGGAGGATCATCATGAGACGACTGCTGACTGCCACCGCCCCGCTCGCCCTCGCCCTCGGGCTGGCCGGTGCGGCCCTGGCCGCCGACTACACCATCGGCATCTCGAACACCGTGCAGGGCAACGGCTGGCGCGAGCAGATGATCTGCGCCATGAAGGCCGAGGCGTTGGCCTCGGGCAAGGTCGCGTCGCTGAACATCGCGCACCGCAACACCGATGCCGCGGGCCAGCTCGAGGACATCCGCAACCTGATCCAGGCCGGGGTGAACGCGATCGTCGTCAACCCGTCGAACGCCGAGGGCATCAACGCCGCGATCAAGGAGGCGACCGACGCCGGCATCGTCGTCGTTGCGGTCGACCAGGCGGTGACCGAGCCTTCGGCCTACATCCTGTCGAACAACCAAGAGGAATATGCCTATCTCGGCGCCAAGTGGCTGTTCGAGCAGATGGGCGGAGAGGGGGCCGTGGTCTACATGCGCGGCGCGGCCGGGGCCGGCGCCGACAACGACCGCGACAAGGGCTTCAAGCGGGCGCTGGCCGAGTTTCCGGGCATCACCGTCGCGCAGGAGGTGTTCACCGGCTGGCAGCAGGACCAGGGCAAGCAGCAGATCAACGACATCATCGCTTCCGGCGTGCCGTTCCAGGGGGTCTGGACCTCGGGCATCGACAACGTGATCGTTGATGCCTTCGTCGAAAGCGGCGCGCCGCTGGTGCCGATCGTCGGCGCCGACAACGCGGGCTTCGTCGGCCAGCTGACCTCGGTCGAGGGGCTGCAGGGCGCAGCGGTCACCAACCCCGGCTCGGTCGGCGGCGCGGGCGTGGCGCTGGCGATCCAGATCCTCGACGGGCAGACGCCGGCGGAGACGACCGTGCTGGTGAACCCCGAATTGTGGGAGAACGTGACCGAGGAAGGCCGCGCCAAGCTGGCGGCGGCGGCGAACCCGAACCTCAGCCCGGAATGGCCGGTCTCGGTCTCGATCCCCGGCTGGACGACCTACACGATGGACCAGATCATCGCCTGCAAGGGCCCGGGCGAGTGATCTGACCGGCCCCTGCCAATCGGCCCCCGGGCGGCTGCGTCCGGGGGCCTGCCGTTTCTGCCGCGAGACCCCCGACCGATGACACCGCTTCCCGCGTCCGCGGCCGTGCTCGACGCCCGCGGCGTCGCCAAGCGCTTCGGCGCGGTGGTGGCGCTGCGCGACGCCTCGCTGCAGGTGGCGGCGGGCCAGATCGTCGCGCTGATGGGGGCGAACGGCGCCGGCAAGTCGACCTTCGTCAAGATCCTGACCGGCGCGCTCAGGCCCGACGCCGGACAGGTGCGCATTCAGGGCCGCGACAGCACCGTGGCCTCGCCCGCGGGCGCGCGGCGGTCGGGGCTGGTGCCGGTCTATCAGGAACCCTCGCTGATCCCCGACCTGACGGTGGCCGAGAACCTGCGGCTCGGCGACACGCCGGTGGAGCCGTTCCGGCACTGGGTGCGCGCGCTCGGCCTTCCGGATCTCAGGCAGGACGCGGCGATCAAGCGGCTGCCGCTGGCTTCGCTGCGGATCCTCGATCTGGCCCGCGCGCTGGCGGTCAGGCCCGACGTGCTGATGCTGGACGAGATGACCGCGGCGCTGCCGACCGACCTCGTGGACCGGGTGCTGCGCGTGGTGCGGGCCGAGGCCGATGCCGGGCGCGCGGTCATCTACATCTCGCATCGCTTCACCGAAATCGCCGCGATCTGCGACCGCGCGACGGTGCTGCGCGACGGCCAGACCGTGGCCGACCTCGCGATCGAGCCGGGCATCGAGGAGAAGATCGTCGAGATCATGCTGGGCGGCACCGTCGCGCCGGCGGGTGCCGGACCCCGCGCCGCCGGGGCCGCGGCCGGCGGCACGCCCCGGCTGCGGGTCCGCGGGCTCGCCACCGGCACGCGGCTGAGCGACGTGTCGCTCGAGCTGAACGCCGGCGAGGTGCTGGGCGTGGTGGCGCTGGAGGGCCAGGGCCAGGACGAGCTGTTCGACGTGCTGGCCGGCAACCGCCGCGCCGTCCGGGGCACGGTCGAGGTGGACGGCCGCCCGGTGAGCTTCCACCATCCGGCCGATGCCATCCGCGCGGGCCTGACGCTGGTGCCGGGCGACCGGGCGCAGGCGCTGCTGATGCCGCGCCCGGTGCGCGAGAACATCGCCCTGCCGCTGCTCGCGCGCCTGCGCGACTGGCGCGCGATCCGCCTGCGCGACGAAAGGGCGCGGGTCGGCGCGGCGATCGACCGGCTGCAGATCGACACCCGCGCGCAAGGGGAAGTGCGGCGGCTGTCGGGCGGCAACCAGCAGAAGGTGACGATCGCCCGCTGGATCGCCAAGGGGGTGGAGACGCTCCTGCTGTTCGACCCGACCCGCGGCATCGACATCCGCACCAAGCGCCAGATCTACGCGCTGGTCCGCGACCTTGCCGGGCAGGGGGCGGCGGTGCTTTACTACACATCGGAACTGGCCGAGGTGCGGCTGGCCTGCGACCGGGCGGTGGTGATCTTCGGCGGGCGGGTGGTCGATGTGATCGATGCCGCCGAGGCCGACGAGCCCAGACTGATGCGCGCGGCCTATGGCCTGACCGGGCCAGCGGGTGCCCCGGCGTGATGCGCGCGGTCGCGGCCAACGGCTGGACGGTCGGCCTTGCGGTCCTGCTGGCGCTGCTTCTTCTGGCCACCAAGCTGATCCAGCCGGAGTTCGGGGCCTCGGGCCTTGACAGCCTCGCGCGCTCGGCGCTCCCGTTCGCGCTCGCGACCGCCGGCATGGCGGTGGTGGTGATCGCGGGCGGGATCGACCTGTCGATCGCCGCGATGATGGCGGTGGCGAGCGTCACCGCCGCCGTGCTGATGGACGGCGCGAGCGACGCCGAGGCGGTGCTGGCGGTGATCGCGGTCCTGCTTCTGGGCCTCGCGATGGGGGCGCTGAACGGCGCGCTGATCGTCGTCACCCGGGTGCCCGACATCGTGGTGACGCTGGCGATGCTGTTTGTCTGGCAGGGCACGGCGCTGCTGATCCTGAACGCGCCGGGCGGCGGGGCGGCGCCCTGGCTCCGGGCGCTGGTCGTGGGCGGCGTCACCCTGCCCGGGGTGCCCCCAGCCCTGACCGAATGGCTGCCGCGCGGCGTCGTCGTGCTGGCGCTGGTGGTGACGGCGGTCTGGCTGCCGATCCGCCGCTCGAAGCTCGGCCTGATGATCTACGCGATCGGCTCGGACCCTCTGGCGGCGTTCCGCTCCGGCGTGCCGGTTGGGCGGACACGGATCGTCGCCTATGCGGTCTGCGGCCTCTTCGCCGCGCTTGGCGGACTCGCCGTCACCATGGCGACCGGGATCGGCGAGCCGATCCCCGGACCCTACCTGCTGACCTCGGTCGCGGCGGTGGTGCTCGGCGGCGTGGTGCTGGGCGGCGGGCGCGGCGGGCTTCTGGGCCCGATCCTCGCGATCTTCGTGCTGCGGCTGGTGCGGCTCGACCTGACGCTCCTGTCGGTCGATCCCAACACGGCGGCGATCATCGAGGGCGCGATCATGGTGGCGGTGGTGATGTTCGGGGGCGTTCTGGCGATGCGGGGGGCGCGACATGACTGACGCGGCAGAAGCATCCGGCGCCATGGCGCGGCTGGGCCGGCTGATGGTGGACCAGCCGCTGGTCCCGCTGGTCGGGCTTTTGGCGGGGCTGGTCGCGGTCTTGGAGATCCTGCAGCCCGGCATCGTCAACGAACGCTGGATCGGCAACACCATCCGCTTCGCGATCCCGCTGGCGATGCTCGCGGCCTGCCAGACGCTGACCATGCTGACCGGCGGCATCGACCTTTCGGCGGGCACGGTCGCCACCGTCGCGGCCTTCGTCACGGCGACGCTGACGCCCGGCCTCGGCGCGCCGGCGGCGATCGCCGTCGCGATGGCCTGCGCGCTGGCCGCCGGCCTCGTGAACGGCATCGGCATCGCCTTCGCCCGGGTGCATCCCTTGATCATGACGCTCGGCACCGGCCTGATCGCGACCGGCTGCCTCCTGGTCTACCAGCGCACCGTCATCGCCTCGGGCGCCGAGTTTCCCGCGCTCCTCGTCTGGCTCGGCACCGGGCGGACCTGGGGTCTGCCGAACGGGCTCGTCCTGTTCATCCCCTTTGCCGCGCTCGTGATCTGGGCGCAGCGGCGCACCGGGTTCGGGCGGCTCCTCTACGCCATCGGCGCGAACGAGACGGCGGCGCGGCTGTCGGGCGTGCGGGTCTGGCAGGTGCATCTGGCGCTTTACGCGCTGTCGGGGGTGATCGCGGGGTTGACCGGACTTCTGTATCTCGGCGTCGTCAAGACCGCCTCGCTGTCGTTGGCGCTGCCCCTGGATCTGCCGTCGGTGGCGGCGGCGGTGGTGGGCGGCACCTCGATCTTCGGCGGCCGCGGCGGCTATGGCGGCACCATCGTCGGCGCGCTGATCCTGACCGTGCTCGCCACCATGCTGACGCTCTTGCAGATGCCCGAGGGCGGGCGGCGCATCCTCTATGGCGCGATCATCCTCGCGGTCACCGCGCTCTACATCCGTCTCACCGACCGCAACTGAAAGGAGGACCACATGCCGCGGGTCCGCGTCGTCGGGATCAGCTTCGATCATATGCACATGGGCGATCTCCTGCGGCTGGTACATGACCATCCCGGGGCCGAGATCGCCGGGCTGTTCGACCCCGACGCCACCCGGATGGAGGCCGCGGCGGCCGCCTTCGACCTGCCCGCCTCGCGCCTGTTCACCGATTTCGACGCTTGCATGGCCGCGGCCCGGCCCGACCTCGCCATCCTTTGCGCCGCGCCGGCCGACCATGCGCGCTACACGCTGCGTCTTGCGGCGCATGGCTGCCATGTGCTTGTCGAGAAGCCGTTCGCCGCCTCGGCCGCCGATGCCCGCGCAATGATCGCAGCGATGGCGCCGACCGGCCGGCTGCTCGCGGTCAACTGGCCGCTCGCCTGGGTGCCGGCGCATGTGACGGCCAAGCGCCTGATCGAGGCAGGGACGATCGGGCAGTTGCGAGAGGTGCATTTCACCGACGGCAACCGCGGGCCGCTCTACCACCTCGCCGGCAAGGTCGAAGTCTCGCCGGAGGAGGTGGAACGGCAGAAGCCCGGCTCGTGGTGGTACAAGAGCGCGGCCGGCGGCGGCAGCCTGCGCGACTATCTCGGCTACGGCGCGACGCTCGGCACCTGGTACATGGATGGCGCGGCGCCGCTCGAGGTGACATCGGTCACCGACGAGACGCCCGGGATCGAGGTGGATCAGCACTCGATCACCATCTGCCGCTACCCGGGCGGGCTGTCGCGGATGGAGACCCGCTGGGGCACCTTCACCGATCCCTGGACGATCCAGCCGCAGCCGACCTGCGGCTTCGTGTTCGTCGGCAGCGACGGGACGATCGCGAGCCCCGACTACGCCACACAGGTCACGGTGCAGACCCGCGCGCGCCCCGAGCCGCATCCGGTGCCGGCCGACCCGCTGCCCGAGGGGCAACGGAACGCGATCGACTACATGCTCGGCCTGATCGCGCGGGACGAGGCACCGGCCGGCCCGCTCGACCCGGCGATCGGTCTTGTCGGCCAGCGGATCGTCGATACCGCCGTGCAGTCGGCCCGCGAGAAGCGCACGCTCGCGCTGCTCCCGTGACGCAGGTCAGCCGCCGTAGCCGGTCATCTCGAGATAACCCACGCCGGCGTGGCTGCCCGTGACCGTGACCGGCCCTTCCCAGTAAGGCACCAGCGTCGTCATGAAGGCATCGCGGTTCAGCGCCCGCACCGTCACGTCGATGCCTTGCGCCGGCAGGCGCACCTGCCAGTCCACCGGCAGGTCCCGCCCGGCCACCCGGTGGCGGGCGAGCGGCGTGGCGGTGAAGGCGCCGTCCGGGTAGGGGATCGCGCGGCCGTCCGCGCCGATCCAGGTGGCGGCGGTGAAATCGTCGTCGCCGCGCAGGACGAAGCCCATCAGCCTGTCGCCGCTGTCGAAGCTGAGCGAGAACCAGTCCCAGCCGGTCTGGTCGGCCGCGAGCGGCTGGGACGACCATTCCCGGTCGAGCCATGCGGTCCCGGTCACCGGAACCGCACCGTCGGGCAAGGTCAGACTGCCCTTCACATGGAAGAACGGCTGCGAGTAGTAGTGGCTCGCCTGGCCCGCGGCGGACTTGACGGAATAGCCGCGCTCACCGTGCAGCACCAGCGGGCCGGTCGCCGTCAGCGTCACGTCATAGGCGAAGTCGGGTCCCGAGGCGGTCAAGCGCAGGTGGTCGAAATCGGGCCCGGCCATCTGCCAGTCGTCGATCCAGGCCGCGA
>Ga0224723_1001372_pt1 | contig 14788 bp, 10 predicted proteins | sample Balambano_FR2_Me_FD_161647 | JGI IMG/M metagenome (GOLD analysis project Ga0224723, IMG submission 161647) | Freshwater sediment microbial communities from Lake Towuti, South Sulawesi, Indonesia - Balambano_FR2_MetaG | ecosystem: Environmental > Aquatic > Freshwater > Lake > Sediment | place...
ATCGATCTCGGCCATGTCGTCGCCGCCTACCGGCTGATCAGAGACGAGCCGGAGCAGGTAGAAGCGGCGCTGGATGAAATGGCCGCGCTGGATGATGTGCGCCTGATCCTCTTTAACGGCGGCACCGGGATCGCCCCGCGTGACACGACCTACGATGTGATCAGCCACAAGCTGGAAAAAGCGCTGCCGGGGTTCGGCGAACTCTTCCGCATGTTGAGCTACGAACAGGTTGGCGCAGCAGCTATGTTGAGCCGAGCGACTGCTGGTGTGTATCGCGGGGCGCTGGTCTTCTCCATGCCCGGCAGCCCCAACGCTGTGCAGACCGCGCTGGAAAAATTGATCCTCCCGGAGATCAATCACCTGGCCTGGGAAGTCGTGCGCAAGTGAGCGTGGTATGCAAGCGAGAGAGAGAAGCGGCTCATGTATTCGGCGTTTACAATTGAGAATTTCAGAACCTTTCGACATCTTGAGATCGCAGACTTTGACCGAATCAACATCATCGCCGGAAAGAACAATTTGGGCAAAACGAGCCTCCTGGAAGCAATTTCTATCCATACCGGCAATATCTCATTAGACTTTATTCTCAGGTTGCTCGGAGGAAGAGACGCCAAACTTGCGCGACTGCCGCTTGATTCACTGCTTTTCAGTTTTGAACATGCACTTGAAGCGAAAATTGAGGCAACCTGGGTTAGCGCGACTTCTCCTTCTACGAATAGACAGGTTGAGATTCGCTCAGATACCGCCCAATCCGCTTTACAAATGTACCCTAATGCCGCAGCGATATTTTTGAACCGCAGCGCGATTAAGCTCACATTTCATTCACGAACCGATACCCCTTCACAAATTGTGTGGCTGCTCGAATCTCCAGGAAGCAATGGCTATTTTGGAGAGGTGGAACCATTAGCGCCTGCACTATTTATCGGCACGGACAACCGGGTGTTCCCAACAGAAACAAGCGACGCAGAACGCTTCAGCAGGCTGTTGCAGAAGGACGCCTCCAGATATCAGGGGATGATGGTCAACATTCTACAGCGCCTCGAGCCACGACTGAAAACGGTGTTGCTGCTGACATTAAACAATGTAAATACCCTTCATGGGCAGTTGGAAGGGTTGAAGCCGTTGATCCCTATCAATGCGATGGGCGAAGGGATGAATCGGCTGGCGACAATTATACTGGCGATTGCGGATGCGGCGGGCGGGGTGGTGCTGATCGACGAAATTGAGAATGGGCTGCATTATTCCGTACTGCCGGAGGTATGGCGGGCTATTGGTCAGGCCGCCAGGGATTTTGACGTGCAGATCTTTGCCACCACTCACAGCTACGAATGTATCCGTGCCGCGCATCAAGCCTTTCGCAGCGGCCCCGACTATGATTTTCGCTTCCACCGGTTGGATCGTCTGCAATCGGGTGAAATTGAAGCCGTCACCTATTCTGAAGAAGAGATGGAGGCTGCGCTCGACATCAATTATGAGGTTCGGGGATGAATCCCAATCTCAAAATCAAGGAAACCAGCCTCAGCCTCCTTATTGTGGAAGGCATGGATGAAGAGAAATTCTTTAAGGCGATGCTGGAACAAATGCAACTTTCAGTCATTCAGGTTATGCCTGTTGGCGGCAAAACGCAGCTCGTCAACAATCTCACCGTAATTGTTAAAGACCCAAACTTCAAACAGATTCATGCAATTGGTATCGTGCGCGATGGTGATGATGACCACATTGCCGCCTTTCAGAGTGTTTGTGACGCATTGCGCAAGGTGGTGTTGCCGGTCCCGCGTGCGAAGGGTGAGTTCACAATTGACAAACCAGGCACGGCTGTTTTACTGATACCCCCAACGGAGGTTGGGACAAACCGGATGCTGGAAGATCTTTGCCTGGCGTCAGCCGAGGACGATCCAGCGATGGTATGTGTTGAGCAGTACTTTGAGTGTCTTGCCAGCAGCGGGATCGCACTCCGCGACAAGGTGATTGCCAAAGCAAAAGTTCATGCTTACCTCGCATCACGATCAGAACCGGACAAACGATTGGGTGAGGCAGCAGCAGCCAGTTATTGGAATTGGAGTCACGTCGTATTTGAGCCGGTTAAAGAATTCCTGCGGCAGTTAAGCCAACCATGAAAGTGTCAACAAGTGAGTGCTTTTGAGTATCACCGCGTATCCGCGACGGAATGGACATGGGCGCGTGATGGCAAGCAATTTTCAGCGCACATTTTCCCGCAGACCCGGCGGGTCGTCTGGGCGGCGTGGGTGGAGACGGGCGAAGGCCCCAGATTTGATCCCGGCTTCTCGCAGACCTATGATTCCGCCATGATCAGTCCCGCGCCAGGGTACGATCCGCCGCCGGGCGTGATGGATGAGATCAACGCAGCGATAAAAAAATCGGCGGCTTCAGGCCGTTCGCGGCGCTTGTTCGGCAGGCAGGGCCGATGACGGCTGACCCCGATTTCGTAAAGACGACCCCGCCTGAGCTTCAGAACCGGCCCCGGCTTGATCCAGCGCGCGCGCTGCCGATCTTCGCGCTGGTGCTGGTCGATGTGCTGGGGCTGACGATCATTCTGCCGCTGCTGCATCTGTACGCGGCGGCCTACGGCGCGACCCCGCTGGAGATCGGCCTGACGGCGGCGGCTTTTCCCATCGCGCAGTTGATCGGCGTGCCGGTGATGGGCGCGCTGAGTGATCGCTATGGCCGCAAACCGCTGCTGCTGATCAGCCAGGTCACGACCTGCATCAGCTTTATCTGGCTGGGGCTGGCGGACTCGCTGGTGATGATCATCGCGTCGCGGGCGTTCGATGGGTTGTTCGGCGCAAATCTGGCGACGGCACAGGCCGCATTGAGCGACATTACCACCGACGAGACCCGCGCGCAGGGCCTGGGCCTAACGGGGGCGGCATTTGGTCTCGGTTTCCTGGTCGGCCCGGTGATCGCGCTGATCGCCCTGGAGACGACCGACAACCTGGCGATCCCGGCCTTCATCGCGGCGGCTTACTCGTTCGCGTCGATCCTGCTGACGCTGTTCCTGTTCAGAGAAACGCTGCCTGCCGAAAAACGTCGCCGGGCGCGGGGAAATCCCCGGCCCGCGCCTTTCCAGCGCGCTGTGCTGAAGTTGATCCTGCCGCTGCTGCTGCTTGTGTTCGCGCAGCAGATCGTGTTTTACGGCTTTGAGAGTCTGCTGGGGTTATTTACGTTGACCCGTTTAGGCTTTCTCGGCCAGGGCAACGCGGTGATCTTTCTGTACGTGGGCGTGATCCTGGTGGTGGTGCAGGCGCGCTACATCGGGCGTTGGACACGGCGCTACGGCGAACGGCGGCTGGCCCTGTTTGCGCTGGGGACGATCGCCGCCGGTCTGCTCATGCTCTCCGCCACGCCGAATCAGCCGCATCCGCTTTATGTGCGTCAGATTGTGGAAAATGATCTGCGCCGCCAGAGCGCCAACGCGACCGAAGCGGTGATCGGCGAGATCAACATCGATCTGCCGGAAAATGAAGGCCGCGGGATCGGCGGGGTGCTGTGGGTGCTGGCCGCGCTGCTGCCGCTGTCGATCGGCGCGGGGTTGATCCGCCCCAGCCTCAACAGCCTGATCACCAAGCGATCCGGCGGCGCGTTTGGCTCCGCGCTGGGGTGGAGCGCAGCGTCGGTCAGCCTGGCCGATGCGATCGCTCCCCTGCTCGGCGGGCTGATCTTCCAGCAGGTCGGGGCGACTGCGCCGTTCCTGATCGGCGGCCTGCTCATGGCAGCTCTGTGCGCGGCGGGATCGTTCCTGATCCCGCCGATCGTTGCTGGAACTCAGAACTCGTAGGCCAGCCAGTCGGTGTCCGCACGGCTGATCATGTTAACCAACAGCCGGAACGCCATGCTGGACACGGGTAACTGACCCGGCACATCATCTTCAAGCGGCTCGTCACCGGCGATCGGCCCACGGAACGGGATCAGAACCACAAACTTACCGGTCAACTCACTGGCGTAGACTTCCGCGACCGGGAAGGTGAGGTCGCGCTCCTCAAGCAGATCGGTAAATGGACGGCGCGCAGCGATTGAGGTGTAATCTGCAATGCGGGCAGGGATCACCGAAGCGGCTTCCTCCGCCGCAGCCTGATCGTTGTAGACCAGCGCCACGTAGGCGATCTGTTCCGTTTCTGTGGCAGTGTCGGCGATCATCAGCAGCGAGTAAGGCTGGATCGGGATATACGCCGCCTCCATTTCTGCCAGCAGATCTTCAACTTCAGCAGGTGGAGCCAGCAGGATAGCCGGATCGGAAACCGGCGCTATCATTAGCGGATCGACGATCCACGCCTGGATGAAAATGCCTTCGCGCGTCGTCGCCTCGACCACCGCCTGATAATCCGGCAGATCGGCCAGGGTCGAGCGTTCGCCGCTGATGACTTCCGCGTGCGCCTCGACCAGGGAGTAATGCGGCGAACCGCTCAGATAATTCTCTGAGTTCAAAATCGGCTGCCGTTGTCCATAACGACCTCCGAACGGATCGGCAGGCTGGCGACCGGGCAGATCGACCTCTGCGCCCGCTTCACAACCCGCTTCGCTGCACCACAGCGGAAAACCTGCCAGCGGCTCCTCGCGCACAAAGCCACGACTTGTCAGCGCGGTATTGATCGCATCGGTATCGAAATCCCCTTGCAGGATCAGGCCATGATAAGGAGGATCGCCATATTCCAGCGCGCGATCCACATCGAAGAAGTCAAAACCCATAATGTCCGGCAAACTGTCACCCCCCTGGAAAAGCGTATGCAGGCTGGATGAGCTGTTCAGACCCATGAGTACGCCGGCGTTCCACAGCGCGCCGGAAAGATCGTCAGACTCTTCAAGCGCCTCAAGCTCCGCCCAGGATTCCGGCTGCGCAGCCCCGGCGCGGGCCTGTTCCGCTGCGCGCAGATCGGCATAGTAGAGGATTCCAGTGCGCGTCTCCGGCTGCGCGGGCACCTGATCGAGCATTTCGAGAAACGGATGCACCTCGGTTTCGGTCTGCGCGGAGACGAATCCGCCGAACAGGGTGAAAAGCAGCACAGCAACTAACCATTTGCGCATGTTGACAACCTCTTGTTATACGGACGACACCAGCGAGTCTAACACAGTCTCGATCATGGGGATCTTCAGCCCGCTGCGCGCCTGAAACCAGTCATATACAGCGGCGATATGGCCGCGCTGACCGCGCATAAGTTCAGCGGTGTCTGATCGCATCCCGGCGGATTGACCGCCCGCCGTCAGCGCGTGGGCGATATTAAAGAGGCGGCGCACGGCGGCGATCACCTCGAAATATTCCAGATCCGGCACGGAATGACCGGCGTGTATTTCATAGGTGTTGAGTATCTGTTCGCGCCGATCAGCATGTTGAAAGGTACTGGAAAGCAGCAGCGTCCAGGCCAGGTCGTAGCGGTAATCACCGATCTCGACGTTCGGCCAGTCGATCACAAAAGGCTGCATATCTGCCGTCATCAGCACATTCAGGATGTGCAGATCGCCGTGCATGACGCAGGGCGGCGCGGGCTGCACCTGATCAGCGCGCTGATCAAGCCAATCCAGCGCCGGGGCGAAGTCATCGAGCCGCGCCAGGCCGAGGATGATCGTCCGCGCTTCGGCCAGCTTGGTTTGCAGGAACCAGCGCGGATCATCGAAATCCGGCGGGACGCGCTGCAACGGAATCAAGGGACGATAATCGAGCCGGTGCAGATCGACCGCCAGCCGCGCCAACCGATCGCACCCGGCGCGGGCGGCCTCAGCGGACGCCTGCATTATCTGGCCGAGCGGATGCCCATTGATCCGGCGCATGATCATGTACGCCATCCCGAATGGCCCGGTATCGGCCCCATGATGCAGCGCCTCCGGCACGGGATAACCGAGCGTGGAAAGCTGACGAAGCGCGGCAAACTCCCGCGTCGATTTTTCCGACGCGTCGGCTCCTGGATACAGCCGCAGGATCAACGGTTCGCGGCGATCCTCGTCGATCAGGTCGAAGGCATAAACTTCCGTCTCCCACCCGTCACTGATCGCCGCGCAGTGCTCGATAACCGCGCCGGGATGTTTCTGCCCATAATAACGATGCAGGCGGGCGGCTATCTCCGCACTCACGCGATCACCCCCAGTTCGCGCCCAACCGTCTCGAAGATCGACAGCGCCTGTTCGATGTCGGCCTGGCTGTGCGCGGCGGTGTTCATCACGCGGATGCGGGCCGCGCCCTTCGCCACCGTCGGATAACCGATCGCCATCGCAAACAGGCCGTGTTCAAACAATCTGCGGCTGAACTGCTGCGCCAGATGCGCCTCGCCCAACATCACCGGCACGATCGGCGTGGCGCTGTGACCGGTATCGAAGCCCAGCGCCCGCATTTCCCGCCGGAATAAATCCGCATTTGTCCAAAGCCGTGTTACCAGTTCCTCAGATTCTTCCAGAATATCGACGGCTTCCAGACACGCGGCGGTGTCCGGGGCGGTCATGGCGCTGGAGAACAGAAACGGGCGCGCGCGCTGCCGCAGCCAGTCGATGATCGTCTGCCGCCCGGCCACGATCCCGCCCACCACGCCAAACGCCTTGCTCATCGTCCCCACTTCGATATCGACCTGACCGTGCAGACCGAAATGATCGACAATGCCACGTCCGCCGCGACCGAGGACGCCTTCTCCGTGCGCGTCATCGACCATCAGCAGGATATTGTGCTGCCGCGCCACATCGACCAGCGCCGGCAGCGGCGCGATATCGCCATCCATGCTGAACACGCCGTCAGAGATGATCAACCGTCGGCCATCCTCGCTGGTTTCCGCAATTTTGCGACGCAGATCATCCACATTATTATGCTCGTAGGCCACGATCGTCGCGCGGCTCAGTCGGCAGCCATCAATGATGCTGGCGTGGTTGAGCGCGTCGGAGAAGATCACATCCCCTTTGCCGACCAGCGCCGGGATAGTGGCGAGATTGGCCGTAAATCCGCTCTGGAGTGTGATCACCGCTTCCGCTCCTTTGAAGGCGGCCAGACGGCGTTCGAGTTCGACGTGCAGGCTCATCGTCCCGGCGATCGTCCGCACCGCGCCGGGGCCGATCCCATACTGATCGATAGCGCGTTTGACCGCTTCCTTCAGCCGAGGGTGATTGGCGAGGCCGAGATAATTATTGGCGCAGAAGTTAAGTACCTCCTTGCCATCCACCACGATACGCCCGTCCATCGCGCTGTCGATGGTGCGAATATCGTTGAAAAGCCCCTGCTGGCGCAGTTCGTCCAGTTGGGCCGCCAGATAATCGGTCTTGTGATCGCTGGTGTATTCCATGGAATCATTCCTTAAGCAAATTTTCTGCTCACGTGCTCCCCATTTTACCTGGGGAATTGCCCCTTGTCCCGGTCGTTGGATGGAACAAGCGCCTTCGTGGCTACTCGGAGGCGATAGAATTTCAACCTCTACACCTCTACACCGATGCTTTACAGCGCTGGTCATTTACAGTACACTTTTGGATCAAACCCCGTACAAACGTTCAACACGCGAAGGACGACCCTTGACCGACCTGATCGGTGCAAATGAGTTTGAGAACATCGGCAACGCGGTGGCGGACACGCACGGCCTGGCAGAATTGATCGTCCTTCCTCTGCGCGGGGCGGTGGTCTATCCCAATATCGTGATGCCGGTGACGATCGGTGACAATCGCGCCCTGGCTGCTGCGCGCGCGGCGATGTCCGCTAACCGCACGGTGTTGGGGGTGACGCTCAAGCATCCCTCCCTGGGCGCGCCCGGCCCGGCGGACCTGTTTTCCGTCGGCACCGAGATGGCGCTGGGCCGTATGATCCCGATGATGGACAATCAGAAGACCGCGCTGGCCCAGGGCCGCCGCCGCATGGTGATCGTCGAAGTCATGCAGAACGAGCCATACCTGATCGTCAGGGCGCGCGAATTGGGCGACACGATCGAAGACCCCGACGAGATCGACATCCTGGTGCAGACGCTGACTAATCTGTTCCAGAACGTGGTCGATCTGAACGATAACCTGCCCGATGAAGTGATCAATTATGCGTTGAGCATTGATGAGCCGTCCTGGCTGGGCGATTTCATCACCTCCACGCTGACCCTGCCGCTCGATGATCGCCAGCGTGTGCTGGAGACGACCAATCTCAACGAGCGGCTGCATTTCGTCGCATCGCTGGTCAGCCGCGAACTGAATATGCTGGAACTCAAGGACGAGATCACCGGCCACGTGCAGCAGGAGATGGCGCGCAATCAACGCGAGATTTACCTGCGCGAGCAGATGCGGGCGATCCAGACCGAACTGGGCGAGGAAGACATCTTCCAGCAGGAGATCAACGACCTGCGCGAGCAGATCGCCACGGCGGGTCTGCCGCAGGAAGTTCACGAGCGCGCGGTGAAGGAGGTCACGCGCCTGGCGATCATGCCGCCGATGGCCCCCGAAGTCGGCATTATCCGCACGTATCTGGATTGGATCGTCGCCCTGCCGTGGAGCAAGGTCAGCGAGGACAACCTCGACCTGAAGCGCGCCCAGGAAATGCTCGATCAGGATCATTATGGTCTGCCGAAGATCAAGGATCGCATTCTGGAGCATATCGCCGTGCGCAAGCTCGCGCCGGACAAGATGAAGGCCCCAATCCTGTGCTTCGTCGGCCCGCCTGGGGTCGGCAAGACCTCGCTGGGTCAGAGCATCGCCCGCGCGCTGGGGCGGGAATTTGTGCGCGTCAGTCTGGGTGGCGTGCGTGATGAGGCTGAGATTCGCGGTCATCGCCGCACCTATATCGGCGCGATGCCGGGCCGTGTCCTCCAGACCATGCGCCGTGTGGGCACGATCAATCCGGTCTTTATGCTGGACGAGATCGACAAGCTCGGCGCCGATTTTCGCGGCGATCCGGCGGCGGCGCTGCTGGAAGTGCTCGACCCGGAACAGAACCGCGAATACAGCGATCATTATCTCGAACTGCCCTATGATCTGAGCCGGGTGATCTTCATCACGACGGCCAACGAACTGTACACCATGCCGCCCGCCCTGCTCGATCGGCTGGAAGTGATCGAGTTCCCCGGCTATACCGAGGAAGACAAACTCGACATCGCGCGGACTTTTCTAATCCCGAAACAACTGGAGTCGCACGGCCTGAAGGATGCCGGCCTGATTTTCCAGCAGGATGCGCTCAAGACGATGATCCGCGATTACACTTATGAAGCCGGGGTGCGCAACCTCAACCGTGAGATCGGCAACGTGATGCGCAAAGTGGCCCGGCGCATTGCGGAGGAGAAACCGCATCCCAAACGGATTACCTCCGCCAGGGTCAGCGAGTACCTCGGCCCGCCGGAGTATGTCGGCCTGCGCGCCAACGATCTGGACAGCGTGGGCGTGGTCACGGGTCTGGCGTGGACTTCTGGTGGCGGCGACATCATGCTGATCGAGGTATCGATCCTGCCGGGTAAGGGCACGATGATGCTTACCGGTCAGCTTGGCGAGGTCATGCAGGAATCGGCGCAGACGGCGATGAGCTACCTGCGCGCCCGCGCCGCAGACTTCGACATACCGAGCGACGATTTTGAAGATTTTGATATTCACATCCATGTGCCGGAAGGGGCCATCCCCAAAGATGGGCCTTCCGCCGGGGTGACGCTGGCGACGGCCATCATTTCCGCCTTTACGGAGCGCAAGGTTCGGTCGAACTGGGCGATGACCGGGGAGATCACGCTGCACGGGCGTGTGCTGCCGATTGGGGGAATGCGGGAGAAGGTGCTGGCGGCCCGGCGCGCCCGCATCAGAAACATCATCCTGCCAGCGCTCAACCGCAAAGACCTGGTGGAACTCTCGCCCGCTGCCCTGCGCGATATGAATCTCCTGTTCGTGGACAACATGCAGCAGGTGATCGAGGCCGTGCTGCTCGATCCGCTCCCGGACGGACGCCAGCGCGACAAAAACCGCGAGAAGGACGAGACGGCAGACGAGGCGAAGGACGCAGACTCGAAGGCTGAGAAGGCAAAATCAGGCAAGAAGAAGCATGAGCGCCCCACGTCAGGATGACCGCGCGCTGAAAAAAATTACTGCGTCTGAAGTCCGCCGCATACTGAAAGGAGGCCGCGCCCCGGATCGGGATTGGGTCGATCCATCCACGCCGCTCAGTCTGTTGGCGGATACCCTGGCGGCGATGGCGAACGAGTCTGGCGGGCTGCTGCTGATCGGCGTGGCGGGGATCAAGCCAGAGATTATCGGCGTGCCGGACACGCAGGACGCCATCGATCGCGTGCTCAACGCCGCCCTGATGCTTGATCCGCCGCTGATCGTCCCTCTGCCGCGCACGGTGACGATCGGCGATCAGACGGTGATCGCCGTGCAGGTTCCCAGGGGGATGCCGCATGTGTACGCGCATCATGGGCGCTATCTGCGACGCCAGGGATCGGCCAACGAGCCTGTCCCGCCGGGCGATCTGCGCCGCCTGCTGATCGAGCGCGGCGAGATCAGTTTTGAGGCGCAGTGCCCGCCAGAAGCCACGCTTGATGAGATTGATTGGGATAAAGCTGCCCTTTACGTCAAGAACCTGGGGGCTTCAGCCAAACCGGATTCCGAACAGACGCTGCTGTGGCGCGGCTGCCTGTCGAAGCGCGATTCCACGCTGCGACCGACCCATGCCGGGCTGCTGCTCTTTGGCAAAGACCCCCAGCGCTTTGTGCGCGGCGCGGAGATCACCGCAGTGCGCTTCGCAGGGGCGGTGATGGGCGATACGTTTTCCCGCCAGGACATCACCGGCACGCTGCCCGATCAACTGCGGCGGGCGGAAACCTTTCTGATCGATCATCTGCGCAAGGATGTGGCGCTCCAGGACAAGATGGAACGGCGCGAGCGTTACGAATATCCGCTGGAGGCCGCGCGCGAACTGGTCGTCAACGCAGTCGCCCACCGCGATTACAGCATCAGCGGTGATGGTATCCGCCTGTACATCTTTCGCGGGCGCATGGAAGTCACCAGCCCCGGCAGACTGCCCGGCCCGGTCACGATCGCCAACATCCGCGATGAACGATTCTCCCGCAACCCAATTATCGTCCAGGTGCTGTCGGACATGGGGTTCATCGAACGGCTCGGCTACGGTGTCGATCGGGTGATCGAACTGATGCGGCAGGAAGATCTGCGCGCGCCGGAATTTGAGGAGACCGCTGGCGGCTTCCGCGTGCGGCTTTTCAACCACGAGGCCGACACCGACCCGTTATCACCCACGCTCGCTCTCTCCCCCGCGATGATCAACCTCCCGGACGAATATGAGGGGATGGCGCTTAACGTCCGTCAGAGCGCGGCCATCGCTTATCTTAACCGCCCTGGTAACAGTCGCATCACCAACAGTGAACTCCAGCGCATGTACCCGGATGTCCATGCAGAGACGATCCGCCGCGACCTGGCCGATCTGGTCACGCGCAACATCCTGAACAAAATGGGCCAGAAGCGGGGGTCGTATTACGTCCTGCGCCGGGACGAGTCGGTTCCCAGCCCATGACGAGAAGCGAACACAAGCGTAGGGGAATCGGCGGTTAGGCCTGGCCTCAGCGGTATCGCGGCGCGCGGCGCTGTGGTAACATTCCGCGCCGACTGTCATTCCGGTTTCCGATCTGCTGGACGTGCTGATATGGTCTTCCACCTCAATCTCCGGCGCGGGGCGCTGCTGACCTTGCTGCTGCTGTCCGCGTGCAATGCCCTGAACGACGCTGAGCCGACGCCGACCGTCACGCTGACCCCATCGCCACCGCCGACCACCACCAGTTCCCCCACTGCAACGGAAACTGTGCCGCCAACCGAAACCGCACCGCCATCCACCACGCCGACAGCGACCCAGACTTCGACGGCCACCGCCACGGCGACTATCACACCGACACCAACGCCGCCTCCCCAGGAAACCCCGGTGGTGGTGCTGGATAATCTTGTCAGCCTCGATATTCCTGCGTCGCTTCAGGATGGGATTGATGGCCCGCTGGTGGTCTTCGTGAACCGCAACGCCGATACGACCGGGCGCAATCTCTCGACTGCGCTGCCACCGTCGGAAGTGGAATCGGTTTATTATGTATCTCCATCAAACGCGGCGGATCGCACATTGATTATCGATGTCCCCAGCAGCGTGGGCGATTCGATCTTTCTCGCGCCGCGCGGTAACACATTTGCGTTTTTCATCGAGGGCGGCCTGAGTTCGCGCTACGGGCTGTACGTGGTCGATGTCAGCATCGGCGTCGTGCAGCGCATCCTGGCCGCTTCCTCGCTCACCCAGCGCGGCATTTACAGTGTGCCGTCCTGGTCGCCGGACGGCGGTCGGCTCGCCTTTACCGCCGAAGCCGGTTATGACCTGGATATTTATCTGTACGATGTCGCCCGCAGCCGCTGGACTAATGCCAGCGCGACCGGCGCGTTCGACTTTTACCCGGTCTGGTCGCCGGACGGGCGTTACCTGGCTTTTGTCTCTGATCGCGCGGTCTGCCCAACGTGGCGGCCCGGTGAGCCAGGCGCGTGTGATGCCGCCGTAATGCCGACGCCGGTCGAAGGGCATGTTTACACGCTGGAGGTCGCCACCGGCGCGATCCAGCAGATTTCCGAAACACTCACTTCTGAACCGCCGCGCTGGATCAACAACCGTCAGATCGTGTTCAGCGGCGGCAACGCGCTTGATCTGCTCAACCCGACGCGCGAATTGTGGGTGGCCGATATTCTGACCGGCACGGCCCGACAGGTGGATGTGGGCGGCGCGGGGTATCATGTGGCCGATGCGTGGAGCCAGGACGGCACGCGGGTGCTGTTCCAGGCGGCTGGCTCGGCTAACGAAATGATGATCACGACACCAGACGGCACACTGCTGGAAACCCTCAGCCAGTTTAACTTTACCCGCTTGGGCGTGGCCGCGTCCTGGTCGCCAGATGGATCGCGGATCGCGCTGGGGGGAACCAGCGGCCAGTGCCCCTACGGAATCATTGTGCTGGATGGCAGCACGTTCGAGGTCATCTATCAGGACCCGGTTCCGCCGCCCAGCATGTGCGATCCGATCTTCGCGCCCACCGGCGATTTCATCGCCTTTATCGGCATCGACCCGACCACCCTCGATGGCCGTCAGGACATCTACGTCGTCAACGCCAACGGGCGCGACGCCCGCGTGCTGACCGGGAGCCTGCGCGGTCAGATTGACCTGATTGGATGGGTCAGCCCATGATCGATCAATTCCCGACACCGGACCCCGATCAGCCCAGGGCGCAGGCCACGCCAGACACAGGGCAGGTTCAGCCTCCCGCGCCAGTGGCGGCATCGCGCCACATCTGGAGTGACGACGACGCGGCCACGATCTCGCTGTCCGGCTGTTTATCATTCCTGTTTCTGTCACTGCTGTGGTTTGGGGTTTACGCGCAGACGCTGGGCGATCAGGAAACGGTGCAGGGGCTTTTGCAGGGCACGTCGCAGCAGTCTGGGCTGCTGCTGATCGGTTCGCTGCTGGCCTCGGCGATTGCCTTTCTGGGCAGCGCCTATTTCGCCGGAGTCCGCAAACACCCGTTAGGTTGGCGGTCGGTCGGCCTGCGATCCACATCACGGCGCTGGCTGCTGGGATCGCTGCTGGCGGGTGTAGGGTTCGTCCCGGTCAACATCATGATCGTTGCCGTGGTGCAGCGCGCTGCCGGTTTGCCGGTGATCCAGGCTTCTGACAGCCAGTTTGAGGCCTTCCCGGTCATCGAATTTGCTGCGGTGCTGATCGCGGCGGCGGTGCTGGTGCCATTCGCAGAAGAGGTGATCTTTCGCGGCGTGATCTATCGCTGGCTGCGCACCCGCGCCGGTCTGCCCCTGGCGCTGATCATCAGTTCGGTGATCTTCGGCTCGCTGCACTTTTACCTGCCGTCCATGGTGGCGATCTCGCTGCTGGGTATGGTCTGTGGACTGCTGATGGAATACAGTGGATCGCTGTGGCCGGCGGTGGTCGCCCACGGCGTCAACAACGCCCTGGCGGTGATACTCAGTTACTTCATCTTCTCTTCGCCGCTGGGCGTCTGATCTCAATTGCTTCCTCGCGCAGCGTCATGAACGCTCCTTTATCACAAAATTGTATGCCTGAGCCGACGGTTGTAGCCAAGTTGCCGCAATAGGGCTATAGTTACTGTATAGTCAATTCCTAGCGTTCTTACACACGGCATCACGGCTTCGGGGAAACCCTGTATGGCTTCACTGTCCGATAAAACCGCGATCGTCACCGGAGCGAGCCGTGGGATCGGGCGCGGGATCGCGCTTGAACTGGCGCGGCGCGGGGCGGCGGTGGTCGTCAACTATCATGCCAGCACACAGGCCGCCGAGGAAGTCGTGGCGCAGATCGCGGGCGGCGGCGGGCGCGCGATCCCGTTTCAGGCCGATGTCAGTTCCGAGGAACAGGTTGAAGCACTGTTCAAAGCTGCGTCCGCAGAATTCGGGAAGGTCGATATTCTGGTCAACAACGCCGGGATCACGCGCGACAATCTGATTATGCTGATGAAGGCCGATGACTTCGACAGCGTGATCCAATCCAATCTGCGCAGCGCCTGGTTGTGCTGTAAGGTGGCGGTACGTGCCATGATGCGCAAACGCTACGGGCGCATCGTCAATGTGACCAGCATCAGCGGGCTGGTCGGCCAGGCCGGTCAGACCAACTACAGCGCCAGCAAGGCGGGGATCATCGGCCTGACCAAAGCCCTGGCGCGTGAGGTCGCCAGCCGGGGTATTACGGTCAACGCGGTCGCTCCTGGTTTCGTGCTGACCGATCTGACACGCGATCTGCCTGAAGAACTGACCCGCCAGCTCAACACACTGATCCCTCTCGGACGCTGGGGCGAGATCG
>Ga0224723_1001374_pt1 | contig 14735 bp, 16 predicted proteins | sample Balambano_FR2_Me_FD_161647 | JGI IMG/M metagenome (GOLD analysis project Ga0224723, IMG submission 161647) | Freshwater sediment microbial communities from Lake Towuti, South Sulawesi, Indonesia - Balambano_FR2_MetaG | ecosystem: Environmental > Aquatic > Freshwater > Lake > Sediment | place...
TGCTGGGCGAGCGCTTCGACGAAGATCCTTTCCTGCTCTTTGACTTGCGTGGGCGCGGGCAGCAGCAGATTATCGAGGCCTTGCGCGCGCGGCGCGCCGACTCTGTGGGTGCGGCGGCGCCCGCGCCCGAGCTTGCCGAGCCGCTCGCCAGCCTGGCCGACCTGCTCGACAGCTACTACCTGGCGGGCGAGGAGCTCGCGCAGATCGAGCCGCGCATCGGCGAGCCCCAGGAGCAGGCCGCGCTCTTACGGCGCTACGGCGCGCCACCCGCAGGCATCGAGGCCGACCTGCGGGCAATCTACCAGGCCATCTCGGCGGGTGTTCGATCTGATCTTGCTTGACAGAAGCGGCGACGGCGACTACCATGAGAGGCCGACGGGGCTGTAGCTCAGTGGATTAGAGCATCGGTCTTCGGAACCGAGTGTCGGGGGTTCGAGTCCCTCCAGCCTCACCAGCACCGGGCGGGGGTGGGCCAAGCCCGCTCCTCACCCACGACAAGTTCGCGTTAGTAAGGTGCCGCAAGGTGCCTGGCAATACCTGCACTCGGCGCGGCTGCGACGAGCAGCTTCGTTGAGCTGTGGTGGGTGGGGTCACTGGCGGGCCGGCAAGCACGCTCGTGGAGCGGTGGTGGAGCGGTGGCGGTATAGGGGCGCTCTACCCTCATTCGCCGTAGAACCGCAGCCTGTATCTTCATGACACTCGAACCATTGCTACACGATCACGAGGAGTGGTTCCTCTATGAATTCGGCGAGCGCGCCCAAAAACTGTGCGCCGCGCACGCCATCAACAACCCGATGGTCACACGAGAGGCTAAGGCTCAGCATGGGGCGAATAACTGGCTGGCCACTCACAGCAACAACCCGCTCCGCAATCCGACCCAGCGCAAGAATGCCAGCATTGGGAGGATTGATAATGGCGTTGAACGTGTCGACACCATACATACCAAGATTGCTGATGGTAAATGTGCAGCCATACACATCCGTAGAACCTAGTGAGCCGGAGTGCGCTCGTGCAACAAGGTCCGCCCGGCGCTGGGCGATCTCGCCCAGCGTCAGCTGATCAGCCTGCTGGATAACAGGCACGACCAGGCCATCGTTGGTCGCCACGGCGATACCAATGCCAATTGTTTCATTGACCACAATTTGCCCAGCGACCCAACTGGTCTGAAAGCGTGGGTGCTGGCGCAAGGCCGCGGCGACCAGCTTGACGAAAAGATCGGTATACGTTATCTGTTGGTCGAGGCGCCCTTGGGAAAGGGCCCGCCAGGCTTGCAGCCGGCTTGCGTCGACGTCGCGCGTCAGGACGAAGTGCGGCACGCTTGTCCAGCTCTGCGTGGTACGCTCGGCCATGACCCGCCACACACCTGCAAGCGGTGCTGGCGCAGATCGAGCCGGTGCGTCTGTCCCGTCTTCTGATGTCTCAGAAGCTGGAGCACCGCGGCCTTCTTTGGCTTGCCTGCCCACCGCTGGCTGGGAGGCAGCCAGCAGGTGTGCCACGTCCTTCGCGACCACTGCGCCACCAGGACCGCTGCCGATTAGCGCTGAGAGATTGAGACCGTGTTCGGCAGCCAGGTGCCGAGCTTTCGGCGACGCCAAGGGCCGTCGCCGCTGGACCGCAGCCACTTCGGCGGCGTGCTGCGCCAGAATGACTGCGATAGCCTGGCCGACCGGCACGTCGTCGCCAGCCGCGGCCCTGACCTCGGCTAGTCGGCCGCTAGCGGGTGCTGGAATGTCGACGGTCACTTTGTCGGTTTCGACCTCAAGCAAGGTATCGCCCTGCGTCACGAGTTCGCCCGAATGCTTGTGCCAGCGAATAATCTTGCCAGTATCCTGGGCCATGCCGAGTGCAGGCATGATGACAGGCGTCGTCATAGGATCTCTTTTCGACTACAGCCGGCCGCAGAGCCCTTTCGCAAGCTGCGCAAGGCCCGCTGGCGTGGGAATCGTCTGGTCTTCCAAGACTGGCGAAAAGGGCACTGGCACGTCCATTGCACCCATGCGCTTGACGGGTGCGTCGAGATCGTAGAAGGCACCGTCTGCGATGACCGCTGCTATTTCCGCAGTCGCGCCGTAACGCTCGTAGCCTTCGTCGACGACAATGGCCCGCCCCGTCGCGCGCGCCGATTCGAGCAGGGTGCGGGTGTCGAGCGGCACGAGGGTGCGCGGGTCGATCACTTCGGCGCTGATGCCGAGGCCGTGCAGGATCTCGGCGGCTTCAAGTGCCACGTAGACCATGCTGCTCGTCGCGACAATTGTGATGTCGCCGCCACGACGTTTCACGTCAGCCACACCGAGCGGGATGGTATACTCGGCTTCGGGCACTGGCCCCTTGAGTTGGTACAGCATCTTGTCTTCCATGATCACGACCGGATTATCGTCCCGGATCGCTGTTTTCAGGAGCCCTTTGGCATCATAGGGCGATGCCGGCAGGGCGACCTTGAGGCCAGGTATATGGCTGAACCAGGTGTGTAAGCTCTGGCTATGTTGTGCAGCCGAGCGCCGACTCGCACCGAGTGTTGTGCGCAGCACCATAGGAACGCGCAGTTTTCCACCCGACATATAATGGACTTTGGCAGCCTGATTTACCATCTGATCCATGATCAGCGTCGAAAAGTCGCCAAACATAATGTCGACCACCGGCCGCATGCCGGTCATTGCCGCTCCCACTCCAATGCCTGTTATCCCTGGCTCGGAGATGGGCGAATCGATCACACGCGCCGTCCCGAACTCGTCGACCAAACCCGCCAGTACTTTGAAAGGCGTGCCAGCCTCGGCGACGTCCTCGCCGATAATAAAGACGTATGGATCGCGGCGCATTTCTTCGGCCAGGGCTTCACGGATCGCCTGCCCGAAGCTAAGTTCACGCACTGCTGCGTGTGCCGGGTCGGCGCTAGGCATAGACATGCTGCTGTACCTCACTTGGGTCAGGGTAGGGCGCGTCGAGCGCGAACTGCACCGCTGCGGCGATGTTTGATCGAACCGACTGCTCGATATGCTCAAGCACTCCTGGCTCGAAGAAGGGCTGCTGGGCAAGGTAGCTTGCCAGCAGCACAAGCGGATCGCGTTCTGCTCGCCAGCGCTGTTCCTCGTCGGCCGAGCGATAATAGCCACGTTGAACGTCGCCGACATGGTGCCCGTGGAACCGATACGTGTGACACACAAGGAAGGCAGGCCCTTCCCCAGCTCGCGCCTGCGCCACCAGGCGGCTAGTGACATCGTAGACTGCACGCACGTCCTGACCATCGACTTCCTCGGACAGAACGCCGAAGGCTCGTGGGCGAGCCAAAATATCACCGGCGGTTGTCTCGCTCCAATGGGAGTATTCTGTATATTGGTTGTGTTCACACACGTAGAGCACCGGGATGCGCCAGAGTGCCGCTATATTCATGCACTCATACAGCAGCCCCTGGCCCAGCGCCCCTTCGCCAAAAAAGCAGACGGCAACCTGGTCGCTTCCTTGCATTTTCGCCGACCAGGCTGCGCCAGTGGCGATGCCAGCGCTGCCACCCACAATCGCATTTGCGCCCAGGTTTCCGGTGTCCTGATCCGCAATATGCATCGAGCCGCCCTTACCACGGCAGTAGCCGGCCTCTTTGCCGAGTAACTCGGCAAACATACGGTCGACCGTCGCACCTTTCGCCAGGCAATGCCCGTGTCCACGGTGCGTACTTGTGATGTAGTCGTCGCGCCGGAGCGCTGCGCAGACTCCGACCGCAACCGCTTCCTGCCCGATATAAAGGTGGGCTAAACCCGGCATCTTGGCCGTCGTATAGAGCGTATTGACTTGCTCTTCGAAGTGACGGATCGTCAGCATCTGCTGATACATGCTGAGCAAGTGCTCGATATCCGGCGCCTCGGCAGGTGGCGTAGCTGATGTTGCAATGCCTGTCATGTAGAGAAATGCCTTTATCTTAGGAAAAGAGGATGCCGCCGTTGACGTTCAGGGCCTGGCCGGTCAGATAGGCGCCGTCGGCTGACGCGAGGTAGGTAACTGCCGCCCCGATGTCGTCGGGGGTTCCCTGTGTTCCGAGCGGAATGCTTTGTTTGATGTGCCGGTCCATTTCCTCGAACGAGATCCCGCGCAGCTTGGCTTCATCGGCAACTGCCTGGAAGTGCATCTCCGTTGCCATGTTGCCCGGGCAGATGCTGTTGGCGCGGGCGCCGTAGGGTGCAAGCTCGAGCGCCAGGCTTTCTGTCATCCGAATTACGGCGGCCTTTGAAGCGCAGTAGAGTGCGAAGTTAGCGAAGCCAAGCTTGCCGTACCAGGAGCCGATATTGATCACGCAGCCACTGCGCTGTTCCCGCATAACCCGTGCTGCTGCCCGGCAGCCGTTGAACACACCGCGCACATTCACGTTCATGACATGGTCGAAGACTGCATCGGGTGTATCGGCGATCGCCATCATCTGCGGGAGGGTGCCCGCATTGTTGACCAGCACGTCAATGCGACCAAAGCGGTCGATCACAACGTTGACCCAGCGCGCGACGGCTGACGCATCGGTGACGTCGACCCGGCTGGCGAAACTGTCTATTCCGGGCGTCTGTTCCTGAATCAGCGCGAGCGTCTGCTCGCACGACTGGAGATCGGCAACTGCGACCGTCGCGCCCTCAGTTGTGACACGCAGCGCAACTCCCCGACCAAGGCCGCGTGCTGCCCCTGTGATCAGGACAATCTGTCCAGCTAAACGACGCTCCACCGCGAACCCTCCTGCTACTATCTGCCTGCCCGCCGCAGTTGCGGCAGCCACTGAAATACGCGCCTCCGTGTGCCGGAGTGGGGGTCCTGGGCACGCTCAAGAATAATGAGCGTGAGCAGGATGCTGCCGATGATCAATTGCTGTACCGGCGCCTCGATGCGCAGCAAGTTCAGACCGACGGCAAGGGTGCTCAGCGTGAGAACTCCGAGCAGCGATCCGATCACGCTGCCCTTTCCACCGAGCAGACTGGTGCCGCCAATCACCACGGCCGTCAAGACCGGCAGCAGCACCGAGCTGCCGAGGTAGGGTGTGGCGCCGTTCAGCGAGACGCCCTGGACGCCCCCAGCCACACCGGCTGCCAGCCCTGCCAATACAAAGCCGAGCAGCACCCTGCGGCCGATCGGAACACCAGCAGCGCGCGCCGCCGCCTGGTCGCCACCGATCGCCTTGAGCTCAAGGCCCCAGCGGGTCGGCCCGACGAGCAGGGCAAGCGTGAGCACAACCACAAGCATGATCACGACACGCGGCGCGATCGGCCCGATCAGCGGCAGATTCATGAGTAGCGATTGTTCGAGCAGTTCGCCCGTGAGCGATTGGCCTCCGGTGTAGAGATACGTCGCTCCACGCAGAAAGATCATGGTGCCGAGCGTTGCGATAAAGCTGTTGATGCGCACCACAACCACGAGCACGCTGTTGAGCAAACCTGCCGCGACCCCGACCAGCGCGCCGATCACGAGCGCCTCTGGAATGGAGCGGCTCATCCCTACCGCCAGCGCCGTCGCCAGAGCTGCCGTCGAGCCGATCGAAAGATCAATCTGCCCCATCAGCAGCGCCACGGTCGCGCCGGCTGCCAGCATGCCCTCGAGCGTTGAGCGCCCAAGCACGTTACCGAGTGCCGCCGACGTCGCAAAGCGTGGGACGAACAGCAACTGGAGGCTGTACAAGAAGATCAGAATGCAAAGGATGCGCAGTGTTTCCGGGCGCAGCTTGAAATGTCTCATTCGCTGTTCCTGCGCGCTAACCAGATATCCAGAGCAACCGCGACGATAATGATCGTTCCTTTGACCATAAGCTGCGCCTCGAACGGGGCGCCAAAGAGAATCAAGATGTTCGTGACGACGCCCGCGAAGATCACGCCAGCCAGCGTCCTGATCATGCTGCCGGTGCCGCCCAGCAGGCTGGCACCACCAATCAATACGGCCGAGATGACCTCGAACTCATAGCCGTCGGCAACTTTGAAGGCCGCCAGGTTCGAGTAGGCGGCGATCAGAATGCCCGAGATGGCTGCCAGCAGGCTAGTCAAGACAAAGGCGATAAACACGGTGAGCCGGACAGGCACGCCTGAGGCGCGCGCGGCGGCATAGTTCGAGCCTGTCGCGTACACATAGGCGCCGTAGCGCGTATGGGCCAGCAACCAGTGACCCACGATAAAGGCTGCCAACATGACCCAAACCGATATTGGCAGCCCAAACACATAGTGTGTGCCGAAGCGGTAAAAGGCATCGGAGCTGCCGTAAGAAAACTCGCCGCCATTGGTGCCGATCAGAATGAGCCCACCCCCAACCGTTGTGGTTGCCAGTGTTCCGACAACCGGATTGACCCGTAAGACGCCGCACACAAAGCCGTTGACGACCCCGAGCAGCGTAGGAATCAGGAGAGCAGCGCCAATTGCGACGGGAAGGCCGTAATCCTGCAAGCGGATCGCGAGAATCGCCGCGCCAGCCACGGCCGTCGGGATGGACAGATCAACCATGGCACCGGCGATCACCACGAAGGTCATGCCGACCGCGATGATGCCAATGAACGACACGCTGCGGATGACGGCGCTGAAGTTATCGAGCGTGCCAAAGTTTGGCACCACCAGCGCGCCGGCCAGAATCACTGCGGTTACGGCCACAAAGATGCCGTTGGCACGCAGTTGCCTGCCGACGCTGAGGCGGCCGGGGGTCGGGAGCATCACGCGCTTGTCGACACTCACGGTTGCAGTTCCCTCGTCAAGCCATACTCTGTACAGCGCTAATCTGCCTCGTGGGCACTCCACAGCCGCATAATTGCTTGTTCGGCAAAGGCCGAGCGTGCGAACTCGCCGACGATCCGCCCACGCTTCATCACATACAGGCGGTCGGCTAGATCGAACAACTCTGGCAACTCGGACGAGATCAGGAGCACGGCCATGCCGTGCTTGACAAGGGTCAGGATTTGCTCGCGAATCGCGGCCTTGGCGCCAACGTCGATCCCACGTGTCGGCTCATCAAGAATCATGAGCTGTGGTTGGGTAGCCAACCACTTGCCGAAGGCGACCTTTTGCTGGTTGCCGCCGCTGAGCGTTGAAACCTGGCGGTTGATCTCCGGTGGCACGATGTCGAGTTGTGCGACGAAGTGTTTGGCGCTGTGATCAACCAGGCGCCGACGCACAATACCAGCCGGGCTAAGCTCGGGCAGCGCGGCCATCGCAAGGTTGGCTTTGAGACTCAGCTCCCGCGCCAGGCCCTCACGCCCGCGATCTTCGGGAACATAGGCCACACCGACGCGAATTGCGTCGCGCGGGCTGCGCGCGTGGAATTCACGACCCGCCACGGCGACAGTTCCCTGGCGCAACGGGTCAAGCCCAAAGATCGCGCGCGCCAACTCGGTACGTCCTGAGCCAACCAGCCCAGCCAGGCCGACGACTTCACCAGAACGCACATGCAGTGTTACGTCATTGAGTCGCTCGGTAGTCAGGCCACGAACTGTCAGGCACACATCCCCAGGTATCGTGTCGCTGCCTGTGCGCTCGGCCAACTGCTGGCCAACCATGAGGCGTACAAGCTCGTCGTGTGGCGTTTGCGCGAGCTGCACACGCGCAACCAGCCGTCCGTCGCGAATAATCGTGGCCGACTCACACAACGCGTAGAGTTCGTCCATACGATGTGAGACATACACGATGGCCGTGCCGCTAGCCGCAAGCCGGCGCAAGACGACGAATAAACGCTCGACCTCGTCTGCGGAAAGCGAGGACGTCGGCTCGTCGAGCATCATGACTGCTGGGTTCAGCTGCACAACACGTGCGATCTCGACCAGTTGGCGCTCGGCCAGCGAAAGCCGTTCGACGAGGCTGTCGGGCGCCAGTTCGCAGCCAACGCGTGCCAGAGCCTGCCGTGCCGTCCGCTCAATCTCACCTTGGCGCAGAAAGCCGAAGCGGGTTGGGATGGCCTGGAGCGCGATATTTTCGGCCACGGTCAGCGTTGGAACAAGGCTCAGTTCCTGATGCACCATCGCGATGCCGTGCTGCCGCGCAGCCAGCGCCGTCGGCGCAATCTCGGCGCCTAGCACACGGATCGTGCCTTCGTCCGGGCGAAGCAGGCCGTCGATAATCCGCATCAGCGTGGTCTTGCCCGAGCCGTTCTCGCCGACCAGGGCGTGAATCTCGCCGGGCATCACCCGAAAGTCGACATCCTGGAGCGCCTGCGTGCCACCAAAGCGCTTGGTTGCACCGATGACCTCAATCGCCGGAACCGCCGCTTGCGACGACGCAGGAGCAAGCGCAGCGGCTCCAGTGTTTGTGACTGAGACAGACGACATGGTTGTGCTCGTTAGAACTGGGGCTTAAACTCGGCGACGTTTTCGCTCGTAACCGCCGGCATGGGCAGGTAGACGATCTCCTCGACGCTCTGGCCCTTGATGACCTTATCGATTGTCTCGATCGTCAGAACCCCTTCGGCAAACGGGTCTTGCTGCACCGTGCCGTACATCCAGCCGGCGGTGATCTGGCGAATGCCCGACTGGTAGGCGCCCATTCCAACGACCTTGACTTCGCCCTGTTCATAGCCGGCTGCCTTGAGCGCCTCAACCGCACCTTCGGCCGTACCGTCGTCCATGCCGTAGATGCCGTTAACGTTGCCCTGGTGGCGCGTCAGCATGTCGCGTGTGACCGATGTTGACTTGGTCGGGTCCCAGTCGGCGTGCTGGTCGTCGAGGATCTGCACGTCGGGGCAATTGGCCTTGAGGCCGTCGGTGAAGCCATTGCGGCGAAAGATAGTCGGCGGATAGCCCGCTGCCCCGGCGACGATCAAGACGTTGCCTGTATTGCCGAGCGCCTCGCACATCAGGCCGCCGGCCGTCTTGGCCATACCATAGTCGTCCGGCCCAACAAAACCCGTCACATACTCCTTGCCGGCATCGTCGATCGGCGAGTTCAGGTTTAGGATAGGCAGCTTGCCGCCGCCACTGGTGTAGGCTTCGGCCACGGCTGGCACGACCGCTTTGCCGTCAACCGGCATCACGATCAGCCCCGTCAGGTCTTGCGTAACGAGATCGCGAATTTGCTCGGCCTGCTTGGCCGCGTCCCAGCCCGCATTGGTGATGATGACTTCGTAGCCCAGCTTCTCGCCGGTATCTTTGAGCGACTTGTTCTGAGCCGCGATGTAGGGCGCATCACCTGGGCTGGCGATACCTAGCTTGGGCCTGGCCTCGGGCGCAGGCTGTGCCGGAGCAGCAGCCTGCTCTGCACTTGGCGCAGCGGCGGGCGCGCTGCCACAGCCGACCAGCACGAGCGCCATGACACATGCCAGGCTGAACGTCCCAACAAACCGTTTCCCGTGTCCCGTCTGCATGCTCATCGAATCCTCCTTGATTAATGAAGGCTCAGTTGATGGGTTCTACGTAGCCCAGCTCGCAGGCATGTCGGGCAGATCGAGTAACTCGATGAACAGCCCAAGAGTTGCGCGACTGTCAAAATAATCAAAGCGTCCGTTGCGGCTGTCGCCGAGGATCGGGCCGCCCTGGATATGCGCAAAGCCCTTCTCGATCAGCGCTGCGCAGGCTGCCGGGTAGCGTTGTGGTGGCTCCACAAAAAAGCCAAGATGATGCACACCTGCAGTGTGTTGCTCGACAAACTCGGTGTATATGCTTTCTCCGCGCTCGTTCTGCAACAGCTCGATACGCCATGGGCCGATCTGGGCGAGCGCAACCGTCACGCGGTAGTCGGCCGGCTGGCCGCGGTACGTCACGCCCGGCAGATCGCGCGTATCGACGGTATACACGGTGAAGGAGTCGATGCCTAAGGCGTTTCGGTAGTGCTCCATCGCCGTTTCCAAATCCGGCACAACGATACAGACCTGAAGGTGATCGAACAGACCTGGTATCTCCGTCATGGTGCTCCTCCTTGAGCGAAGACTTCAGCGTTCGGCGTGCTGCGGACGATTCAAGTGCGACTGTACTTCACGCATGCTGGGGAGCGGGCCGGTGGCCGTAAAGTAGCGTGTCCCGGCCACGATCAGTTCCTCGGCCGGGAAGCGGGTAATAACCTCGCAGCCATCTTTTGTGACGACGAGTTGCTCCTCGATGCGTGCCGCCGACCAGCCATCACGAGCGGGCCAGAAGGTTTCGAGCGCGAAGACCATGCCTTCTTCGATAACCTCTGGATGATCGAGCGAGACCATACGGCTCAGAATCGGTTTTTCCCAGACCGACAGGCCGACGCCGTGGCCAAACTGGAGGGCGAAGGCCGCCTCCTCGTTCACAAAGCCAAACTCTTCGGCCTTCGGCCAGACGCGCACGACGTCGGCCGTGGTCGCGCCAGGCTTGATCAGGCTGATCGCTTCATCGAGGTAGGCGCGGCAGCGTGTGTAGGCGTCCTGCAAGGCAGGCGACGCGCTGCCAATCGCAAAAGTGCGGTAATAACAGGTTCGGTAGCCAAGATAGCTATGAATAATATCGAAGTAGGCCGGGTCGCCAGGGCGCAGTACCCGGTCGGTAAAGACGTGTGGGTGCGGGTTGCAGCGTTCGCCCGAGATAGCGTTGACACCTTCGACATGTTCCGAGCCCATGTCGTGCAGCAGCTTGCTTACGAGCCCGACACACTCGCTTTCGCGGATGCCTGGGCGCATCGTGCGGTATAGCTCTTCGTAGGCGGCGTCGACCATCATGCAGGCGGTGTTCAGCAGGGTGATCTCGTCCTGCGTCTTGATCACGCGGGCCTGCTGCATGAGCTGCTGCGCGTCGACAACCGTGATGCCCTCGCGCTGAAGGGCGAACAGCACCGGCAACTCGATCACATCCACGCCAAGCGGTTCGCCGAGCAGGCCGCGCTCTTCGAGCTCAATTCGCACTTTGCGCGCGACGCTTTCGGCGCGTTGGGCTTCGGGAAGCATTGCGCCCCGCAGAGTCGAGATACCTGAGCGCGAGCGGCCCTCGCCAAGCCAGGAGCAATACAGCTCGTGGTGCCGCGCCGCCGAGCCGAAGTCCCACATGATCGGGTCGTCGTCCTGGGGCAGCAGCGCGAAGCGATTAAGCTTGTCGATAGCCCAGGTGCCGATATGCGTGGCGGTCAGATAGCGGATATGGTTCATGTCGAAGCAGAGCAGCGCACCCATGCTCGACTGCTTCAGCAAGTGTTTGGCGCGGGCCAGCCGTTCGCGGCGCAGGCGCTCGAAGTTGACTCGATCCTCCCAGTCCACTCCCATCAGGCCAAACGTCTTGAGTGACATGCGGTCGGCTCCTTCTACCGAGTGCAGAACGGTGGGCACCTGGAGTCTGTCGGGGAGCGGGTCTGCGCCTCTACCCCGTGATAGTGCAAGCGTGCGTTGCGAATGACTGGCGCCAAGCGGTCGCCGACGCAGCCACAGCGACACACGTTGCGTACGCGCTTCCGTTAGTTCCTATTGCAGAAGCATGCCGCCGTCGACGGTGATGACCTGGCCCGTTATATAGTCTGCGTCGGATGAGGCGAGAAACGCCGCGAGGCCGGTGATGTCCTCTGGGGTTGACACGCGGCCGAGCAGGATGCCGGAGGCGAAGGTACGCATCATCTCGCCGGGCGCTGAGCTGTCGCCGATCTCCATGTGGTCACGATCAAGCTGTGCCCAGAGCGGAGTGTCGACGACTCCTGGGGAAAAAGCGTTCACAGTGATGTTGTGGGCTGCCAGTGCCCGAGCGCCCGAATGCGTGAGCATCACGACGGCGGCTTTGCTCGCGCAGTACGGGGCAATGTTGGGGTAGCCTTGGCGGCCAGCGATCGAGGCCGTGTTGATGATCTTGCCACCGTGGCCCTGGGCGATCATCTGCTTGGCGGCTTCTTGCATGCCGATCAGCACGCCGAGGCCGTTCACGCGCATGATGCGATCCCAGTTCTCTTCGGTTGTTTCGAGAAAGCGCTCGGGTTTGTTGATGCCGGCGTTGTTGAATATTACATCCAACTTGCCGAATTCCGCGACGGTACGCTGAACAAGCGCCTGGACTTGATCGCGCTGTGTGACATCGACAGCGACTGCGATCGCTTTGCCGTCGTGAGCGCGTGCGCTCGCCGCGGCCCGCTCTGCTTCCTCGCCGTTGCGATCCGCGAATACGACGCTGGCCCCCTCGGCCACCAGTCGCAATCCGATGCCCTTGCCGATACCCTGAGCACCACCAGTCACGACGCAGACCTTGTTGGCTAGCTTCATTGCCTTCTCCCGTAACACTGCACTGTTTACGGCGGCTCATAGCCGCCTCGATGAGGCGACTGCACGCTCGGTCGCTACCCTACTTGCTGCAAGAGATCGGTGGGCTAGACGCAGCAGCTAATAAACTTCGCTTAACAAACTGTATTAACTTTGAAGTGATTATGTACAAAATCTAGCATGACTTGCTTTGTTTGTCAAGTGTATATTCGCTCTTCTCGCCGCTTTGTGAAGCCAATATTGAATTCTCGGAAAGCATGGGCTATAATACTGCGAAAGTGTTGCCCGCTATCCATAGCTGGATAGGCATGGCTGGAAGGGAGTTGGACCAAGTCATGCTCGATATCGGCAGTAAGCTCCGCGCAGCCCGCCTCAGTCGCAACCTGACGCTCCGTGAGCTTGCCTTAAAAGTCGACCTTAGCCCCAGTCTGCTCAGCCAGATAGAGAAGGGCAAAGTCAATCCATCGGTCGTATCACTGTACAGTATCGCTTCAGCGCTTGCCATACCCATCGACCATTTCTTTCCCGATACGGTCATGCACGATGAGTTGGCCACCGCACACGTACAGGATGTGCGGACGATGACGGCGAGTGAGTTGCGCACCTTGCGAAGTGTGACTGAGGGGCAGGGCGATGACCCTGGCTTTAGCCCAACGTATAGCGAGGGCGGGCCGGTCGTCCGCGAGAACGAACGCGCGACGATTGAGCTAATGGGCGGCGTTACCTGGTCACGACTAACCTCCGGGCCCGAAGCGTCGGCTGAGTTCTTGCAAGCAACCTACGATGTTGGAGGCTCCTCTGGCCCAAAAATGTCCCATCACGCCGGGCGCGAGTTTACCCTTGTGCTGGAAGGTCAGCTACTCCTTGAGCTGGCCTTTGAAAAATATCACTTGGACCCCGGAGACAGCATCATCTTCGACTCGACCACACCGCACCGCCTCAGCAATGTAGGCCAGGTTCCAGTGCGCTTGATTACCGTGATCTTGAAATGCACCTGAGTGGCTTCGAGAGCATACGCAGCCACAGCAGACGGCGTGTGGCCGACGAGCTTTCAGTGCGCTCGTGCCTACTGGGAGTCGCCTTGGTGGTCTCACGGCCCCAGGCATCTCTACCTCGGATCATTGTGGCAACGCCGGAGGCGCTGCCACAGACGCAGGCACAGCGCGATGCGTTGGACCGGCGCCTGGCCGCATTTGCCGTGGCTCCGTCCGAAGGTAAAACCTGGCATCAGGTTGTGCGCGATCTGAAGCTGCGGCCGGGTCCGTGATCACCCGCATCCGACCCGAGGCCGAGATTGCGGAGGCCTACGCGTACTACGAGGCCGCCGAGGGCCTGGGCGCCGCCTTCCTGCGCTCCGTAGAAGCCTGCCTCGCCACGATCGAGCGCAATCCCGAGCAGTATCCCCTGGTCCATCAGCAGTTTCGGCGCGCACTGTGCTCCAAAGATGCGCGACAAATGCAGCATCTTGGAAGGCAATGCTGTGGGAGCGCTCGGTGGAGTGCCGCAAGCGCGTTCCAGGGTCGTTCTCCTACGAGTGTGAAGCCGACGAAAGTACCAGGGCTGCTATTGCTCCGCGTGGTACAATCAGGACGGAGCGAGTTACGAGCAACTGCGAGGCAGGCTATGGCAGTGCGAGAGCGCGTATACACCGCAGTCTACCAGCAGGATGACGGCTGGTGGGTTGCGTGGGTCGAAGGCTTGCCGGGGGCGAATAGCCAGGGCGAGACGCTCGAAGAAGCGCGCGAGAACCTGCGTGATGCTGTCGAGATGATGGTCGAGGCGACGTGTCAGCCCTGCGAAGTCGTCGTGTCGAGTGAAGCGATTATTCGCGAACAGCTCATCGTGACTGGCTGATGCGGCGGATCGCGTTTATCATACCTAAGCCAAAGGCGTAAGCCACCGTCATAGCTACGCATGGGCGTACATAGTCCAAAACACGCGAGAGGGCAAGTGAGAAAAGCGCATTCTGCTGCGGAATAACGCGGGTTGAGCATGGTGCGACAGGGCCGATTCTTGGTCTTCGGAACCGAGTGTCGGGGGTTCGAGTCCCTCCAGCCTCACCAGTGCTTTAGCGCAGCAAGACGCCTGATCGGGCGTCTTTGTTGCAAAATGGACTATATGCCCTACACCGCCCGCACCGCAGTGCTGCTGCAGGAACTGGCCGCCCTTCAGCCGACAACCCTGGCGACTATGCACGGCTCGAGCTACCGCGGGGATGGGGCCCAGGCGCTGCGCGACCTCGCCGTGGTGATGCGCGAGGTGTATGGATAGCCGCTGCCAGTATTTCGGCGGGTGAACAGGCTCGTCGAGGCGCGGCTGGTCGGCCCGCAGTTTCTGGTCGAGATCGAGGCCGAGGCCATCGTTGGCGCAAACGACGCACTGTAGCGTCTCGAAGAATGCTCTTGCGGTCTACGCGAGAAAGGAGTTAGCTTCGTATGGACTACCGCCAGCTCGGACGGTCAGGCCTGCGCGTCTCGGCACTGGCCCTGGGCACCATGACTTTCGGCGGCTACGGCGACTTCGCCAAAACAGGCTCGACCGACCAGAGCGGCGCCCGCCGCCAGCTCGACATCGCCCTCGACGCCGGGGTCAACCTGATCGATACCGCCGACGTCTATTCG
>Ga0224723_1001375_pt1 | contig 14727 bp, 7 predicted proteins | sample Balambano_FR2_Me_FD_161647 | JGI IMG/M metagenome (GOLD analysis project Ga0224723, IMG submission 161647) | Freshwater sediment microbial communities from Lake Towuti, South Sulawesi, Indonesia - Balambano_FR2_MetaG | ecosystem: Environmental > Aquatic > Freshwater > Lake > Sediment | place...
AGACAGGCTGGATAAAATTCACCCGGAATTTTGTCGCCGTTTGCGGAGGGCAATCCCCACCAAAATTCTGCCAGGGCGATCGGTTGCAAATCATGGGTTGCGGCGTAGTGCAGTAGTTTTGGGGCACAGCAGTCTCCAGTGCCGGTGGGCATCGCATCCGGCAGCAGTTGCTCTAGAGAAACTGAGTCGCCCGCGAAATTGGTGAGACAATAGGCGGCGTGCATCTGGCGCTGAAGCTGCTGTGATAAACTCTTGCGCTGCTGCTTGATGTCGCGCATTCGATCGCAGATTGCTGCCAGTCGCTGCTTGAGGGGCTGTAAGGCTGCATCGCGCTGCTGTTTGAGCTGTCGGCGCTCGATGCCATCTCGGCGGCTCTGGTTATCCAGGTGTTCCAGGGCGGGTGCTAGCTCGGTGGCGGGCAGGGTTGCTCTCAACTGCTGGCGCTGCTGCTGGCGCTGCTGCTGGCGCTGTCGATGGCGGTCTGCTAGTTGGCGCAGGTGTGTCTCAAACTCCTGCGACCGATCGCCATACTGCTGGCGATCGGGCAAATGCTGTAGGGCTATCAGCTCTTGCTTCAAGCTGTCTAACATTGCCAGAGTGCGGGCTTCTGCCAGCGCCACCTGGTCACGTCCTGGAATCGGCGGCACCCAACCCGCAACGCTGCTGCCGTTTAATAACCCAGAAAAGGCTTTGAGCACGCGCAGCTCACCGTTTGGCAATTGCACCAGCAGTACGCCATACATTTTGCCCGGAGGCGCAGCCTGTCCGTTTCTGTCAAGCTGCTGCATTAGCCCCCTGGCAATCGCTTCTGCTAAAGGTGTGCGCGGCAGCCTCAGCCGAGAAGCCGTTCTTCCAGTGGGGGAATCGCCTTGCTGCGGGCACTCTCCTTCATACCAATAAGCAGGTGCAGCGTTGTGAATGACTGCATCCGGGCAGATAAAATCTGAGATAGCATAAAGCACGATCGCGTCAAACCTTGCCATCAAGCGAGTCCTCCCTAAACTTAACCGAGGGCAGTCTGGGGTGCGTCATCAATTCTTCGCCAAATGCTGGAGACATCAGCATGACCGCGCCTGCCTCATCAACCCAGCTAGGGGCGTAATCCCTTCTGCCTATAGAAGTTAGCCACGAATTGATGACAGCCCCTAGAATAGAAACTGTTTACTGCCCACACTCCCTAGATGGATTCCTCTCAGCCTACTGCTGCTCATCTGCGGCAAACGCGCCAGCAGTTTGTTAACCCCGAAGACTACCTTTCCTATGAGTTAGGTAAGGCGGTGCGAGAGCTGCCGCCGCTCTACACACGATTGCTGGCTGGCAGTCTGTCGATGCTGATTTTTGGGACGATCGCCTGGGCACACTTCAGCAGGGTCGATGAAGTCGCTGTCGCCAACGGTGAGCTGATTCCTTCTGAGCAGGTGCGTCCGGTGCGAGCCCTCGAAGGCGGCATCATTCGCGAAATCACGGTGCACGAAGGTGACGTGGTGCAGCAGGGAGATGTGTTGATTGAGCAGGATGCAGGGTTATCGCAAACGAATATCGATCGCCTGGAAGAATCTGCCCAACTGATTCGCCAGGATATCGCTCGGCTGGAAGCAGAACGCGCTGGACAGGCAACGGCTGGAACTGCCCTGCAAGACCAGCTCCTGACCGCTCGTCTGCAAGATTTTGCGACCCGTCGCGCCGCTGCCCAGGCAGAAGCCGGACGACAGCAGGCAGCGATCGCTGAAGCCCGCGCTCAGCTTGCTCGCTTGCAGAGAAATTTGACAAACGCCCGCACAGTTGTTGTGAATGCTCAGGAACGTGAGCAGTCATTGCGGGCGCTGGCTGACCCCAACACCGGAGCCGTGCCCCGATTTGACTATCTGGAGGCAAAAGACCGCCTGATCGAAGCACAAAATCAAGTTGACAGTTTGCAGCAGGCGATCGTCGCTCAGCAGGAAAGTATTCGGCAGGCAGAGCAAGCTTATCAAGCCGCCCAGCAGACCGCAGCCGGACTCGGCTCTCAGCGGCAGAGCGAAATTCTTACCCAGTTGAATCAGAGGCGTGAAGAACTGACCAATATCGAGGGACAAATTGCTCAAGCCAGCAAGCAGCAAGAGCGAGAAACGATTCGTGCGCCGATCGATGGACGCATCTACAACGTCGCGGTGACGGTGGGCGAAGGCACGATCGAACCTGGTGAAGAACTGCTGTCGATTCTGCCCAAAGGCGAAAACCTGCTGCTAGAGGTCAAAGTTCTCAACCGCGATATCGGTTTTATCCAGGAGGGAATGCGGGCAAAGGTGAAGATTGCCACATTTCCGTTTCAAGAGTTTGGCACGATCGAAGGGGAAGTCGTTCAGGTCAGCCCCAACGCCACGATCGATCAACAGCTCGGTTTGGTGTTTGCAACTCGCGTTCGCCTCAGTCGCGCGACCGTGCAGGTGCGCGGACAAGAAGTCCAGCTCGTTCCCGGTATGGCAGCTACAGCAGAGCTGGTGACTCGCCAGAAGTCGGTACTCACTTTCTTGATCGAACCGATCACCCGCCGCTTTGAAGAAGCGTTTTCAGTGCGTTAATCACTCGGCAAACATTTCAGCCAAAACACCGAAAACTGCTTTTTGCTCATCCATGCTGATTTGACCGAGCCTTTTGACGAATCGAGCTTTATCAACGGTGCGAATTTGGTCTAGAACAATTTGCCCCTCTTTGCCTTGAAACAGACAGGCGACTCGGCTTGGGTAAGACTGACCTCTGGTCGTCATTGGCGCAACAATGACGGTAGAAATGTAGCGATTCATTTCATTTGGAGAACTGACGACGCAAGGTCGGGTTTTCTGAATTTCGCTGCCGACGACCGGATCGAGATTGACGAGGAAGACATCAAAGCGCGTGACTACCATTCCCAAGCAGCTTGATCCCAATCTGTCAGCGAAATATCTTCTGGTAAAACATCGTCATGCTGCTCTGCCATTGCCGCAAAGGCTTTGTCCCAACCGATCCGCGATCGAGGGGCTGCCCGAACAATCAGACGATCGCCCTGCACTTCAATTTCTACCTCGGTCTGAATCCCGCTTTGCTCAAGGAGAAGCTTAGGAATTCGGATTCCCTGAGAGTTGCCGATTTTGACAATTCGAGAGCGAACTGCTGCGTTCATGGAGACAGCGATCGAGGGTGACGGTAACTACATTGTAGGCATCGAGCTGGAGGAATTGTCAATTTACACGATCAGTGGGAACCAGCGTCGGTGGGGGCACAGACGAGCTGTTCTGCGCCCCAAGCAAACTCATGGCAGCTCCCGTAATACCTCAGCGATCGTCTCAAAGATCTGGTCAATGTGGGATTTCTCGACGATCAGCGGCGGTGAGAGCGCGATAATGTCGCCGGTCGTGCGGGTTAGCAAGCCCTTTTCGTAGCAGCGCAGGAAAGCCTCAAACGCGCGGGCACCGGGTTTACTGGGAATCGGTTCTAGTTCAATGCCAGCCACTAGACCGAGGTTGCGCGTGTCGATGATATGGGGCAGCCCTTTGAGCGTGTGAACTGCGTTTTCCCAGTCGCCTGACAAATCGCGGGCGCGATCGAATAATCCTTCTTCTTCATAAACATCCAGCGTTGCCATTGCCGCTGCACAGGCGACCGGATGCCCAGAGTAGGTGTAGCCGTGGAAGAGTTCGATCGCGTTTTCGGGACCGTGCATGAATGCGTCGTAAATTTTTTTGCGGACAAACACCGCTCCCATTGGAATTGTGCCGTTGGTGATGCCCTTGGCGACCGTGATCATATCGGGAATCACGCCAAAATAGTCAGCAGCAAAGGGCGCGCCCAGCCGACCAAACCCAGTGATCACTTCGTCAAAAACCAGCAGGATACCATGCTTGTCACAGATTTCGCGCAGCCGCTGCAAATAGCCTTTTGGCGGAATCAACACGCCCGTTGAGCCAGCGACGGGTTCCACAATCACAGCCGCGATGTTTGACGCATCGTGAAGGGCAACGATCCGCTCCAGTTCGTCTGCCAGATGCGCGCCCCACTCCGGTTGCCCGCGCGTAAACGCATTGTGCTTCAGGCTGTGAGTGTGCGGCAGATGATCGACCCCCGTCAGCAAGCTGCCGTAGAATTTGCGGTTGGGTCCGATGCCGCCGACGGAAATGCCACCAAAGCCGACTCCGTGATAGCCGCGTTCGCGTCCGATTAAGCGTTGGCGCGTGCCCTGACCGCAAACCCGATGATAGGCGATCGCAATCTTCAGCGCTGAATCGACCGCCTCAGAGCCAGAGTTGGCAAAAAAGACGTGGTCTAAATCTCCTGGCAGCATTTGAGACAGCCGCTCTGCAAGCTGAAACGGTGCCGGATGTCCCATCTGGAAAGTGGGCGCAAAATCAAGCGTCGTCACTTGCTGCTGAATCGCTGCTGCGATGCGCGGACGACAGTGTCCGGCATTGACACACCATAAGCCCGCTGTGCCGTCAAGAATTTGCCGCCCGTCTTCGCTGGTGTAGTGCATCTCTTGGGCAGACACAAGGAGACGCGGCTTGGTTTTGAACTGTCGATTTGCCGTGAAGGGCATCCAGAAGGCTTCGAGGTCAGCCCGAATGCCGGTGCTGGGAGGGGTTAGTTCTTGTACCATAACATCGCTACAAGTTTGAATAGAATGCCTGGAATCCTTGCTACACCGTTATTCTACTGCTGCAATCTGGCTGTCAGGTGTTCGCAATGACATCTATTCATGTTTCTTGAGAATGTCCCAGAGATGCCGCAGAGGCAGGTGAAGGACACGGTAGGGCAAGCTGCTGCGGATGCTCAGCTTGCCGGTTCATCTAACTTTGTGAAGAGTCAAATCTCGCTCTTTTTACAGTAGTATTTGTGCTCACGACTCTTTTCGGGGATGACCTGTGGTGCAATTAACTCTGGCGATCGTGCAACCGGAACCGATTGTGTCTTTTGCAATTCTGCTGGCGGTGATTCTGATTGTGCCGCTGTGCTTTGAGCAGCTGAGACTACCAGGATTATTGGGCTTGCTGCTCGCAGGTGTCGCGCTTGGCTCAAATGGACTGAACCTGCTGAGCACCGAATCGGAAACGATGATGCTGCTTTCGGACATCGGGCTAGTGTATCTGATGTTTGTGGCAGGGCTAGAAGTTGACCTGGCGCAGTTTCAAGCGACAAGAAATCGATCGATCGGGTTTGGCAGCTTTACCTTTCTGGTGCCGATGATTGCTGGAACGATCGTCGGACGACTGTTTGGCTTTGGCTGGAATCCTTCGATCTTGATTGGCTCACTGTTTGCTTCGCACACGCTGCTGGCATATCCGATCATCAGTCGCCTGGGCGTGGTCAACAACGAAGCTGTGACGGTAACGATCGGAGCAACAATTTTTACTGACATTGGTGCACTGCTGGTTCTCGCCGTTTGTGTGGGCATTCATGCCGGAAATTTTACAACCCTCAGTTTGATTACCTTATTGGTGTCGCTCACGATTTATTCGCTGCTGATTTTGTTTGGCTTTAGCTGGCTGGGCAAAGCGTTCTTCCGGCGATCGGGCGACGAAGAAGGCAATCAGTTTCTGTTTATTCTGCTTGTGGTATTTGTATCGGCGCTGGGAGCCGAAGTGATTGGGGTCGAAAAAATTGTCGGGGCGTTTTTAGCAGGGCTGGCAGTGAACAGCGTTGTCGGCGAAGGACCCGTCAAGGAAAAGGTGGTGTTTGTCGGCAGCGTGCTATTTATCCCCATCTTCTTTGTGGATCTGGGACTGCTGATCGACATTCCCGCCTTTATTAGCAGCATCAGCTCGATCTGGCTGACGCTGGCAATTCTCATTGGCTTGATTGGCAGCAAATTTGGCGCTGCGCTGTTGGCAAAGCTGGTCTACCGCTATAGCTGGCGTGAAACGATTACCATGTGGTCTCTGTCGCTGCCTCAAGTCGCGGCAACACTGGCAGCGACGCTGGTTGGCTATCGCGCCGGACTGTTAACTGAAGGCGTGTTAGACGGAGTGATTGTGCTGATGCTGGTAACCGCTACGCTCGGTCCACTGATCACTGCTCACAGCGCAGCAGGCTTGACGATTCCTGAAACCCCTGTAGACGCGAATCAGTCAGCGCTGAATTGGGGTGAAGAACCCGATCGCCATCCGGTCGTCGTTGTGCCCATTTACAACCCAGACACCGAGCAGTATCTGATTGAGATGGCAGCGTTGGTGGTGCGAAACCGCAGCGACGGGCAGGTGGTGCCGCTATCGATTACCACAGCGCATCAGCATCTGGATGCACCAGAACTCCGGAGTGCGTTGCTTCGCAGTCAGGCGCTGCTCGATAAAGCCACCGAGCTGTGCCAGAGCTTTGGTGTAGAGGCAGACCCGCTGCTGCGAATTGATGACCGCATCGCTGAAGGCATCAGCCGCGCCAGCCGCGAACGCCATGCCAGCCTGATTATTATGGGCTGGGGCAAAACAACTGGCTTCCGCGCGCGATTGTTTGGCAACGTGATTGATAGCGTGCTCTGGGCAGCTCACTGTCCTGTGGCGGTGACGCGGCTGCTCAATTCGCCCAGCACCTTTCAGCAAATTTTGGTGCCGATCGAAAATCTAACCCGCGAAGCCATGCGAGCCGTGAGCTTTGCCGAAATTTTGGCAGATGCCAATCAAGCCTCGATCACCCTAGTGCATGTCTGCGAACGTCGAACGACTGCAAATCGGATTGCCTGGATCAAATCACAGATGGAACTGCTGGTCACAAAATACGCGCCAAACCGCCAGCCAGAAATTCGCGTGGTCAATAGCGATGATGTGCCAGGAGCGATCGTCCACGCCGCCCAATCGGTCGATCTGGTTGTGCTGCGATCACACCGTGGTCGTGCCAGCCTGGGCGAACTCGATATCAGCGATGTGACGGCTGAAGTCGTCAAACAGCTCCGGTGTTCTGTCGTCATGCTCGGCGAACCACAGCGCAGTGCCGTAACGACCAAGGCAAATGAAGGCATCGTTCCCAAAATGGCGACGCGATCGTACCTCAAAGGCTAGAGGGTGTTGTGCACTTTAAACTGGTAACTCCGCAAATCGCTCAAGCATAAAGTCACATCGGTGCAAAAGTGATTGGGTTACAAGGATGTGAACAGGACTTACGCAAGCATGATGAGAACGGAAGGGCGTTTGAGTTGCTCAATCAAGTAACTCGACAGCATCCGATGTTTGAGCCTATAGATCGTTGTTGTTGCTCAAGTGCATTCCACTGGAGCTGATCAATGCGGTTGTATTTTTCGACTCCACCTGTATCGTCTCCCAGTCGGTTTACCTGGAGTGGACAGTAGTAGATTTTGCCCAAATGGTCGGTGTGTTCCATCACCTTCTGAGTCGCATACCAACTATCCATCAGCATCGTCTCAATGGGCAGTTGCTTGGTTTCAACCCGGTGGTTGAGCATCTCAATGACATGATCGAGTTGGGTTTTGCCATCTCCTGCTGGGTCGTAAAGGCGATAGTCGATTACCCAAAACTGCCCTGTCTGAGCATTGACGTTCTCCCACACCAATCGAGGGCTTTGTTTCGCCTGCCGCAGGTATCGGTTCACGCAATCGTGACTGACACCTTCAAGATGCTCGGCTAAGCTAAGTTCGGCAAGGTGTAGTTGATCGGGCTACTGAGGAGGTACTGTCTATCGCCAAAAAATTCCCAGAGACACGGCACTGCATCTCTGGGAAAACCGGGTTAGCCAAAAATTTGCCAGCGTCGATCGAATCGATCTACCTGCGGCTACGCCATAGCGCCTCATCCGAGTGATAGCTGGCGATCGGAAGCGATCGAGCTGCGAACCGTACCCCTTGTCGATCGATAAGTTGCATCAGCGGGGCTTCGCTGGCTCGTGCGTCAGGAGTCGAAGTTTGATAGTTTAACCAACCGGTGCGATCGGCGGCTGTCACCACCCGGTAGTACAGCGAATTTGCGGTTCGCAGCGCTGACCAGGCGGCTTCAGGGAGTGTATAAACGGTTTCTCCATTTGCCTCCTGCAACTGTTGCTCCCAGGAGCCAAAGAAATTCTGGGCGTTGCGCTTCATCTCGTTGGCTTGGCAATCGAACAGCATCCAATCCGTTGCTACTTCGACTGCAAAGAATCGATTTTCGCCAGGTACTACCATAAACGTCGGGGCGGCAGCAGTCCGATCGTAGGTTTCTGCGCCGACAATTGCAGGCAGAGCAGGCACCGCTGGGGCTGTGGGAGCAGCCGATCGCGTTTGCTTGTGGGCGGGCGATATGCGCGACACCGCAGTGCCGGGAAGATACAGCACGCGCCAGTTGCCGTAGTCTGCCAGTCCCAGCATTCCGAAGTCGGCAGCAAAGCTCTCAAAGGTCTGCGCGTAGGCGCTACCAAAATTAGGCGGATCAAAGTCAATTTCGTCGCTGCTGAAGGTTTGGCTGGTATCCCACGGGTTGAGCACTTCGATCGTCGTCCCAGCGGGCGTTAAGTCACCATACTGCCCATCACCATACAGTCCATCACCATACAGTCCACAAACGACGATCGCATGAGAGGGCGCACCGACAGTTGTCACCCAGAGCGGACCATATTCACCTAACCATTGACACCATTGTTCCGGCGATGGATACAGGCTGGCATTTGACGGTAGCGGAATTTCTTGAAAGCCGAAGTAGTCTTTCACATCTTCTAACATGTCCCACCCGTAAGAAGTCCGCAGGCTGCGTCCTACTTCTTCAGCCAAACTCTCAGGTGTCATGCTGGCGCTGCGCTGATAGCTAACGAGCATTGCCATTGACGCTGCCCAACAGCTCAGCTTGTCGGGTTGGGCAATCAGCGGCACCTCGTAGTGATAGCCTTCTGGCGGACAGATTGTGTCACTGCTGTTGGAATCCAAATCATCAGTGCTGGTATCTATGTCGCTGTCGGTACTAGATGAATCATGATTTGTATCACTGTTGTCAGTATCGCTGCTGCTATCATCGATATCGCTATGATCGGTGTCAGTGCCATCCTCGATCGGAGTGTCGCTGCTATCATCGATTGGAGTGTCATCGATTGGAGTGTCATTGATTGGAGTGTCGCTGCTATCATCGATCGGAGTGTCATCGATCAGTTGAATCAAAGGGGCATTTGCGGCTTCTGCGTCCGGGGTGGAAACCAGGTAATTGTCCCATCCAGTTTCGTTCGCGGTTGAACCCACCCGATAATAAAGCGCATTCGCAGATTTGAGATTCTCCCAGACGTAGACGGGCAGCGTGTACTGTGGTTCAGAGCAGTGAGCGCTGTCGCTCCAGGAGCCATAGAAGTTGCTATCGGTGCGATCGTTTCCGTAATGGGTGATGTCAAACAGCTCTGGCTGAGCACACACTTCCACGATGTAAAAGGAATTGGGGCTGGGATCAACTTCAAATGTCGGTGGTTCTCCGAAACGAGATGTTGTTGCCGGAGCTTGAATCGAGGGGCGCTCAGTTGGGGTTGGCATGACCTGGTCTCCGAGAGCAGCTTGCACGGCGGCACAGGCGTTGACTCTGCCATAGCCATATTTGTCGCTGTGTCCGGTCGCATCATAGTCACCAGGATCTCCAATGCGCTCGGCAGTTTGTTGCAGAATGGCTCGAATTTCTGAAGGGGTGAGGTCGGGTTTGGCAGACAGCATCAGGGCGGCGATGCCCGCCACCAGCGGAGCCGCAGCGGAGGTGCCACCAAAATCGTTGGTGTAGGAGCCGCTGCTGTCGCCTTTGCTGCTGATTCCGGGATTGTAGCCACTGCTGCCGGTGCGATCGGTGGTAAAAATTGCCTGCTCGCCCTCATCGAAATCGCCGCTAGAAGGCGCACAGACGCAAATTTGCGGTCCGTAGTCGCTGTACCAGGAGCGGGTGTCCTGATCGGTTGAGGCAGCGATCGCCATCACGTCAGGGTTGGTGGCGTAGCCATCGGTGGGCTGACCGGCTTTTTCCAGCGGCTCATCGCCGTTTCCGGCTGCCCAAAAAATCGGAATTCCTTTGCCCGATCGCCCCTGAGTAACGCAGTAGTGGATGGCAGCGCGGGTGCTGTCGGGAAGCGGGTCGATCGACCCAATACCGTCTTGCGGTCCCCAGCTACAGCTCATAATGTCTGAGCCGCGATCGGCAACCCACTGAAACATTTTGGCTTCGTCTGCCACTCCTAAATAGCTGGGCGTGCGAATCGCCATTAGCTTGCAGCCCGGTGCAGCACCATAGGCTTTGGTGCCACCCGCAGTTGCGACACCCGCGCAGGCAGTGCCGTGATTGTCCTGGGCAGATTTGGGCTTACCGTCGGCAATGTTGGCGGCGAAGTCAAACTGCTCGGTTACTTTAGAACTACCGTCTGCCAGCGCCAGGTCAAATTCGGGATGCAGCACATCTACGCCGTCGTCAAGAATGGCGATCGTAATTTCTGGGCTGCCCTGGGGATAAACAAGACCAGGAATTTCCCAGGCAGCAATCACCTGCGCTAATCGCAGATGCCACTGCTGATCAAGGTAGTCTGAAGACCGAGTCGCGACCTGCCGATCGCGCAGTGCCGTGGGCAGTGATCGCCTGTAAATTTTTTTGACAAAATCGGGGTTGGCAAAAATAGTTAGCCCCGACTCGTAGTAAGCGTTGGCAGCGGCAATCGCGCTGAGGTCTGCGCCCCGATCGATTTCCAGCAGGTAGCCATTGGCGGCGTAGCCCAGCGGTTCGATAATGTGAGCCTGATGCTGAGCGTTGATCTGGTCAATTTGCGCTTGCGTCACTTCTGGCTTGAACTGCACCACAAAGCGATTGGTGGCAAACATCACGTCTTCACTCTGCGGCGATTGCCGGAAGGCAGGAGCGACATATTCGATCGCGGCTTCGCGGCGCAGCAGCGGCACTGCTTTCGCTTCGGACTGAGTGCGATAGATTTGGATGCCGTAGTTTGGCAAAAAATCAACGTGTTCCGATTCCTGCCGCAAAATCTTGCGTGCGGGTCTGGAAAGGGCAGCAGAATCCGATCGCGCTCCGGGCTGAAATTTTACGCCATAAACGCCAGGTTCGCTGACTAGAGGAACGCGCTGACCGTTGACGTAGTAGTAGCTGGTTTGAGAAGGATCGCTGGGCGATCGAGCAGGGGTGTTCATGAGGTTCTCCAAATTTGTGATTGCGGTGGGCAACTGATTGCTAAATCATTTACTGAATCATTGACCAGTGGATGCCAATGAGATTGCCCTGGGTAGTGAGGTTCCAGTCGCACCACGGCGTTTCAACGACGACACCAGTGGTCAGCGTTTTGCGGACGCGAAACTCGATCGTGCGATCGGTCAGGTACTCTGTCAGCGGAAAGGTAACGCTGGCTTCAGCGACGCGCTGATCGTCAGAGCCTGTGAAGCGCAAGGATGAAATTTGCTCATTGCCTTTGACGCGCACTTCCACCTCTAGCGATTGCAGTCCGTGGTTGCCATAGTGCACCAAATCGAGAAACAACACATTGGTGTAAATGTCTTCAACAAAGATGGGAATTTCCTGCACGCTGGCAGGAGTTCCAGGTTGCTCAACGTAAACAGGGTGAACTTCGATCGCCGCTGCTGGCAAAGAAATCTCGCAGAATTGCCCGACCGCCAGCGTTTGGTCTACGCGCACGGATTGCCCGATCGCCTCGCCATACACCAGCAAGTCGCTGACGTGAACCGGTCGTTCAATTTTGTTTGTCAGACGGGCAATGCCGGAGTTCGACAAGTCCACCTCGATCGCTCCCTGCCAGGGTCCTGTCAGTTGGCTCAGTTCCAGCGCTAAGTCAGAAACCAGCTCGGTGCGATCGGGCAGGGTAAAAGTGACTCGTCCGTATACGCCGCTTTTTTCCAGAAGCGTCTTTAGCAGCAGGGCGTTGTTGTCGTCGCTGGTGTTCAGCCGCACCTGAAAGGAGTCGCCAGTATTCAGCGGCAAAATTTGTACGCCTTCTCCGGCAGTCCAGGTGTAAGCGGTCTGGCTGGCGGTCTCGGTCGGAAAAATCAAGGTGGGCGTGCGAGCGCTGCTTGCCAGCTTTACCAGCAGCTCTTTTCGCGCATACGGCGGCAAATCAGGCTGCATTGTGGCTTCTACGGCAATTCGCAGATCCTGGTGGGTGTCTTTATCAACGACTGTAAACATCAGAATCGCTGCCCGATACGCTTTTTCGCCCATTGAAGCGGCATAGCGGGTAATGCGATAGCGGGTCGGCAGCACCAAAAACTGACCGGGCTGCTGGAGCGATCGATACACCCAATACAGCGAGTGCCGCAGTTCCACCAGCTCTTCGTACTGCCGGTAGGCAATTTCTCCGAGCCGCAGCACGTCTTGACAACCGATTGCCGTTATGCGGTCGCTGGTGGAATGCAGATAAAACGCACCGTAGGTCGAGCAGGGAAACAGCGCGTCGGTGCGGGTTTGTCGTGCCATCGTTTGCTGCACATAGCGAATTCTTTTGAGATAGTTCGCCACGATCGGGGCAGGTTCTAGCTCTGGACGCAGCACGGGCGGCTCGATCGAGGCGCGAGCAGGCGCAATTGGCTCCTCTAACAGGTCAGCGCGCAACATCACCTCTGATGCAATCCGCTGTGTGACCTGACTTTGCAGCATCACCGACTGAAAAGGAGCGATGCGGGCGGCAGCCAGATGGCGGGGCACTTCTCGCTGAAACTGGAGGGCACCGTTGGGCAGGCGCAGTGTGGCAGTGGCAGCGTGCAGGTAAGGGGAAGCGACGGCAGTATTTTCGACGGGATTGATCGCATAGTCGATCGGCGTAACCGCAGTTTTTGCGCCATATACCAGATTGAACTCATGTCCCCGGACCACTACATAAGCGGCGTAGGTGCTGGTGATGTTGAGTCTGGCAGGCTGCCCCTGAAAGTTGGGATAAGCCAGCGCGCCGTAGCACAGCCGCACCCAGTCGTTCAGTAGTTCGATCGTTGCCAGCAGGGTGTCGCCCTGTGATTCGAGTTTGGCGGTAAAGGCGCTGGTGGTTTGAGCACCCGTTTGCGTATCGACAAAGGGAATTTCTAGCAGCACCGATCGACTGAGAATCGGCACTGGATAAGCGATCGGATTGCCCGCAGCTTGCAGCGCTGCCTGAGTTTCGGGACGCATCACCTGTCGCAGCGTGAATTGCACGGTTCCGGTCAGCGCGGGTTTGCCGTCGGCGGTTACACCAGCCTGAGCGTAGGTAAACCGAAACGGACTGGTTGCCGCATCAGCGTTCGGTGCAGGCATGACCAGCTCATCGACGGGCAGATACCAGTACTGACTGGTATTCAGGCGATCGTGCCAGACTGCGGCTTCGGGGTCGCCGACGACAGGTAAGCTGATGATTTCCTCACCGTCGTTTAAATCGGGCGGGCGACAGAATACGGCATCTTCAATTTGCCAGTGCTGATGCAGGGCATCGTGTGCCCGCAGGGGTTTCGCTAGATCGCTGGCAACGATCGCATGTGCTGCCGGAGCGATGCGGCGATCGGGCTTCATTGCTAGCGCCAGCGATTCAATCGTGCCTTGGGCGGCAACAAGCTGCATCCGGCTGTCTGCGATGCTGCGGCGCTGCGTTCTGCGATCGCTGCGAATTCGGCGCGGTACCGGACTCATGCCGCCGCCGTTGTTTAAGCTGGGCGCAATCAGATGCACATAGCGGCTGCGCTCCAATCCAACCAGGGCATTCCCAATCACCTGAGGCAGCGCGGCACTGAGGTCGATCGCCTGCTGCCCGTAGCCTGAAACCGTTTGCTGATAGCTGAGGCGAAACAGCGGCGAGGGGCAATTTCGCAGCACATAGCGATTGCCAACGTCTTGCAGCCCCAGTTCGGGAGTGATTCGCTGCAAAATCACCGAGGCAGTCCGCAGGAAAATTGGAAATGCAACATCCGGGTTTTGCAGGGCAACGTCGCCAGCGCGGGTCACTTGAAACGCAGCGATCACCTGCGATTTCAATAGCTCTGCAAAGTGATGTTGCAGTTCGGCATTGCTAAATTCTTTGCCCGCCTCACCTCCCAGGAAGTTGTGGATCGCTGCCCACGATCCACTCAGGCGAATCGTTTGTTGTGTGGCAGCGGTGCGATAGCTAATTTGAATGCGAACTGTGACATTATCGGCAATTCCATCCAGGGCAGATAGCACCTCTAAGGTGTTATCTCGATCGAGACTAAAGCTGAGACTGGCTTGAGGATTTGCCCCGATCGCCGCTACCTGCGACCCGGAAATTTCTCTGCCGTTGATTTCTATCCAAAACGTCGCGGTTTGAGCAAACAAAGGTTGATATTCAGCAGATGCATCTGCCGTGAGTTCAGCCAGCACCGGGGCGATCGGTGCCAGAGTGAGTGTTGTTGACAGCACACCCCGCTCGATTAACGGCTGAATGGTTTCGTCGATGGGGCTGGGTTGACGGCTCAACACCAGTGTCAGAGAAAACGCAGGGCTATCTGGAGTTGCCCAGGCAAGCTGAGGAATTTGGGGCAGATAGTAGTAAAGGGGTTGGCTGGCAGGCGCTGCATTGGCAGCATCTGGCAACAGCAGCAGGGTCACGGGTTGGCTTAAACTCATCCCGATCGTCCTCTCCTGCCACTGAGCGCTGCCAGCAGGTCCAGCAGAAGCTCGATCGATCATCAAGGTCTCTCCTCAATTGCAGTTCCGGTCAGAGATCGCGGCGATTACCGGGGCAGAGAGCGAGGGGAATCCGTGTCTCCTTCGCCCCCTGCCGCCTGAGCCAGTGGCAAGTCGCCGTTAAGCGTCAGGGGATTTGGTGCTCCAGCCTGCCACAAGCTCTCGC
>Ga0224723_1001376_pt1 | contig 14712 bp, 13 predicted proteins | sample Balambano_FR2_Me_FD_161647 | JGI IMG/M metagenome (GOLD analysis project Ga0224723, IMG submission 161647) | Freshwater sediment microbial communities from Lake Towuti, South Sulawesi, Indonesia - Balambano_FR2_MetaG | ecosystem: Environmental > Aquatic > Freshwater > Lake > Sediment | place...
CCCCAAGCTCCTCCCTTTTGAACTTGTACTGACGGATTCATACTGAGATCACAGGCATCCGCTAGACTAAACTCATGTCTAGGTTATTCATGCCTGTAGTCATCAAATTGCTATAGCTAGGAACGCGCAGTATCTATGACTGACCCAATTACTCTGATTGCTGAGCCAATAGGTATTTTTCTAAATATCTACATCGCTCTGTTGTTTATTCGCATTCTGTTGAGCTGGTTCCCTACCATTGATTGGATGAATCCTCCATTCTCCATTCTCAGCCAGTTGACCGATCCCTATCTCAACATCTTTCGCTCTTTTATTCCCCCGCTAGGTGGCATCGATCTGTCCCCAATGCTTGCCATTTTTCTGCTGGGCTTCGTTGCTCAGGCTGTCACAGGTTTGGCGGGTGGCGGGCAGGCAATGTATTAGTCAACTTTCCGTTATTTTTAGGGGCTTAGCAATGCCAAGCCCCTACTCGTATAAATCTCGCTTAAGTCATAGCAACTAGCGTCGAACTTTGCCAACGAAGCCAGATGCTTTGAACTGCTCCAGCTTCAACGGCGTGGGCTGGTTGGCTGCAACGGTGACGCGCAATTCAAAGTCACTCACTCCTGGAGGAACCTGATCAATGGAGCCAAGCCGGGTGCGATTTTGCATCACGGGGTTATTGTTAGCATCGTAGATGCGTCCAAAAATGTCGGCATTGAGAACGGGCTTGCCTGAGTCGTTTTGAGCCTTACCCGTGATGATGAAGCAGTTCGCCGCTCGACTCGCCCCACCTGAAGTTACGGTTCCTTCTGCAACATTAGCAGCGCATTCATGGTAGGACAAGTTAGACAGCTTAATCGGAGTGAGTGCCCATGCAGCAGGAGTTGAGATCCCGCTTATTAACCAGAAATAGCAAGACAAGACAGTAACCATCAGGACTCGGAACTGCATAGGCTTAACCTTAAAGTTCAAATATGTGGAGCGGTTCACCATGCTTCAGCTTAGCGTGAATTGATTTGAGAAATTCTGGAGGGTTAGCCAGAGATCATTCTTTATGAAGATCACCTGGAAGGACTTTGTAGTTTATAAATTCGTTAAGTCAGAGTTAATTATCCTAGTCTGAGATGAAATGCTAGATATCCATATTCTTGCATCAAGGTTGGTCTTGGAGAAGGGGATGGCTGGCGTTCCAGTTGCTCATGTTGCCTAGTGTTTGTGTCTAGTGTTTGCTATGACCAAAGCCGAAATTGAAGCCGTCCTAAAAGTAGCTTTTGGGCAGTGTGAGGCTGCGGGATGTCCACTTGAGGCTGAGCAAAAGCAAATTCTGCTGGCAGCGGCGATCGCCCTTAGCCAAACTCAACAGGCAAAGTCAACGTCGCAAAATGGCAGTAGCCTGACAGCCGCTTCTGAGGCAGAGGCTGAGAACCCGCTAGATGAGTTAACCCCTGAGCAGCGAACGGCTTTGCTGCAATTTATTCAGACCCAACAGGAAGTTCCCTGGAAGGTGCAATTGCTCAATGACTGGCTAGAAGGGCGGGAGTCGGGTTCGATGCAGTTTATTCGCGACCTGCATGGGCCGCAGTGGCTAGAGCAGGTGCAGCCCGTTCACATTGCAGAGTATGCAGAAACCGCTGTGGCGCTAAAACTGGGCGATCGCATCGAAGTCTCCAACAATCTCTGGGAATGGGTGCAGGAAGATGGCCCCTGTAGTCGGGAGTGGTTTGGCTGCACGGTTATTAATATTAGCCAAGCGTCTGACAGCAATGGCATGATGCCTGTAAGCTACAGCACCTACACAAACTGCATGATTCGCTTTGACAACGGTATGGAATACGAAATTCAAGGCGTTTATGAATGGAATCGCTATAATTGGCGCTGGATGCGGGAGCGATGAGATCGAGGAATTTTTGACTTGAGGAGCTAGCTCCTCAAGTCAAAAATTCCTTAACCGATCGCCGCATCACCTCTACCGGGACAGGTTGTTCGAGCCAAAGCTGGAGCGCGACGGCTCCTTGTTGGATCAGCATTTCTAAGCCGTCGAAGGCGATCGCTCCCTGTTTTTCGGCTAGCTGCAAGAATTTTGTGGGACGAGGCGTATAAATCAGATCATAGGCGATCGCCCCCGCTGGCAATCGTTTAAACTCGTCCGGCGTTAGCGGCGAGGCATCGCTGTGCGGATGCATTCCAATGGGGGGTGTGTTGACGAGCAGGTTGGCTTGGGGCAGCAGGTGGGGTAAGTCTTCCCAGAGGTAAACGGCTGGAGGAGAAAACGGGGAACCTGCCCAACTGTGATGAAAGGCTTCTAGCTTTTGGCGATCGCGTCCTACCACTCGCACCTGGGCACAGCCAAGCTGGGCACAGCCTGCGACAACGGCTCTAGCGGCTCCACCATTGCCCAAAACGACCGCAGTCGTTTGGTTCCACTGCTGCTGCTGCGCCCAGAGAGGAGCAAGAAACCCGGTTACGTCGGTGTTAGTGCCGCCCCAGCCTTGCTCGGTGCGGTAAACCGTGTTGACCGCACCGATTGCTTGAGCAATTTCAGAGATTTCTGACAAGAAGGGCATCACTGCCTGTTTATGAGGAATCGTGACGCTAAAGCCCTGTAACCCAACAGCAGCAAAGCCTGCGATCGCCTGCTCCAGATTTTCGGGCCGTACTGGAAAGGGCAGATAAACGTAGTCCGCTTTTAGATCGGCGATCGCCGCATTATGCATGACAGGGGAAAGGGAGTGGGCGATCGGGTAGCCAATTACCCCTAACAGTTGGGTTGTTGCAGTAATCCTTGTATTTTGAGCCATAGGGAGATTACTCTAAAGGTTTAGGGTTTCCGTACTGATTCAATATTCCGTGTCAGAATCATTAAATATACACGTTGAGCGGTCATGCTAGGGACGTTACTAGGTGGGCGATACAAACTCATCACCGCACTGGGATCTGGCGGATTTGGTCAGACCTATCTCGCAGAGGACATTCAGCATCCCGGCTGTTTGCGCTGCGTCATCAAGCATTTTAAGCCTGCCAGTCGAGACAGCAAATTTCTCGAGGTCGCCCGTCGCCTGTTTGACACAGAGGTTGGAGCGCTTGACAAACTGGGTCAACACGATCAGATTCCTGAGCTGTTAGGCTTTTTTGAGGAAAATCGAGAATTTTACCTGGTTCAAGAATTCATCGACGGACACCCGCTGAGCGAAGAAATTTCCCGCGCCAGCCGTTTGAATGAGGCAGAGGTTGTTGCTCTGCTCAAAGACGTGCTGGGTGTGCTGGAATTTATTCATAAAAATCAGGTCATCCATCGTGACATCAAGCCCAGTAACCTGATTCGACGACGGCAAGACGGCAAAATTGTACTGATTGATTTTGGAGCTGTCAAAGAAATCCGCACTCAGATCCAGGGTGAATCAGGACAAACGGGCTTCACCGTTGGCATTGGCACTCAAGGTTATACACCGGGAGAACAACTGTTAGGTAAGCCTCGCTTTAGCAGTGATATTTACGCATTGGGTGTGACTGCAATTCAGGCAGTAACGGGTTTACAGCCTTCTCAGCTACCCGAAGACCCAGAGACTTCTGAACTGATTTGGGAAGATTACGCCAACATTAGCCCTGGACTGACGTTTATTCTTAGTCAGATGGTGCGCCACCACTTCAGCAAGCGCTATCAGTCTGCAAGTGAGGTGCTGTGGGCGCTAGATCGGTTGTCAGAATTGCCTACAGACCTGACTTCTACGCCCCAAGCTTTGCTGCCGTCGCTGCTGCTGCCTGAAGCAATGCTGCGACAAACTAAACTTGCCCCTTCAGAGACACTAGAACAGCGGATTAAGTCAGGGCTGAAAGTAGGGGCGATCGCCACTCTCGCAATTACCAGCATGGTGCTGGGGGCCCGCCAAATGGTTTGGCTCCAGGCTCCAGAAATCGCCGTCTATGACCAGATGATACGGCTCCGCCAAGATGCCCCACCCGATTCTCGGCTGTTGGTGGTTGCCATCACAGAAGCAGATCTTCAGGCATTAGGACGGCCCACCCCTTCTGATGCCTCGGTAACTCAGGTCTTGCAAACTCTAGAGCGCTACCAGCCTCGTGTGATTGGGCTTGATCTCTATCGAGAGCTACCTCAGGAACCTGGACATCGAGAACTGTTGCAGTTGCTTCAGCAGTCTGACCGTATCATTGCCATTACCAAATTGGGTAACTCTGAAGCAGACTATATTCCGCCGCCGCCAGGAGTACCCGCCGAGCGAGTCGGGTTTAATGACTTTGCAATCGACAACGATGATGTAATTCGTCGCCATCTGCTGATTGGCAGCAACGAGCAAGGCGTATTTTACTCCTTTGGGCTGCGGTTAGCCTTTAGGTATTTGGCGGCAGAAAACATCGAGCCTCGTCCGAGTGAGGCCAATCCCGATAATATGCAGTTAGGCGAAACGGTGTTTCTTCCGCTCGAACCGACGGCGGGTGGCTATCAAAGGGTCGATTGGGGCGGCTATCAGGTCATGCTAAACTACCGCGCCGCAGCCGATGTCGCACGGCAGGTTTCTTTTACTGACGTGCTAAACGGCAGAGTTGAGCCAGACTGGGTTCGCGACAAAGTCGTGTTAATTGGCACAACGGCACCTAGCGGCAAGGATTTGTTTAGTACGCCCTATAGCGCAGTGCGCCAGACCGACTATCGGATGCCTGGCGTGATAGTTCACGCTCAGATGGTAAGCCAAATTCTCAGTGCCGCAATGGAGGGACAACAGCCGTTCTGGTACTGGCCGGATTGGCTAGAAATGATCTGGGTAGCGGGCTGGGCGATCGCAGGTGGCTGTGTCGCCTGGATGATTCGCCACCCCGTCGGTCTGGGCGCAAGTACCGTCGTGCTGCTAATTGGACTATCTGGCTCAACGCTGCTGATTTTCTTCCTGGGTGGCTGGGTGCCCGTCGTTGCCCCAGCGATCGCCCTTCTTGCTGTCACCAGCGTAGTCACCATCTATCGCACCTACAAGCCCCAACCGTCACTCATTCAGACGAAAGTAATGTGGCAGACAGAGCAGACAAGGACGTTGCCCAGGCACTAGAGCAGCGTCACAGCTTAGTTTTAGGGTAAATCCCTACGGGGTTTACCCTAAAACTAAGGGACTATTTGTAAATAAATTTGAAGAAGCTGAAACAGGCTTCAAGACTTGATCCTCCCCAACCCTCCTTAAAAAGGAGGGAACCGAACCGAAAGCTTGAAGTCCTCTTTTTGAAGGGGGATTTAAGGGGGATCTAAATCTTTGTTTACAAACAGTTTCTAAAAGTTGGCAAACCACTAGAGCCGGATCAAAAATCAACTCTTTGATCCGTGTGTCGGACATGGAGGCGCTGAAATGCTGCGGTCGAGCCAGCCGACGGCTTGCTGTAGCCTGAGCAAAGATTCCTCAGACTGCTCATTGAGCAGGTAGACTAGGGCGATCGCCGCCTGTTCTGTGGCTCGTGCTTTGCGATTTGACTTGAGCCGATGCCAGTCGTTAGGGGCGATCGCCAGCCGTTCTGCCAGGGCTTGTGCCAGTTCCAGCGTACTTAGCTCAGACAAGTTGCCCGCTTGGGCAGTAGATAAGGGAGAAAGCTGAATTGAATGAAGCGATGAGTCAGGCATACTATTCATGAGTCAACTGTTCATGAGCTAACTGTCCCTACTTTACTATGTCAGCATGAAGCCGTCCCAAGATTCATCTTCACCGTCTCCCGACCCGTCTGACCACCGAGAATTTGAGCAAACGTTGGATGAGGTGGAGCGATCGCTGCAAGCGCTAAAAGCCCGTCACGCTCAGGTCAAGGCTGACCAGCAGCGCCAACAGCAGCTTCAGCAGCGGCTCAGTCAAACCCAGCGAGAGCTGAGACAAACTCGCTCACGAGAACTGCAAGCCGAACTTCAGCAAATCAAGCAGCAGCTAGAGGAACTAGAAGTTGCTCTAGAAAGCCAGCTTTTTTCCTGGAGTGGGCTAAAGGAAACATTCTGGCAGGCAGTTCGATTTGGCGGCTTAGGAATTGTTGTAGGCTGGTTGCTTAAATCTTGTACTGAATAACTGCAAAATTAGACGGCGATCGCCCGCCCCGCGAGAACAGCAACAATAGCGGACAGATTGTCAATGTTTACTGGCTTTGGCAAATAGCCGCTGAACCCCGCTTCCAGGGCACGAGCGCGATCCTCATACCCCGCGAGTGCAGTGACGGCGATCGCCAGCGTTTGTTTACCTCGACGCGCATCCAAATCTCTGACCCGGCGAATCAAGTCATAGCCCGTCGCGTAGGGCATAAGAATATCGCTAACCACTACGTCCGGCCGATGCTGCTTAACCACATTCAACGCTTCATCTGCTGAAGCTGCGACGATTACCTCTGCCCCATCCTCTTCTAGGGCCAGGGCAAACAGGCATCGGGTATCCGGATCGTCATCCACAACCAGCAGCCGCAGTCCGTCAAGCAAAGGCAAATTTGTAGAAGTTAGCGCCTCGGCACTCCATTCATCCCTGATAGGCAGTGTCATTAGTTGCTTTACCCTTTTCAAGCTAAAAGGTTGAAAGGTTGGGGGCATTAGAGGGTGAATCAGCAAACGCTAATATCAACCGCTCGATCGTAGAGTTAGCTTGCTTATTAAACGCTTCCCGAAAGACCTGTGCCCACTTTTGGAGCTTGTGCGAAAAAGTGCAGTAGAACAGACCCGAATTCACACTGCTAGAAAACTAAACGGATAGAAATTAAAGACTGACCAGTATTGACAGCTCTCTTAAACCCATCACCAATGGGAGAGTACCAATTGATCGAGTTTTTGTCTGTTCATCTGCGTACACATATAACCAGGATTTACGCAAGCGGAACGCGAATCAAACGGTTTCCACGCTAACAAGGGGCTTAAGCCCCTTGTTCTACAGGGGAGTGCGTAAGTCCTGATAACGTGAAGGACGATCGCCCCAACTGAGTAACATCTATTAGGACAAATTCTTCTTAGCGCCCAGTAGCCGATCAAACTCGCTTCTAATGACGCTGTAGCATTCACAAGAAGTTGCCTTGAGCCGTTCCCGATCAAGAATGGTGATCTTGCCTCGGCTGTAGCTGATGGTTCCCTGCTCTTGCAAATTGCCAGCAGATACGGTGACACTGGCCCGACGAGTTCCCAGCATTTGTGAAATAAACTCTTGAGTCAGCGGCAACTCATCAGCTTCTAAACCGTCTTGAACCGATAGCAGCCAGCGAGCGAGCCGCTCGTCTATGCTGTGCAGGCGGTTACAGACTGCATTTTGTGAAACCTGAGTAAGCAACGCCTGGGTGTAGAGCAAAACCAGTCTTTGCAGCCGTTCCCCTCGCTCAAATTCGGATTTAAACACATCGGCATCTAGCTTCATTCCAGTGCCAGGAAGCTGCACGATCGCCTGATAGACCGTTGCTCTACCACCCAGAGCGATCGGCAGACCAATCATGCCCTCAATGCCTACTATCCCAACTTCAACGGTTGCTCCGTCTTCCATCGTCGCGACCAGAGAAATCATTGAATGATTGGGGAAGTAAACGGCACTGGGAGTTTCGCCCGGCTCATAGAGAACTCTTTTCAACGGCAGATTAACCTCTTCCAAATGAGGTAATAGACGCTGGTAGTCCTCATCTGGCAGGGCAGCCAGTAAGTAATTTTTGGGTTTATTCAAAACTTCAGGCTCAGGCATGGGGCGTTCTTAAACTAAGCCTTACGTAAAGAGAGAATGGCAAACGTCATGTAACAGAGAAACACAGCCGATTTCTCGTCTCTCAAGGTTAAGGATCATTTTCTAACTGCTTTCGCTCAGCTAAACAAGGGGATCAACCCCGCTATCGAGTGTGTTCAGATTTTGTGTAAAAGCGAACATTCTGCCGCATTTGCACAAAAATCAAACCAGTACACGAATTATTGATTAAGGGTGTAAACCTGTCTGTTCGGTAACGTACTGTGAAACCTGGGGCGAAATCACTCTTTATCTAAAGAATGCTTGCGTTTCCTGCCTCCTTTGATTCTCACTTTGGCTGTTTCTGGGATCAGGTTGTTCTGGCATTTGCCGCAGAATTCCGGCTCTCTAAGGCAATATGAGAAGAGGGATTTATGCGTGTTCTCAGGTTAAGCCAGGAAACAGAACACAGCCCTCATCCCAACTTCTAATTGTCTCCGCTAATTGATCTCCGCTATGACAACTCAACGCATTGCAACACTGTTGAAAACTGGACAGCCTGATGAATCAGTCAAAATTCAGGGCTGGGTGCGAACTAAGCGAGAATTGAAGGGGTTTTCCTTTGTCGAGGTGAATGATGGCTCCTCTCTAGCCAGCCTTCAGGTGGTGATCAATCAAGATTTACCCGATTATGCCGAAGTGATTCGGCGGCTGAATACGGGCGCTTCTCTAGAAGTGTCGGGTGTTTTGGTGCCGTCTCCGGGCAAAGGGCAGCGGATTGAAGTGAAGGCAGAGCGTGTTACCGTTCACGGAGAGGCTGACCCAGAAACCTATCCGCTACAGAAAAAGCGCCATTCGTTTGAGTTTTTGCGAACAATTGGTCATCTGCGATCGCGCACTAACACTATAGGAGCCGTACTGCGAGTTCGCAATGCCTGTGCCACCGCGATTCACCAGTTCTTTCAGGAGCGAGGCTTTCTCTGGATTCACACACCCATTATCACTGCAAATGACTGTGAAGGGGCAGGAGAATTGTTTACCGTCACCAGTCTGGATTTGCAGAAAGTGCCGCTGACCCAAGACCAGAAGGTAGACTTCAGCCAGGATTTCTTTGGCAGACAGGCGTACCTCACGGTCAGCGGCCAGCTTCAGGTTGAGGCAATGGCGCTAGCGTTTTCTAATGTCTACACGTTTGGCCCTACCTTTCGGGCGGAAAACTCGAACACTTCACGGCACCTGGCGGAGTTTTGGATGGTTGAGCCAGAGATAGCTTTCTGTAACCTGGAAGGCAACATGAATCTGGCAGAAGACTTTTTAAAGTACATCTTTAAGTCCGTGCTGGAAGCCTGCCCCGAAGACATGGAGTTCTTTAACCAGCGGATTGATGACTCGGTGCTGGTAACGGCAGATAATATTATCAACAATGAGTTTGAGCGGATTACCTATACTGAGGCGATCGCCCTCCTGGAAAAGAGCGATCGCACCTTTGAGTATCCTGTCTCCTGGGGCTTGGACTTGCAGTCCGAACACGAGCGCTATTTGGCAGAAGAGCTATTCAAAAAGCCGCTGATCGTAACGGACTACCCGACTCAAATTAAAGCCTTTTATATGCGACTGAACGATGACGAGAAAACCGTTCGAGCGATGGACGTTTTAGCTCCCAAGATTGGCGAAATCATCGGCGGCTCCCAGCGAGAAGAGCGGTTTGACGTACTAGAGCGGCGCATCCGGGCGCAGGGCATGAATCCTGAAGATCTCTGGTGGTATCTCGATCTGCGCCGTTACGGAACGGTTCCTCATGCCGGATTTGGACTCGGTTTTGAGCGAGTCGTGCAGTTCATGACCGGGATGGGCAATATTCGTGACGTAATTCCTTTCCCGCGTACCCCACTCAGCGCTGAGTTTTAGCGCGTTCAACAAGACGAACTAATTCCTATTTCTCTGGACAAAGAAGGGAGGCGGGGCATTGCCCCGCCTCCCTTCTTTGCTACGCGACCGCAGCCATATATGAAATTAATTACATCAGATTACATCAGACCGATTTGAGAAAGGATGCCCTGACCAGTCAAGTACTCGGTAGCTAGACCAATGACGAAACCAAGCATTGCCAAACGACCGTTCCAGGTTTCAGCGAACCGAGTAAAACCAAATTTAGGCTCTTGAGCTTCCATTACAGCAAACCTCATATAAGTCAACTCTTGTAAATAGAATGTAACACAGGAGGGGATGAGTTGCAATACTTCTTTACAAAAGGGGCTGAGGCCTAGCCCCTTCTTAACCCAATACCCAATTCACCAGCGTTCGCACGGGAAACCCTGTGGCTCCGGGATTGTTGTAGCTGTTTTCTTTGTCTTTCCAGACGGGTCCAGCAATGTCCAGGTGCGCCCAGGGGGTTTCTTTGACGAACTGCTTGAGGAAGAGGGCGGCGGTGATTGCGCCTCCGGCTCGCGGGCCGGTGTTTTTCATGTCTGCAACGACGGATTTTAGTCCGTCGAAGTATTTGTCTTCCATTGGCATTCGCCAGAGTTTTTCACCAGAAAGCTCGGCGGCTTGGGTAAGCTGGGTGGCGATCGCCTCGTCTTCACTCCACAGCCCACCAATGTCATCGCCCAGGGCCACCACACAGGCTCCAGTCAGGGTTGCCAGATCTACGATGGCATCTACGCCTAGCTTTTCTGAAAACACCAGCGCATCAGCCAGGGTCAGGCGACCTTCGGCATCGGTGTTGTTGACCTCGATGGTTTTGCCATTGGAAGCGGTGAGAATGTCACCCGGACGCATGGCGCGACCGCTGATCATATTTTCTGTCACGGCGCTAATAAAGTGAACCTCGACATCAGGCTTGATTTGTCCGATGACTTTCGCGGCACCGAGGGTTGCTGCGGCACCGCCCATATCGGTCTTCATCATTTCTACGCCGCTGCCGGGACCTTTGATGTTGAGGCCGCCAGAGTCAAATGTTAAGCCTTTGCCGACGATCGCCACCTTGCGGCGGGGCGGTTCGGCAGGGCGGTAGGTGAGATGGATAAACTTGGGTGGCAGGTCAGACGCTCTGGCAACTCCCAAAAATGCACCCATGCCTAGCTTTTCACAGTCTTCTCGCTCTAGGATCTGTAGCTCTAAGCCAAATTCGTTGGCGATCGCCTCTGCGGTTTCTGCTAAAACGATCGGGTCAACCACATTGGCTGGAGCTGCTACCAGTTCCCTCGCCAGGATTACGCCCAGAGCAATCTGGCGGGCGCGGGTGATGGCTGCCTCCTGACCGCTCAAGCCCAGCAGTTCGATCTGATCGGGTGCGGTGTTCTTATCCTTGTCTTCGTCTGACTTAAAGCGATTGTCCTGGTGCAGGGTGAGTTCGATTCCTTCGGCGATCGCCTGGGCACTCAGCGCCAGATCGCTATTCCACACGGGCAGGCTCACCCCCACCGTTTTACTTTTCTCTTTTTTTGCCAGTCGAGCAGTGACAGCCGCAGCCCGACGCAGGCTATCTAATTTCAGCGAGTCGGGTTTACCCAGACCCAACACCGCAACTTTGCGAACGGGGCTACCTGCACCGACTCGTGTGACGGCGCTGCTGCCTTCCTTGCCTTTGAATTCGGTTTCTGTAATTAGTTCAGTCAGTGTGCCGGACAGCTTTGTATCTAGCTCTGCCAAATCGCCCGTCAACTCTACGGCATCTTCAAACAAACCAATGACCAGCAAATCTCCAGACCAACTTAAGCGTGGCGTATCTGTCCCTAGAAGATTCATTTCTTCCGCTACCTGAAAGCATCAATACGTCCAGTATTGCTCAATTTGATTTGACCTGGAGTTTGGCTTGACCAGGAAGTTTGGCAGGAATAGTTAGGAAGTTTGGCGATCGCCTCCTGCTAAAGACAGTCACAACCGAATGAGGATTGTTATCATGCTGGGAAAGACGAAAAGATTCCTAAGTTAAGTGGGCTGACGTAGTTAAATGTCAGACAAAGTAGTCATTAGGACTTCATGCTAAAGCAACGTAAGAATCAGGTTTTCTTGGCTGTTGGCGCGGGGCTAGCAGCTTTAACTATGGGTGCTACTCTCTCTGCATCCCGATTGAGCGATTTAGTTTTGGAGCAACCCCTGGTCAGGCAGTGGTTTATCACCGAGCAGGCAGCGGGTGAACTCGACTTGAGCATGGACACAACCTCGGCTGTGTTGCCGCTGGTGTCGGTGCCTGCGGCTGAGCGGGCGGCTCAGCTAGAGCAAATTGCCAGCGGTTCTCCGTCGCTCGATCGCCATCGTGCTAGATATTTGCTTGCCAGCGACCTGATTCAGCAAGGTCAGGCAGGGTCAGCGCTATCCTGGCTGGAAAATCTGGAGCAAGAGTACACGGCTCTGGCCCCGCAAATTCTCTACAGGCGGGCGCAGGCGTATACAGCAAGCGGCAATCCGGCGGAGGCAGAGGCAACCTGGCAGCAGCTTTTGACCGAATATCCGAATGACCCAACAGTGGCGGAGGCGCTGTTTGCGCTGGGGCAGAGTAATCCGCAGTATTGGGATCAGGCGATCGCCCAGTTTCCTGCCCATTCCCGCAGCCTTGAAATTGCCGAAACCCGCCTGAGCCAAAATCCTGATCAGCTTCCAATGCTGCTAATGTTGGCAAGGCATGGGCATCACCTGCCCGAAATCACCTCTACCCTAGATCGGATGGTCAACGAGTACGGTAGCCAGCTTCAGCCCGAAGACTGGGAGGCGATCGCCTTTGCCTACTGGGAAAACGGCTACTACGGCAGCGCCGGATCAGCCTACGCTAAAGCACCCCGCACTGCCCTGAATGCCTACCGCACGGGACGCGGTGCCCAGCTAGGCGAACGCTATTCTGATGCACTCAGCGCCTACTACCAGGTGACGCAAGAATTTCCTGATGCCGAGGAAACCGCAACCGCTCTGCTGCGAATGGCGGAGATCACCACCCAGCCGCAGGACGCTCTAGCCTATCTCGACACTGTAATTGAACGCTTTCCCGATCGCGCCGCCGAAGCGCTGCTAGCCAGGGCAGACGTTCTCGAAGCCATGCAAAGCCCTGAATCTGCAAGTCAGGCGCGGCAGTCTGTCTTGACTCAGTACAGTGACTCTGAAGCCGCCGCAGAACTGCGCTGGAAGCAAGCGGAACGAGCCGCAGCAGCAGGTGATGCCCGCACCGCTTGGGAATGGGCACGGCAAATCGTCACGCAAAATGGCGACAGTGAACTGGCTCCCGAAGCGGCCTACTGGGTTGGCAAATGGGCAGTCCAGATGGGGCAGCAGGATGAGGCAAACAAAGCTTTTGAATATGTCTTGACCCACTATCCGGAGTCTTATTATGCGTGGCGATCGGCTTCTACATTGGGCTGGGATGTAGGCGACTTTACCACTGTACGAGAGCAAATTCCGCAAGTGGTCAAGCCGATTAGTCAGCCCGTTCCACCAGTCGGATCGGCCGCTCTGCAAGAGCTTTACCGTTTGGGGCAGTATCGGGATGCGTGGGCAACCTGGCAGGTCGAATTTGACAACCCAATGCAATCTACCGTCGCCCAGCAGTTTACCGATGGGCTAATGCGTCTGGGTGTGGGAGACAACCTGAACGGCATTTTCATGATTTCTAGCCTGGAGTGGCGTGAAGAGCCAGAAGAACAGTTAGAATATCAGGCACTTAAGCGGCAGACGGGCTATTGGCAGGCGCTTTATCCTTTTCCATTCCTGGAGCCGATCAACGCCTGGTCGCAGCGGCGACGGTTAAACCCGATGCTGGTGACGGCTTTGATTCGCCAGGAGTCGCGCTTTGAGCCACAAATCGAGTCGGTAGCAGGCGCGGTTGGGCTGATGCAGGTGATGCCAGATACGGCAGATTGGGTTGCATCGCAAATTGGTTTGGAGCAATACACCATGAGCGACCCTGAAGACAATATCACGCTTGGCACCTGGTATTTGGACTATACTCATCGGGAATATGACAACAACTCGCTGTTTGCGGTTGCCAGCTACAACGCCGGCCCAGGCAGCGTCGCCGACTGGATCGACCGCTTTGGCTTCAACGACCCCGATGTGTTTGTCGAGCAGATTCCCTTCCCTGAGACTAAGGGCTACGTAGAATCTGTATTTGAAAACTACTGGAACTATTTGCGCCTTTACAATCCAGAGGTTTCTCAACGCCTCGCCCAATATTCTGAAGAACACGCTGCTACGGTAGGCTCTCTGTCTGAATAGGCTGACTTGGGGAGGCAAGATCTGCGACTTCTTAAATGACTTGGGGAGGCAAGATCTGCGACTTCTTTAAGAAGTCGCAGATCTGAGCGCTGCATTTTTATAGCTGTAGTCAGCTAGGTTAGGACAAGGACATTTTGGTGGCGCGGCTCAGCCGCGCCACCAAAATGTCCTAATCAATATGGCTACCGCTATACTTACTCGTAGCGCTATTCAACTTAGGAAGTGATTAGCGTGGGTTCATCAGCCTCGTTCCTGAGCTTAACTTGGGAATGGTGTACCGAAAGCTCCTGCTTTCTGTACCAGGAACTTCTTGATTGCAGCAGGTGGGAATCAGCCTATTTACCCAGGGAAGCTGGAGCTTCCTTGATGGCATTGCCAAACTGGAGCTTGGCAACGAGTTCAAATGCTACGCCCTTAGAAACTGTTTGTAAACAAAGATTTAGATTCCCCTAAATCCCCCTTCAAAAGGGGGACTTCAAGCTTTTGGTTCGGTTCCCTCCTTTTTAAGGAGGGTTAGGGAGGATCAAGTCTTGAAGCCTGTTTCAGCTTCTTCAAATTTATAGCTGTAGTCAGCTAGGTTAGGACAAGGACATTTTGGCGGCGCGGCTCAGCCGCGCCGCCAAAATGTCCTAATCAATATGGCTACCGCTATATTTACAAACAGTCTCTTACGGGGGACATCAGCTACTTCTCAAACATCCTGGAGGGAAAGAGTTAACCAAAGTAGTTTTCTACGATGGTTAGGATTCGTTCGGCGGCGTGTCCGTCGCCGAAGGGGTTGACGGCAGTTGCCATTCTTTCGTAGGCAGCGGGATCGCTGAGCAGTTGGGTGGCGGCGGTGACGACCTGCTCAGGGTTGGTGCCCACG
>Ga0224723_1001377_pt1 | contig 14707 bp, 13 predicted proteins | sample Balambano_FR2_Me_FD_161647 | JGI IMG/M metagenome (GOLD analysis project Ga0224723, IMG submission 161647) | Freshwater sediment microbial communities from Lake Towuti, South Sulawesi, Indonesia - Balambano_FR2_MetaG | ecosystem: Environmental > Aquatic > Freshwater > Lake > Sediment | place...
CAACATGCCGCCGTTCAGCACGGGCGAAGCCTACCCACTGCGCGGACCCCGCCGTCGTGAAATCGGTCACGGGGCACTGGCGGAAGCGGCACTGCGCCCGATGATCCCCGATGAGGATGCGTTCCCATACACGATCCGCCTCGTTAGCGAAGTGCTCAGCTCGAACGGCAGCACGTCTATGGCGTCGGTCTGCGGCAGCACACTGGCGCTGATGGATGCCGGTGTGCCGATCAAGCGTCCCGTCGGTGGGATTGCGATGGGCTTAATCAAGGAAGGCGATAAGGTCGCTGTCCTGACGGATATTCAGGGTCTGGAAGATCATATCGGCGATATGGATTTCAAGGTCGCTGGCACGGTCAACGGCATTACCGCGCTGCAAATGGACATCAAGATTGCAGGTGTCACTGACGAGGTAATGACCCAGGCATTGGCGCAGGCGCGGGAAGCCCGCCTGCAAGTGCTGGACGTAATCCTTGGGGCGCTGTCGGAAAGCCGCCAGACTCTGAGCGATTACGCGCCGCGCATGGAGACGATCAAGATCAATCCGGAGAAGATCGGCGCGTTGATTGGACCCGGCGGCAAGAATGTGCGCGGGTTGCAGGAACGGCACGGCGTCAAGGTGGATATTCAGGAAGACGGCTCGGTGTTCGTTTCCGGCGTGGATGGCATCACCGTGAACAAGGCGCTGGCTGAAATTCGCGGCATGTTCGAGGAACTCGAAGTCGGGCGCATTTACACCGGTAAAGTCACGCGGATTGAACCGTATGGCGCATTCGTCGAATTTGCGCCGGGGCGCGAGGGACTGGTGCACATCTCGCAACTGGCGGATTACCGCGTCAATACCGTTGAGGATGAAGTGTCGCTCGGCGATGAAGTCATGGTCATGCTCACGGACGTGTCGCCGGACGGCAAGGCGCGGTTGAGCCGTCAGGCGGTACTGGAAGGCTGGACAGCCGAAGAAGCCCGTTCACGGGATCGCCGTCCGCCCAGCGGCGGCGGTGATCGGCGCGGGGGTGGAGACCGTCGTGGTGGCGGAGACCGTCGCGGCGGCGGTGGAGACCGCGGCAACAGACCCCCGCGTGATTAGTGCCAGGAGCCAAGGGGTAACAACATACTTGTCGCACTAATCTTGAATTAAACAGAGCGCCTCGAAATCGAGGCGCTCTCTCAAGTATTGCGATTCAATGTACTGGAAAAAACGACATTTAGATTAGAAATCTTACCTGTTTGTCAAGAGTAAGACCAGTTGTTTCAACGCCGCGTTGCGACTTTATCGTACAGCTCTATTGTGTTTAAGGTAATGTTGTTTTCATCAAAATCATAACTAATGACAAAACCAGGCGTACTACCAACAGGCGTAGTAATGTAGACAAAAATGTCTGGTGAGAACCATTGAGGCTCACCTATTCGGGGATTTTCACTTATCGCGTCTTCTATGTGCCTTTGAACATCATTCATCGCAGGATAGTGTCGGCGGAAATAGTCTAAATCCGCAGCGTAGCGGGAATGTAAGAAGACACCTCTAAGATACATCCCCACTAGCCCGTTGCTCGGCAAGCTTCTGAACTCGTTGCCTAATTTCATCAGTGACAGGCGGAGGCTGAAGTCCATAAATTTTGTGCTCGGGGAGATCGTATTCTATTAACAACCTACGCGCTTCTTGCTCGCCTGTAGTCGTTGTAAGGTCAAGGTCTTTCACTAATTCACGCACATACGAGAGTCGTTCGTGGGTATCCAGCTTCCTGGCATTGCTACTCCGAACAGTAATATCGACCATAGTATCAGCCTGAATCAATTCGATTTCACCAAGAAATACATTTGGCTTATCAACTTCAACGGATTCGATTGATCTTCTTGTTATTGGTCGCTTAGGGGTAACTCCGGTATATAATGCCTGCATCATATTCGCCCGCTTTCCTCGTTATTCTCGCTTTGACGCAACAACGATGATGCCTCCCGAAACAAACACATCGGGATCGCCATTTAGGTCAAATGCAGGTTGATCTTTTTCGTCCACTAGTCGAAACATCTTAACAACTGAAAACTTGGCACGCACTCGTGTACCATCAGCAAGGGTATACTGTGACCAGTTTTCCTTGTCTGTCTCATATTCAATTTCAAAACCCCGTATTAGAACGCCCTCTCGCGTTCCCAGTTCACGAATTTGCGGCATAACTCTTTGCCCTGGTCAGTTTCGAATATTTACTAGAGGCGTGAATGTAAAACGATTACGGTATACTTGACATACTCAAGACCGTTCTCATTTTACATAAAATCAATGAGCCGCGCATTATCAATCGTTTGTTTGCGCCTTTACCCCTCGCAACCCGCGTCAGCCACCAGTGAGACGGTGTGATGAGTGCGGAACAGGCTGTACTGCCCGTTGCGTCCTGGAATCGGGTTGAGGACATTTTCTGTTTCCATCACCGAAAACCACAGCGGAATATCCCAGACGATGCCCGTTTCTATCGTCTTGAAACTCTGCTCGGAAATGATCATATTACGCTCGTACAATTTCAGCAGCGTGCAGATGAAGGTATTCCGATCCTTGAGAATACCTGCCACCAGCGGGGCATTCATCACCAGCGAAATCCCTTTGGTCATGAATTCGCTCTGCGGGTTCATATATTCCTGCACCGTCGCCGCGAGATTATCACTCAGATACTCCACGCCGCGCTGAAACGACATATTGCGATCATAGGCTTTCAGGCGCTTGTGCAGGCTGCCCAGCGGGCACCACGTATAGCCGCGAAAACTGGTGAACTGCTCAACGCTGACAACGATGCGAAAGACCATTTCAGCCGTCTCAGGCTCCATCCGCGCCACCTCGTCCAGCGAGATACCCTGCCAGCTTTCGACGGGATCGGTTTCCATCGGCGGTGCTGCCATTTCCGGAAGCTGATAATCCGCCCGCAGTTTGATGACCGGAACGAGGTCTTCCGGGTTATGGCGATGCGGCACGAGGTCACGCTGTAAGACATGCTCGCGGACGAGACAATCAATCCAGTCTGAGCGCCACTGGTCGCTGTAATTCATGCCGGGGCGCTGAATATCGGTATCCATCGCCAGCCCCTTGAGCAGAAAACCGTAATTGACGTATTCCCAATCGCGCACACTGAGCGTGTTCATCACGCGCAGGGCGATTCGATCCCGAATCACGCGGGTTCGCTCCACCACCGGATGCGTCTCATCCAGAGAGACACGAGCGCCGTTTGCCCCGGCGGATTGCAGAATACCAATCGCCAGCGCCTGCGTGATCAGGTCTTCGCCGCGTGGCTTCGAGATCACGGCGTTGACTTCGATCAACTGGTCGATCAGCCGCGCACGGGGCAGCACCGTTGTCCCCATTGCCTGTGCCAGACGGTCAAACTGAATGATGACGCTTGACCACTGTGATGGCGTAAAATTTGCGACATCCTCATCATTGTTGAGGGATGCCAGGCTCAGTTCCTGATGAGTCTGTAAATTCGTGAAGTCTTCGACATACTCCACCGTGACGTTATTTTCCAGCATTTTGCTGACCGCGCCGCGCACCGCCCACACGATCACCGTCTTATTGCGCGAACGGAGCGAGTTGATCACATCGTTGAAGTCCCGATCCCCGCTGGCGACGACATACAAATCTGCCGAGTCGGTGTGGCTCGAATCGGACATAATATCCTTGGCGATACGCATATCGGCGCTGTTTTTGCCGGGCAGATTGAACACCGGGTCAATATTCGCCATCATCAGGCGGCTCGGCGCTTCATCGGCGACTTCGCTGCCTCGCCCATCCACCAGCGGCGGCAGGCTGCCGCGCTGCCCCCACGGGGCGTAAGCGGCAAACTTCACCGGCGTGCCATGCGCCCGCGCCTGCCGCTGAAAACTGTCAATTAACTGGTCGAGATTAACGGTATAGCCCTGCTCGTTCAGGCTGATGGCGATATTCTCAAAGTCAATATACACGGCGACATTTTTCGACTGCTGAATCCCCAACAGCGTTTCCAGCGGTTGAAAGATCACCTCGTCGGCAAACGGCGTCCCCTTGAGGACATCCACTGATCCCCACATGCGAATGCGGGCGCTGCGTGTCTTCTTGATACGATTGACCAGTGGAATCAGATCGGAGTTGGTCGTAGCGAGGATCAGTTCGTCCACCGGTTCAGGGTCAAACGAGAAATACTGCATCATCAGCGCGTCGGCAAGGCGGTCACGGCGCGGCATGTCAAACACGTCATAGCCCGCCGCCTTGAAAATCATCTGCGGGTCTGCGGAAGTGTTCGCAGCCGCTCCGCGCTTCGGCTTATACGTTTTCCAGTTGGCAGCGGCAACCGCCTTCAGTTGATCAGCGCTCATCAAGCCCGCCGCCAGTGCCGCGCCGCCGCGCAGCCCAACGGCAAGCTCCTGCAAATCCAGCACGATATTCCGCCGCTGAAAATGCTCGATGAGGTCTTCAACATCAACAATAAGATAGGCAGTCATTTGCCCTTCCTGAAACAAAATCAAATTCCCCGAACGACGAGAGATTCGTTCAGGGTAGGGCGCTGCGCCGAGACTAACGGCGCGGTATAACGCTGTCCGAATTGGTTAACGGTGCGCTCAAAAAGGCTTCACTATACGCGCAATAACGCCCTGTATTTGTGCTAATTGTAACAATATTACTGCGTTTCATCAAGCGCCCCTAAACGTTTAAGTACGTAAGCGTATTATGAATCAAAACGTATTATTCATGATACGAACGAGTAAGCGCGTGCAAGCGCAACCTCTATCTGCGCTTGCACGCTCCGTCTCATCAATATGCTTTGGCGAAGATCGCCAGCCGATCAGCCGGTTTGCCTGTGTAAAAACAGATTCCGCTGCCAGCCTGATCCAGTGGAAAGCAGCGGTGCGTCACGCTGATGTCCGCCTTAATCTGTGCCTCGTCATCGTCGCTGCCCGCCCACCAACCGCGAGCGAAGCCGCCCGCGTCAATGACGCTTTTGAGTTCTTCATAACTCGTCACGTCGAAAATGTTAGCGTCGCGGAACGCTGTCGCCTGTGCCAGCATGTTATCCTGAATTTCGACCAGCAGATCGCGGATCGCCGGGGCGATCCCTTCCTGCTGCAAGAAACGTTTGCCTTCCTTGCCGGGAATATCACGCCGCGCCGCCACCGCCGTGCCATTCTGCACATCGCGGGGCCCGACTTCTAGGCGCACCGGCACACCGCGCATTTCCCAGTCGTTATATTTGAATCCGGGCTGATACTCGCGGTTATCCACATGGACGCGAATATCAGCCGCCATGAGTTCCCGGCGTAAGCGCTCGACCACTTCCTCAACGGCAGATTGTTCCTCGTCACTTTTGAAGATTGGTACAATGACGACCTGAATAGGCGCGAGGCGGGGTGGCAGGCGCAAACCTTTGTCGTCGCCGTGAGTCATGACCACCGCCCCGACCATGCGCGTACTCATGCCCCATGAGGTCGTCCAGCAGTATTGCAGGATGTTACTTCTGTCGAGATACTGCATGTTGAAGGCTTTGGCGAAGTTCTGCCCCAGATTATGGCTGGTGCCGGCTTGCAGCGCCTTCTTATCACCCATCATCGCTTCCACTGAATAGGTGCGAAGCGCTCCGGCGAATTTCTCGCGTTCGCTTTTCAACCCCTTGATAACCGGAATCGCCGCTTCATTGATACAGACATCGGCATAAACGTCAAGCATTTGCAGCGTTTCGGCTTCGGCATCGGCTTCGGTGGCGTGCGCGGTGTGCCCTTCCTGCCAGAGAAATTCGGTTGTGCGTAAAAACGGGCGTGTTCGCAGTTCCCAGCGAACGACATTCGCCCACTGGTTGAGCAGCAGCGGCAGATCGCGGTACGACTGTATCCACTTCGCCATTGCCTCGCCGATGATCGTCTCGGAGGTTGGACGTACCACGAGAGGTTCTTCCAGTTCCTTGCCCCCGCCAATCGTGACAACGGCGAGTTCAGGGCTGAAGCCTTCGACATGCTGCGCTTCGCGGCGCAGATAACTTTCAGGGATAAACAGCGGGAAATAGGCGTTCTGATGCCCCGTCGCCTTGAAGCGCTTATCGAGCGCGTTCTTGATGCCTTCCCATAGTTCGTAACCATACGGCTTGAAGATAATGCAGCCACGCACGGGCGATTCATCCGCGAGATCGGCGCGATAGACGATCTGGTTATACCATTCGGAAAAATCTACGGATGGAGGCGTCAGCGCTTGCGTAGACATGCTTGAAGACCCTTTGCTCTGAAAGATGGTTAACTCTGAATGTTCAGCGGATTATAATTGTGAAGTCGCAACTGAACAGGTGAAAGTTCTACTCTACATCAAACATCGTGTTATAGCGGCGCGGCGGCGGCGCGTTCACGTCTATCAGCGCCAGCGGATCATAGCCGTTGATCGCCTGCACATCAGCATCAGTCAGATAGTCATCTGGCAGGGTTTCCAGTAGTGCCGTGCCTTCGTTCGTAAAGCGGATGACAGCAGCACGATTAAAAGGAACCGTTTCAACGATTTCGTCATCCCGATACAGCGTGATTCCGTCAGCGCCGAACGAGCAGCGTTCGCGCAGTTCTCCCAGTATCAGGAACGCGCCGCTTTCAGGGTCGAAACGGCATAAAATGGCATTCAGCGTGTAATCTTCGTAGACAACGCGCAGCGCATTTTCGACGAGATACGTCGTTCCCAAAGTCCAGTTATCGTAGAAGTTGCCGGTTTCATCCACGACAATCAGTGTCGTATCGGCGGGCGCATTCAGGCGCGGCGCTGCTCCGGCAACCCCGCGCAGTAAGCCCTGTTCATTGCGCGATAAATCCACATAATACTGGTGCTGATTCAGGGCGCGAACGCCCGCTATCGCAATAATCAAGCCCATCACGCCGATATATGCCCACTGCCAGCGCCTTGTGAGCAGATAAACAAGGCTTGAAATGCTCAATGCCCCGCCCAACCCGCTGAAATAATACGTGTGCCAGGTGATCGTGCGATACGGCGTCAGGATAAACAAAATCACGCCCATGAAAATGATGATCAAGCCAATCAGGAACAAGCCGATCAACCGTCTTGTGGTGAGAGTCGTCTCCAAGTGGGCTTCATTTTCGCGTGGGGTGAGCCGCCAGCCAACCGCGACAGCCAGAACACCGATCCCCGTGCCGAGCCATGTCAGCAGCGATGTCGGGTTGATCTGGCTGATGCCGATCTGCCAGCCTTCGTAGAAATGGCGGGAGTATGCGCGACCGATCATCATTGCGGTTTCCGTTATCAGGCTGGGGCTGTTAATGCCACTGTGCAGCACCGCCCACGATTGATAACTCTCGCCCGGCTGCGTGAATTGATATGCCGCGTAGATAAAGGTGAACACGGGCGCGATCCACCACAGCAAACTGACGCGAATCAATCGTTTGCTGAAGCGCCCTTCCCACCACGGAATCAGGAACGGCGTCAGCAAGACCAGTGGATAGCCAAGCTCATACGTGAACAGGCACACGACCAGCCCTGCCCACGCGATACCCATTTTCCACCAGCGCGGGTTTTGCCAGTAACTCAGCAGCATGTAGACGGCAAGCAACCACGTTACCACCGCCGTATGGACATTCATCGCACGAAAAGTAAACAAGCCGTCGTCTGCCGGAAAGAGGATGAATAGAAAGGTGGTCAGTACAGCAAACACGCGCTGGCGTGGAAACAGCTTCATCAAAATTGCATAGAGTAAAATTCCCCGCGCAAAATACAGCGCCATGACGATCAGGTTGTAACCGATGAACGAGTCAGGGAATGCCGTTTGCGCCGCCATGAATGTCCATAACGTGAACGGGCGCATTCGCAGCCCGTCGCTGGTGATCAGCCAGCCAACATCCCATGTTCGTTCAGCAGGGTTCGGGACATGATAATCATGAATGATCATCCACTCTTCCATGATGCCCGTCGTTTTGACGCCGAAGGGTAGCCACAGCAGCACAACCAGCGCGGCAAACGCGATGATCAGGGTGAGCCACAGCCATTTCGTCTGGCGAGAGTCTCTCATAGGTGCGTCATTCATGATCGGGTTTCTCTGCGACAATGCCGATGAAAAATCGAAAGAAATATCTGAGTTTATTCAACGGAGCAAACCCTGCATTCGTCAGTTTGCCGCGTAAGTCCTCTTCGCTGTAGACCGTGCCGATCCAGACGCCAGCGCCCGTGTTGGCGATCCAGCGCTGAAAGCCCAGTGGTCCGTACAGGTAAGGCACACCAACAAAGACTCGCCCGCCCCGCTTGGTGATGCGGTGAAGTTCCATAAGTGCTTCATTCATATCCGGCAAATGTTCCAGCGTGCTGCTATTCCAGGCGACATCTATGGCATTGTTTTTGAATGGCAGGTGGCGCAGATCGCCGACGACGAGGGGCAGTGACGGATCGCGCCGCTTCGCCTCAATGAGCGCTTCAAGATCGTAGTCAAGCGCAATCGCGGTAATTGACGGCGTTTCAGACATGAGCGACGAGGCATAGGCTGTTCCAGACCCTGCCTCAAGGACAACGCCGCCGTTCTCAAGGACAGCATGATCGCGCACATAGTCTACAAGGCGGCGGTTCAGGCGACGGCGCAGCCCGTCATACAGGCGATAGACGGGGTTACCCGTGCCACCCAACTGCCATGATTTATCCACGGTCATCGTTTTTGCGCCATCACCAGAATAGAACTGCCAAAGGGCATGTTGGCATGGCGGAGCAAACGGCGTTCGATACCGTTATATCCCGTCAGCGCACTGTTGATCAACGGCGACATCGGTTTGAGTTCCGAGCGCGGAGTATCACCCGATGGCGGGCGCAGTTTCAGCAGCAGCCGATACGCGGCAACGGCGGGAAAGATCATGGCGAAAACATACGTCGCCCGAATCAGCTTCACAGGCAGATCATCTATCAGGCTGATGGCGCTCTTTCGCACATAACGGCGCGAGGCATGAACGGCACGGTGATGTTCCTCCGTCAGCATCCACATATAGGCGGGGACGGTAAATAACACGTAGCCGCCATGTTTGACGACTCGGCACAATTCCGAGCAGGCGGCGGCTTCATCCACGCCATCGCTTTCCAGCACATCAATGCTCATGGCGGCGTCAAACGACTCGCTTGCATACGGAATTTCGTTGATCGAACCGAGACAGGCGCGGCTGATCCCGCGCTGCTCCCAGAACGCCGCCGCATGAGGCGAATAATCAAAACCATAAGTATCTGTCGTGATGTTCGTCTGTAAACTGATCAGGTTGCCGCCCGTGCCGCAGCCCGCGTCAAGGATGCGCGGCGCGGCGGGCAAATCCAGCGCCGCAAGCTGATCACGCAGAACGCCGTGCAATGTTTTATACCACCAGTACTCGGTTTCAAACTGGTAGAGCGTGGCATATTCGTAAGATTCCATAGGGTTTTTACCGCCAAGACGCCAGATCAACATTGAACCACAGAGGCACAGAGGACACGGAGAAAATATTCAAAAAATGCTCTCTGTGATCTCTGTGCCTCTGTGGTGAATCCTTTTGCCGTCTGGCGGTTCATCTTTCGCCTTTATAGTACAGGATGTTCATAAGTATCGGGGTCGTCTGGATCATAACGCAGCGACTTGAGCAGCAGGAAATCGCTCTCGGCGGTAAACGTGATGGCATGGCTTTCATTCGTGTGCAGCATTACCCCCTGATTCGCGTTGAGGGTGAAGGCGTCCCGTTCGTTTGTGTCTATATGCACGGTGCGAATATCGGCGCTGCCGCTGTACAGAAAAAAAAACACGAGCGTCTTTTTATGGTAATGATTGCCCATAATCGCGCCTGCGTTCATCCGCCCGCTGACAATGGATTCCCATGTGCCATCGTTGAGGACTTCCTGAAACAACCCGCGCCCATCGCGCCGCTGAAATGTCGGCTCAAGAATTGTGTGCGACATCAGACTCTCATTCAAACGATCAAATCGCTGTATTTCTCCCCTCTCCCATGCAATGGGAGAGGGGTCGGGGGTGAGGGACTAATCCACCCGCCGCAGCCGCGCCATGAAAATACGCGAGACATACTGCGAACCGGTCACGCCGAATTTGATCAGGCTGGGCGCGGATTTGCTCACGCCTTTGGCACGATCCCGAAAGACATACGGCATTTCGTAGATGGTCAGCCCTTTCTTGCAGCAGTTATACAGAAATTCCATGAAGTATGCGCCGTAGCCCGTCGGGATAATCGTCACCTTATCAAACACCGTTCGCCGCAGCACGACAAAACCGCTGTCGTAATCCCGAATACCGTAGCCCAGAACCCGCGTCGCCAGCCCGTTGATCATGCGGCTGGCGGTCACGCGCAGGGCGGCGCGATCATCCTTCGCCCCTTCGACGTAGCGTGAACCGATGACGATGTCGTAATCGCGGAGTTTGGCGATCATGGCGGGCAGCATGGCGGGCGGCATACACATATCGGCGTCCATCCAGCCGACGACCTGCCCGCGTGACTCGATAATGCCGCGATTGAATGCTGACGCCAGCCCGCGTGTACCCACACGGCGGATGATCTTCACGCGAGGATCATCATATTCGGCGACTAATTTCCACGTTTCATCGGGCGAATTGTCATCCACGACGATGATTTCCGTCGCTACGGGAATATGCTCGAAGATCGCCTGAATCGTATCGAGGATATTCTCACGCTCGTTATACGTCGCCAGCACAATCGAAACGACGGGTTCAGGTGGAAGCGCCTCGCTTTCAGACGGCGGCGTGTAGTTTTCCAGATCAAGTTCAATGGTGGGCGTGTAAACTGCCATGATGATTTCTCTCTGTCATTCAGCGTCTAAAGGTTCAGTGTTTTACTATGCCGCACAGGCGACCAGTTTTTCGCATACTTCGTCAATCTGGCTGTCCGTTAAACCAGGACCACTGGGCAGATACAAGCCGCGATTCCATAAGCGCTCACTGACAGCATAAACGCCATGCAAATCGGGAAAACGGGCATCGTCGCCATTGATAAATACGGGCTGCATGTGCATCGGGCAGAAAAACGAGCGCGTCTCCACGCCTGCGCTTTTCAGCCGTTTCATCACGTCATCCTTGCCCGAACGCAGGTTGTCATTTAGCACAATGCCATACATCCAGTAGACATTCTTGCAGTCGAGCGCTTCCGCAGGCAGGGTGAACTGCGGGCATTCCTGTAAAATTTTTGTATACCGTTCGGCGATATGCCGTTTGCGGGCGATCTTATCGTCGAGCGTTTCCAGTTGAGCGCAGCCAATCGCCGCCTGCACATTCGTCATGCGGTAATTAAAACCCATGTGTTCATGCACAAAGCGCGGCTCCTGAAACGCCTGGCTTCGCAGCAGACGCAGCCGTTCGGCATACGCGGCGTCGCTGGTCAGCACCATGCCACCCTCGCCCGTCGTCATGATCTTGTTGCCGTAGAAGCTGAAACACCCGCTGATGCTGAACCCGCCGACGCGCTGCCCGCCGTACTCCGCCCCGTGCGCTTCGGCGCAGTCCTCGATCACATGCAGATTGTGTTTCGCGGCAATTTCGCAGAGGGTGCCCATATCACACGGATGCCCATACATGTGAACCGCCATGATCGCCTTCGTGCGCGGCGTGATCTTCGCCTCGATCTGCGCGGGATCAATGCACCACGTTTGCGGATCAACATCCACTAAAACCGGACGCGCCCCCGCCAGAATGACGACATTCGCCGAAACGATCAGCGTAAAATCGGGGATGATGACCTCATCGCCCGCACCGATGCCGAGCGCGACTAATGCCAGATGCAGCGCCGTCGTGCCGCTGCTGACCGAGACACCGTATGTCGCACCGCAGTATGCCGCGAACTGATCTTCAAACTGGTTGACATATTTTCCGAGCGACGAAACCCAGCCCGTTTCAAGCGCGTCCTGCACGTATTTTGCTTCGTTGCCGTCCAAAAGCGGCTCATAAACCTGAATCATGACCAACTTCCTATGAATAGTATTTTTATTTTATGCACTTCTCCCGTTCGCAACCCTTGAGACGTGTCCAGCGCAGGCGGGAAATTCGTACTAGAATAATGAAGTAATGAGTGACAAGGGATGGGTGATGGGTGAAATGAATTTATACAGGCAGGATGTGTTTCTCATCAACCGCCTGAACAGCCGCTATGTGTGTGGGCGCTGGGATCCAACCCTGAGATCAGGCATGATATGGCTGGCATTGTGCATCGTTGGGGCGGTTTCGGTCTTCATGCTGCTCATGGGGTTGTTCGCCTATTCGGGCGGCGTGAGTGAAATTCTGCTGGCGATATTACCCAAGCAGACGATCTACGCAGACGTGACATACGGCAGAGCCTACCCGTGCGGCAGAAGTCACCGGTCCACCTGCCACATGATCACTTATGCCTATCTTGTGAATGGGCACACCTACACCAGAGAAGATGGCGCGACCGCCGCCATATACAATCGAGCAATGGATGAAGAAAGAATCCAGATTACTTATGCACAGGGCTTCCCCCAGGTGGCGCATGTCGGTCCAGCGGGGCTGCAAACGGATACCTTCATCTTTTTGGTGCCAGCATTCTCTCTTGCCGCCACTATCCTGATACCGGTGTGGATGATCTTAGGGGAGTTTGCACAGCTCAGGCACTACAGGCGACAGGGAACTTTGATATACGGCGAAATTACTGAGGTTGGTGGTGAGCAGAAAAGCAAGCGCAAAACCAAGAGCAAGCCGACCAGAAAATCAGGCGGGTTTCAGTTGACCGTCTATTTCACATTTCGCTCGCCGAAGGGAAAAACCATCAAAGGAAATGCAACACGCAGTCGCAATGATCTCAAGCAGAAACCGCTGCCAGAGGAAGGTACACCCTGCGCTGTGCTGTACATGAGCGATAAGGATTATCTGCTTTTGTGATGTAAAGCGTCAGCGCGGTATAGTCATTCGACACGGATAAGCAAAGGCAACTGTGTATGTTCGGCGTACAGGACGCGCTGGCAGCGCCCGCGCAAACCACCCAACCCGATGCCTTCGTCATTCACCGCCTGAACAGCAAATGGATCACCGGACGCTGGGATCGAACACTGCTGCGCGATATTGGGGTGCAAGCGCTCCTGCTGCTGGTCGTGGCAGGACTTGCAGTGCTAATCTATCCGTTTGCCCTGCGTGACGCGGTAGATGAGATTCGGATGCAGTTCATGAATCGCCAGACGACCACCGGCGATGTTGTGGATTACCAGACGTCACGCTGTGGCAAAAATAATCGCTCGACCTGCTATTCCATCACCTACAGCTACTATGTCAATGATCAGCGATATACACGGACGGACACGGTTGATTTCAGCACCTATAACACCTACACGGCAGAACCCCGCGTTCCTGTTACGTATGCGCTCGAAGACCCCAGCGCCGCCCATCTGGGCAGCGTCGGTTTTCAGAGTCAGCGAATTGCTCTGGGCGCGACGTTTGTCGCGCTGGCGCTGGTGCTCGTCGTCGTGCCGTCTTTTGTCCCCATCATGGACTGGTTCAAGACACGGCGTTATCGGCGCAACGGGCAGCTGATCACGGGTCGGGTTGTGCAGGCTTATGGAGCCTATACCGGCAGGGGTAAGTACCGCCGCTTTATCGCCACCGTCCATTACGCTTTTGCGACTCCACAGGGCAGGACGATTGAAGCAAGTAAATCGCGCAGGCGCTCCGATCTTGGGCGGCGAGCGCTGCCTGAACCGGGAACACCGTGCGCCGTGCTGTACGTGAATGACGCCGATCATCTTCTTCTCTAAACGTGATGCCCGATAGCAACTCGATCACGATTCGCCCGGCGACAGTGGATGATCAAGCCACGATCAAAGGGATGATTCGCCATGAAGACCTTGATCCGTCGTCGCTAAACTGGAAGCACTTTGTCGTCGCGCAGGATGAGCAAAAAGGCAACCAGATCGTCGGCATCGGGCAGGTGAAGGTGCTACCCGGCGCACACGAACTCGGCAGTCTGATTGTACTTGAGGCGTATCGTGGGCAGGGCATCGCCGGAAAAATCATCGCGGCGCTGGAGGCAACCGCCCCGCGCCCGCTGTATCTGTTATGTGAGGAAAGGATGACGCCGTACTATGCGAGTCATGGTTACCGACGCATCAAAGTCAGTCACGCGCCCTGGGCGCTACGGCTGAAATTCGCCGTACCCGCGCTGCTGTATCTCGGCAGGTACAAATTTGCCCTGATGGTCAAGGACGCATAAAGCCACTTAGCCACGCTCAAACATGCCCCGCCCGTCCGCCCGCGTCAGCGTATAGCCGCCGTCCACAGGCAGAATCGCCCCGGTGATATACCCCGACATCGCCGACGCGAAAAACAGGGCGGCATTGACGACATCCGCCGCCGTGCCTGCCACCTGCGACGGAATCCCAAGCAGGATATGGCTTCGCGCATCGTCAGCCAGCGATTGAAATGCCGCGCCATTCGTCCAGCCTGGCGCGATCACATTCACGGTAATACCATATTGGGCAAGGTCAACCGCCGCCATTTTCGCCATTGCCCACATCATCGTCAGCGTTGCGCCGAGCGCCGCCGCCCCCGAAAACGCCATCAGGCACTCAACGCCGGCGATAAATACAATTCGCCCGCCCTCGTCATGGGCGATCATGCGCCTCGCCACCGCCTGCGCGATATACAACGGTTGCTCAAAATTCGCCTGAATCGCGTGTTCCCAGTCGTGCGGCGTTGACGCCAGAAAATCGCCATAGCCACGCCAACCCGCGTTGATGATAGCAATATCC
>Ga0224723_1001379_pt1 | contig 14697 bp, 12 predicted proteins | sample Balambano_FR2_Me_FD_161647 | JGI IMG/M metagenome (GOLD analysis project Ga0224723, IMG submission 161647) | Freshwater sediment microbial communities from Lake Towuti, South Sulawesi, Indonesia - Balambano_FR2_MetaG | ecosystem: Environmental > Aquatic > Freshwater > Lake > Sediment | place...
GCGACGATATAAATTCCGCGATTCATAGCATGAGTCCTTGTCCTGACATGAGTTTTTAATGTTTGGACTTAATGACTGGTTTTAATGACTGGCAAAGGCTTAGCGCGTGAGCTGTAGCTTGCGGAAAACTCGCTGCACCAAACTGGGAGGCTGGTTGTATAGACGAGGCTTGCCCGTCAGAGCCGGACGCTGTTCGGGCTGGTGCAAATAGCGATAGTGCAGGAAAAGATCGCGGTAGGGAAACTCAACGTTTTCACCCGCACAAACCTGGCGAAATAGACTGCTGGGTAAGCCAATGTAGTGCAAATAAGTCAAAGGCTCGTTGTGGTCATACAGCCGATGATGACGCGCCTCAAAATGGGATGAGGTGACAGAATTTCCGGTTCGCTGTTCTTCTGGCAGTGTCAGCGCCAGATTACAGATCGACACCTCCGATCGCATTCTCATGTAGTTCAGCACAGACTGATTTGGCGCACCCAGATACAGCACCTCTGCTTCTCCCTCTGCCAGTTTGGACACCAGCCAGTCGCGCTGTGCCTGGTTAAACACTCCCCGCTTTGAGGCAAAACAGCCGGAACAGAAGATTTCAGAATGCACCTTTTCCCGCGAAAAGATCTGATAGAGCTGGGGCGAATCAACGTTGAAAATGTGTCCGGGATCGGTGTACTGAAAGTCATAGACGGCGAAATCTGCCTGATCGAGTGCCTTAAAGATTCGATCGATCGAATCCAGCACCAGCACATCTGCATCAAAGTAAATAAAGCGATCGAAAGGAGCCGCTGCATCGAAGGCAGCATAGCGATGGTTGCAGTTCAGCCGATAAACGCCCTCGATTCCCTGCTCCTGCCAGCGCTGTAGGGCGAAAGGGTGGGTTCGCCAGACCTGCCGAGAAAAATCCTCCCAGCGGGCAAAGACAGTCGGATCTTCAAACAGCGTCACATTTGGACGTTGGGCAATTTCCGCGCGTACCCGATCGAGGCGATCGTCGTAGGCAATCACGCAAACAGGCATCTCTGTGCCCATATTTGCTTCGATGCTGTTGAGCAATGCGACGAGCTGATCGTAGACGTAATCGTTTGCCAGGGTATAAATCCCGTCGGTCATGGAGTTTGCCTCAAATTTCTGCCTCAAATTCTTGTCTCAAATATGGTGTCGATCGACAAATTCAGAAAGCCAGTTGACCAGATTCAGTTTGTGCAAAATAATCTGGCGTGCCTCAGCGATCGCTTCTTTGGCGGCATACCAGGCATCGGGGGAAGCCGTGATTTCCTGAATCAGTGCCAGTCCTTTTTCATCCAAACTGGGAAGCCGCACAAAGCTACCGGAGGGCAGCAGCTGATCCGCCGCCGAACCGCCGTAGTAAATCGGAAGACACCAGGACAGCAGCGCATCCCAGAGCTTTTCGCTGACATACCAATCGTTCTCAGCATAGTTTTCGATCGCCAGGTTGTAATAGTAAGGGGCAAGGGCGTGCCATTTGTCTGCGATCGTGCCCTGACTGTTTGCCCAGGCCGGAAGGTCGCGCCCGTACAGGTCAAACTGCACCCGATTTTCCTGCAGTTGCCGCACAAAGTCTAACCGCTTGCGGTGGTTGGCAGTACGGCTGATTCCAGAAGTGACCCAGGAGCAGAGGCGAGTTTTGGCAGGAATGGCACTTGTATTCAGCTCTATAAACGATCGCCCCACATACCAGATTGCAGGCATATAGCCCGGAACAGGGGCAAGGTCGTCGGGACCCGAAACATAGCCACAGTGAATCTGCGCCTGCTCATAGTCGGCATATCGCTGCTTCACCTTTTCCACAAAAGGAGGTTCACGCACGAGCGAGATCCGGCGTTCTGGGGGAACTCCCCGCCACTGCTGCTGTAGCTCCGACGAAGATAAGGGGCGGGACTGATGAAAACGGCGCAGCCAGCGATTTGAAGCGGGGCGAGTGTAATAGTCGTGGAAGTTATAGAGCAGCAGAAAATCAGGCTGAGGCGCTTGCGCCCGGAGTTGAATCTTGCCCCAAACCCCGAAAGATTCAGGCGTCTGGTTCCACAGCCAGTCGCTTTGCGTCAGATCCCGATAGGAAGACAGCATTCCAATCGTTGTGCCCATAGGAAAAACTCCTGCCGGAGTAACAGATTGCAGGTGAACTGTCTGTAGCGTTCCCTGAAAGCCAGCAGGAGCATCAAATTCAATCAGCGGCGATTATGAGGAGATTAGGATATCAAACGATCGGGCGAGTTTATTCTTCCAGGGCTTGCACTGCCTCGATCAACGCCCGCACCTGTGCTGCCCCCTCCGACGGCTCGAAGCCAAGCGGAAACTTGCCACACGCCAGCATTCGCAGTCCAAGCGGCCCCAGGCTGAGGACACCGCGCCAGTCGCGGAAGGAATTGCCAACAACTCGTAAGCCAAATTTGCGCTCGTCGATCCAGCCCCCTTCTTTAACCAGATCAACCAGCACCTTGCGGTGACGCACCGGACGACCGACCTGATCATCCTGGCGATCGAGAATTTCCTGTTTGATTTTGCCAATTTGATCCATTGGCGCGACTTCCATCGGGCAAACCGAGTTGCAGTAATAGCAGCGCGTGCAGCCCCATGCGCCCTTTGTGCCTTCGCTGTATTGCTCGATCCGCTCTTCGGTGCGGCTATCTCTCGAATCTGCCAGGGTGCGATAGGCCTTTGCCAGCGCATGAGGTCCCACAAAGTCAGGGTTGACCTCGCGCGCGTTGCATTCGGAGTAGCAGGCACCGCAGAGAATGCAGTTTCCAACCTGGTTGAGCCGATCGCGTTCTTCCGGGGTTTGTAAAAATTCTCGCTCTGGGACTGCTCTTGCTTCAGTGCTGACATAGGGATCGATCGCTTCCAGATTATCCCAAAAGCTCTTCATATCGACCACCAGGTCTTTAATCACAGGCATGTTACCCATGGGGGCGATCGTAAAGACCGGAATTTCTGAAGTGGAGCCATTCTCTACAGAAGGTTCAGCAGAATGTTCAGCCTGATGAGCGGCAATTTCCTGGAGCCGAGCCGCTTCACTGCCCACATTTTCTTTGCAAGCCAGAGCAGATCGTCCATTGATTCGCATCGAGCAGCTTCCACAAATCGTATTGCGGCAGTTTTTGCGAAATGCGAGCGTCCCATCTTGCTCCCATTTAATTCGATTTAAGCAGTCTAAAATTGTGTTTCCTGGGTCAACATCCAGCTCGTAGGTTTGGATCTGAGGGAGATTATCAGCGGTTTGCCGAACCACTTTAAAGATAACTTGCATAAGAAATCGATCGAATTCGCCATCCACTCTCCCAGTCTAAGCTGTTTTTTTAGGAGTTGTTGGGCGCTATTGCAGGATTTTGGTTTGTCTTCTTTATTCCGACTCCTGCTGGGGAAAACTCAGGTGAAAATTTGGAGAAAAAGTAAGCTTTGATTGAGAATAACAAAGTTTTTTGACCAAAACTTGTCCTGAAACCGATGCAGAAACTTTGCCTGAATTTTTTCTGCTGAGTTTGATTGCGAGTGGTGAACTTAGCGTTTCTCGACCCAGACAACTTAACTTCCTGCCTCAAAATTCGATCGCTTAGGTGTTACCTTTAGCTAAATCCGAACAGAAGTACGCGGTTGACAGGATCTAAGAATTGTGTCGCCAAGAGCAGGAACCAGAGGAATCGGACAACAACCTGAATGAGTCTATCAAATCGAAGTTTCCTGCTTTCACGATTGATTATCAACGCTATTCATCGTATCTGAGTTGCTGAAGCGAAAAGCTCTATCAAGCTGCTTTAACTCAGGTTTAGAGCGGATAAAGCTCAAGTCAACTCTCAAATTTGAAGCAGGAATATGAATCAGTTTTTCTTCAAAAATTGATGATCCGACGGGGGAAATTTAGCGTTATATTCGTTATAGATGAAGGAAATTTACCTTCGCTGATAGCAGATTTTTGCCCTGGAGATTGCAAGAAAGTTTGGGAAGAGCAATGAACGACATTTCACCGACCCCTCTAACTGGAAAAGCCCTACTTCAAAAAGTAAAAGAACTTTCACACTTGCCCCGTCGGGAAAAGGCAAAACGGTGCGGCTATTATACGGTTGGCAGAAACAACCAAACGCGCGTGAATCTGGCTGATTTTTTTGAGGCTTTGCTGGAAGCGAAAGGAACCACGCTTGATGCAGAAGGCGCAAAAGATGGGCGGGGGCGAGAGCCGACTTATCGCGTTAGCGTGCATAAAAATGGTCAGATCGTGATTGGCTCCACCTACACCGAAAAGATGGGATTAAAGCCTGGAGACGAGTTTGAAATCAAGCTGGGCTATAAGCACATTCACTTGATTCAGGTCAGCAGTGCAGACGGAGATTCTGAAGACGAGGAATAAGCGGGCAAAACGCTTGATTATCTCGCTGGGAAACTGCTTGGCATTGCCTCAGAAGAAGCCCTTTTTGAGGTTCATCCCTATCTCAACCCCTCTGTCCCAAACACCCTTGATTCTATTCCTCGACCGCAGCTCTATCGCTGTTCAATCCTTCTGGCTCAATGCTCCAGCAGCTTTGCGAGTATTGGTCTTTTTTCTGATTTGGCTGGTCTGCTGGCTACCAATTGCCATACCGCTTGCCAGAGTCGTGAAATGGCAGTTTCCTCAACCCATTTCTCCAACTCAAAAACTACCGCTGCTTGGCTCGCTTTATGCTTTAGCTCCGCTCGTTTTGTGGGGCATTGTTGCGCTTGAAGCGAAAGGATTCAAAGATTATGGACTGCCGTGGAAAATCAATTTACTGCAGTCATTTGGGGTTGGTTTAGGGATTGGTAATCTGGGGTTGATCGGTCTATTTCTACTGGAATGGGGGCTTGGCTGGGTGAAATGGCGACTGCCTCTCAGTGAACCTGATGCTCCGATCGCCGCAGCGACAGAAACGATCGCCACTCAAGCCCCAACTCAAGTTCTGCTAACCCTGCTAACGACCCTGCTGATCGGAACCTGGGTCAGCCTGACGGAAGAGCTTGTTTTTCGCGGATTTCTGCTTACCACACTGCAAGCTGACTTTACGCCCTGGGCAGCAGCCACGATCGCCAGCCTCATTTTTGCCGTGCTGCATCTGGTGTGGGAAGGCAAGGAAAATCTGCCCCAACTCCCCGGACTCTTCCTGATGGGGCTGGTGCTGGTGCTGGCACGATTCGTCGATCGGGGGAATCTGGGGCTTGCCTGGGGACTCCATGCTGGGTGGATCTGGGTCATGGCGAGTCTGGATACGCTGGGAGCAATTCACTATCAAAATCGCGTTAGTGCCTGGGTGACGGGCATTGGTGATAAACCGCTCGCAGGGGTGGTGGGGCTGCTATTCCTGCTGGGAACAGGCGGATTTCTGGCTGTTGCGTTCTAGCGTCAGAAGCGTCACCGGGTTGAGCGGGGCGAAGCGGGTCAACCCTGCCACAGGAATCGATCGCGCCAGATTAATTTGCAGCAGCCGATGATTCCAGGCGGTCTGATTCTGCAGCCAGGACAGTGCCAGCATCAAGTTTTCAAGGGTCGCCATTGCCAGGACGATCGACCCATCCGGAGCCAGCCGCCGACTGCACTGATCTAAAATTTCTGCAAGCTGACCGCTGCTGCCGCCAATAAACACCCGATCGGGTGCAGGCAACTCGTCCAGGCGATCGGGCGCTTTGGCATGAACTGCACTAATATTTACTTGAAATCGGGCTGCATTTTGCTCAATCAGGCTAATTCCGGCTGCCGTTTGTTCGATCGCATAAACCTCGCTGCCCGGACAAAGGCGCGCTATCTCGATCGAAACGGAACCTGTGCCTGCCCCAATATCCCAAATCACCGAACCTTCTGAAGTGGGCAGTCCCAGTTCTCCCAGTGCCAAGATTCTGACTTCGCGTTTCGTCATCAGTCCTGGGCGATCGCGAAAGCTGAGAAACAGATGATCTGACAAGCCAAAAGCAGGCAGTGTTGCCAGATCGAGCGCATAAACCTCAGCCGATCGCTGCAAAATCACCACATTCAAAAGCGCAAAGGCTTGGTCATCCAGTTCCTCCGGAGAAAAGCAGCGAACTTGCTCATCCTCACCGCCCAGATTCTCACAAACCCAAATTTTGTAGACGATCGGCAGATCAAGTCCTTGCAGCAGCCGGGCAATTGCAGCAGGCGTATTCGTTGGGTCGGTGAGAACTGCGATCGTTTCCGCGCCCTGTTGCAGCACCTGTGTCAGTTCCTCCAGCGAACGACCGTGGGCGCTAATTAGCGATGCTCCCTGCCAGGGCAGTTTGACCCGGCTAAAGGCAAGCTGCACCGAGCTGAGATGGGGATGAAACGTGAGGCAATCGGGGGGTAGCTCTGCCAGCAGCAGCCGACCCAACCCAAAGAAAAGCGGATCGCCTGAAGTGAGAACCACAATTGAGGATGGGGCTGTGTCATTTAACCGACCGCGAAAAGCCTCAATTGCTGCTCGAAAATCGCTCAAAACCAGACGATCGGCAGGATGGTCAGGGAAATAGCTGAGATGGCGAGTGCTGCCGACCAGAAGCGTGGCGCGATCGATCAGTTGACGCGCAGATGCGGACAGCCCAGAAACACCGTCCAGCCCGATGCCGATAACGTGAATCATTGGGCGTCAGGTCAACTCGCTGGCATATCAAAGAGCACCGTCGTCATATAGCGCTCTGCCCAGGCTTCGCCAAAGGCTTTTTCCAGGACACGGCGCGTTTTGTCATTTTGCTGCTGCTGAGTGCAGTAGTGGCGTTGTCCTGCCAGAATTTCGGCGCGGCGATCGGGGGTGGGCAGTGTTGCCGTTGCCTGCTGGCAGTGAATCTTGAGAAAGTCGGTAATGCGCGACAAAAACTGGGCTTCTTCTGCCTCATTCGCCGGACGAATCAGCAAACAAAACTCAGAAAAAATCGTGCCCCATTCCGGCAGTCCACGAGACTGGGAGAATTCGAGAGGCGGCAGGGCAGCGAGATGAGTCTGGTAGCCTTCTGGCAGCGATCGATCGGCTTCAATCGGCGACAAATCTCCGATCGCCATGCTGATCTGCCCTCTTCCGCCCACCAGATCACAGCCAAACATCGGCAACGCATAGTCCGGTCGCGGAAACATGACGCAATGGAGAATGTCGAGCGTGTTGCCAATTTTTGCTAGCTCCAGGTGCAGCTTGCGAAACTGCGGCGTTTGATAGCAGCGATTTTCGATCGTCAGCTTTTCGCCCTCCAGTCGTCCCTCGACATAGCCCAAATCTTCAGGCAGATGGTAGGGCGACAAATTCAGGTACTGCTGCCAGGTTGAATCGATCGCATCTGCAAGGTGGCGAATCAGCGGATGCTGCTGCTCACGAATAGAAAGGGTGGAGGAAGACATAGAATATCGTCAGCGAATTAATATGTTGATTCTCAAGATTCAAACAGGAATTTGTCCCGATGGCTTTCAAACGCCAACTCCTCAGCATACTGCAGAAGCGAATTATCTTCCTGACATTGACATGAATTGATAACAGGGAACTGATGACACTCAAAAAAATTACATTGAGTCACTGCCAATCCAACAAGGACATCACGCCCTATAGTGAGGTAAAGGAGTCGTGACGAGGTAACTTCCATGTTTGGTTTAGGTTGGCCCGAAGTGGGCATTATTGCGATCGCTGCCGTCTTGATTTTTGGACCCAAGAAAATCCCTGAGCTGGGCAGTGCTTTAGGCAAGACTTTGCGTGGCTTTAAAGAAGAAATGAAAAAGCCCTCTGACGAGGCTGAAATTCAGGATCTCGACGCTGAATAAATCGGCTCTCTTCTCATCAAAGGCAGCAGAAATCAGGGCGGTTTGCAAATCGCCCCTGCCAAATCCATACCACGGCGGCTTGCGCTACGGTTTATTCACCGCAGACTGCACATATGCTGCTGAGATTGGCGCGGTGGCGATCGAATTTGGCGCAGCTTGAGCAGAGGGCTTTGAAACCGTCATTTCTGCCTGAGGGTGGCGACTCTGGATCAGGCTAATCGCACGATTGACACTTTCTGGCAAAATCACAACCAATGCACCATCCGAAGCCTGCGTCAGGGCAGTTTGGAGTGCCTCTGTTTCTTTCAAAATCACCTCATAGGGAATCGATCGCTGCGCTGACTGAATTCCCTGCAGGATCAGGGCTGCGACTTCGCCCTCCGAGCGTCCCCGGCGGTCATCGTCCTCTTTCACAATAATGCGATCGAACATTTCAGCAGAGAGCTTGCCCAGCAGGATGAGATCTTCGTCACGACGATCGCCCGGTGCTCCAATGACTCCAATTTTTTCGCCCGACCAGTTGCGCACAAATCCGCCCAGCGCCTCGTAGCTATGGGGATTGTGAGCATAATCAACCATTGCGTGGAACTTGCCCAGGTTGAATAGATTCATCCGTCCGGGGGTCTGGCTTGCCGATGCCTTAAAGCTGAGCAACGCTGCCCGCAGATGCTCGATCCGAATCCCGTGGGCAAAGGCTGCTAGACTTGCCGCCAGCGCATTGGCAATCATAAAGGGGGCACGCCCGCCCATCGTCAGCGGCACATTCACAGCCTGCTCGATGCGCAGCGTCCAGTCGCCCTTCAAAATCGACAGATAGCCGTTTTCATACACCGCCGCCAGCCCCCCCTGCTGCGTGTGCATCTGGATCAGCTCATTTTCAGGATTCATTGAGAAATAAGCAACCTGTGCCTTGACCCTCGCCGCCATTTCCGCAACCAGCGGATCGTCTGCATTCAGAATTGCATAACCGTTCGGACGAGCAGTTTCCGGCAGTATGCTCTTGAGATGTGCCAGATCGCCCACGGTTTCGATATCGCCAATGCCCAGGTGATCCGCCGCCACATTCAGCACCACGGCAATATCACACTCACTAAAGCCCAGCCCCGATCGCAGCATGCCGCCCCTTGCCGTTTCCAGCACTGCGACTTCTACCGTAGGGTCTTGCAAAATCACCTGGGCACTCTGCGGTCCTGTAGTGTCGCCCTGCTCAACCAGAAAATCGCCAATATAGATGCCGTCTGTCGTGGTGTAGCCTACCATTTGTCCGGTTTGCCGCACAATGTGAGCCAGCAGCCGAGTCGTGGTCGTTTTGCCGTTTGTGCCCGTGACCGCCAGAATTGGGATTCGAGACGGTGTTCCCGGCGGAAACAGCATATCCAGCACGGGTTCAGCCACGTTTCTCGGAATCCCCTCGCTGGGGCAGAAGTGCATCCGGAAACCAGGAGCAGCATTAACTTCGACAATAACGCCGTCCGTTTCGCGCAGGGGACGAGAAATATCTGATGTGACCACATCAATTCCCGCAATATCCAGCCCGATAATTTTGGCAACGCGCTGAGCAATCCAGATATTTTCGGGGTGAATTTCATCCGTGCGATCGATCGCAATGCCGCCTGTGCTCAGGTTTGCCGTTGCTCGCAGATAGCACACTTCGTTCTCAGGCAGCACCGTGTCCAGATCATAGCCCTGCCGCTCCAGTAGTTCCCAGGAGGTGCGATCGAGTTCGATGCGGGTGAGGATGTTGTCGTGCCCCACGCCGCGCCGGGGATCCTGATTTGTTTCCTCGATCAGTTCAGCGATCGTTGAGCGACCATCGCCCACCACATGCGCCGGAACTCGCTCTGCGACCGCGACCACTTTGCCGTTGACTACCAAAACTCGATGATCGCGCCCGATATAGTATCGCTCGACAATAACGCCTTTGGAAACGGCTTTAGCAGCGTCATACGCTTCTTCGGCAAGCTGCCAATCCGTAATGTTGATGGTAATGCCGCGTCCATGGTTGCCATCCAGGGGCTTGATCACGATCGGGTAGCCGCCAACATCTTCGATCGCCTGCTCCAGCTCATCCAGGTAATAAATCACTGTCCCGCGCGGCACTGGCACGCCCGCCTCATGCAAAATTCGCTTCGTCCCTTCTTTATCAGAAGCGAGTTCAACGCCCAGAATGCCCGTTTGGCTGCTAAGGGTTGCCTGAATTCGTTTTTGATATGCCCCGTAGCCAAGCTGAATCATAGCTCTCGTGTTGAGCGACATCCAGGGAATCCCTCTTGCCTCTGCTTCTCGCACAATGTTTTCGGTGCTGGGACCGAGCGACGCTTGAGCCGCAAAATCGCCCAGGTCAGCTAAATCCTGCTCCAGTTCGTCCTCTGGATAATGTCCGCTGCTGATAATGCTCTGGCAAAGCCGCAGGGCTGCCCTTGCTGCATATCGACCTGCCTGCTCATCGACGTACTCAAATACAACCTGGTAGACTCCTGGCGTTGCCGTCTCTCGCGTGCGCCCAAAACCGACCGGCATTCCTGCCAGCGTTTGCAGTTCCAGGGCAATGTGCTCGATGATGTGCCCCATCATTGTGCCTTCCTGCACCCGGCTCAAAAAGCCCCCGCGACAGCCTGGAGAACAAAAATGCTCGACCAAACTGGGTAAAGCGGCAACTAAGCCCTCATAAAACCCAGGGATCTGATTAGATGGGGTTTCTGCCAGCTCCTCAAGGTCAAGGCGGACAACAATCAGCTTCTTATAGCGGATACTCCAGTAGTTCGGACCACGAAGCGTTTGAGTTTTGAGGATTTTCATAACTGGCTGAGGTCAATGGATTCGGGGCGAGTGATGCAAATCTAGTCTTGTGCCTGGAAAAGCTGTAAACTGTTCGTTGCGAACATTCTGGCTGAGAAGGCGTATCTGTTGAATAAGTAAACAGGTGCTACTTAGTAGATTGAATGCGAATTTATGCAGGTTAATTAATTTAACTATTGTTATCTTCAATTGTTATATTCACTACAAGACATTTTTCAACTACCTTAAATCAGTTCTAAATTCACTCCTTTGGGGGTTGCACTTCAAACTCCTTTAAGCTCTTGACGATCGCCCTTGGGTTCAGATATAAAGGCTCCAAAATTCCTTAAAACTGCTCTCAAAACTGCTGTCGCAAAGGCTCATCCACTCCCTAGCGGCTAGAGGAAACCACCTGCCGCTTATACAGATCAAACCGATCGCCATGACTGAGAATGTGCAGGCGCAAATTGTGAATGCTGATCGGCTCAGTATCAACGACGTGAGCGTAGTTTGTGTGGGAAACTTGACCTGGATCAACCACGGTAACCGTTCCTTTTCCAATCACCTGAAAAACACCGTCTTGTTCAAACATGGCACAGGTATCTTCGTCGATGCCAATGCCAAGCTTATCAGTATGCGCAGCAACCGCGCTCAGGAGCCGTCCCATGCGATTGCGATTGTGAAAGTGCTGATCAACCAGAACTTCTGGAATAATCCCCAGTCCGATCGTCATATCAACCAGAGAGCGATTGGGTGACTCACCGCTGCCGCCGCCCGCGATCATCTGCTGCCCCATGACTGCCGCGCCCGCACTCGTTCCGGCAAGGGTAATTTCGCCAAGCTGTGCTCGCATTCGCACCCGCTCCATAATCGGCGTGTCTGATAAGAGACCGCAGAGCCGAAGCTGATCTCCCCCTGTCATAAAGACACCAGTGCAGTCTTCAATGTATGCTTGCCAGATCGGGTCGGCTGCATGTTCTCGATCGCGGATATCAATGACCTCGATCGCCTTTGCGCCCATTTCTTCAAAAATCTCGTGGTAGCGGCTGCCGATCGCGGCTGGCTCTCGTGAGGCAGAGGGAATAATCGCAATCTTGGCGCTGGTGCTGCCAGAGCGTTGAAAAAACGTTTGCAGGATTTGTCTTCCGTGAATCTTGTCTTCTGCTCCGCCAATGACCATCACGGCGGTTGTGTTCTTCGACTGGGGCATCCTTGGTCGCAGGAGTTGAGGGTTTAGTTGCAGCATCTTATCGCGTCTGGACATCCAGTAGGTCAATCGCTCCAGTAGGTTGCCGAACGAGATGCTGGGCTGATTCATCCGGGTTGCCTGCTCATTTAAACCAGCTCTGGATTTCGAGCGTTGGCGTTCAGAGGCGATAGGGGGTGATTCGCTAAAGTCATTTCGCTAAATGATTTTAGCGAAATGACTTTATAACGATCGGATACAAACGCTTTGAACGCTCTCAATCAAAAACCACTGGGCTTGCGAACAATATTTTAATTTAGTATTTCACATTCTTGAGCAGATCGATGGGGTCGCGGATGGGTTTTATTGGGACTTTTTGGGGGAATGGGGGAGAAGGTAAGGGGGTGAGGAGATGAGGGGATGAGGAGATGAGGAATAAGCAGGGAGTGGGTGAGGAAGAGGAAATAAGAGGATTGGCGAGAATTGAATCATGAAGTTATTGAGGGTTAGAAATGTAGAGGCGAGGGAGGGCTGAAAGTTCGCCTGAAAATTCACAGAGTTATGACAAACTAAAATTACAGCCTAATTGTTGAGATTCATTACAACCCTTTTCCTACTTTCTTTGGCTCCCCAATTCACTTACCTCCCCATCCCTCATCCCCTCCCCTCCTTATCTTTTCACCCACCAACCCGCTCCCTGCCATGTTGACTCAACCTTCTCCCGAACCCACCTGGCTTGCAATCGCCCGTCTGCTGCGTTGGGACAAACCTACCGGACGCTTGATTTTGATGATTCCTGCACTATGGGCAGTCGTTCTGGCAGCTCAGGGAAAGCCGCCGCTGCTGCTGCTGGCGGTGATTGTCGTCGGTTCCTTGGCAACCAGTGCAGCAGGCTGTGTGGTGAATGACCTCTGGGATCGGGACATTGACCCGCAGGTGAGCCGCACTCGCAATCGCCCTCTGGCATCCCGTGCCCTTTCCGTCAACACTGGGATTGGGGTGGCGATCGTCTCCTTTGCCTGTGCCTGGGCCGCGGCGGCTTATCTGAATCGATTTAGCTTCTGGCTGTGCGTGGCGGCAATTCCTGTAATTGTGTTTTATCCGCTGGCGAAGCGAGTGTTCCCGGTGCCGCAGTTGGTTTTGTCTCTGGCATGGGGCTTTGCAGTGCTGATTAGCTGGAGTGCAGTTACAGCAGGTTTGCAGCCCGTGACCTGGCTCCTCTGGGCAGCGACTGTTCTCTGGACGCTGGGATTTGACACAGTTTATGCCCTTGCCGATCGCGAAGACGATGAACGAATTGGCGTTAACTCCAGCGCCCGATTTTTTGGAGAATACGCGCCGCTGGCGATCGGGCTATTTTTCGCGGGTACTGCCGGATGCCTTGCTGCACTGGGAATCTTGTTGAATCTGAATTTTTGGTTCTGGATGAGTTTGGCGATCGGCTGTGTCGGCTGGTTCTGGCAATACTGGCAGTTGCGTCAGCCATCGATCGATCCAGGGGTCTACGGTCAAATTTTTCGGCAAAACGTCTGGCTGGGGTTTGTGCTGCTGGCGGGGATGGAGTTGGGGATTTTGGGGTAGGTGGGTAGGTAGGTGGGCGGGTAGGTGGAGCCTTGGCAGTGCCCAGTCTAGAATCGGTGCGTTTGTCGGAAAGGACTCTGTTTTCTGTTTAAAGAATCGCGAATCACGCTGCCGCATTACTCCGAGCCAAGCTAGCCTTTAAAGCAAAGAGGTCAGTCGTTGATTGACTCACCTATGATTTACTCAGCGATAGGAGGATGCTTCGATGAGGCAGCCATTTCAGGATCGCAGAGATGCCGGACAACGGCTTGCCAGCCAACTTGCCGAATACGCCGATCGCCCGGATGTGATTGTGCTGGGTCTGCCGAGGGGCGGCGTTCCGATTGCCTACGAGATTGCGTCTGCACTGCATGTGCCGCTTGATATTTGCCTGGTGCGCAAGCTGGGCGTTCCTGGACAGGAAGAATTGGCAATGGGAGCAATTGCCCCCGCAAACGTCATGGTTTTGAATCGGGACGTGATTCGATCGCTGCGTATTTCTGAGGCTGAGCTGAACGCTGTTGCTGCGCAGGAACAGCAAGAATTAAACCGTCGCGATCGGGCTTACCGGGGCGATCGCGCTCTTCCGCAGCTACAGGATCGAACCGTCATTGTCGTGGATGACGGAATTGCGACCAGTTCAACAATTCGTGCCGCCATTGCAACCCTCAAAGCCGCTGCCCCTCAAACAATCATTGTGGCGGTACCGATCGCCCCATCCGTTGTTGTGAAGAGCCTGGAAGCAATCGTCGATCGCGTTGTCTGCCTTCTGACGCCAGAGCCACTGCATTCGATCGGGCAATGGTATGAGAACTTTGACCAAACCTCGGATGACGAAGTGCGAGACTTGCTGGCGCGGGGGAGTGCAGTTTCTTCGGCAGGATGAGTGGGCGAAGCATTCGTACAGGAGAACTGAAGTGAAGTGGCAAGAATTTTGGTGCGAATGCTTCGCCCTTACAAACCGCAGTGGTGATGAGTAGTCTTGGTAGACAACCCCCTGGTCTGCCCGAAAAAGGCTCCATCTAAGGATAATTTTTGAAAGGATTTTGATTAAAAATAAAGGTTAAAGAATGTTCGATCGCTTCAATAAAGTACGTTAGACTACAGCAGACTTAGATTAAAACCTCCTGTAAAAGTTCTCATTCCGATACAGAACCCAACAGGACTTTTTCAAGTTTGATGTAATAGGAACTAAGCAAACTTATGTCAGAATTTCAAGATTTTTTAAAGCGTCGATTTGCCTATGTTGCGATCGGTGAATTTAAGCCTGGTAGATTTGACGAAGCCTGTAGCCTTTACGAAGAAGCTGTTTCGACCTACGGGCAGGGATTTGAAGGAACTTTTCTACTGCAGGAACCGGGAACCGATCGCGGCATTTCAATAATTTTTTGGGATAGCCCTGCCGATATGGAAGCAAATCGAT
>Ga0224723_1001380_pt1 | contig 14694 bp, 10 predicted proteins | sample Balambano_FR2_Me_FD_161647 | JGI IMG/M metagenome (GOLD analysis project Ga0224723, IMG submission 161647) | Freshwater sediment microbial communities from Lake Towuti, South Sulawesi, Indonesia - Balambano_FR2_MetaG | ecosystem: Environmental > Aquatic > Freshwater > Lake > Sediment | place...
AATTATTATTTTCTATTAATTGGTAAGATTCTTGCCTTAGTTCGTGATTCATCAACGGTTATTAAAGCACCTGTTTCCAATTCTGTTTGAAATTGCCGTAAGGCGTTAATTATTAAGTTACTTATTTTACTTGGTAATATATCTTGAGTTCTCACCTGAATAACACTAGGTGTTTCAGCCTCAGTAATTGCTAACAACGTACCAAAATCTAAATCATGGGTCAGAATAATGTAATTATTTGTCACAGCCCACGCCATAATTATACTATCTATGGCACGAGGATCACCAACAGATGACCAATGCAAAGCTTCGATACCCGCATTTTCTAAGACTGGAACCCAATCAGGTGAGAGGTTCATATCAATTAATATTTTCATGTCATAACTAGAGGTACTTCAATTTCCTCTGCAAGCCATGCAGCATAGGCTAAAGCTTCATAAATGTCTTCTCTTTCCAAGTAAGGGTAAGCTTTAAGGATATCTTCGGGGGTATGTCTTGAAGCCATTAAGCCAACAATTGTACCAACAGTAACCCGCAAACCACGAATGCAGGGTTTACCTCCCATTACTTGGGGGTTACGGGTAATTCTAGTTAGTGTTTTCATGCTGCGTCATTAATCCTCATGCACTAGATCATTAATAAAAGATTCACGTTCTTCTTCACTCATTGCATCCCAGTCATACCCATACTCTTGGGTAATGAGTCTAACTTTATCAGCACTATAACACGATAATGATTCCCACTGACTCCACTGCTTTTGAAGTAGGAATCTAAATATCTCTACTTGCTGTTCAACTGGCAATTGTTTAACTAGTGCAACAACTTAGTCATTGCTTAGAGTTAGTATAGGCATCCTTCACCTTGAAAAAAGCTATGTAACTATATCTTTAATTATTAAGTGAGATCAGAATTAAATTTTATTATTTTTTTCCCACCTCAACTGTTTTCAATTTTTGGAATTCCCAATACTTATCTCGCTCCTCTGGAAGCGGATCTGGTGGTTGAAAGAACTCTGTATTAATAGGAGTAAACAGATTTTGATGAATATGATGCTCTATAATACGTTCTTGTCCTGGTTGAATATTAGATACATTAACATGAATTCCACTTTCCCAAATTCTACCTTCCTCTCTAGGATCTGTTGCTCTCATGCCAAGAGTTAAATATGGTAAGGTAATATTTGAGTTATTTTTAACTGCTATCTTTAGATTTCTATTTTCATCAAATCCAATTACTTGCCACTGAAATTGCTTTCTTGCTGTAACAACTGCCTTTTCTTCACTTGTAAATGGCTTCGCTCCGTTCCATATTTCCTCCCATTTCAAATCTGTGTAATTGTCACGTGCGTCCTCACATCTTCTCGTCAGCCATTCTGAAAAACTATCAGCTATTTTTTCAAAACCTTCATCACTCCATTCATAAACAGGAGACTCTTTACCTGGTATCAATAGAGAATATTTAAAATATGCTTCTAAGTCATCAAAGTAACCAATACACAGAACCTTTTCTCCACTATTGAGGATTTTATCTTGGGGAGGGTTGAGTACACCTACTTGGTAATACGCATTTTTTTGATAAAGTTTTGCTCCACCAAACTTAGAAATAAAAGTTACATAGGATGGTGGTAATAATGTATAAATTTTAGATGGTATAGTCTTGGTTATATCTAGTTGTTCGTTTTGTATAACATGAAATTTTCTAACTTTAATTTCAGCAATCTCTTTTTCTAACCATTCGTACATTTTGACATTGCTCCTTATTCCATATCAGTTCACTAACAAATAACATAAATATTGTGGTATGAGTTGCCTATAATCAAAAAATAATTTTCACTCACTACTAGTCCTTCTTCTTTTACCAAACCTTTGCTGGTCTGTTTCTCCCGTAACTGGATCTGGTATCATGTGTTCAGTGTTGGGGTCGCCAAATGCTGGTTCGACAAACATCGGATCACCACCATCAGCCAAAGGTCTAGGATGGGATGCACGCGCAAGTTTGCCAGTGGTGGGGTCTAGTGGCCAAGTTTCTCCAGTTCTTTGTTCCCATAATTTTCTTGCTTCTTGTTTACGATTTTTAAAATATTGCCTTGCTTTTTCTAGCTCAAGAGGGGTACGAATTTCTCCTGGTTGCAATTCCTCTATAATTCTTGGGTCTATAATTTTTTCTCTTTTTCCTCCTCTTGGCTTTGTACCCTCTTTTCTACCAAACCTTTGCTGGTCTGTTCCTCCCGTAACTGGATCTGGTATCATGTGTTCAGTGTTGGAGTCACCAAATGCTGGTTCGACAAACATTGGATCACCACCATCAGCTAAAGGTCTAGGATGGGATGCACGTGCAGGTTTACCAGTGGTGAGGTCTACTGGCCAAGTTTCTCCAGTTCTTTGTTCCCACAATTTTCTTGCTTCTTGTTTATGATTTTTAAAGTATTGTCTTGCTTTTTCTAGCTCAAGAGCAGTACGAACTTCCCCTGGTGGTAATTCCTTAATAATTCGTAAATCTGTAATTGCTTTTTTTCCTCCTTTTGGCTTTGTATTCTCTGTTATTGATACTTTTATTAATATGATATTAGAGGAAAAGTGTATTTTGCAGAGAGTGCTTGATTTGTGAAACCAATATCTGCAAATGGATAAAAAGTATACTTCTACCCTACAGAAGTAATCTAACTGTACATCATAAACCTGCAATACCCCCTATACAGTCTGGATGTAATTGCACCATTTGTAGTGGATGGGGGTCATTTTGCAATAACTGCAAGCGTCTACTAAATTTTATTGGAGACGATAGTTATAATTTTTAGCTTTACTAACAATTATTTTTAGATACTGCTTTTTATTTTCAATTTTTTCTTTAACTAGAATTAAGGCTTTATCTTTTCTTTTTAATAACTTTCTTTCAAGATTTTTGAAATATCTATATTGCGAATCATTCCATTTTTTATCTTCCTTAACAAAGGCTGCTACCCTTGTTTTATTATCATTAGATCTCATCAAAATCTGTTCTTCTATATTTTTTAATTCTGCATCCCATCTTGTCAAAGATTGTTGATAACAATTAATGGCTTTTATTTCTGAGTGATTAACAAATTTTAAGGTGCAATTACTTAAATCTTTATCTATATCAAACCATCTGCTTTCTACCGTACCACTAAAAGGAAGAAATTTTGTCTTGATAAATTGGAAATCAAGTGTTTGATTACCAATCAACCATGCTATAAGAATTAGCACCACACTCATTATAAAACCCTTTGCTAATTTTGTTGTTTCTTGTTCTCCATGTTCTTCAATAGAAAATGCATTTATCATCATTCTTCTGGAATTACAAAAAAGAAATATTAGCGGTACAATACCCCATACTAAATAAAACCAAAATTGTCCTTGTGTCTTATAGATAATATATGCAGCATAAAAATAAGAAGAAAATGGTGTGAATGGATTTTCATATGAAAGATTTGTAAAATCAACAGAGATAAAATTTTGCACGCTAAGAACATATTTAGCATGATGGAATGCTGTAGCACCCCATAATCCACTGAATACAGTATAAAAGTTTGTTGCAATATCTATATTTACAGAACTTGTACTTGCTCTTCCTACTAAACCACGTTGTGTAGTTGTACTGTTCTTAAAGTTTGCTATTGCACCTAATCCGAAAGGAATTAAACTGGGTATAACCCAAACCCAATTAAAAAAGCTTGTATTTATATTCATGACACTTACGGTAATTAAGTGTAATTGAAAATTTGTAAAGGATACAATAGATAGTATAATCAAACGTATTTTATTTAAATATGGAGATTTTTTGCTCAAGTCTCTTTCCCGCTCATTAAGCTTTCCCAAGAGGAAAAAATAATAACAAAAGCACAAAACTCCGTAAAGGCATATATATGTTACATTATCAGCTAGGAAGTTAATAATCAATTGAACAACAAAAATGACGAAAAAAATTGCAGAATTTACTGCAACAAAATTATTATGTAAGGAATTCTCACTCATAATTATTATCTACAAACTAAATTTTTGATTACACCTATAGTGTATTGCATGTGTTTTTTTATACCATGCAATAGATTACACTTGAATAAAGATTAAAGAATTTGGAGAAAAAATCAGGGATAGTACAAAGGTAACGATTAAGCAGACAGGAACAATAACACCAAATAGCGGTATGTATCTGGACTGTCAACTTTGTTAAGCAAATTGTTAACGGTGCGTTATGGCAAATAACTTCTGTTTTTGGTTTTAATATTTTCGTGCGGTAACTACTACTAACGGGACTTAAACATTTTTGAGGCATAAATAAGCCCCAAACCCTTGCAGGACAAGGGAAATACACTAAATGCTGAAAAATGCCTGAAACCCAGACATATCAAGAAACTACGCAAAACGATGTCAAAGTCTCTCTGTATATAAATTTGAGGTTGTTTTCTGGCTACTTTTTGTTTAAGTCCCACTAATACCAATTTACGAAATGGTTAATACAAATGCGTGAAGAGGGCAAACGGCCGTTCCCCCCTACAGATATCTTATATGTATCAGAATTTGCGTGAAATGGTATAAGATCGCATCCGAATGATTCCCCACATAACTCATGAAAAAATAGAGACGACCCGGTGGGTCGTCTCTACAAAATGAATGATTTAGCAAACTAACAAACTATACAGGCGTCAAATTTACTCTGACAATTACGTCATTGAAATCAAAATCACCACCAGCTGTATCTTCAAAGCCAAAGGTGTTAGTACCTAACAAACGAACGTGGTCAACTTTATCAGGATTAGCACCAAGATAAGCAAAGTAAACTTGATTAGTTTGTCCAGTTAGTACTTGATCCACAGTTCCATTGCTAATTAAGAACGGAGCGTAAATACTTCCTCCTGCTAACAACTTGTCTGGAACAGTAACACTAGCTTGGTTACCAACTGTTAAATCAATTCCCGCAATCCGGGTTCTGACCGCAGTTGCAGCATAACCAGCTTGTCCAGGGAGAATCTCTGCTTTACCGTCATTGTTGGTGTCAATACCACCATTTTCATCAACAACTTTGTAGAAACCGACAAAGTTATTAAATGCAGCTTCTCTGTTAAGTGTAAAGTCAGCTTTCACATTACCAGAACCAGTTAAATTAATGACTTCTGCTTCTTGGTTTCCTTGTGAAGTTGCACCTACAGGTAATGCTTGACTGGTTGGTTGAATCTTCACTACTAAATCGTTAAAGTCAGCAGCATTATTCGCACCATCTTTCCAACCTAAGGTAAAGCTACCATCACTTGCGGAAGTAATTCTTTGAGTTGAGGGATTGGAAAATAGTACGTTGGCGTTAGGAGTTTGTCCAGTTCGTACAGAATCAAGAGTACCATTTCTCACTAAGAAAAAGCGGAGATTTTCGCCAGAATTAAACTCCAACACGCGGCTTAAAGTATTAGGATTAAAGCCACTAGGAACGTTAGAAATTGTAGAGAAAACTACCCGGCCTCGCTGTAAAGCTGTTTCTGTGTAACCTGCTGCACCAGGAGCAATACCGTTGATTTTACCAGTAGCATCATCAACTACAAATACTCCCAACTCATTCACCTGAGTAGAATTACGTCCTGTGAAAGATACTTGCAGTTTTTGTTTTGCACCTACACCAGAAAGATTGAAGATATCCTCACCTGGTTTGGAGAAGGTGGAAGGAGCCAAATTTAATGGCTTTTCTAATCCCAAAACAATAATTTCATTATTGTCAATTGCGGGAGGTCTACCAATGGAGAAGGGATAATTGTTATCGTTGGCAACTAAGATGGTTCTTTCATCCAGTACCAACACATTTTCAATGGTGGTAAAGGGGAAGGTAAATTTATTGCTGCCATCTTTATTCAAATCGCTCGGATCTTGAATATTCAGTAAGTCAGCAACTTCTTCTTTGGCAACAAAGCCGTTAGCATCTTTCTTGGATAAATCAACTTTGAAAATCTTCTTGAATTTAGCGGTAGCACCTTGACCACCGTCTCGCTCAATTACTAGATATTCATTATTGTTGATGACAGTAAAATCACCAATGGCGTTGCTGGTACTCTCCATTTTATAGAAACCAAGCTGTCCTTTGTATTGCTTAGAAGCTACATCAAATTCATAGATCCGCAAGCTACCTGTGGGATCGCCAAATACAGTACCTTCTAACAAAGGATATAGGGTTTTCTTATCAGGGCTGATTGCCATACCCTCAAATCCTCTAGAACCACCAAGGTTGGAAACTGCTGCTTCTCCGACAAATTTATCCCGGACAAGGTCGCCTGTACCAGGGAAATCGGTGAAGTAAGCATCAACACCCAAATTGATGAATTGCTCCAATTCCTTCTTGGGGTCGCCATTGTAGTCTGAAGCTAAGAAAAAGCCTTCGTTACGGAAGGTATAAGGATGTACTTGCAAACCTGCTGTGTGGGCATCTTTTACTAAGGTAGTTGGAGTACCCAAAACGGTATCAGCATCACTGATTTGACCATCACCATTCAAGTCATCCGGTCTACCATCATTATTGCGGTCAACTGTCGTTGCGGGAACAATCAGACGTTTACTTGGACCAATACCTGCTGCATACTTGGCAATATTAGCTAATTCCGCAGGTTTAGTTAAGTCGCCATAAGTGCGAGTATCACCACTAACAATAAAATCATAAGGTCTGCCTGTGGCTCCGCCATACAGTTGTACCAAGGGTACGTCAATCTTCGCCGCAGGCATGATTACATCATTCAGTTCCTTAAGATTACCCACCTCAAAGGACTGAATAAATACTCGTGTAGGGTCAGTAAAGTTGTTGGCAACTAAAGTGTCAACTAGTTTCTGACCTAAGTTTGTGTTGATGAGTGAGCCGTCTAGGCGTCTACCTTCTGTAGCAAAGAATGTCGGATGCTTAGTCTCAGGATAAATACCAATTTTGCGACCAGTATCTTTTTCAACTTGCTTGACCAAATCAATGATTTCTGTAAGTGTGGGAACTTTCAGCTTGTCATTATTAAATTTGGTTCCTCTTAAAGCAGGTAGACGCTCAATTGCATTCAGAGTCTTAATTTCTGCTAAGGTCAAGTCTTCGGTAAACCAACCTATGATAGTGCGACCATCAATAACTTTTGTGGTTTTGCGATCTGCAAATTCTGGACGTAAGTAAATATCTGTACCAGTATCGGTAGTATTCAGCGTACCGTCAGCGTTCAGAACTGCTAAAGCGTTTTCGTGACGCGCTACTAAAATTCCATCCTTGGTTGCTACCAAGTCTGGTTCAATAAAATCAGCCCCATCAGCGATCGCCAATTTATAAGCTTCCAATGTATGCTCTGGACGGGAACCACTAGCACCTCTATGTCCCAAAACCAAAGGAGCATTACCAGTTAAAGTTTGGAACTGTGTCTTCTTCAACACATCGGGGTTATCAGGCGATCGCACAAATTGGCTAGTAATTTGATCACGCACCAAGTCACCTGTACCAGGGAAGTCAGTGAAGTAGCCATCGACACCTAAATTGATGAATTGTTTGAATTCCTCAGCCGGATTGCCGTTGTAATCAGATGCGAGGAAACGTCCTTCGTTGCGGAAAGTATAAGGATGTACCAGTAATCCAGCAGCGTGGGCATCTCTTACCAAAGATGTGGGAGGTAAGGTGGTTGTATCAGCATCGTTGACTACACCATCTTTATTTACATCATCAATCACACCATCATTATTCGCATCCACACCTTTAACGGAAACAATCATCCGTTTCCAAGGTCCAATACCGTCAGCGTAGGTGGCAATTTCCTTTAAGCCTTCTGGTGTTCGCAAGTCGCTATATTTGCGTTTGTCACCGCTAACAGTAAAATCGTAAGGCTTATCGTAAGGCGGAAGTTCAATTAGCGAGCCATCAATCAGGTTAACATCATAGGCATCAAGTAGTTGAATCAGAGGAATATTTGTCTTCTGATTTAGTTCCTTAAGATTGCTGACTTCAAAGGACTGAATAAATACCCGACTGGGGTCAGTAAACCCGGTTTTTTGCAGAGTTGCCAGTAGAGGTTCTTCTAATGATAGACCAAGTTGATCGTGGTAGGTTGGGTGCTTAGTCTCAGGATAAATACCAATTTTCTTGCCTGTATCCGCTTCTGTTTGCTTAACTAGGTTAATAATTTCTTCTAAAGTAGGAATTTCATACAACCCATTAAACACTTGGGTACGGTAGCCTTGAGGCATTATCGCCCGCAGTGTCTTAATTTCTGCTAGGGTAAAGTCGGAAGCAAAGAAGCCTTCTTCGGGAAACCCATCAACAATTTTAGTTGTTTTGCGATTGGCAAACTCCGGACGGTTTGCGACATCGGTGGTGTTAATCAGATTTGGTTCGTGACGAGCAATTAACACACCATCTTTTGTTGCAACCAAATCTGGCTCAATAAAATCAGCCCCACGCTCAATTGCCAACTTATAAGCACCGAGAGTATGCTCTGGTAATTCACCACTCGCACCTCTATGTCCAATTACAATCGGTGTTTTGCCACCTAATGTATTTAATTTAGTTGTATTTGGTGTTGGGATCGGAGCATCCAACAACTTACCACTACTATCAAAGTGCAGCAAATAAGGGCCAAATTCTTCCCCAACCCAAATTGTGCCATCAGATGCTAAAGTAAAAGACTCAACATCAAAATCCGCACCAGTCAACAAGCGATCGCTTGTATTTTCATTAACAATTTTAAAAGGAACTTTCTTATTAGGGTCAGAAAGTTGGATATTATTTAAAACCCTAACAGTACCATTACCATTAGCTTCATAACCTTGGAAACTTGGATCTAAACGATAAATCCGTAACAAATAATCAGGACTATTACTCTTACTACCAAAACCATTATCAGAAAGGAACCAATAAGAATTGGGATCTGCAAATTGGACACCGCTGAATCCTTGAACAGGTTGACTTGCAAATGGAATAGTTCGTCCGTTGGTACTACCTGTAATTGCACTACCAGATTTCGGACCGTCAGCAAAAGTATCAGCCGGAAGTGAAGCGAAGCCTTTAAGTGTTACATTTACCATAGGTATTAGCACCTTTAATATAATACTCACGCATTAGGCGTAAGCCTAATGTGTGAGGTATTTAGATTGCTATAAATTGTTGCAGAAAAGTTTATTAAAGAAATTTAGATTTGGTTGTGAGTTGGTTAAGGTTGTCTAGAAACCTGTAATGTGACAAATCATACTTGATATTGAATATATTTTTACTTCTAAATAAGTAGTCAAATCTTATTTAAGATCATAAGGCATATGGCAACTTCTAGATTCGTTGGTATTCTTAGCTTTGCTTGTGGTTTAATAATGACCGCAAATCCAGCTTATGCAGTTCAAGTAGACTTTAATAGTTGGCAAAAATTTGGTGATGTTACAACTTCTGCTGTTGGTTCGGCAAGGTTATCTAACGATGCTATACAAAACGATGACTTTCCTAGCCCAACTGGCACATACAGTTATACAACCACACCAGCAGTAGAGGCTAATGGAACTTTGCAAGGTAATCTCGGTTTAAGTAATAATGCCTTAGATATTGGTGGTACTGCATACGAAGGTTCTGGGATCAAAAACACTATTAATGCGACTGCTGGTGATAGATTAACTTTCAATTGGAAATTCCTGACTAACGAAGTTGATAGCACTTTCAATGACTTCGCTTTCTTGTCGGTAGATAATACTATTATCCAACTGGCTAATGTCAGTAATGCAACTATTACTTCTAGTACCTTTGATAAGGAAACAGCAGTCACTTCTTATACTTATACTTTCCCCAACACTGCTGCTTATAATGTCGCTTTTGGAGTTGTAGATGTTGGTGACTACACCACAAGCTCTGGTTTAGAAATAAGTAATGCAAATATTGAACCAGTTCCTGAACCAATAACTATTATGGGTTCTTTAGTAGCTCTTGGATTTGGTGGATGTTTACGTCGGCGTTTCGGAAAAAAATCATAAATTTCTGATTCTTGGCTTGTTCAAAAAAATAACTTAAGGAAATACTAATGGCGTCAAATCCTGGCTTGCTGATTTCGGAAATATTCACTAACCCTAGTGGTGACGATTCACCTTTTGAGTATGTAGAGTTAATTGCAACTCAAGCAATTAATTTTTCCGCTACTCCCTATAGCGTGGTTTTTGCTAATAATGGTACTGCTAATAGTAATGGTTGGATTGCTGGTGGTAATATTACTTATGGCTTTAGTATTACTAGTGGCTCTGTCAATCCTGGAGATGTGGTTTATGTTGGTGGTTCCTCCATGTCACCAACTGGTACGAAACTCCGCACAATTAATACAGGTAATACAGCAGGCGATCGCTTTGGTAATGCTGCCACTGTCGGTGTACTCGGTAATGGTGGTAATAATGCTGATGGAGTTGCGGTATTTAATGTTAATATTAACAACCTTACTAGTTCTACCATTCCTGTTGATGCATTGTTTTTTGGTACAGGTACAGGTAATGCGGTAGTTAGTGGTGGTAGTGCAGGCTACCAGTTACCTGTAAATGATCGCTACAATGGTGGTAAGCTCGAATCTAATAGCTATCTTGCTCCCGATCCTGCCGCTAACCAAGCGATATTAGCTACAGGGACATTTAATACAAGCACAAATACATTTACCACATCTCGTAATTGGAATCTTGGTTCTGCTACAGCTACTTCTGCAATTACCCTCAATTCTAATGCTAGTGGGGCTACACCTACCATCCAAGAAGCGACTACCACAACTTTAGTTAATCTCAACACCACAACTGGAGCAGTAAGTGGTGTGATCAATGACCCAACTGACCCCGCAAGAACTCTAGGTATTGATTTTATACTTGCCGATGCTGACACTCCTATTGGCAATTTAACGGTAACAGCTACTAGCAGCAATCAAAGCGTTGTTGCTAATGCCAACCTCACCTTAACTGGGACTGGAGCAAATCGCAATCTCAAGATTAATCCAACTGGTGTTGGTTTGGCAGATATTACTGTCACTGTAAGCGATGGTACTAACAACAGTTCCTACACAATTAATTATGCTGCTTCTGCTGCTTCTGTCACCCCCGCTACCAGCCGCTTTTTAACCGGAACTAGTGATGCATCGACTGCGATCGCTATTGATAGTAACTTCATGTTGGTGGGTGATGACGAAAATCAAGTCATTCGAGTCTACGATCGCCAAAATTCTGGTCTACCCGTCGCGTCTTTTGATTTCACTTCATCATTAGGATTAACTGATATCTCCGATGGTATACCTCGTGAAGTAGATATCGAAGCTTCCACCCGCATTGGTAATCGTATCTACTGGTTAGGTTCCCTGAGTAACTCTGCTAGTGGTAATTCACGTCCCAACCGTAATCGTTTATTTGCCACAGATGTTTCTGGTACAGGTGCTACTACCAACTTAACTTATATAGGTAGATACGATAACTTACGAGCAAATTTAATTAGTTGGGGTGATGCTAATGGTTACAACTTTACTGCCAGTGCTGCTACTGGCAAAATTCCTGAAGATTCTAACTTGGATGGCTTTAATGTAGAAGGTTTAACCATCGCTCCTAATGGTACTACTGCTTATGTTGCCTTCCGTGCGCCTAATGTACCTACAAGTAACCGTACAAGAGCCTTAATTGCTCCTATTAATAATTTTACTGATTTGGTAACAGGTAGTGCTACAACTGCTAATATCGGTTCACCAATTGAGCTTGATTTAGGTGGCAGGGGTATCCGCAGTATTGAACGCAATAGCAACGGACAGTATCTAATTATAGCTGGGCCAGCAGATAGTGCTACAGGAACTGCTCCAAAAGATTTCCGGCTTTATACTTGGACTGGTAACCCTACAGATGCTCCTGTATTGAGTCCTGCTAATTTAACAGCACTGCAAGCAGGGGGAAGTTTTGAATCTATTGTAGAAGTACCTAACAATCTCACTGGCACAAGCCAAATTCAATTGCTTGTTGATAATGGCGATAATATTTGGTATAACAACGGGACAGCTTCTAAGGAGTTAGCGGAGAGAAACTTCCAGAAATTCCGCAGTGATATTGTTACTATTAATTCTACTAGTGTTATTAACGGTACTTTGGGACGTGATACTCTCACTGGTACCTCCGGATCCGATGTGATTACTGGTTCCCAAGGAGCAGATAACTTAACTGGTGGTAGTGGTAACGACTTTTTTGTTTATAACAGCATTCGAGATGCAGGAGATACGATTACTGATTTTGAAGTTGGTATTGACAAGATTGTTCTAACGCAACTTTGGACAAGTCTTGGTTTAAGCGTTCCCGATTACTCAACTGCAACTACCCAAGGTTATTTAGGTTTTAGTACAAGTGGTGGGAATACTACTATCTTGATTGATTCCGATGGTAGTGGTTCCTTGCGTCGTCCTGTACCGTTTATTATTGCCTCAGGTGTATCTCAGTCTGATTTAGCCAACGCTAATAACTTTGTGTTTTAGGATATACAGCACGTTGCAGGTTTATGAGGTACGGTTATATTAACTCGTAGGGGCACGGCACTAGCAGGATTTTTCATTCACCCGCAAGATTTCGGACGTTCCCTACCAGTGTACCTCACGCTCGTTGAAAACTGCTGTAAGAGTAACTCATTGTACCATGCTATAAGGGCGAACAACCGTACTCCTCCGGAGAAGCAAGCTACGCCCCTACGAATGTTATTTTTCTATTAACGATCGCACCAATTGCGCCAATTTTTCTGCGCTATCAGGAACAGCGATCGCTTTCGCTGCTTGACTCATTTTGTGCAATTCTTCTTTCGATTCTAGTAATCTCAATACTGTAGTTCCCAATATATCAGCAGTTAATTCCGACTGTTTAAAACTTAATCCTGCACCTGCTGATGTAAATACCTTGGCATTATAAGATTGATGGTCTTCCGCAGCAAAGGGAAAGGGAATCATAATTGCTGGCACACCACAAACAGCTAATTCTGTCAAGCTACCAGCCCCAGAACGAGTAATCGCTAAATTAGCTCGTCTGAGTAAGGCTGCCATATTGTTATAAAATGGTAACGATATATATTGGGGGTGTTGCAGTTTATTCGCTTCTGGGTCTTTATCACCAGTTAAATGTACTACATACGCACCTGCATTAAACCAAGCTTCAGCAGACTCACGTACTAATTTATTTACAGCTACAGCACCTTGAGAACCGCCAAACACCACAATTAAAGGCGCATCACTCGGAATCGGTAAATCTAAAGTAGCTACAATATCCTCATCCAAAAATTGCGATCGCACCGGAGTACTAGTATAAACAGGTTTGGCACGAGGTAAGTGCTTTCCTGCAACATCAAAACCAACCGCAACTGCACTACACCAAGGGCCCAAAAAGCGAGTTACCTTTCCTGGTAGAGCATTTGCTTCATGTAGAATCACAGGTAAACCAAGCGATCGCGCAGCTACTACTGATGGTCCAGCAATGTAACCACCTGTAGTAAATACTCCCTGAAAATTTCCCTGTTGCAGGAGTTTCCTGACTTCTATAACCGAAGTAATAAGTTTAGCTAAAATCCCCAAAGAAGCAAGACTAAGCCCTTGCTGAAACCCTTCAACTGAAATAGTATTCAAAGGATACTCTTTCGGGACTAACTGAGTTTCCAGTCGATTGGGAACACCCAGCCATTCAATTTCGTAATCTGGCAGTTTTTCGGCCAGTGCGATCGCTGGAAACAGGTGTCCACCAGTACCGCTAGCAGCTATTAATAATCGTATCGGTGCCTTTACCATCAACCTCTACCGTTTCTGCCCTTAGCTTTATTAAGATAAAACAATTTCCCTAGTATCTCTACTGCAAATAGTACATTCTTGCCCATGAGTAACATTTTTGCCTTAATACTAAGACGCCAACACAAATTTCCTTCCACCCGTTGGGTTATTTTGTTTTTTACAACATTTGCCTTGACAAGTGGCTGGAAATGCGCTGAAGCAATTACACCCCAACAGTTAGCACAAACTTCACAGAATGCACCAGCACAAATCAAAAATTTACTGACTCAAATTGATACAGCCGCCAGTCGGGGTGATATCAAAGCGGTGATGCAATTTTATAGCCCAACCTTCAGTCATGGAGATGGACTAAACCGCCAGACAATGGAAAAAGCTTTGATTGCATTTTGGAAGCGTTATCCGCAATTGCGATACTCTACCCAGTTACAATCATGGAAGACTGAAGGTAATGCTATTATCGCCGAAACAGTTACAAATATAACTGGTTTACCTTCGTCTAATAGTAATAATTTAGCTCTGAATGCCACAATTAGATCGCGGCAACGGGTTGCAGGTGCAAAAATTATTCGTCAGGATATCTTATCAGAGCGCACCCAATTAACCTCTGGTGCTAAACCACCACAGTTAGACATTAAATTACCACAACAGGTGAGAGTTGGTCAGCAGTATAATTTTGATGCTATTGTCACTGAGCCATTAGGTGATGATTATCTTTTAGGAACAGCTTTAGAAGAACCCATTAGACCAGAAAAATATCTTAGCCCCACACCTGTAGAATTAGAATTACTGACTGCAGGTGGATTATTTAAAGTGGGACGCGCACCAGCAAATCCCGGTAGTCACTGGGTTTCTGCTGTTATTATGCGGGGTGATGGCATGACGATGGTAACTCAGCGTTTTCAAGTTGTGAAGAAGTAGCAGAGAGGGGGAGGGGGAGAGGGTAATGG
>Ga0224723_1001381_pt1 | contig 14680 bp, 10 predicted proteins | sample Balambano_FR2_Me_FD_161647 | JGI IMG/M metagenome (GOLD analysis project Ga0224723, IMG submission 161647) | Freshwater sediment microbial communities from Lake Towuti, South Sulawesi, Indonesia - Balambano_FR2_MetaG | ecosystem: Environmental > Aquatic > Freshwater > Lake > Sediment | place...
CAAACCACTCCTGATAACAAGGTACACAACACCATTGACTATCCTGGCATTATTGTTGACCACAGTACCGTTGAAGAAATTGAAGAAACTTTAGAAGGTGTCAAAATTCCCCTACGCCTGCATTTGGGGTCGATGGGCATAGCTCCTAGCGAGGTAGATGTAGTCGATTCTATTCCGCCCAGCTACTTCGGCGGCAACCTGGACAACCGCAACATTGGCATCGGCACAGCGATTTATTATCCGGTTGCCGTGCCTGGTGCCCTGTTCTCTGGCGGCGATGCTCATGCCTCCCAGGGGGACTCAGAGCTAGATGGCACGGCCATCGAAACCTCCATTACGGGAACTTTTCAGTTTATTCTCTACAAGCAGGCTGACCTAATGGGGACGATCCTCGAAGGGGTCAACTATCCTCTGCTAGAAACGCCAGATGCGTGGATTGTCCACGGCTTTACCTACCCCAACTATCTGGAAGCTCTGGGAGAAGAAGCCCAGAAGAAAATCTACGAACTCTCTTCCCTCGACCCGGCGCTGAAGGATGGCTCTGCAAAACTGCGCGATTTTCTGATGAACGGCATGAATTTGAGCGAAGATGAAGCCTTTTCGCTAATTACTGTAGGGGCTGACTTCGCTATTACCCAAGTGGTTGATGGTAACTGGGGTGTGCATGGCATCATCCCCAAGGAAATTTTTGCGGAGGAGAACGTTAGGCCAAAACCTCCCGCAGTCTGAAATTCATGATCTTTCTCCTAAAGGTAGAAAAGCTTGAACAACCCGTTGGGTCTCTCACTTGTCCATTTTTGGAGAAGGCAGAATTTGAGGAGGGGAGAATCGGTAGCTCTGTGTGGGAAGGACAGGGATAGGTAGTTCCAGACCTAATCCTTGTCCTATTAATCGCGCTACGATAGGTAATCCTGCTCTAATCCCAACGGCCTGTTGCGGCTACTGCCCATGTCTGAAGACTCTTTGCTAACCCAATCCATTAACAAAGCTCAGCTTCAAGCTCTGGATGAGCGGCTCTCGAAGCGCTACATTGAGCTCGATCCTGGTGGTTACTTTCTCATCTATCTGGATAGAGAAGAAGGGCTGATTTGTGCCAAGCACTTTACCAACATCATTAACGAAAAGGGGCTAGCCTGCGACCCAGCCACGGGTAAGCCTTTGCCAGTGCGCGGCACAGTTGAACGCACGCCTACCCGCACCTATACCGGACGCACTGCGAAGGAACTCTGTATCGCTATTTTTGAAGACCCCACGACCCCTTGCCCAATTACCTATCTCGACCATGCCGCTTACCTGGGGCGCGAGTTTATGCGGGCGGAAGCCGCACTTGTGGCTGGTAAACCCTACATTCAGGACTAACTCCAGCGGCAAAGTTGACGCTGAGCAGGACTTCCGTAACGAACCATTACTGATGCGTTGCGGTCTAATAACCTGTGCAACAATTCCAGGCAACTTATGCTCCTGGCCCCTAGTTCTTGATAGAACGAGAAAATCCAGCCAGCCCTCTATCCTCTTCGATTAGGTGCTGGCCTTATGACCTCGACGGGCGTTTTTGGTATGGCCAAGTCTTTCCGTGCCCCGTCACAGCCCAGTTATGCATCGCTGCGGACAGCGCCCCAGGAGGCTCAACTGGCGCTGGCCATCGCTGACGAGGCGTTTTTGCGTGCGTTGCTAACCGATAGTTTGCCCGCGATTGCCCACCCCCACGAGGTAGGTGCGGTATCTGTAGAAGTCGGCATTCCTTTGCAGCAGTCGCCTCATCTCAGTATTGATGCGGTGCTGACTTTTGAGCACATCCACTGTGTGCTGGCTGGGTCTTACCCAGAAGCGCCGCCGCTGCCGGAATTTGAGAGTCATACTCAGTACCAGGCTGTAACCAGTTGCTACTCCGATCTCACCACTCTGGCTCAAAATGTAACGACCTCTGAAGCTGAGGCGTTGCTGTCGCGCTCGGGCTTTGACTCAGACCAAATCCGCCAAATTCTTCAGCTTCCGTCCCAGGCGTGGCACAAGTCCTGGTGGTACACTCTGGATCCAGAGGGATTTCTCACGGTGCCCTTCCAGCGCTGCATTCGCACCCGCAGTTTTGCCGATGGCACGTTTACCTTTCAGTTCAAAGACTACTATGCTCACGAACGGCCCACGGGCTTTCGCAGCCAGCCGCAGCAACTCCCTGTAGTAGTTCACCAGCCCACCCTGGGCTTTTGCGAAAACCTGGCCCGCGTTAACCTCACCCGTCGCGAGCTAAAGACTCAGCAAGCCTTGCTCATTGCCGGCGACCTGCCAGAACTGGAAATTGAAGGCTACATTCGCCAGAATGTCAGCCTGTGCCGCCAGCGAGGGCTGCAAAATCCTTTAGAGGCGAACTGCCGAATCTGTCACCAGGGCAAGTGTCCGCTGCACGGGGTAGATTCGTCGCCAGTAATGGCCTGCCGCTCGTTTATAGCGCCAGAGAGGGTGACTTAGCGCAGGCGGAGCCTGAATATCTAGCTCCGCTTCAGGACGGATAATCAGGCGAAAATAATCAGGCGAAAGCTGATTAGGACAATCCAAAGCGTTGCTTGACAGTTTCCCAAGTTGAACCGGCTGTTGGGTTATGTTTCTACTGTTCCAATCGTGTTGACTACATGGGGTAAGCGTGACTTCAATCAAATACGCTCCAGAGCCTTCAGTGCAGTAGCCACATCCACAGAGAGGTATTGCCCCAGGCGCAGGATATCCTGAACCTGAGCGCGGCTTTCGATTGAGAGAGGGCTGCCGCTTTGGGCCGCCTGCTTAAGTACCGCAAAGACCTGGCGGTGGAGGTGCTGGTAGTAGAGTTCCTGGGGGCGCTCCAGGGAGAGGCCGAGGCCGAGGCGATCGCCCAGCCCAATCAGCCGACCCAGCCAATCTACCTCTGCTGCCAGGGAATCGGTAGGAGGTTGGCTCAGCAGTTGCCAAACGGAGCGCCAGATCAGCCGTTCCAGCATGGGTTTAGCGTCTGGCAAAGAAAGGGAGGCGTTGAAATAGCTAGCTTCGGTAGCGATCGCCTCTAGCTCATTGAGGTAATCTTCTCCCTGGCGAAGAGGGCTGCTGTCGGGATCGCTAGTTTCTCGCTCCAGGGCATGCAGCACCTCTAAGGTGCGCTGGCTAAGAGCAATATCGGCCGCCACCTGAAGCTCTCGCGGCACCAGCAAGCCATCGCGGTGGAAGGCCCGCAGCACACCGTAGTTGTCGCGATACACCTGGGAATAAAGCTGATCCAACCGCAGCAGAGTGTCCTGAGAGAGTAGCCGCATCATGCGGTGGCGTTCTTCGGCAAACAGGTCTTGCAGGTTGTAGGTGCAGGTGCCAAAGGTGCGGTTCATGGTCAGAATTGTCTGTGCGGCGCTGGCCTGACCCAGGCAGTCGAATAGTTCGTCCTTGGCCTGGGCATAGTCCAACCGCGAGTGGAAACTGCGAATGCAGCAGTGGAAGTCCCAGCCGCCCAGATGCACCACCGCAAAGGCCAGATTCAGGCTCTCGTGGGTAATCGCGGAGACAATCTCTACCTGACCTACCGCCAAAGACATTGGCCCTAGGCGCTGGCGGCGGTAGTCGTGCTGCACAACGGTGTAGCAGTAGACGGGTTGCTGGGGTCGGTAGTCGTTAAACAACGACCCTATCGCGTAGTGGGCTGCGACCTGCTCTAGGGGAACTCGGGATGGCTTCACCAGCGCCTGGTAGACTCCAGCACCATCCTTAAAATGTTCGACATTGCTTGAGGCCAGGGACAGCCGGTTAATGAATCCTTGTTCCAGAGCGATCCCGGCCACTTCCCCAGCTAGCTCAATGGCGCGGGCGGCGTAGCGTAGAATTTGGGTGCCTTCGGGACGGGAAATTTCCTCGAAAAACCAGCCGCAACTGGTGTACATCAGCAGGGTGTGGCGTTGCATTTCCAGCAGTTGTAGGGCGGCTACCCGTTCTGGGGCAGACAGCTCTCGGCTCTGGTGAGTTGCAAAGAACGCATTGACACTATCGTCGCTGCGATCGCCAATCACGGCAATGTAGGCATCCCGTGCCGCCCAGGGTTCGCGCAGGAGGGTTGCCCCACGCTGTTCAAACACAGTAGCTAGCTGATCTCGCAGCCAGTCCAGAGCCTCCCTTAGCGGACGCCGCCAGCGCTGATGCCAGACATCCCCACCGCCGCAGCCGCAGTCGTCCTGCCAGCGATCTACCCCGTGGGAACAACTCCAGGCCGTGACGGGCTTAAGTTCGGCTTCCCAGGTGGGGGGATGGCTAGCCAGGTAGTGGGCATAGTTGGTGACTGTCCAGCCCTGGCGAGGAAACTCTTCAGTAACCGCGTAGGCCAAAGTTTTTTCGGCCCCGCCCCGATGGTGGCCAAAGGTTTCGCCATCAGTAGCTACGGAAATGAGCTGAAAAGGACGATGATCCCCGTGGATGGCTTGGCCAATGCGCCCAGCCAAATGGGAGGAGGCACTCAGGACATCGTTGAAGCCCATATCGCGGGAGATGGGGCCATCGTAGAAAAACACATCGATGTAGCGGCTGGGGTCGGGGCTGCCGTCTGCGTGCTTGAGGAAGCAGCGGTAGGGTCGGGTAGGATCAATCTGGCCACCGCCGACTTCGTGCCAGTCTTCTCGCTGGCCGTTGTGGCTGACCAGAGGCCGACAGCGCTGTACTTGGGAGGGAGCCAAAACTGTAAATTTGATCCCCTCCTGCACCAGCACATCCAGCGTGGCATAGTCTACCGCCGTCTCTGCTAGCCAGATGCCTTCTGGATCGCGCCCAAATCGTCGTCGGAAGTCAGCGATCCCCCAGTGCACCTGGGTGACTTTGTCGCGGGTGTTAGCCAAAGGCAAGATAATGTGGTTGTAGACCTGAGCCATTGCGTTACCGTGGCCATTCAACCGGGCGCAACTGTGGCGGTCGGCATCCAGGATGCGCTGGTAGGTTTCCAGGTCATAGCGCTCCATCCAACTCAGCAGGGTGGGGCCGAGGTTAAAGCTAATGTACTCAAAGGTGTTGACGATGCGAATCACCTCGCCGCGATCGTTGAGGATGCGGGCGTAGGCGTTGGGTCGGTAGCATTCGTGGTGGATGCGCTCGTTCCAGTTGTGGAAGGGCGCAGCGCTGGGCTGCTTTTCAACCGCATCTAGATAGGGGTTTTCGCGCGGCGGCTGGTAAAAATGTCCGTGGACGCAGACAAAGACGCCGGTGCTGACCGCGGGGATCGTACCATTAGTGGGGATCGGGTTGACAGAAGCAGATTGCAGCACTGAATGCGAAGAATCAGCCATAGCAAAGAGGGAAGTAAATTCTAGAAAGCCTGATTGCAGGGAGGTTTAATGCGGTTAGTTGGGCTTAGTCACCACTGCTAGAACCGGGTTCCCTGACGCTCACAATAAATAGGGTATCGGTTGCACATACTCGGCAATACTATATCCGGGTGTGGAAAAAGTTTTCGTTATCTTAACGTTCTTTTGAGGAATAGTCGGATTGCTTAATAGGTGGTGATGATTTGTGATTTTTACGAACTGCCGCTGCTGAGCGGCAGCAACACAACAACTTGGGTGCCCTGACCAGGCTGGCTGTCAATATGAATGTGACCCCGGTGATTCTCAATAATGGCTTTAGCGATCGCTAACCCTAAGCCCGTCCCCTGATCCCCACTTCGCAACCGAGCCGGATCAGCCCGATAGAACCGATCAAACGCATGAGCCAGAGCTTCGGTATCCATACCAATGCCGGTGTCCTGCACAGTCACCTGCAACCAGGGGTGTCCCTGATGCTTAGTTGATTTTAGCTGCACGGTGACAGTGCCCTGCTTGGTAGTGTATTGCATGGCATTACCAATCAGGTTGGTGAACAGCCGGGTCAACTGGCTAACATCACCGACTACAATCCAATCTCGATGTCGCTCTAGCGTGGCTATTGCAGTCGTCTGGCTACTGGGGCGATCTCGCTGGGCTGAGCTATCCATCACTCGCTCAAGGTGAAGTTCAATACCGCGCTCAGCCGCTATTACCTGCTGCTCTTCAAGCACCTCTTCCAGTAGACCAGCTAAATCTACCGAGGCTGGCACCAGCGCCATCAAGCCGCTCTCCCGGCGAGCAAGAAACAGTAGATCATCCACCAACTGTCCCAGCCGCCGGGTGAGGCGTTCTATCACCTGAAACTGCTTTTGCTGGATCTCCACATCGGGGTGGGGATCAGACAGGGCAACCTGGGCGTTAGTCTGAATCACCGCGATGGGGTTTCGCAGTTCGTGGGAGGCATCCGCTGTAAACTGCTTGAGTTGCTGGTAGGAGTCGCGCACCGGAGCCATCGCAATGCCTGACAAAAACCAGCCGATGGCGGCAACGGCAATCACCATCATGCTGGTGCCCAGAGCCAGGTCTAAAATCAGACGGCGGCTGGGCTTGGTGACTTCAAACCAGGGATGGCTGACCCGCAAATAGCCCAACACTTGCCCATTGGCCTGCACTCGCTCGGTAATCTGCCGAAACACGGTTTCCTGGGAAACTCGCACCGTTTCTCCTGACGGATTGACGTGTAATGGCAGGGGCAACACCTCCGACAGAGTAGACCACAGCAATTCCCCACTGGGGCTAAACCACTCCAGGTCGATGTGGTCGTCTTCTACGGCTCCAGCGTTATCCCGAAAGCTAGCCTCCACATTAACTTGCAAAGGCGGCCCCTCGCTATTGACTGTGGCAAAAACGCGATGACCCGCCGAGTTTGAACCATCTTCGGGACTAGGCTCAATTACCAGAGAGCGCTCGACAATTTCCACCACATGGTTGAGAGTGTCATCTACCCGCTCTACCAGTGTGGTGCGCACATAGAGGTAAAAGCCACTGGCAAACAGCAGCAGCAGCACTGCTGTTACAGCTGTATACCAGAGGGCAAGCCGCTGCCGGGTAGCCTGAAACATGACGACCTAAGGTAATTTTTGAACAATCAAATTCAGGGCTACTTTAGCCAGTAACATCCGTTCTGCCCTGTCTTGTAGCCATCTATTTACTGGGGTTAAACCGTGGTTATTTCGACTTTATCCTACTCTACCGTTGGCTAAGCAAAGGGCGCTCTGGCCTCCAGACATCATCAGCTTATGTACCTGTAGCCGGACATTTTTAGCCTGCTTCACCTCCTATTTTGGTGTGAAGCAGAACCCTGGCTAGAGCTACAGCCACTGCTGAATCGAGTCTATGATAAGGGGCGTTACGCTATGGCCATTGGTCACCAAACTCCCCTAAACCCGCCGCTGTTGTCAGATGACGCCACTTGGGCAAGGCAACTTATGAATAGCGGCACTTGAAACCAGTCTTAATCTTAAATTTGGTTAGGTTTGACCAAACTTTGGTCTGAGTGCCAGAATACTCAATGCTAGCGGCTATTATCTCCTGATGTCTAAATCCTTTGATGAATTGATGGCCCGCTTGGAGTTAATAGCCGATATTCTCTTGGCAAGATGCTAAACTCTATAGAAATCACGGGTAGCTTTTAGTACGTTAGCAATCGATGCTTTAGAGTATTAGAGCTTAATTTTCAAGGTTTTACAGGCACTACTGACTTAAGATTGCAGTCAATTGGCTACAGCGGGCGCGTCTACACTAATCTCTCCAGATACCTGAATATCGCTTCACAACTCTGTGTAGCTCTTTAGAGGATAACCAGATTGACTCAGGGGATCTGTTTGATTTCTGTAAACACGCTCACTCAACTACTCTACGACGACCTCAAGACCAAGACGGGGGCGCCAGATCGCGTGTGTTGGGCTGTGGCTCGGCGCATTGGTCAAGAAGTGCAGCGCATTTGTAGCGAGAGCGATCGCATTCAGTCTTCCGGCGAGGTGGGCACCTGGGCCAGGTCGTTAGCCAAGCACCGAATTGAGCAATGCCTGCGGTACTACAACTTGGGCTCACGACAGGGCCGAGTAGAGCTACATAGCACCCTTAGCGCCATTGTTTACCGCTACATTACGCCGCCTCAGGTACAGACCAGCTACCAGGCCCGGCTCAACCTAATCGAGGACTTTCTCCAAAGCTTTTATGTTGAGGCACTTAGCGCTTTTCGCCGCGAAAACCGCCTGACTGACCAATACCAGCCTCGCACGCTGCTAGAACTGGCTGAGTTCATGGCCTTTTCTGAGCGCTACGGCAAACGCCGCATACCGCTGCCAGGGCACCGCAGTCAGCAACTAATTATTCTTCGGGCACAAACCTTTTCTAAGCAGCAGCCGCCAGAACTAGCGATTGACATTGAGCAAGCTACTGACTACGGCAGTGACAGTGATGACGCTCGGCCCGCGGCCTCCCATCAGCGGGTGCGGGAGGAAATGATTGCCCAAACCGATGAGTTGCCCGAGAACTCTCTTCGGGGGGAGGTGGTAGAGAAACTGCTGGCCTATCTTAAAGAGCGAAACCAAACTGAGTGCGCTGATTATTTTACTCTACGCCTGCTTGACTTACCCACCCATGAAATCGAGGCACTGCTCAACCTCACTCCCCGCCAGCGGGACTATTTGCAGCAGCGGTTCAAGTACCATCTGCTGCGCTTTGCTCTTTCTCACCATTGGGAACTGGTTCACGAGTGGCTGGGAGCCGGATTGGAGAATAACCTGGGGTTAACCCCTCAAGAATGGCAGCAATGGCAGCAGACTCTTGATAATAGACAGATTAAAATGCTGAATTTAATGCAGCAGGGTACAAGCGATGCCGAAGCCGCTAAAATCTTGGGGTTAACCAGCACCCAGTTTCATAAGCAGTGGACTAAATTGCTGGAACAAGCGTGGGAAATTCGTAACCTTTAGTATCCGGACAGACTGGTTCAGGCCATGAATAAAGACTCAGATATCACAAGAAACATCCTGCTGAGACTGCTGCTTGAATCAGACTTGGAGGATGTTGCCCGATCAGGAGATCGTCATCTTACCGAGCCTACGCAGCCAGAGCAGCCACGCCCCCATGCTTTTAGTCCCAGTGATAATGCCCCCAATGCCCACCCTCTAGCTCGCTCTGGTCACGATGCTCAAGCTCAATCCGACCAGACCATTTCGGATCCGGATCTGTTTGAACATACTATTGGTGCGGATCCTACTACTATTTTCACCCCTGGAGATCTTTCCACTGTGCAAACTCACTTTGAAGCCCTTCTAAAGCGCCGCCTTGAGCAAGAAATTGCCAATCACCCGCCGCTTTTTCCCTGGGAAAAAGGATTACAAGACTATCCCGATGTGTTGAACCCTGAGTCTGGCTTTGCTTCTGTTTGGTTAGACCACCTTAAAAACCTTGAGGTTCCTGGCGACCTACCCGAAGAGGTATTGACAGAACTGCTCAACCAGTGCCAGCGCGTGGCTGAGCAGACCCGGCAGATTGGTCGGCGGCTGGTCAGCGCTGTGGAGTCGCTCTTTCCTGACCAAATACAGACTCTAGACTACGTTGCAGGGCTTATCTCTCGGCCAGCCTATCGCTCGGCCCAGGCGCAGGTTCTGGAGCGTCTAGATTACACCACCGCCTCAGCTCAACAGCAAATGGCTCTGGCGATGATAGCGGCTCAGAGCATTTTTGAGACGCTCTCGCTAACGGTGTCTACAACTGTTCCTGCAGATAGCCGTACCTGGCTTACAGCGAACGGTTCGTTGACTGTTCTCGCCAACTATCTTAGCGATGGTCGGTTAACTGTCAGGGCTGATCTACCCCAGGCTGGCACGGTTGCACTTGCTGGGGGCGCTTACACCCTCAGTGCTGAGCGCTCTACCCCTGGCGATTTGGTCTTGCAGCTAGAGTCCCCTCAAGTCAACACGCCTTATACCTTGTCCGTTAGTTTGGCTGAGGAAGCTACCACGCCTCTGCGGTTTCAGCTTATGGTTGTGACCAACGAGGATGCTGGGTTCTAGAGACATTATGCAGATGTTCTAGACTCCATCATCAGCCTTACCTTACGGCCTGAATATAAATGGGAGCCAGTCTTGTATAGCTGACTCCCATTTATGATTTGGCTAAGCCCAGAATAGGCTACTTCCAACCGGCCCGGTCAGTAATCTGCAGGGCTTCGGGGTTGTTGCGGCCAAAGACGGCAGCATTGAGCGAATCGGCCTTAAATTCACCAAAGCCAGACACTACCGAGTCCACAGCAACGCCTTCTACCACAGGGTATTCATTATTGCTGCGGGCAAAAATTTCCTGGGCCTCTGGGCTGGCCAGGTATTCTAGAAACTCAATAGCCGCTGCTGTATTAGGTGCCGTTTTTACCACGCCAGCACCGCTGATGTTGACGTGGGTACCCCGGTCATCCTGGTTGGGGAAAAACACCTGTACAGTTTCGGCTACGGCTTGGTCTTCTGGCTTGTCAGATTTCACCAGACGGGCCAGGTAATAGGTATTGGCAATAGCAAGATCTCCCAGACCAGCCGCGACCGCCTTAATTTGGTCGGTATCGCCGCCTTCAGGATCGCGGGCAAAATTAGCCACTAGCTCCTTGGCCCAGGCTTCGGCTTCGTCTGGTCCGTGAGCCGCAATAATTGACCCTACCCACGACTGGCTATAGATATTGGTTGAACTACGGGTGAGGAACCGACCTCTCCACTTAGGATCCACCAAGTCTTCGTAGGTCGAGAGTTCAGACGGGCTAACAACATTTTTGTTGTACATAATTACCCGCGCCCGCTTGGTCAGGCCAAACCAAAGCCCATCGGGATGGCGCAAGTTCTCAGGAATAGCGCCAGTTAGGGCCGTAGAAGAAACGGGCTGGAACAGTCCTTCTTGTTCAGCCCGCCAAAGGCGGCCTGCATCTACGGTCATCAAAATATCGGCTGGGCTGTTTTGGCCTTCGCTCTTAATCCGCTCAATGAGTTGATCGGCCTCGGCTTCTACCACATTGATGCGAATGCTGGTAGCTTCCCGGAAACCCTCATAGAGTTCATCATCCGTATCATAGTGGCGAGACGAGTAAAGATTCACGGTCTGCCCACGGTTGCGACCAAACTGAGCAATCGCGGGCCGCTGACGCAGTTGCCCCAGTGCCATTGCAGCCGTTGCCGTACCAGCCCCTAAAAACGCACGTCGTCCTAATTTCATTGGGCATTACCTCAATCTAATCATTACAGCCAGTGGAGTCGAATCTCCAGGCATTAAAAAGTCCACCCTGCATTGTAGCGCCTATTAGGATGGTTTCTTGATAAGAAAAAGCAGATGTGCTGTTCAGGTGGTAAATAGCGGCATCAGCCTGATGGCATCAAAACGACGTGTGAGAAATGCTTAGAGGGTTGAAATGCCTGAATCAGGTGAGTTTAGCTTAACAAGTGATCGATTTTAACTTATGCTAAAGTGAACGTCTCTTAACTACCCAGCTTAGATTACTGCTAGGGCTTTTCGATAGTGGCTTACCACGTTACGTCATCTCTACCGTCGCTGACTGGCCATTCTCCTCAACGGTTCAGTCGATGGTTATCCTACTCGCGGTTGGGGGGCCTTTGCCTGTTGGCCTCGGTGGCTGGTCATCTGGTTTTGCTAGGTATGCCACTGCCTGCCCCATTAGAAGAATCAGAGGAAACTGAAGATCCGCTTATGGCTACGGATATCCTTACCCAGGTACCTGTTACTGTTCTGTCTGAGTCAGACCCACAACCTGAGTTAAAGCCTGTGAACCCTTTAGAGGGGCTTGCCACTGAAGCTCCAGTTGCAGTGTCGCCTGCCACTCCGGTTAGCCCGCCTGTGGTGCAACCCATTGCCCCTTCGCCTACCTCTACCCAACCCAGCCTGGCCACAGAGCCTTTGGGATCAGTTACTGAGGCACCTGTGGTAGATCCCATTCCCTCACCGCTGCCCTCTGAGTCTGACGCTTCTGTTCCCTTTGCTGACTTTCCTCACCTGGAGGGGTCTGTTTCTGCCTGTCCAGACACTGGCAACTGCTGGCAAAGCCCGGTGAGTAGCTGGCGCTCGGCCACTACCGACCTTCGCGATCGTCTGGAAGCTCAGGGCTACACCCTCGATAACATTACTGGAGAAGTGCTTTCTACGGAAACAGGGGCACGAATTTACGCTGTAAGCAAGCCGGGAGAGGAAACTTACTACCTAAACCTGGTTTCTGTTAGAGCGGGCATTTTGTATAGTATGACCTCTGAGCCGATTACCCTGGAGCAAGTGATGGCGCTTCAGGGAACTTAGCTTTGTTCTGGCTGCCTCAGGGTTCAGCGAACAGGGGCAATACCCGGTGGGTGTGCTGTTATTGATTCAGGCTATCAGCAAGTGCAGGCCAATTAGCCCTTGGCTTACTGAGGTGTCTTCACTAGCTTCCCTGGGGAACAAAGCGCTCAGCAGGATACATAATTGCTTCAGCGGCCAAGGAAGCAACTTATTGAAAATCTATTGCATTAATTTCCAAAGTCGGGTATTTTAGTAGAAACGATCTTCAATAGGCTAAGTTCTCGCTTTGGGAGTTAGGAATCGCACGGCTGTCTTAGATTGCCTGGATGATAGTGATTGAGCTAGTTTTGAGCGCATTCACATTGCCGGTTCTAGTCTGGTGCTATTCCCTAGTTTAGAGTGACTAGCAAGAGGATTGGTGCTGTGGGGCTATTTGACCCTGGCTTGTTAATGCTGATCAGACCTATCTTCAGGAGCAATCTATTCAAATCTCTATGCCGACCTTAAATCCTAGCTATGGGCCTCTCTATGACCAGCCAGGCACAGTGCTTAACCTTGATCGCGTAGCCTGCTGGAATGTCTACAACCGCCTTAAAGAACTGGACATTCCTTGTCAATGCAGTGTTAATAGTCCTCTTACCGTAACTATAGAAAGCCCGATAATGCTTTTCCAAGTGTGGAGCGTGATCAATGCCTGCACTGCACCCAGGGCTAATCTGGTCAATCATCTCAATCGCTGCTGGCAGCAAAGGGTTACTTCATGAGTCGTTACGAGATGTCTTCTGGTACTGTCATTAGGCCCTCTCCGGCTTCAGCTACTCCGGCGACCTATGAACCTCAGGGGCGAGTTTTGAGAGGCCGGTATTTGGAGCCGCTGCGGTCTAGCAAGGGCAAGATAAAAGGCTTGATGCTGCATGCTCCAGACGGTGTGATGCCGGTTAAGCTCCCGAAATACCTGAGGCCGATGCTGGTACGAGAGCTGATGCCCGGTAGCTGGGTTCAGGTGTGGGCCTTTCCAAAGGACGAGCATTGGCGTGGCATCAATCTTATCCCCTGGCCAGAGTCTGAGGTTCCATCTGAGGTTAAGGTCGCATTAGCTACGCTACAGCCTTCAACCCTGGCTCAGTCGGCTTCGCCCACCGAGATGAGGGTAGCCCCGGTCTGCATCCAGGTCTGCCGCAAGGGTAAGTGCTTCAAACAGGGTGGTTATCAAATCTGGAGTGCTTTGCAAGCCGAGGTTGACGCAAACCCAGATTTGCAACACATCACTATTGAAGCCACGGGCTGTATGAATGCCTGCAAACAAGGGCCTAATCTGCGCGTGTTACCTCATGGAAAAATGCACAGCCGGGTTACTCCTGGCCGTGCATTAAGCCTCCTGACTGACTGCCAATGATCCGCCAACGGCTAACCCAGAGTACTGGGTCATGGGTTTCTGGGCACAGTTTTCCCTTGCTGCATTAGGCAGGATTCTGCAGCTGGTTGTTTAAGTTGTGAGTGCTAACTACCTTTAAAGGGCTTGCCTATGTTGCTATCTACCCACGAAACCAGCACCGCTCGTTCGCTCAGGCACTTGACCCAGAGCTACAGAGCAGACCAGCAGCAACCGCAGCACAATCGCCCCAATTTACCAGCCCAGCTTCAGGCTGTCGGGAGTGAGGAAGTGTTCCAGATGATAGGCTCGCTCTTCCGTTTTGAGCAAAATTTGCTCGTACAGGTAACGAGTGGCGCGATCGCCCAAGCTTTCAGCCTGAGCCGCCAATCGCCGAATCAAATCAATCAACGATTGTTCGGCTCTAAGGTCGTTAGCAATCATAATGCGGCAGCGAAACACATCGTTAGCTTCTGGTTCAAAGCAGCACAGCTCGGCCAGCTTAGCAAAACTTCCAGCCGGTACACCGCCCAGCCCATGCAGGCGCTCACCGATGTCGTGGGCATGATCTTTCACCGCATCATAGCTCTCAGAAAAATATTCATGGAGCATGTAATATTCAGATCCTTCCACCACAAAATGATGCTTTTGGTACTGCACATACAGAGCCATAAAGCTGGCGTAGGTGGTGCCCAGTCCTTCAATAATAGGCTCTGTCACCGATTTCTCTAGGTCGATAGGATTATCCGCAATCTCTCCATAGGATTGCAGCAAGGTTTCAGTGATAGGCATAGCGCTCTCCTTATGTGTTCTAGCTTTAGCCATTTACAGCGTATAGAAATCTTCCATAGATTCCTATATCTGACTTTCCAGATCTTGATGATAGATTTTTTATCTCTAAAAAACAAGGACAAAGTATTTCTTAATCACTGATTAAATCCCTCATTAAAGTTAGCGAAACTAATTTTCAATAATCCGAAACTTTGATGTCGAAACTAATTTTCAATAAATTTAAACGCCATATATCGAAAGCTAGTTTCGATAAACAGTTATCGCTAGGTGATTTAGGGGATGAAGTGATGGAAACCAATCTTTTTCCAGATAATGAAAGCCTTGGCTCTGACTTTCTGAAGGAAGCTTTGAACAAAGAGGGGTTTCGATTGACCAGCCAACGGCAGAA
>Ga0224723_1001382_pt1 | contig 14668 bp, 11 predicted proteins | sample Balambano_FR2_Me_FD_161647 | JGI IMG/M metagenome (GOLD analysis project Ga0224723, IMG submission 161647) | Freshwater sediment microbial communities from Lake Towuti, South Sulawesi, Indonesia - Balambano_FR2_MetaG | ecosystem: Environmental > Aquatic > Freshwater > Lake > Sediment | place...
GGCAGAAGATGCTGCCGGGGTACTGGACAGCGGCTCGATCGCATCGGGCGAGGCAGGCTCGTCGATTCCGGCTTGTGCATTCGGTGCGTCTGTCATCAGCTCATCTCCTGGGGGCTGAAACTGGAACGAGACTAGCAATTCAGCCAGCGTTTCCTCTGTCTCGTTGGGCTGATTTTGCTGCAATTTTTGAGTCAAACTCGAGGCTTTTGACCTACAGATTCCCGAACGCTCCTTGTCGCAGGACGATCGCCAGCCCCGCAAACACAATCAGCATGACGACGAGGGCAAAGGCAGCACCGAGGGGCCAGTTGTAGGCAACGCCAAACTGCGAGGAGATCACGTTTCCCAGCATAATGCCGCTGGGGCTACCCACCAGGCTAGGCGTGATGAAGTCGCCCATCGTCAAAGAAAATACGTTGATTGAGCCTGCCAGAATGCCTGGAGCCACCAGAGGCAACGTCACCCGACGAAACGTGGTCAGCGGCGGTGCATTTAAGTCGGCTGAGGCTTCTAGCAAATCATCAGGCAGCCGCTCAAACGCTGTGATAATTGGCAAGATCATAAACGGCAGCCAGATATGCACAAATGTCAGCGTTGTGGAGAACTGGTTGTAGAGAAAGATTTGGCTGGGCTGCTTGAGAATTCCCAGAGACAGCAAGGCGGTATTGAGAATGCCGTTGTAGCCCAGGATTATCTTCCAGGCAAAAACGCGCACCAGGTAGCTCGACCACAGCGGCAAGATCACCAGAATCGTCAGCAGCGATCGATAGCGTCCGCTAAATTTGGCGATGAAATAACCCAGCGGCAGAGCAATCACGATGTCAATCACCGTTACGCCCAGGGCAGTGCTCACCGTTCGTGCAATCACCGTTCGATAAGCTCGATTGCCCAAGATCGTCTGAAAATTAATCAGGCTGAAATCGGGCACCAGATCGAACGCTTCTAACCGCCAGACGCTAAAGGAAATCAGAATCGCAAGCGGCACAAAATAAAGCAGCGTCATCCAAAGCAGCGGTGGCAGCAGGGTTGCATACAGTCCGACTGACGGCAATCGACGCTTGAGGGGATGAGAGGATGCAGCAGTCACAGGTGAAACACCGTTCACAAGAATCCAGATTATCAATCAGACGCAAATTTTTGCAGGTGTTGCCGCACCCATTGCCGAAATGCTCTTAATGCCGGACTTCTGCCCATCGATCGACTTTGCTCAACCGCTGCCGTCACGGCTTGGACGATCGGCAGTTGGGGAAACGTGGGGCTATCGGTGGACTGCACGTATTGACCCGCTTGCAGCACGTCGATTCCACATCCTGCAAAACCAGGCGCTGCCCAGGCAGAACGTTGATTTGTTTGAGTTGGAGTGTCACCATGCCGATTGCCGGTATCTACCGAGGAACCAAAGTTTGGGTGGATCAACAACTGCCTATCCACCTGAACCGCAGTGGCTTAGCTGCGAATTTCGTTCCAGAGTTGCACCCACTTGTCGTAGTTTTTAACGCTCTGCCACATCTTGATTTGCGAATGCAGCGACAGGTCATCCATAAAAAGCTGATGGGCGCGTTCTGCGCCGATCGCTTCGACTCCCAGAGTGGTTGCGCCAGAATAGCCGGTGACATCCATTACGCCTTTCTGCCCCTCGCCACTGAGAATGTAGTCAATCCATTGGTAGGCAGCATCTGCCCTGCGAGAATTTTTGGAAATCATCCAGGAGTCTGTCCAACCGGTGAGTTTGCCGCTGGGGCTGACCGAACCGATTGGAAATCCTTCGTTGCTCAACTGCGTGTAGGTCAGGGGCCATGCGTGAGCCAGAGTCACTTCACCCGATTGAAACAAATTTGCCAGTTCGCCTGCGGTCGTCCAAAACTTGCGGACGCTGGGGCGGAGTGCCAGCAGATGCTCTTTTACCAGCGCCAGGTCCTGATCGCTCAGGTCATACGGGTCTGATTTACCCAGCCACAGCGCCACATCCGCGATCGTCATGGGGTTGTCGGGCAGCGATATTTTGCCTGCATACGCCGGGTCAAACAGCACGTCCCAGGAAGTGGGAGCAGACTCAACCTGGTCTTTGTTATAAATCAAAACATTGGGTCCCCAGGCAAAGGTCACGCCATAGGACTTGCCGTCAAACGTGTTCCATTTGCCGCCCTGAAACGGCTCAAACACTGCATCATAGTTTTGCAGTTTGTCGGGGTCGATCGCCTGCACTAATCCGGCTCGATACAGCCGTTCGGTAATATCACCCGACGCGGAGATCAGGTCATAGGTGCGACCGCCCCCGGTGCGAAACTTCGCGAACATTTCGTCGCTGGAACCCGCATAGGTCGCTTTGATCGTGCAGCCGGTTGCTTGTTCAAACGGTTGGGCAAATGAAGGGTCAGTGTAGCCTTCCCAGACGATCGCTGTTAGAGTGCAACCTGCTGCGTCAGCCGGAGCTGCCGGGAAGGTCACTGACATGAGGCTCAATAAACTGATTAAAACCATTGAAAGTAGACGATGCCACATGGCTTGTCTCTCCATTTTCTGGATGCTGTTCTTCATGTCAGCAGTTAAATTTCGATAATTCTCAGGTCATGTGAGCTGAGATTGGGCTGCAACATCCCAACGACCCGTTGCACTCAGACCTGTCCGTTTCACAGCGTAGGCAGTCTCATCTGACTCAGGTGTGTCGGAAAACACAGAAGACCTGCCTGCCAATAATTCAGTCTAACGTTCGATCGTCCCTGCTTTGGAAGCGCTACAGAATTCTCAAAGAATCCGGCGCGAGAATTACTTTCAACGATGGTTAAATTATCCCGAACTCATGCATAGGATATTACGAACCGAAGGAGTGTTTGAGGAAAGAGAAGGGGTTGGCGAATGAGAGCGATATGCAAAGGTGACATGCTCCTACAGAGCAGTGGCTCTCCAGCTCAACACCGTACTAAGGCTCTGTCCTTTGTAGCCATGCTAGAAGCACAATAATAATCGGTTCGGTGGTGCCAATCAATAAAGCATTGCTAGCACTTGTGAACTTCAACCCAACGATGCCAAACGTATAAGCTAAACCGGGTTCGAGTAAGCCCGTGTAGCCGAGTTTTACCGTTTGCCACTGCACGGGCAGCCGCAGCCGTCTCAGCCGCATCGCCACAGATAGAACGGTCACACTGCCCAGCATTTGGACAACGAGCAGCGTCATGGGTGGCACATACGCCAGCACGCCTTTTGTGAGGACAGTAGCCAGTCCCCAACAAAGCGTCGAGAGCACCATTGCCACACTCGCCCCAATGCTCAATTTTCTGAGGCGATCGGGGGATCGAAACCAGTGAGCCATTCGGCTTATAACCTTCTACATTGAAAACGGTAGTTAGATCATAGGTGAAGTCTTCTAACCAGTCAATCGCATTTTGGTGGTTATAAGTTACACGGCTATGAGTCGCGAGGTGGTATGGAATCTAAAAGCAAAATTGCGTCTTTGAAGCGGCTGGGCGGACGACTCTGTTTGGACTTTGTAAACACCGCCGATCGGAATGCTACAGGAACGCCGGTCGTGGATTGGCTGACCAGCTATGCTGAACTGGTTGCGTGGAGTCAAACCACCCATCTGATCACGGCTGAACAGGCGCAGCATCTGTTGCAGGTTGCCGATCGCCATCCCGACGAGGCGCTCGCTGTATTTGTCCGATCGATCGCGCTTCGAGAAACGCTGTATCAAATTTTTGCTGCGGTTGCTGCCGGTCGGGCGTGCAGCGACCAAACGCTGGGAGCTTTTAACCGTGCGCTATCTGCTGCTTTACCGCACTTGCAAATTGTGGCGATCGAAAGCGGGCAATTCGCCTGGGGATGGACACTGCCCGATGCGCTCGATCTGATGCTCTGGCACATCGTCCGCGATGCGGCTGAACTGCTGGTCGCCCAAGAGCGCAGCCGGATTCGAGCGTGTGCGGGCGAAGACTGTGGTTGGCTATTTTTGGATCTGAGCCGCAACCGCAGCCGCCGCTGGTGCGATATGGAAGACTGCGGCAATCGCAGCAAGGCGCGTCGTCACTATGAGAAAACCAAACGGAGCAGGAGGGATAAGGGATGAACCCTGCCTCAGCATTTGTCTCGATCGCCTGACTCTGCTGCACAATAAAAGCAGACTCTTCATCTTGAATGTGCATATGCCCACTTTGCTTGCAGACACAAAAAATTTGCTCGCTGACCTGATTGCTCGCTATGGGTCACGGGTTGATTTCCTGTCTATCCGGCTGGAAGAAGCTGAGGGAACCGATATTTTGCTGCGGGGCGATCGCATCGAAACCCTGAGCGAAGGCATCTCGATCGGCGGACAGGTTCGCGCTTGCTACAAAGGAGGGTGGGGATTTGCCAGCTTTAATCGACTGGCAACGCTGACTGAGCGCATTGAAGAAGCGATTGCGGCAGCCCGCCTGGTCGGCGATGAAGAAACGCTGCTAGCCCCGGTTGACCCGATTCAAGATACACGGCGGCTGCTGTTAACCGGCACTGACCCACGCCACGTACCGCTGGCTCAAAAGAAACAGCTCTGCCACCACTATGCTCAGATTTTGCGGAGCGTGGACGATCGGATCACAACGACCTCGGTGCGCTATGGCGACAGCGCGCAGCGAATTATTTTGGCAACTTCGGAAGGCACGATGATTGAGCAAGCCTGGGTCGATATGGAAATGCGCTTTGCTGCTACGGCGCGTTATGGAGAAACAGTGCAGACCGGACGGGAAACAACAGGTTCACGCAAAGCCTACGAAGATTTGATGCAAGTGGATGCTCAGGTTCGCAGTGCAGCGCAGCGGGCAGTTGAGGCGTTAGCACTGCCGCTGGTCAAAGGCAATACCTACACGGTAGTGATCGACCCGATTCTCACTGGGCTGTTTGTGCACGAAGCCTTTGGGCATTTGTCTGAGGCAGACATGGCGTATGAAAACCCAGACCTGCTCGAAGTCATGACCTTAGGACGGCGGTTTGGCTCACCGGAGCTGCAAATCTTTGATGGCGCTGCTCCTGAAGGACACCGGGGCAGCTACTACTACGACGATGAAGGCGTTCCGGCGACAACAACCCAGTTGATTCAAGACGGAGTGCTTGTGGGACGGCTGCACTCGCGTGAAACCGCAGGCAAACTGGGAGAAGCTCCTACCGGCAATGCCCGCTGTTTGAACTCCCACTACCCGCCGATCGTCCGCATGACCAACACCTGGATCGAGCGGGGCAACACGTCGGTCGCCCGTTTGTTTGACGACATTGACGAAGGCGTGTATGCCCGCAACTGGCAGGGTGGCATGACCAACGGCGAGATGTTTACGTTTACCGCTGGCGAAGCCTGGATGATTCGCAATGGTGAAATTGCCGAGCCGGTGCGCGATGTCACGCTCTCTGGCAATGTGTTCACCACACTGGCAGACATTGAGGCGATCGGCGACGACTTTTTCTGGGACGAATCGGGCGGCTGTGGCAAAGGGGGGCAGAGCGGACTGGCAGTCGGCTGCGGCGGTCCCAGCCTGCGAATTCGCGATGTGGTTGTGGGCGGCGAAGCGATCGAATAGCAATTCACGTCCCTATCCGTCGTCTCTTAGGGGAAAGCGCCCCCGCCGCTTGCGGGCTTCCATTGCTTTTTCCAGCAGATCGAGCAATCCTGGCGCTTCTTCTTGCAGCGTGAGCAACAGTCGTTCCCCGGCTTCGAGGTCGCCGGGGTCTTTGCCCGTTTCCATGACAACGTTTAGCCGGGGCATTGCCATTTCATCTACGATTTGGACGAGTCCTTGCAGGCAGCGGTTAAACTGTCGCTCAGTCATCACGGCATCTTCGAGCGGAAACTCAATGATCGCTCGAATTTCGCCGTCTGAAGGGTCATACTCCCATTGCAGCATTTTAGTTTCCCAGGATATGCTGAGCATCGTTTGCAGAATCGCTTCTTTGTAGGGATGCTCTTTGACGCCGGATAGGACACGCGGCGCAAACAGCTTAAAAAATTCTCCATCTTCATCAAGCTGCACCACAATTAGAAAATCTTCGACGTTGGTAGCATCCACACCGGTAATGATGCGATCGGCTTCTTCATCGATTCGATAGTCCCAGCCCAGTTTGTCCAGGTAGGTAGCCATTTGCTGTAGCGTTGCGCCCATGCAGTCCTCTTGGCGAAGATGAAACATCCATAGAACAGGTTGACATAGTTTCGCTCAAATCGTGTGAGAGGATGTTAGAGAAGTATCGAGTTTGCCGCATTCGCCGCCCAAATCTCCCACCCGTGGGGGACTTTGAGCACAGTTTTGGTTCGGAAGTCCGCTAGAATAAGGGAGCTAGAGGGCAACCCAGGTCACATCTTTAACTGCTCAGACATTCTCTGAGATGACTCTAGGAATGCGACGTAGAAGACTGCTGCATCGACGGAGCGCTGGCTGAAGAATTGGCAAACTGGGGATTCAGCAATGCCCGATCGACCTGATGAAGCAGGGCTTCGATCGTTGAGACATTGTGTAACACCACATCTGCCCGGTCGATCTTTTTGTCGATCGCCATCTGACTGTCGATGCGCGCCTGAATCTGCTCTGGATTGAGTCGATCGCGCAATCTCAACCGTTCCTTTTGCTGATCTGGCGGACAGCTCACGACCCAGATTTCAGTCACCAGATCGGTCATGCGTGCCTCAAACAGCAGCGGCACCACCAAAACCGCGATCGTCTGTTTCTGATCTGCCAGTGTTCTCAATCCGGTTTCGAGCCGTTCGCGCACAAAAGGGTGAATGCGCTGTTCTAGCCACAAACGTTCTGGCGGACTGTTGAACACGATTTCACCGAGGCGCAGGCGATCGAGCGTTTGATCAGGACGCAGCACGTTGGAACCGTAGCGTTCGACAATTTCGGTGAGCACCGACGAACCCGGCTCTACTGCGTCACGGGCGAAAATATCAGCATCAAGAACCGGGAGATTGTGGACGGTCGCCAGATAATGAGACACAGTTGTTTTGCCCATACCCAAACCTCCCGTCAAGCCAATAACCCGTTTGAGGCAACTGGGGACAGCAAACTTGCGGACAGTGCGATCGTTCATACGACAGTTCAGCAGCTTCGGTCGTTTGCGCTAACCCAGGCAACGATCGCTTGGGTCAATCCCTCCAAAGTATACTCCCTGGCTTCGATGTCTACGCGCCCAAACCAGCGCTGACAGGCAGCAGCCGTTTGCGGACCGATCGCCGCGATCTGGATTTGGGCAGCCAGCGGCAAGAAGGCGTGAGCGACAGACAGATCCGGCTTGAGTTCTGACCGCTCCAGCAGTTGGTAGAAACACTGCACGGTCTTTGAGCTAGCGAACGTGATGATGTCAACCTGGTTTTGCTGTAGGGCTTGCAGGGCGGCTGGTGCGATCGAGCGGGCGCAAGCAGATTCATAAGCAGCGACTTCCGTGACGATCGCCCCCTGTGCCGAAAACGCTTGCACCAGCAGTTCGCGTCCGCCGGTCTCCACTCTAGGAAACAGCAGGTGCATTCCCGGCAGGTGGTCGCGATCGGGGAACTGATCGACCAGCGCATCCGCGACAAAATCGGTGGGAATAAAATCGGGCTGGAGTCCTCGCTGCTGCAAACTGGTGGCAGTTTTCTGTCCGACGACGGCGATTTTGATTTCTGCCAGAGCGCGGGCATCTTTGCCCTGAGCCGCCAGCCGCTCAAAAAATGCGTCTACGCCGTTGGTGGAAGTAAGAATCAGCCAGTCAAAGGTGGAAAGCTGCTCGATCGCCTGATCCAATGCTTCCCAGCTCGAAGGCGGCACAATTTCTAGCGCAGGCGTTTCGATGACCGTTGCCCCCTGCTGTTGCAGCAGCTCAGTGAACTGACTGGACTGCCCAACCGAGCGAGTCATGAGAATCGTTTTGCCCGAAAGCGGTAAATCAGGATGAGATGACAGCACAGATGAGAATCGCTGAATCGACGACAGAGACGCAGCCCGCTGCATTTCCCTCACCCAATTTTGCATCGCGATGACCTCCTGCTGTCCTTTATTTTGGATCGGGTTCGGCTGCAAACAAGTGTGCAGATTTACCACTTCGCCGATCACAATCACACAGGGCGCGATCGATTGCCGTTCGGTTTGTTGAGCGATCGTTGCTAACGTGCCCGTCCAAATTTGCTGTTGGGCGTGCCCTGCCCAGCGAATAATTGCGATCGGCGTGTGGGGCGATCGTCCCCGCTGCTGGAGGCGATCGACGATTTCAGCCAGATGCTTTGCCCCCATCAAAATCACCAGGGTTTCGATCTGCGCTAGCGTCTGCCAATCGATCGCCGCTAGATCGTGGGCGCTGAGAACGGCAAAACAGCGGCTCATCACCGGGTCAGTCAGGGGAATATCTGCCAGCAGCGGAGCTGCCAGCGCTGACGAAATGCCGGGGACGACTTCAAACCAACAGTCTGCCTGCTTTAAGGCGGCGATCTCGGCAGTGCAGCGACCAAAGATAAACGGATCGCCGCTCTTGAGCCGCACCACCCGTCGCCCCTGCTGGCAGTGAGTTACCAACAAATGATTGATTTCAGCTTGAGAGACGCTGTCTTGACCGCCGCGTTTGCCCACGTTCAGTTTCAGACAGCGATCGGTCGTCCATGCCAGCAGTTCGTTGTCTACCAGCGCATCGTAGACCAGAACATCTGCCTGAGTGAGCAGCAGTAGCCCCCGCACAGTGAGATAATCTACGCTGCCCACACCTGAGCCGACCAGATAGACGCACCCCTGCTGTTCAACCATTGGTTTCTCTCATCCGAACAAGTTTGAGAACAAGTTTGAGAACAAGTTTGAACAGGCATCACGCTGCTATGCGGTTGATGCCAGCAGACAGGCGATCGGAAACAGCAGGTATTCCAGAAAAAACAGCTTCCAGATGAACTGGTAGCAGCGGGCAATCGACTGCTTGTCGCTCAGATCAACGCTGCGGCTGCGGAGCCACAGTCCGCCCAGTGCCAGCAGATGAGTTGTGATCAGAAATGGGGCATTCACGTCTGGCAGCACAGCGCCCGCCGCAATCATGCCGACATAGCCCGCCGTCAGCACCCATCGCGCCAGGTGAAAGACTGCCTGCTGCCCCAGGCGAATCGTGAAGGTATTGATATGGTAGCGTCGATCGCCCTCCAGGTCAGGAATGTCCTTAAAGATGGCAATCGCAAACGTGAACACGAGAATGAACAGCGTCAGTGCCCAGACCGCAGCCGGAATTTCGGCTTTTAGAAGCGATCGTTCCTGAAACTGCTGATGAAAGTGCAGGAAAAGTCCCAGGTTGACAACGGCTCCCCGGACGGTGAAGATGCACAGCGATGCCCATAACGGAAACCGCTTGAGGCGAATGGGGGGCAGCGAATAGGCAGTGCCAATTAGCAAACTGATGCCCACCGTTGCCAGCAGAAAAGCGCCTTGCAAAATTGACAGCATCACTGCCAGCGCTCCAGTGATGCCCACGATCGACTGTGCCTCGCGCCGTGAGAACTCCCCGGAGGCGATCGGCAAATGCGGCTTGTTGATGCGATCGATCGCCACATCTTCAAGCTGGTTTAGCCCCACGATGTAGACGTTGCCGCACAGGCAGGCAAGGAGGGTGAGGAGGAGCGAGGAGGGCTGAGGGCTGAGGGCGAAGGACTGAGGGCTGAGGGCGAAGGCGATCAGATAAAGTCCCAGGACGCTGAGGCTAGTGCCAATGACGGTGTGAGGGCGCGAGAATTTCCAGAAGGCGTAGAGCCAGGGGAGATGTTGTTGAACAAATTTGGGTTTCGCAGCAGAGTTTGAGGAAAGCGGCGGTTTTTGCGGAGAAATCTGGCTCATGAATGCCTTGTTAACGGTTCCCGCTTGATTTTAAGCAATTTGGGCGACGCAAAAATCTACAGCGGGATGAGAGAGCTACCGACGATCGGCAAGCTGTCTGGCTCAATGCGCCTGGCTTAATGTGAGAAAAACTGAATGCAGGTTTGCAGCGTTTCGCGATCGACCTGTCTCATGTGCTCCTCCAGGCTGGGACGAGGCGCGATCGTCGCAGCGAACGGTGCATTTGCTGCGATCGAGTCTTCTACTCGTTGATACTCAGCCAGATTGAGCATGATGCCGTCACGATGCTCTAAGCGAGAATCGGGCTGGTAAGGCGGATCAACGCGGGTGGCATTGACGATTCGATCGCCTTCGATGAAGCCTCGAAAGCAAGCCTGCTCCTGGCTATCTAAACCGATGACGCTGCGTCCGGCTTTTCGCAGCAGCACCGAGGCAGAGCGACTGGGATGCTCATAGTAGTACGTTCCGGGCGGCAAGCTTTCGAGCGAGTTGGCTTCGTGGTGACTAACGACGGCAAGCGCGACTAGCACAGCGGTTGACAACTGACGGACTGCACCCATCATAAGCAACTCCTTCCTGCTGCAAATCAATCTGATTCTGCATTCAGGTTATGACGGTCTCAGCAACTCAAAAGTTGCTTCAAAAAACGAAGTAAAAATGCGTGATTTTTACTCAAAAATTTCGACAAAATTATTCTGTGGCAGCGATAAAATTTATACTTATTGAACGAGAATGATTATCAAAAAATTTATCATTCTTTTAGCGAATGCTTAAAAATTAACTCTTTCTTTAGAAGGAGTTAAATCGCCCGAAGTTCTTGATACATTTCCTTCTTAAGACTGAGCTGCGGCAAATTCTCTATGCTCCTTTTCCGTGTAGCCCCCACATTCAATTACCGTGTCTACCTATGTTTATAGTACGGAACGTAACAAATTGTTCAAATCTTGTCTTCATTGACACTTCGGTTGATGACTATTATCAACTGCTGCAGAGTGTAGCATCTGATACTGAAATTGTTTTGCTGGATTCCTATCAAGATGGAATCGCTCAAATGACCGCTGCTTTAGCAAAATTTCAGGGCATTTCTAGCGTTCACATTGTTTCGCACGGTAGCCCCGGCAGCTTGCATCTGGGCAACAGCTTGCTCAACTCAGATTCGCTGACACGCTATCGATCGCAGCTACAGCAGTGGCGCAAGGCGCTGCAAGATAATGCTGAAATTCTGCTTTATGGTTGCAGCGTGGCAGCCGGGGCAGCAGGCGCAGCCTTTGTAAATCAGCTTGAATCGGTGTTGGGAGCTACGATCGCTGCTTCCTCTACTCCCGTTGGCAATGCGGCACGCGGCGGCAACTGGGAGCTAGATGTGAAGACTGGTGCTGTTGCCGCTCCGCTTGCCTTTCAACCCGAGGTTCTGGCATGCTACGCTGGCGTGCTGCTCGATCCGATCGTTTACGCAACCTGCGGCTGTGCTGCCTGCACAATGAGTTCTTTGCTGGAGCGGGGTGCAAGTTCGACCGATCGCGCGGCTGGCACCCGCACAGTCACGGCTGCGGAAGTCGTCTACACCAACGGACCGACGCTGGCGACTACGACGACTGAAGTAGGGCTGACTGCGGCTGCACCAGAAACGCTGCTGTTTGAAGATTTTGAAGATGCCAGCGGCATCACACCGCCGCTGGGATGGGAATCAGTGCTCTTAGCAGGAGTTCCTGAAACCGATATCTGGCGGTTTGATAACCCCGGCAGGCGCGGGTTCCTGGCGACTTATCTGGATGGCACTTACGCGGTTTACGACAGCGATGCCATTTCTAACGAAGATGACCCCAACACGCCCGAATTTGAGGGTGTTGAGGAAAGCGTTGCCTTTGTGTCTCCGGTCTTCGATGCCTCAGATGCAAGCAGCGTTGTCCTCAGCTTCGATCAAGTCTATGGCGGCATTGCGGCGGGTGTGAACGCCAGCGAAATTTTTGTTGAAGCGACCACCGACGGCGAAAACTGGGAAACCGTTTATTTCTCCAACACAGGAGATTTCTTGATCAACACGCCGATCGTAGACCTGACCGATCAGGTGAGCGGGTCTGATTCAGCGCAAGTCCGCTTCCGGTTTGATGGTAACTGGGCGTTTCTATGGGCGATCGATAATGTCAGCATTGTTAGCGACCCAGCCGCTGGTGTGGTCACACCCCTTGGCACAGTGGGAGTCAGTGAAAGCAATGTCCCTGACCCGCTGGATTTCACCTTCTCGCTAGAAAGCCGTCCGACTGCTCCGGTGACATTCAATTTCATCGTAGACGACGCGCAGTTGCAGCCGATCGAACCCCTGACATTCACTGCCGAGAACTGGTACATTCCCCAAACTTCGGTGGTGGCAGCGGTTGCCGATGAGATTTACGAAGGGGAAGATTTCGTTTCCAACGTCCGCATCGAAGTCGTTAGCGACGACCCGAACTACAACGGTTTTACGGTTGCCGATGTGCCCGTGCAAATTACTGAAAGCACGATTCCGGGCTACACTAGCTATCGCACCGTTGAAAAAACTTATTCTGACCTGTCAGCGCTGGCGGCAGCAAACCCTGACCTGGCGAGCTGGGTAGACATCGGTGACTCTTACGACAAAACGGCTGCGGGCGGCGCACCGGGCTACGATATCTTTGCGATCGAGCTGGGCAACAAAAGCACCGATAAGCCTGGATTCAACAGCGGCAAATTTGGACCGAAGGGCAAGCCCGTTCTGTTTATTCAAGGGGCAATTCACGCCCGCGAATACACCACAACAGAAGCTGTCACCCGCTTTGCCGAACAGCTCATTGCTGGCTACGGCACTGATGCCAACATTACGGCGCTGCTGGATTTTGTGGATATCCGCGTTGTGCCGATCGCCAACCCCGACGGACGCAAATTTGCCGAGCAGGGCTACTCCTGGCGGAAAAACACCAATCCCGGTGACGGTACGGCTCCGTTCCCGCTTTACGGCGTTGACCTCAACCGCAACTATGACGCGCAGTGGGGGCAGGTGCCAGGAGGTGCCAGCACCGACCCGGCTGACTTAACCTACCAGGGCACCGGTCCGTTCTCAGAGCCAGAGAGCCAATCGTTGCGCGATTATTTGCTAAACGTGCTGCCAGACCAGAAGGGCGAAGATCTGTTTGATGCGGCTCCCGAAGATGCGCCCAACATCTACTACGATGTCCACAGCTTTGGCAACCTGGTGCTCTATCCGTTTGGCTTTGATCCCAATCCAGACACTCAAGAAATTGAGCTAGCTCCCAACTACGAAGGACTGCGCAACCTGGGCTTAAAGGTGGGCTATTTCACGGGTATAGACGGCGAAGCCTATGATGTGCAGCGGGCGCTGACGCTTTACCCCACATCGGGAACGACCGACGATTGGGTGTATGAGACGTTTGGCAACGCTTCCTACACGCTAGAACTCGGAACTGACTTCTTCCAGGACGTTGAATACTTCGAGAATATTATTGTCCCAGAACTGCTGCCTGCTTTTTTCTATTCAGGTCAGGCAGCCTATGCGCCTTATCAGGCATCAAAAGGTCCAGACGCGATCGGTCTCTCAGTCGGTGCTACACCTCAGGCAGTCAAAGGAGTCACCAATGAACTGAGGCTGACGGCAACCGCTGATGACACTCGCTATGACGACGATAACCTCAGTACACCAGAGGAAATTGCAGAAGGTCGGACGCTGCCAGAACCTGACATCGTGACGGGCGGTCGGTTCTCGATCGATGCCCCTGCCTGGGTTGAGGGCACCGAAACCTACGAGATGACCGCTGGTGACGGTGCGTTTGATGAGTCGATCGAACAGCTCGTTGCCACGATCGATGTGAAAGCGCTGGATCTGTCGATCGGTCGTCACACTGCCTTTGTCCAGGCGCAGGATGCCACCGGCAACTACGGTGCGCCGACTGCCATCTTCTTTGATGTGCTAGAAGCTCCTGAAAACGCCAAAGTGACGCGTGCCACTAACCAGGCAGACACAATCAGCACCGATCGCCAGAACGATCTGATTTACGGTCGGCGCTGACCTGCTCGACCTGGGCGGCACGATCGGCTTTGATCAGGTGTTAGTCACCCAGGACGGCAAAGATACGCTGATTGGATTCCAGACGGAAACGCTGGCGATTCTCAAAAACATCACTGCCAGCTCGATCACCGAAAGCGCGTTTGTTCCGATCGCGTAATCGCGACGGTCATTCCCGCTTCTTGTAAATTGTGCCGGGGCAGGACAGATCGTGCTCCGGCACTTTTATGGTTTCGTCGCATACAGTAGCCCAAACCTGACTAAGCCGCGCTGGTAGCCGCGCTTCATCAAGCCCAGCGACAGGGCAGCTTGAATCGTTGTCCAGCCCGATCGCAGCAAGCCAAACACAGCGGCTGGCGTAAAAGCTGAGTCGATGACCACATCCCAAAAGGGGGCAACGGCACTTGACCAATCGGTAGTCTGAATTTGTTGAAACCCGATCGATCGGGCAATGTCGGCGTATTCGGGCAGCGAAATCACGTAGGGCAGACAGTAAACGCGATAGATAGCTTCAAGATGCTGTTGCTCATCTACCGTTAAAGGCTGGCTAGGGGCGATCGGACGATGACACCAGGTTGCCATGACAAACCTGCCTCCTGGTTGCAGCACGCGGTTGCACTCGCGCAAAAATCTCACCTTGTCGGGCATGTGTTCGCCGCTCTCCAGCGACCAGACCAGATCAAACGAGCTGTCAGCAAACGGCAGGTGCAGGGCATCCGCCACTTGAAAGTGAGTGACCTCACTCAACCCTGCCGATCGCGCCCGTGCTGTGGCGCGGTCTGCCTGCACCGGACTGAGCGTGATGCCTGTGGCGCGTGCCCCAAATTTTTCTGCCAGATAG
>Ga0224723_1001383_pt1 | contig 14657 bp, 12 predicted proteins | sample Balambano_FR2_Me_FD_161647 | JGI IMG/M metagenome (GOLD analysis project Ga0224723, IMG submission 161647) | Freshwater sediment microbial communities from Lake Towuti, South Sulawesi, Indonesia - Balambano_FR2_MetaG | ecosystem: Environmental > Aquatic > Freshwater > Lake > Sediment | place...
GCGCTGCTGCTGCTGCGTGCGGCTGCCGATCAGGCGGGATGCCGTGACGCGATCGCCTGCCAGCAGGCTGGCGGCCGCCCGCAGCAGCAGCAGCGCGGCCATCAGCACGAACAGGAAAAGGCCCGCCACCCACAGCGCCTGCGGAATGGAAAGCGGCGTCTGCAGCGGCGTCATCGCGCGCGCCGACAGGTTCAGCGAGCGTTGCAGCAGCAGCCAGGCGAACCAGGCAACGAAGCCGAAGAACCCGACGATGCTGGCCATCGCCAGCACATCCATGGCGATCCGCACGCCCTGCGGCATCGCCACGTACAGCGTGTCGATCCGCACGTGCGTGCGGCTGATCAGCGTGAAACTGAACGCCCAGGCCGAGGCGATGGCCAGCACGTAGCCGGACAGTTCATCGACACCTTCGAAACTGAACCCGAAGAACTTGCGGCCCAGCACCTCGATGCCGATCATGAAGCAGGCGGCGAACAGCAGCACACCGCCAGCCCAGACACCCGCCCGGCTGACCGCAGACAGGCCCGCGATCAGCCGATCGAGCAGGATCACGGCAGCGGCGCGGTCATGTTGAGCGCCTTGCCCACGGTGCCGTTCCACTCCTCGATGCAGGCGCGCCCGCAGCGGCGGGCGAAGCCGGGCAGCACGTTCTCGCGCAGGATCCGGGCGTGGGTTGCCATGTCGGCCTGGCTCACCGGCACCAGCGTCATGTTCGCGCGTGTCGCCTGCGGGTGCTCGCACGGGCTTTGGCCGGTGCTGCAGCGGATGCCGAGCTGGTCCATCTGTTCCTGCACCGCCCAGCTGCGATCCTCGAGCTGGCGATAGGCGGCTTCCAGCTGCGGCCGCACGTCGGCCGGCAGGCGGCGCCACAGATCGTTGTTGGCGGCCCAGAAGGTCAGGCTCCAGCCGACGATCATCGGGTAGAGATGCGTGGTCACTTCCGGCCAGCGGGCGAAATTGCCGCTGGTAGTGCCGGTGACCGCGCAGTCGGCGATGCCGCGCTGCAGGGCGGGGATCACCTCGACGAACGGCATGGTCACGGTGGTGCCGCCGGCGCCGGCGACGAAGTCCGACAGCGTCGCGTTGAACACGCGCACCTTCTTGCCGCGCAGGTCGGCCACGCCGGTGATCGGCACGCGGCACCAGAACACCTGGCTGGGCAGCGGGCCGATGCCGAGCAGTTTGGTGTTGAACTTCTGCTCCATCAGGCGCGTCAGCGTGGCGCGGTAGGAGTCCGTCGCCTTGCGCGCATCGGCGACCGTCAGCGCGATGCCGGCGAGATCAATCGCCTCGAACCGGGGATCGTCGCCCGCCATGTACGACACGTTCTGCGAGGCGATGCCCAGCGTGCCGTTCTGCAGGAGCCCCAGCACCTCGGGCCCGCGCAGGCCGGCCAAGTCGTGCGGCGTCGCCTCGATGCGCACGCGCCCGCCGGTCAGCGGCGTGAGCTGCGTTTCGTAGAAGGGCTTCTCCACCTCGCTCCAGACATACAGGTTCGAGGTGTAGCCGATCGCGCGAAGATTGATCGGCGCCTGCGCCGCCGCTTCCCGCATCATGGCGTTGCTCATGGCGAAGGCAGCAATGCCCAGCGCCACGCCAAAACCCACCCAGCCCCGCTTCATTCTGCTCTCCCCGGCTTGCCTGTTGTGGTGCCCGCATTACGACCCATGGCGGGGGACTTGCAAAGCCCGCGCCAGCCACGACACTGCCACTTTCCACCCGTCCCGAGGCGTGATGAAGCGCGACCCGATTGCTGACGAACTGTTCCGCAACGCCATCGTCGCGCTGGCGGACGAGATGAACCTCACGATCTACCGCACCGCCTATTCCGGGGTGCTCAAGAACATCATGGATTATTCCACGGCGATCTGCGGCCCCGATGGCGCGCTGGTCGCCCAGGGCCTCAGCCTGCCCGGGCATCTGTGCAGCATTCCGGTGGCACTGCGCGCGTGCCTCGCACGATACGGGCACGACCTTCATCCGGGCGACGTGCTGGCGATGAACGACCCGTTCGAAGGCGGCATGCACCTGCCCGACATCTTCGTCTTCAAGCCGATCTTCGCAGGCGGCAAGGTGGTGGCGATCGCCGCCACCATCTGCCACCACACCGACGTGGGCGGGCGCGTACCGGGTTCGAACGCTTCCGACAGCACCGAGATCTATGCCGAGGGGCTGCGGATCCCGCCGCTGAAACTGTTCGAGAAGGGCCAGCGCAACGAAACGCTGTTCGCACTGATCGAGCGCAATGTGCGTCTGCCCGACCGCGTGTTCGGCGACCTGCGCGCCCAGCTCGCCGCCTGCGTCATCGCTGAACGCGGCGTGGCGGAACTGGCCGCGCAGCATGGCGATGAATTCGCTGACATGATGCAGGCCGTGACCGACCACAGCGAGCGCCTGACCCGCGCCGCGCTGGCCGCCCTGCCCGATGGCGAGGCGGCGTTCGAGGACTTCATCGACGATGACGGCATCGATGTCGGAAAGCCGATCCGCCTGCTGTGCCGCGTGACCAAGCAAGGCGAGCACATGGCGTTCGACTGGACCGGCAGCGCGCCGCAGGTGCGGGGCGCGATCAACAACACGCTCTCCTACACCATGGCCGCGAGTTTCACGGCGGCGAAGACCGTGTTGCCCGAGAAATTCCCGAACAACGATGGCGTGTTCCGCTGCATCAGCGTCACGGCCCCCGCCGGCACGATCGCCAACGCCGTGCTGCCCGCCGCCTGCGCCGCGCGCGGCTTGACCGGCTTCCGCATGTTCGATTGCGCGATGGGGGCCTTGGCCGAACTCTACCCCGGGCGCGTGATGGCGGCGGGCGAGGGCGGCAATACCGGCATCACCATCGGCGGCTGGACCCGTGACCGCAAGCCCTTCATCTACGTCGATTTCCTCTCCGGCGCATGGGGTGCGCGCCCCTGGGCGGATGGGCTTTCCGGCAACACCGCGATGTTCGCCAACATGGCGAGTTTCTCGGCCGAGATCATCGAGGCCGAACAGCCTGTCGAGGTGCTGGAGAATTCCTTCGTGCCCGACACCGGCGGTCCCGGCCGGTATCGCGGCGGGGTTTCCATCCGCCGCTCCTGGCGCTTCCTGGAGGAAGAAGCGGTGCTGCAGGTCCGCGCCGACCGACAAAGCCACCCGCCCTTCGGCCTGGCCGGCGGCCAGTCGGGCGCGCCGGGCGCCAACGTCCTCTATCCTCGTCAGCCCAACGAGGCGAAGCTCGCATCGAAACTGACCATCACGCTGCGCCGGGGCGAGACATTCCGCCACGACCTGCCGGGTGGTGGCGGCTATGGCGACCCGTTCGCGCGCGATCCGGCGCGCGTGCTGGACGATGTGCGGCAGGGCTTCGTGACGGTCGAGGGCGCGGCGCGCGACTATGGCGTGGTGATCATGGGCGGTGCGGTCGATGAAGCCGCCACCGTGGCACGCCGGGCCGGGGCGTGACATTGGGCTGGCGCGCCGCGGCCGATATCGGCGGCACCTTCACCGACATCGTGCTGCTGTCGCCTGATGGCCGTGCCTTCACGCGCAAGGTGCTGTCCACGGTGGATGACTACGCCCGCGGCATCGTCGAAGGGTTGGTCGGCCTGCTGGTCGAGTCCGGCGTGTCGGTGAGCGACCTGGCCGAGGTGCTGCACGCCACCACCGTCGGGTCGAACGCGGTGCTGGAAAATGCCGGCGCGCGCACCGGGCTGATCACCACACGAGGCTTCCGCGACGTGCTGGAAATCCGCGATCTGCGGATGCCGCGCCTGTATGACCAGCACTGGGAGAAGCCGCCGCCTCTGATCCCCCGCCGCTGGCGCGTGGAGGTTTCCGAGCGCACCCGCGGCGACGGCACGATCGCCGCGCCGCTCGACGAAGCGGATGTGCGCGAGGCCTTGAAATTCCTGCTCGGCGAGGGCATCGAGAGCCTGGCGGTATCCTTGCTCAACGCGCACGCCGACGGCACACACGAAGTGCGCATCGGGCAGATCGTGCAGGAGATGGCACCAGACCTTCCCGTGTGCCTGAGCCACCAAGTGCTGCCGCAGATTTCCGAATACCCGCGCACCAGCACCACGGTGATCAACGCCTACGTGATGCCGGTGGTCAGCCGCTATCTGGCGCGGCTGCGGGAGGGACTTGATGGCGCCGGCATCGCGGCACCGCTTGGCGTGATGCAGTCGAACGGTGGGCTGATGGATTTCGCACAGGCGCGCGTGCTGCCGATGACGCTGATCGAAAGCGGCCCCGCCGCCGGCGCGATCGCGGCGCGCGCGGTGGCCCGCACGCTGAACATCGATGCGGCCATCGGGTTCGACATGGGCGGCACCACCGCCAAGGCGACGCTGATCGAGGATTTTTCGCTGTTCACCGCGCCCGAGATGCAGGTGGGCGGCGGCATCATGCAGGCAGGCCGGCTGCTGACCGGCGCCGGATACGCGTTGCGAACCGCCGCGATCGACCTGGCCGAAGTCGGCGCCGGCGGCGGCAGCATCGTGGCCCTCGATGCCGCCGGTGCCCCAAGCGTGGGGCCAGCGAGCGCCGGTGCCGTGCCGGGCCCCGCCTGCTACGGCCGCGGTGGAGCAAAGCCGACCATCACCGACTGCAACCTGCTGCTGGGTTTCCTGCCGGAATCGGGGCTTGCGGGCGGTGCGGTGCCGCTCGATCGCGCGCGGGCCGAAGCCGTCATGGCGCCGATCGCGCAGGCGCTCGGCATGCCACTGCACGAGGCCGCGTGGGGCATGTTCCGCATCGCCACCGCGAACATGATGCGCGCGGTGCGCGCGGTTTCCACCGAACGTGGCCGCGATGCGCGCAGCCACACGCTGATCGCCTTCGGCGGCAACGGCCCCCTGTTTGGCGCGGCGCTGGCCGAGGCTGCCGGCGCGCGCCGCGTGGTGGTGCCGCCCGGCCCCGGCCTGTTCAGCGCCTTCGGCCTGCTGTTCGCCGAGGTCGAGCATCACCTGTCGCGCAGCTTCCGCGCTCGCGTCGATGCACTGGACATCGCCGCGCTCGACGCCGCGTTCGGCGCGCTGGAGGCAGAGGCTGCCGCCCGCCTTGCCAGGGGCGGCTTCCCGTCCGACCGCCAGGAGTTCCTTCGCGGCATCGCCGCCCGCTATGTCGGGCAGAGTTCCGACCTGCCCGTACCCCTGCCGCGTGGCGCGCATGATGTCGCCACGCGCTTTGCGGAGGCGCACCTGCGTAACTATGGCTATGCCGCGCCCGAAACCGAGCCGGTTGAGATCGTCGGCGTCTCCGTGATCGGCCGGGGCATCGCCCAATCTCCACCGCTGCCGGGCGCCCTGTCTCTCGATGGCCACGCGGCGCCGGCTTCGGGAAAGCGGCGCGCCTTCTTCGGCCGGTGGGTCGAGGCCGATGTGATCGTGCGCGGTGAACTGGTCTCAACGCGCCCGGGGCCGTTGATCATCGAGGAATACGACGCAACGTGCCTGGTGCCGCCCGGCTGGACGGCGCATCGCGACGCACAGGGCAACATCGTGCTGGAGGCTGCCGCATGAGCGAGATGACAAGCAGCATCCTGCTCGGCGCCGCCGATCGCGCGATGATGCAGGGCGTGATCGACATGCACCTGCACACAGCCCCATGCCTGTTCGACCGCCCGCTTGACGACATCGAGGCCGCCGAGCAGGCGCGCGCCGCGGGCTATCGCGCGCTGGTGCTGAAATCGATCTACTCCCCCAACGCCGACCGCGTGGAGTTGGTGCGCAAGATCGTGCCCGGCATCGACCTGTTCGGCTCGATCGTGCTGAACCACAGCGTGGGTGGGCTGAACCCGGAAGCCGTGCGCGCCGCGATCGGGTTCGGCGCCAAGGTGCTGTGGCTGCCCACCGTGCACGCGCAGCATCATTTCGACCATTTCGGCATGCCGACCTATCCGTGGCTTGCCCAGCGCGCAGGGTCGCTGCCGCAGCGCGCGGTGCCGGGGCTTTCGGTGCTGGACGCACAAGGCGGGCTGACCGAAGCGACGGCGGAAATCCTCGAACTGTGCAAGGCGGCCGGGATGGTCGTCGGCACCGGTCACCTTTCGCTGCCCGAGGTATTGGCGGTGGCGCGTCATGCCCGGAGCATCGGCATGGAAAAACTGGTGCAGACGCATGTCGGCTGGCATGCGACCGACTGGCCGCTTGAGGCGCTGAAGGAACTCGCCGACATGGGGATGTGGTTCGAGTTCTGCGTCAATCCGTGCATGCCGAACCGCCAGCAGAAATCGCCGAAAGACCTTTCCCAGAAGATCAGGGCGCTGGGCCATGCGCGATGCACGGTGGCAACCGACCTTGGCCAGCATGACAATGCCCACCCTATCGAGGGATTCCGCATGTGGCTGCGTATTCTGAAGACGCTGGGCCACACGGAGGAGGAAATCGACCTGCTGGCACGGAGGAATCCGGCGCGCCTGCTTGATCTGAACTGAGGCGGTCGGTTTGTCCCAGCGCCCTCACCCTGTCCCTCTCCCATCCAAGCATGGCAGAGGGAACGGTACGGCGCCATCCGTGATCGGTCCCCTCTCCCATGCTTGGATGGGAGAGGGACAGGGTGAGGGTGGCGCCACCACCCAGACGCCTGGATGACCTGGCTCCTGCCCGACCGCTGCATCGACGGCGACGGCAGCCTGCTTCCCACAGGCACCGCCATCCGCATCGAGGGCGAACGCATCGCCGCGGTCGGCCCGCCCGATGCCGAGCCGATGCGCGTGCGGCATTGCACGCTGCTGCCCGGCTTCATCGACGCGCACGACTATCTTTCCGTCGATCCCGACCGGCCCAACCCGATGGGCCAGATGTTCGCGCCCGACCTTGCGGCGCGGCGCGTGACCGCGCTGTCGCACATGGCGCGCGACCTCGCTGCCGGCGTCACCACGCTGCGGGTGATGGGCGAGGGCGATCACCTCGACATCGCACTCCGCAACGGGTCGGCACCCGGCCCAACGCTACTGTGCAGCGGCATCCCGGTCGCCCCACCCGGCAGCCACCAGGCGCCACCGGGCGGCGGCGCGCGCGATCCGGCAGGGATCGCCGCCGCGGTGCAGGCCAATGTCGAGGCGGACGCCGACTGGATCAAGCTGGTGGTCACCGGTGGCGTGAACGCGAAGACCTTTGGCCCAACCGAATCGCCCTGGGGACGCGAAGAAATCCGCGCCGGCATCCGCGCGGCCCGGTCGCTGCCGGTGGCGGCGGCGGCGCATGGCGGCGATCCACTGGTGATCGCCGCCGAGGAAGGTGCCGCCACCATCGAGCACGGCGCCTTCCTAGATGCACGCGGGCTTGATGCCATGGCGGCCAACGGCACGGTGTGGGTGCCAACCTTCGGCCGCTTCTTTCGGCGCGATGGCATCGAACTGTCGGCCGGCAGCGATGCCGCCGTGCTGGCGCAGCTTGCACGCGCCCGCGCGGCGCTGGAGGCCGCGGTGCCGCTGGCACTTGCGCGCGGAATCAGGATCGCCCTGGGTGGCGACAACATGCATGGCCGCCAGGCGTGGGATGCCGGGTTCCTGGCTCGCTACGCGGGCAACGCAGCCGGCATCGCCGCGCTGACCGGCGGGGGCGCGCAGGCACTGCGCCTGGGCGACCGCGCGTTCCTGCGGCCGGGCCTGTCCGCCGACCTTGTGCTGGTCGATGGCGACCCGCTGGCCGATCCCGATGCGCTGCTGCGCGTGCGCGGCATCTGGCAGCGTGGTCAGCCGGCGCGCGATTGACCCCGCCCGCCCCCGCGCCCACGCTGCCACGCACCCGCAACGCAGGGCAGCGCCATGCCTGACTCGATCTTGCCCATCGGCCGCACCGAGGCCGATGCCCGTCTGGAACTCGCCGCCGTCTGCCGGCTGATGCACCGCTTCGGGCTCAGCGACCTGACCTCGACGCACCTGTCCACAACCGTTCCGGAACGCCCAGGCCACTACCTGCTGAACCCCTATGGAATGCTGCTGGAGGAGGTCAGCGCGTCGATGCTGATCGAGATCGACGCCGATGACCGGCCGGTCGGGGCCAGAGCGGCGGCGGTGAACCGTACCGCGATCGCGATCCATAGCGCCATCCATCGCGCGCGGCCGGAGGTGACGACCGCGATCCACGCCCACACCCATGCCGGCATCGCGGTGGGCGCGCTGCGCGACGGGCTGAAGCCGCTGTCGCAATGGGCGCTGAAGTTCTTCGGCCTTGCCGCCTATCACGCATACGACGGCGCGGCGCGCGCCAATTCACTGGGCGAGGCGATCGTGCGCGACCTGGGCGACAACACCGTGATGTTCCTGCGCAACCACGGCACGCTCGCGGTCGGGCGCAGCACGCCGGAAGCGTGGATAAGGCTGTTCTACCTGGAACAGGCGTGCCGGTCGCAACTTATGCTGGGCGACGCGGGCGACCTGGTGATGCCGCCCCCCGATGTGTGCGCGCGCGCCGCGGCCGAGCAGAATGCCGGCACGATGCAGGCGGACGGAAAAATGCGGCCGATGGGCCACCGCGAATGGCCCGCCCTGATCAGACTGCTGGACCGCACCGAGGGAGGCTGGCGTGACTGACCATGACATTCCCGACCATCCGTCCGCTTGGCGCGCGCGCTTCGCGGCCGGCGAATCGCCCATCACCACCGCGGGCCTCGCCCGGGGCTTCGTGCAGGCCAACCTCGCCGTGGTGCCGCGCGATGTTGCCGACGAGTTTCTGGCCTGGTGCCGCGCCAACCCGAAGCCCTGTCCGGTCCTGGCGGTCGGCGGCCGCGCCATTCCTGAACTCGGCGTGCTTGATGTCGCGCGTGAATTGCCGCGCTATCGCGTCTGGCGCGACGGCGAGGAGGTGGAGCGGCCGACCGATGTCGCAGCGATCTGGCGCGACGATTTCATTTCGGTCGCGCTGGGCTGCTCCTATTCCTTCGACGATGCGCTGGCGGCGGCGGGCGTGCGGCTGCGCAACGTGGAACAGGGCATCAACCCGCCAATCCATGTCACCGGTCTGGAAACGCGCCGCGTCGGGCGCTTCGGCGGCAAGCTCATCGTCTCGATGCGGCCCTTGTCGCGGGCGGATGCCGTGCGGGCCGTCGCGATCACCGCGCGCTATCCGCTGGCACATGGCGCGCCCGTACACATCGGCGATCCGCGCGCCATCGGCATCGACCCCGACCGGCCGATCAACGAAAGCACGATGCGCGCGGAAGACGACGAGGTTGCGGTTTTCTGGGCCTGCGGCGTCACCCCGGAATCCGCCCTGCGCGGGGCACGCCTGAAGCTGGCCATCACGCACGCACCCGGCGCGATGCTGTTGACCGATCTGAAGCTGGACTCGCTTGCCGATCGTGCCGCCGCCTGAGCTGCGGCTCGACATTGTCTGGGGGCGGCTGATCGCCCTGGCCGAGGAACAGGCGGTGGCGCTGATGCGCACCGCCTTCAGCCCGATCGTGCGGGAAGCCGGTGATCTCTCCGCCGGCATCTTCGACGATCAGGCGCGCATGCTGGCGCAGGCGGAAACCGGCACGCCGGGCCATGTGAACACGATGGCCCAGGCGGTCGGGCATTTTCTCGACAGGTTTCCGCTGGCAACCATGCGTCCGGGCGACGCCTATGCCACCAACGACCCGTGGCTCGCCAGCGGGCACCTGCACGACATCACGGTGGTGGGGCCGTGCTTTCACCGTGGCCGCGCCGTCGGGCTTGCCGCGGTGACCATCCATCTTTCCGACATCGGCGGCCGCGGCCAGGGGCCGGATGCGGCAAGTGTGTTCGAGGAAGGCATCTTCATCCCCGTCACGCGCCTGGTGCGTGAAGGACAGCGCGAGGATGCGCTGCTGGCCCTGCTCGCCGCCAATGTGCGCCGCCCGCGCGAGTTCCTCGGCGACCTGGAGAGCTGCTTCACGGCGCTCGCGGTCGTCGCACGCCGGATCGATGCGCTGCTGGCCGAAATCGCGCTTGGTGATCTCGAACGCCTCGCCGCGCACATCCTGGGGCGCAGCGAAGCGGCGATGCGGCACGCGCTGATACAGTGGCCCCAGGGCACGTGGCGCGCGCAGACGGTGCTGGAGGACGGGCCGGAACCGATCCGCCTTGCCGCCTCGGTCACGCTGGATGGCGAAGGCGCGCGGGTGGATTTCGCCGGCACCTCGCCCGCCGTCGCGCGTGGCGTGAACGTGCCGCTTACCTACGCCGCCGCGTATGCCGGGTTCGCCCTGCGCTGCGCGATCGCCCCCGATGTGCCGAACAACGCCGGGTCGCTTGCGCCCATAACCGTGGCGGCGCCAGCGGGTTCCGTGCTGAACCCGGTCCGTCCGGCGCCGGTGGCGGCGCGCCATGTGGTCGGGTTGTTCATCCCCGACCTTATCCTGGCGTGCCTGGATCAGGCGCGGCCCGGCACGCTGCCGGCCGAGGGCGCGGGTCCGCTATGGACAGTGCAACTGTCCGGGGCGGGCTGGTCTTCGCATTTCAGCCTGGCCGGGGGCATGGGTGCCTGCCCTCACCGGCCTGGTCTTCACGCCACGGCGTTTCCTTCCGGCGCGCGCGCCATCCCCGTGGAAGTGATCGAGGCGACCGCGCCCATTGTGCTGTGGCGCAAGGAACTGCGCGAGCGCTCAGGCGGCCAGGGCCTGTTCCGCGGCGGCGACGGACAGAGCGTGGAGATCGAAGCGGCGGATGGCGGGTCGATGCGCCTCTACGCCATGTTCGCGCGCACTGGTGCCGGGGCCGCGGGGCGGGCCGGAGGCGAGGCGGGCGCGCCGGGATGCGCAACGCTGGACGATGGCGCCAAGCTTGCCGCACAGGGCTTGCAGGAGATCCCGGCCGGCCGTCGGCTCAGGCTCGATCTGCCGGGCGGCGGCGGCATGCTGGCGCCCGATGGCGCGCCCGGAGGGACTTGAACCCCCAACCCCCGGATTAGAAGGCCGGCGCTCTATCCTGTTGAGCTACGGGCGCGTCCCGCATTCTGATAGCATAACCTAAGGGTCGGCACATCGCGCCGACCCTGTCGCACAAACAGCGGCGGCCATCAGCCGCAACGGCCCAAACGGGCACCTTGGGGGAGCATCACATGCCGAAAGTGATCATCCGCGTCGAAGGCGTCACGGCGCGATACGCCTACAAGGGCATCCAGGCGCAGCGCTGGACCTTGTTCCCGTACGCGCCGGAGGTGAAATACGAGGAGATGCTGTACGTCGCGCCGATCTACCGCATCAGCCTGAAGGGCGCGGCGCAGGCCTTCGCCGCGCTGCGCTTCGGGCTGAACGCGCGGCGCATCGGCTCGGGGCCGAAGCGCAAGCGGTGCGACGTCGGGCTGTTTGCGAAACAGTCGCACACCCTGAAATGGCTGCCCAACTACACGCTGCACTCGGTGGACAATGCCGACCAGGGGGCGTGGCAGATCACCGGCAACTTCCTGTTCCATGCCGGCTCGCCCGTGCCGGAAAAGCCCTATGGCTCGTTCGGATGCATCGAGATCATCGGCCAGGACGAATGGAAGCGGTTCGTCAGCACCATCGAAAGCCTGGGCGGCCTGCCCTCGGCCATGCTGAGCGCCAAGGGCCTGGTCACCTGCGACATCGAACCGCCGAAGGACGTGCCCTGGGCTGAGCGCCTTGCGTAGCCCAACCGCCGCCCAGCGCCGCCCGATAAGGCGGCGTGCGCCTCAGTGGCTCCAGCTCTCGCGCCGGCCGCACTTGAAATTGTCGGCATAGGCCTTGGGCTTCAGCGCCGGACCCGGAGCGACAGGTTCAACCTCGAACGCGATGCCGTTCGCCTCGGCATAGGCCACGGCGGCATCCTTTGTCGGGAACTTCAGCCGCACCTGGCGCGCCATCTCGGCGCCGCCGATCCAGCCGGTCAGCGGATCGGCCCGCTGCGGCAGGGCGGGCGCGTATTCCAGTATCCATTGCCGCGTCAGCGCCCGGCCGGATTGCATCGCGGTCTTCGGCGGCAGATAGATGCGGGCCTTCATCGGGAACTCCTTATCGGGGCGGCCGGATTCGAACCGACGACCTTCTGCGCCCAAGGCAGACGCGCTACCAGGCTGCGCTACGCCCCGCTCGGCAAGTGAGTAGCCCCGCGCCACGATCGAAGGCAAGCCAGACGGCGCCGGCATCGTTCGGCAGCCAGCGAAGCGCCGACGGCTTGGGGGCGCCATGCTGCGCAACATGATGCGTTCTCCGCTTGCCCCGGCCTTTGCCGGGTGGGCCGCTATGTTCACCGGCCTGGGCCTGGCCCGCTTCGCCTTCACGCCGCTGCTGCCGGCGCTGATCGAGGCCGGGTGGTTCTCGCCCGGCGGCGGGGCCGCGCAGGGGGCAGCAAACCTCGCCGGCTACCTGGCCGGCGCCGCCGCGGCAGCACCGCTCGCGCGGCGGGTGCCGGTGGTCGTGCTGCTGCGGCTTTCGATGCTGGCCGCCGGCCTGTCGCTGCTGGTCTGCGCGCTGCACCCGGGGATGCTTACCGGCGGCGCGCTGCTGTTCGGCATCGCCCGGTTCACGGCCGGCGCGGCGGGCGGCCTTCTGATGGTGCTAGGGCCACCCGCGGTGCTGGCCGCGGTGCCACCCAACCGGCACGGCATGACGAGCGGCCTGGTGTTCGCCGGCGTCGGCAGCGGCATCGCCGCCTCGGCCATCGTGCTGCCCTGGCTGATCGCCTGGGGATTGCCGCGGGCCTGGATCGGGCTTGCCGTGGCCGCGCTGCTGCTGGCGGCCCTGTCGGCCCCGCTCTGGCCGCCGACGGGTGCCGTGCCGCCGCAGTCGCGTGCCGCGCCGGGCCTGGGCATGCTGGTCGCGGGCTATGCGCTGAACGCGATCGGCATCGTGCCCCACATGCTGCTGCTGTCGGATTTCGTGGCGCGCGGGCTTGGCGCCGGCATTGGTGCCGGCGCAGGCGCCTTCGTGGTCTATGGGGTCGGCGCGGCACTGGGCCCGCTGGCCGGCGGGATTGTTGCCGACCGCCTTGGCTTTCGTCGCACGCTCAGAATCGCGGTGCTGGTCCAGGCTGCCGCCATCGCCGCGCCCGGCATGGTCGCCGCCTTGCCCGTCGCGGTCGGCTCCGGTGTCCTGGTGGGCGCGCTGACCCCCGGCGTGCCACCGCTGGCGCTGGGCCGAGCGATCGAGCTGGTGGGCCCCGACGCCGCGCGCCGCACCTGGGCGCGGGCCACGATCGGCTACGCCGCCTGCCAAGGTGCCGCCGCCTGGATCGCGGCGGCCGTGTTCGGTTGGACGGGACGCTATGCCCCGTTGTTCATCGCCGGCGCGCTGTGCGCGCTGCTTTCCGCCGTGGTGCTCGATCGGGCACGTGGCCCGGATCGATGACGCGCGGCTTGCCCGGCGGTCCCGTCGCCCCATCTGGCAGTGGGCAACCGAAAGGAAAGCATGGCCAATCCGCTGCGCCTGCTAGCCGAGGGCGCGCTGTCGCTGGTCGGCGTCCGCGTGCTGGAGGAACCCGCCTTCACCGTCATCGAGCGGCTGGCCCTCGACCTGGAGGTGCGTGCCTATGCGCCGCGCCTCGCTGCCGAGACGGTGATCGACGGCGCCACCGGGTGGGAGGCGCGGCGCGAAGGGTTCCGCCGCCTTGCCCGCTACATCTTCGGTGCCAACCAGGCGGGCGCCGGCATCGCCATGACCGCGCCCGTGGCCGCACGGGAGGGCACGCGCATGGCCATGACCGTGCCGGTTGCCGCCGCGACCGACCAGGCACGGGCGATGGTGATGCGCTTCTTCCTGCCCCGAGCCTTGACGGCGGACCGTGCCCCGGAGCCGACCGACCCGCGCGTGCGGCTGGCGACGCATCCGGCGCGACAGATGGCGGTACTGCGCTGGGCCGGCGCGATCGGCCCCGACGCCACGCGCGCGATGGAACAGCAGCTCCTTGCCCGACTGGCGCCGACACGCTGGCAGCCGGATGGCGCGCCCGAAAGCTGGTTCTACGATCCGCCCAGCACGCCGTTCTTCCTGCGGCGGAATGAAGCGGTCGTGCCCGTGGTCAGCCGCCGCTGAGGGCGGCGCGGCGCGTCAGCGGCAGGCCTCCCACGCCAGCGAGCCGACCGCGTCGCCGTTCGGGCCGGTCACGGCCTCGATCTTGCGGCAGGCCTGGGGTTCGGCGGGCTGGCCGATGCGCAAGGTGGGCTGGCCTTCGTTCGGCAGGCGGTGACCGTTGCTCACCGCCGCCACACGCTCGACACGGGCGCTGGCAAGGTCGCCCAGGCAGTCGAACCGCTCGCCATCCGGCGCGCCGATGCGCACGCCGGCCTTGCCGCGGTTCATCGGCCAAGCGGCCAGCACCACGCCGGGCCGTGCGCCGGCGCAGGCCTGCACCACGGGCAGCAAGTCGGGCAGCAGGCGCGACCAGTCGGCAGCCGGGCGCGGGTCGGCCGCGGCCATCACCGGGCGGCAGCACCCCGCGCGCAAACTGCCATCGGGCATCGAGACGCGCGCACGCAGCGGGGATTCCTCGCCGCTCATGCTGTCGGCGCAGGCTTCCGCGGTGATGAAGGCCACCAGCGTGCCCGCCTCGCGGCTTTCGGCGCGCAGCACGCCGAACGGCGTTTCCGCCCAGGGCGCCGAGGTATAGCGCGCGGGCATGTTCAGTTCGGGCACCCGGGGGTCCTGCGTGCGCAGCCTGGCCAGCGGGCCGTGCACGATCAGCAGCCAGCCCGGCTCGTTGCCGACGCAGCGAAGCGCGCCGGGGGCGGCGGCGGAGGCCAAGGCACCGG
>Ga0224723_1001384_pt1 | contig 14656 bp, 8 predicted proteins | sample Balambano_FR2_Me_FD_161647 | JGI IMG/M metagenome (GOLD analysis project Ga0224723, IMG submission 161647) | Freshwater sediment microbial communities from Lake Towuti, South Sulawesi, Indonesia - Balambano_FR2_MetaG | ecosystem: Environmental > Aquatic > Freshwater > Lake > Sediment | place...
ATTCCGCTCCCGCTCCCACCGTGGGCGGCGTTTTTTTCTCGAGGATGATCACCTCCGAGACGGCGTTCGGCGGCACGATAAGAATGCTCTGGCACGCAGGGCAATCGAGGCTCACGCCCGCCGCACCATCATCGACGAGGATTTTTTGACGGCATACAGGACAGAAAAAACGAAGATCGGCCATAAATTGGGAGGTTTGGCTTTTTGGGAGGTCTCAACCCTCCCTCTAGCACTACCTTACAGCCCTAGAAAGGCAAATTCCGTGCCCGCCAAGGAATCCTCGCAGGTTGACGGCCCAACGCCCACGGCTAAAGCCGCCCTCTGCTATGAAAAAACTCACCTCATTCCTCTGCGCTCTCGCCCTCACGCCCGCCGTGGCACTGGCTGCCGATTACCCGGAAATCAGCCACGACGAACTGAAAAAGGCGATCGAAGAAAAGAAAATCGTCCTGATCGACGTCAATGGCGCCGATAGCTACAAGCAAGGTCACATCCCTGGCGCCATCGACTTCTCGAAGGCCAAGGATAAGCTGGCTGAAAAGCTGCCCGCCGACAAGAGCACCCTCGTCGTCGCCTACTGCGGCAATGAAAACTGCGGCGCCTACGCCCGCGGTGCCAAAGCTGCCAAAGAACTCGGCTACACGAATGTGAAGCACTACAAAGGCGGCCTTGCCGGCTGGAAAGCCAAGGGCGAGCAACTCAAGAAGGCCGAATAATCCCGCCTTCCAGCGGCATCGCTCCGCTCACCTAAAACACCCGGGACCGCAAGGTTTCGGGTGTTTTGTTTAATCCCCAGGCACCCGCCATCCCGCACCCAGCGTGGCGGGCAGAATACTTCCCGGTTGCATCCCGGCCATTTCCCCGGCACTATCTCCGCCGTGACCGACCGAACGCGCCCAGCGTTCTCCCTCGAACTCCCGCCCGGCGATTTCGCCGCCTACATTTTCGATTGCGACGGTACCCTCGCCGATACGATGCCCACGCATTACAAGGCCTGGCTCACGGCGCTCGGCGAGCATGCCGACAAGTTTCCCGAGGCCATGTTTTACGAACTCGGGGGCGTGCCCACGGCTCGAATCGTCGAGCTGCTCAACGAGCGCCATCAGCTCGATCTGCCCGTGGACCAGACGGTCGCCCACAAGGAGCACCTCTTTCTCGAATTGAGCCACGAAATCGCTGCCATCGAGCCGGTCGTCGCCCTCGCCCGGGATTTCGCAGGCATCAAACCCATGGCCGTCGCCTCGGGCGGGCACCGCCGCATCGTCCTCAATACCCTCCGCGCTCTCGGCATCGCGGACCTTTTTCAAGCCATCGTGACCGCCGAGGATTACCATCGTGGCAAACCCGCGCCCGACCCCTTTCTCGAAGCAGCCCTGCGCCTCGGCGTGCCGCCCGAAGCCTGCCTCGTCTTTGAAGACACTGCCACCGGCATCGCCGCCGCTACTGCCGCTGGCATGCAGTCCGTCCTCATTCCCGGCCCGGCGCAAACCTTCCGCGCGGGCTGATTTCGCCTCGCCCGCGCCATCGCGCCATGGCCATACTGCATGGCGTGACTCACCCCGCCCTCGCCGCTGCTCTGAAACGGCACTTTGGCTATGAATCGTTTCGCCCGCTGCAAGAATCCATCATCCAGGACAGCCTGGATGGCCGCGACGTCTTTGCCCTGCTGCCCACAGGGGGCGGAAAATCCCTCTGCTACCAGCTCCCCGCGCTGATTCGCGGCGGCCTCACCGTCGTCGTATCGCCCCTGATCGCCTTGATGAAGGACCAAGTGGACGGGCTCGCCGCCAATGGCATCGCCGCGACTTTTCTCAACTCGACCCTCGGCGAAAAAGAAGCCCGCGCGCGCCACGCCGGGCTGCACGAAGGCCGCTTCAATCTCCTCTACATCGCGCCCGAGCGCCTCATGCTCGAAGGCTTTCTCGATAAAGTCCGCAAATGGTCCGTCAGCGCCCTCGCCATCGATGAAGCCCACTGCATCTCCGAGTGGGGGCACGATTTCCGCCCCGAATACCGCCAGCTCTCGCGCCTGCGCAGCGAACTGCCCGGCTTGCCCATCACCGCGCTCACCGCCACCGCCACCGGGCGCGTCCGCGAAGATATCATCAGCCAGCTCGCACTACGCGAGCCGCAGATCTATATCGCCAGCTTCAATCGGCCAAACCTCACGTACCGCGTGGTCCCCAAGCGCGATGCTTATCCGCAACTCGTCGATTTCATCCGGCAGCGCCGCCGCGAGGCTGGCATCGTCTATTGCCTGAGCCGCAAAAGCACCGAATCCCTCGCCGAGAAACTCTCCCGCGATGGCTTCGCCGCCCGCCCCTACCACGCAGGCCTCCGCGATGCCGAACGCGTGAAAAATCAGGATGCCTTCCTGCGCGACGATGTGCGGATCATTTGCGCCACGGTCGCCTTCGGCATGGGAATCAATAAACCCAATGTGCGCTTCGTCGCGCACTACGACCTGCCGAAAAACGTCGAAGGCTACTACCAGGAAACCGGGCGCGCCGGGCGCGATGGCCTCCCTGCAGATTGCCTCCTCTTTTTCAGCTCCGGCGACGCCGTCAAATACCGGGGCTTTATCGACGATATCTCCGATGAAAACGAACGCCGCATCGCCCGCGCCCAGCTCCGCGAGATGGTCCACTACGCCGAATGCCCCTCCTGCCGCCGCGCTGCGCTGCTTTCCTACTTCGGCGAGATTTACCCCGAGCCAAATTGCGGCGCGTGCGACAATTGCCTGAACCCGCGCCAGACCTTCGATGCCTCGGTCGCCGCGCAAAAACTCATCTCGACCATCCTCCGCGCGCGCCAGGCCTCGCGTTCCGGCGAAGCCACCTTCGGCATCAATCACCACATCGATGTCCTGCTCGGGCTCGAATCCGAAAAGATCACCCGCTGGGGGCACGCCTCGCTTTCCACCTACGGCATCGGCACCGAATTCACCCGCCCCGAATGGTCCGCCATCGCCCGCGAACTCATCCGCCAAGGCTGCCTCGAACTATCCACCGATCGATTCGCCACCATCGACGTCACGCCCTCGGGCGTCGAATTTCTGCGAAAGCGCACCCAGCTCCAGATCGCTCGCCCATCCGCGACCGATGCGCCCTCGCGGCGGCGAAAGACCGCGCCCCAGCCCACCATCGCCGCCGAGGACCTGCCGCAGGCAGACGCCCTCTTCGAGCACCTCCGGGAGCTGCGCAAGACCCTCGCCGACCATCGCGGCGTGCCCGCTTACATCATCCTCTCGGATGCCTCCCTGCGCGAGATGGCTCAGCGCCGCCCCACCACGGAAGCCGCCTTGCGCACCATCGGCGGCATCGGCGAAAAAAAGCTCGCCGACTTCGGTGGCATCTTTCTCGACGCCATCCGCAGTTTCGGCTCCACAGACCCCGGCTAGCAGCCGCCCGCATCCCGGTCGAACCATGTCGCCACCGAGGCCGCGGTGAATCCCTCGGCCGAAATGCCCAGGAACGGCGCGTTCACGAAAACGATGCCCAGCGAGGCGAAGCCGCGCAGCTCATCGGCAAAGTCTTCTCGGGAGGATGATGGTGCGACGGAAGGGGTGGTCATGCCGTACCACTCCAGGTTCACACGAAGACTGAGGTGGACCCATGGGTCCGCAAGCGGAGGGACATCTTCGCTGGAGTTCCCGGACGACGCCTGCATCCCGCAGACCAACGTCCGTGCAGCGAGAGTCCAACTGGAATCCAGCTTCAGTTCCGTCGGTGTGCGACGATTGTCCATGTGGTGCACAAGATAGTCTATTCCCCGCCTGTATTGCTGGTAATACGTAAAAGTTTGCTGGCAGCCGCATAGAAAAACGGCTTGCGAGTGAGCCACAGCGCGATCGGGAAAAACATCGATCGTCTTACCACATCACCTCCCTCCATGGACAATCAAACGCCATTCCACGTGCATGCACGTGGCCATATTCACAACAAACTAACGCGCCCTCGCGTCCCAAATAAGCGTCTTTCTCGGAAATCCGTGGGATTCCCATCCACCTCGGCGGGCATCCTGTTCCGTTCAAAGCCCCATAAAAACAGGGGTGCGGGGGCTTTGGAGGGAACAGGATGCGGGTGGGACGGCGGCGCAGCCACGCTCACCTGGCCTCCCGAGCGCAAGATCCGCATGATCCATGACTTTCGACGCCTCAAGCGACCTCCAAGCCTGATTACGATCCCACGGGAATTCACGAAGGACCCAAATAAGCCCTCCCTATGAACAAACAACATACTCGGCCATTGCGGCAGCAGACCACGCGCTTAGCGTTCGATGGACGTGCAAGCGCAGCATTCCTAACACGCCTATGTCTGACGTGTGTCATCGTTTTCACTGCATCCTTAACACCGCCTCGTGCCCAGGCGCTCCCGAGCGATCCACCGCATGAAGAGTTTGCATTCATTTGCCCAGCGCACGGCAACTTCTTCGTCGAACAGCCTGACTACTGGAACTGGATGTTAAACACGATCTTTTCATCGAGCGCCCCCCTCGCAACTCGCGGTGCGCGCATTGCTGAGATCAGCTGGGACTGGCTGAACGGATATTCGGATACGAAGGCTGCCGCCGATTCATTCATCAGCCGCGGAGGGCGCGTTGCCATTGGAATTAACCCTGACCGTTCCAATGGTTACGACTCAGCTAAAGCGCACTTCGTCGAATTCATTACTGCACTCAATTCACGAGCTGCCGCCGGATGGTTCTGGGGAAATGAGCAAGATATCGAGGGTTACAGTGTCGGCGAAGCGCTCACCATTCAGCGGGCACTTTGGGACGCGCGCAATGAGATCGATTCGAGCCGCGAAGTGGAGAGCTGCCCTGTCGCCTATCCAGACAGCCAGTGGCTCAAGAATTTCCTCAATGGCGGTGCAACGCAATACTGCACTCACGTTGGACTCCATGCCCACGGTGGACTCGCAGCGGAAGGCGGCGGAGTGGCCGCAGCCTTGCAGGCTATCCAAGATGCCCACGCGCAGCATGGCTATCCCCTGCGCCCTGTCAAATGCACCGAAATTGGATGGGACCGCATCAACTATGGTTCGGATCACACACACCTGCACAAGGCGCGGGTAACATGGTGGCAGATGATGCAATGTTATCGCTACGGAATCACGCAAATGAACGTCTACAATTTCTCAGGCAGCTTCGCCGGGGCTGGATGGGACTTTTACGATTCCTCCACCCGGCAGCCCTATGAATATGTAGCTGACGTCCTGCGCGAAGGGTATCGCAAGAAGGGCCTGGAGAATGCTGGGTTCGAAACGGCTCAGAGTGACTTGCGCTTGCATGGACCTTGGATCCTTTACTGCCACGATCTTGGTGTCACGACGCCTGCAGAAGTAAACCGCGCGGCTATCATTAACAATAACGGACGGTCAGGCAAAAGCCTGCGCCTGAGCTCTGGCGGCTATAATCGCGTGCGGCAAGTGGTCCATGGACTGACCCCGGGAAATAGCTACACGGTCTCAGCATGGGTTAAGGGAAGTGGCACCGCCACATTGAAGGCTCTGGGATACGACAAACTGCGGGGTCTGGCAGAACAATCCTCGCAGGTCACCGCGAACCGAACGTATCAAAAGCGTTCCGTCACGTTTACGCCGAGCAATACATGGGTGGTGATATCGCTGGAAAGCAGCGGCAACGGAACCGTCTATTGGGACGACGTATCCGTGACGAACGGTGGGCAACTAATCGCAAACGGAACTTACGTCCTGACGCCTCAATGCGCACAGAACTCGCGGCTCGATGTGAATGGGGGCGCCAATGCCAACGGCACCAACGTCCACCTCTGGGTTAACAACGGGTCGATCGCTCAAAAATGGAATGTCAGCCACGTCGGAGACAATGTTTATCGGATCGAAGCAGCATGCGCTCCCGGCCGAGTGTTAGACGTCGAGGGCGTCAGTTCCTCAGACGGCGCGAACGTCCACATCTGGGACGATTTTGGGAACTGGAACCAGCGGTGGAGGATCATCAGCGTGGGATCTGGCTGGTATGAATTAGAGCCGCAGCACGCAAGCGGGAAACGACTGGACGTCGCAGGCAGCGGAACAAGCGATGGCACCAACATCATTCAATGGAGCAGCAACGGCTCCAGTGCGCAGCGATGGCGCTTCTCTGCAGGGCCTTAGTTTCGCGACAACGAGGCTAATCTGACAGAGCCCTCTGGCACCAGTGAAGACCTCACCTTGCTGTGGAGAGTTCGTATGCCACTCGATGCAGCAAGCGTGAGGTTTCCTGCGTACACTTCCCCGTTTATCCGCTGCTTGTTCCCTGAGGCGCAAATTGTCGATGTGATGCGCATGAACATCCACTCCCCGGTGCCGTTCCAGTGCTAACGTTGCATGTTGGCTCCGCGTCGCCCGGCAAAAAAGCGTTCTTCTCGGAAATCCGTGGGATTCACCTCAAACTCGGCGGGCATCCTGTTCCGTTCAAAGCCCCATGGACACAGAAGTGCGGGGGCGTAGGAGGGAACAGGATGCGGGTGGGACGGCGGCGCAGCCGAACATCAATAAAAAGTCCGTCCCTTTGTATCACCCCTTGTACTAGTTGAACTTTTCGCTCCCCTTCGCCAGCAGCCTAATATCCACGCCCTGCGCTAATTAACCGCCACTTTGCAGCCGGATTTTGCAAACCGTTGATCAAAGACAGACGAACCAGACAAGACAGGCAGGGGTTGTTAGTCTCGCCGAATCCACTCGCCAACAGGGTCTTCCACAAGTTCATTAAATCCCTGCGACTTTCCACAGAGCCGGCATACTCCGACCGGAGTATAGCCGGACACACTACAGCCGGTAGGTTTCCTTCGTGATTTCGCGTTGCTTTTTGCTTCGCGCGACACCCCCCCAATCCTCTTTCCTCCCGAAGAACTCTTCGTGTGCATAGCCACGTCAGACGCTGGAGCGTTTGACGATGCAAACGATTGCAAACGCGGGTTGCGTCTGGGGAACATGAGAAACAAACCTCCTATGAACATCCCTCACTATTCGACTGCGGATCCACACTCGGAACGCATTTTCTCAAAAGCGGCATCAGATGATGCCGCTTTTCACAACCGCACTATTGCGTGCGCTTCCACTCCCATCGCCTTTCTTGCGGTGGCCATCTTCCTTATCCTTTTTGCCGCAGGCCATCAGGCTTCTGCGCGCACAATGGTCCAGGCGTCGTACTACGTCGATCCAAACGTCGGAAGTGACTCTAACAACGGCAGCATCAGTTCCCCGTTCCGAACGATCACCAAAGCGCGGAACGTCGTCCGCACTATCAACGGAAACATGAGCGGCGACATCATCGTTTATCTCCGCGGCGGGAGGTACGAGATCACCAGTACGATCGAACTGACCGAAGCTGACAAAGCGACAAACAACCGGAATATCGTTTACACCGCGTATCGCGATGAGAAGCCGGTCATTAGCGGAGGTCGAAGACTGACTGGCTGGACGATCCACAACAGCGGGATGAACATTTGGAAGGCAAACGTCAATGTCGGCGAACGCTTTCGGCAAATTTATATTGATGGGACCCGAGGCATTCGCGCCAGAACACCAAATAGAACAGAGTTGGGGTCGCTCGGGCCGTACTATCGCGGACTCGAAACGAACTCGATGTCGCCTTACGAGGTGTCTGTGAATGCGAGCGAGGTGTCGAACTGGAGCAACTTTGGAGAAGTAGAGCTAGTGATGATGCATCACTGGCGACACGCGCGCTGCCGGTTATCCTCTTACAACGTTAACGGCGCCCGAGCGAACCTCGTTTTTCAATACTTGGAAAGGAACGTGCAATTCATGGGTCAATGGTTTCACGAAGGCAATGCGGCGCACTTTTACGAGAACGCCATGGAGTTTCTCGATGCGCCGGGGGAGTTTTACCTGAATACATCGACCAACGTGCTGTACTATATGCCGCGCGAAGGCGAAGACATGGCTGCGGTTAACGTCACCATCCCAAAGCTGGATTACCTCCTATTAGTTCATGGGACAACGGGCAACCTGATCAAGAACGTTTGCTTCCGTGGAATTACCTTTGAACATTCCAATTGGACCCGTCCGAACGATGTTGGCTTTCTTAACGGGCAAGGCGCCACTGAAGTCGTGAACAACATTTGGGGTGGAAACGAGGAGATCGCCGCTGCAATTGCGATCTGGCACGCTGATAGTGTTCGCTTGGACGGCTGTACAGTCCGGCACGTGGGAGGTCACGCCATTCAGATTTGGGACGACTCTACCAACTGCACGGTGGCTCATTGCAACATTAGCGCTCTCAGTGGAGGGGGCATTTACTTACACTGCTGGAGCGTCAACTCGACGGGAAACAAACTTCTAAATAACACGATCGAGCATCTCGGGCTGGACTACACCTGCGCGCAGGGAATCAATTCGGGGCTTACTCCCTATCTTACGGTGCGAAACAACGACGTAACATACTGCCGTTACAGCGGGATTAGCGTCGGTAACAGTTGGGGAGATGAAACGACTGTTTGCCGAAACGTGGATGTCAGCTACAACAAGGTAGCCCACTGCATGCTGCTGCATTCCGATGGCGGCGGCATCTATACGTTCGGCAACATCCCGAACAGCACCTTCAACTATAATCACATCAAGAACGTGAATCGCTCGGCGTGGGCAGGACCATGGCCCGACTCTGGCATCCCTGCCATCTATCTCGATAACGGCAGCACCGGAAAAACGGTTCGCGGCAACGTATCGAACGACTGTGATGCATTATTCTATGCTTGGAACCTCCCCAACTGGGGAAACACCCTGATCGACAGCTTCTATAACCAAGGCTACGGGTGGGTGCGAAACGAAAATACTCAAATGAACAACCAGTATGTCAGCGAGCAAAACTGGCCGTCTGCAGCATGGAGCGCCATCAATAACGCGGGCCGACAATATTCGATTCACGGCCTGCGCGCGGAGTACTACGACAACATGGATTTAACGAATCTAAAAGTCGTGCGCCATGACCCGAACATCAATTTCTCGTGGGGCGGAGGTTCTCCCGATGGCTCCATTGGCGGGGATACTTACTCGGCGCGCTGGACTGGGTTCATCGAGCCGCGGTATACGGAAGCTTATACCTTCTACACGACTGCCGACGATGGCGAACGGCTCTGGATCGACGGACAGTTGATCAGTGATCGCTGGCAGGATGACGGCGGCACGACCTACGCCAGCACGGTTGTTAATCTCGTTGCGAACCAGAGGTATGAGATCGTATATGAGATGTTCGAGAACAGCGGCAACGCGAGCGCAAAGCTGGAGTGGCTAAGCGCCAGCCAAGTGCGCGAGGTTGTTCCGCAATCCCGACTCTTCTTGCCGGGAACTGCACCAGGACTTGTCAATGGCGGCGTTTATAAAATCCTGGCCCAATGCAGCAATAAGTGCCTGGACGTTGCTGAAGGCGCCACACAAGACGGTGCAAATGTACATCAATGGGGATACGCTGGCTCCAATAACCAGAAGTGGCGGATCGAGTACACCGGCGGAGGATTCTATCGCTTAGTCGCCATGCACAGTGGGAAGGTGTTGCATGTCCCAGGGGGTGAAACACAGAACGGCGCAAACATCAATCAATTCACGGATTGGGCAGTCGATTGGGAGCGCTGGGGACTGCAGCTTCAAGGGGATGGCACGTTTGAGATCAAAGCCAAACACAGCGGCAAGAATGCCGATGTCAACGGGGCCTCCGCGGAGAATGGAGCCAATGTGCATCAATGGGAGGACAACGATAGCTGGGCTCAACGATGGAATTTCGTCCCCCTGCAAAGCCCCGGTGTGGTTTCCCACAATGCGGCAGCCAGCGCTTCCAGCATCTGGAGCTCGGGCTACGGAGCTTGGCGAGCAAACGACGGCGTGATCAACGGAAACGCGGGATGGTCGGCTTCTAGTTCGGATTTTTCGCCCTGGTGGCAAGTGGACCTTGGGAGTGGAAGAAGAGTAACACGAATCGAGATCGTAGGTCGTCCCAACATCGACAACCCCGCCACCCGGCGCAACTTCCAGATCTGGCTCTCTAATCAATCCGTGATGTCGCCGGGCGCCTATATCGTCGCTGCAAACTGCAACTCGACCGGGTTCCCGCACCAAAACACATGGAGCGTCGATCTCCCAGCCGGGAGTATGATCAATTATCGCTATCTAGCTCTGGTAAAGACAGTGTCCGAATACATGTACATTGAGGAAATTCGCGTCTTTGGTTATTAATGGCACTATCTAAACCCACAGAAACCCCCCGCCGAAAGCACGGCGGGGTTTTTCGTGGAGCCCCGCGCGCATTCTTGTGGTGAGACCTGCCCGGGTTTTCCTCTGCCTGTACAGGAAGCGCTTTTGCATTAACTTACGCGGCAACTACCGCTCAGCCTTCGCTGGTTGAAATTTCGACGACCCCTGCAATCGGCTCGTTGCAAGTAGTGTCCCTCGCTGCGAAATAGTCTTATGCTTTCCCGCCAGAGTCTTTGGAACCGAGCATGCCGTTTCGCGCTGAGCCGGCTGACCCTGGTTGCCTTGACGTTTTTTGCAGCTTCTTGGACGTCTCTCGCTGCTGAGGGGCTTTCGGAGGATCGGCACAGCCTTCCCTTTCCAACCCACACCGATGTAAACGAGATCCGGCGTCTTCCGCGTCCTTCCGCGAGTTTGTACCCGGCGGCTCGCCTCCAAGCGCAAGTCTTGTATCTAAATCATGAGACATTGCAAGACATGGTGATCGCACAGCGTGGGGTAGGAATCTACGTTGAGTCCAATCCGGCTGCGGTGTCTCCGGGAGATATTGTGGAGATTTCTGGGCGCGTCGTGCCCGGCACTTATGCGCCGTCGCTTCTTGTCTATGACCTTAAGCGAATCGGCTCTGCCCCCCTGCCAGAACCATTGAAGCCATCATTTGAGGATCTGCGGGCGGGGACATTGGACTCGCAATGGGTAGAGGTTTCAGGAGTAGTCCGCTCCGCTCGAATCGAAACTTCCATCAGGCCGCATCGGCTAATTTTGGATCTATCGGTGCCTGGCGGACGCGTTTCCGCTTTCGTTCTGCGCTATGATCCCTCGACTGTTTCTCAATATGTGGACGCCAAAGTGCGTGTGCGCGGGGTGTGTTTGCATTTCTTCAATCATCGCGGGCAAGCGTTCAATTTTCGAATCGCTACGACTGGCGACCCCGGCGATGTCGTCATCGAAAAAGCTCCGAACATGGCTCCCTTTGCTGGTCCGCATTCAAAGATTTCTGAACTTTTCCGGTTCAGCCCGGAACGCATTACGCGCCGGACGAGTGTAACCGGAGTTGTCCTGTGGGCGAGAGCCAGCCAGATGGTCCTTCATGATGGTTCCGGTAGTTTGCTAGTCAGGGGCGAAACTGCGGGAGCTCAAGCGGGAGATCGCGTGGAAGCAGCGGGGTTCCCGGACTTCGAAGATTACTCGCTCGCACTGCACGATGCGGTGATTCGCCCGAGCGGGCGGGGAGAGGCGCCGCCCGCGAAAGCGATCTCCGTGTCTGAAGCACTCACAGGCCGACACGACTTCGACCTCACCAAACTGGAAGGAACTCTCCGGCGCATCCTCTGGCATTCCGATCGGACGGTGCTCCAAATGGAGTCTGATGGACACCTGTTCGAGGCTGAACTGCCCTTGATCGCGCCTGGCACACTCCCGGACGGATGTGAAGAAGGAGCCCGGCTGGAAGCTTCTGGGATTTCGGTGGTGCAATTCACTTCCCGGTCGCGCCTGCTGCATATTCGCAAGGCCGAGAAGTTCAAACTCCTGCTGCGTGACGTCAATGACATACGCGTCCTGCGACGCGCTCCGTTTTGGACGACTCGCCGCATCGTGGTGGTGCTTTGCGCCGTGACGGGAGTGCTCGGACTCGCGGTGATTTGGGTTTGGGGTCTGGCCCGCAGGAATGCCATGCTGCGCGAACAAATCGCCGCGCGAATCCTAGCAGAGACGGAGCTTTTGGACTTACAGGCTGATCTGGAGAGGCGGGTGCAAGAGCGAGGAAACCAATTGGAAACGGAGATTTCCGCGCGCCACGAGCGTGAGGCCATCTGGGAAGAGCGCACGCGACTTGCACGTGAACTCCACGACAGCCTGGAGCAAACGCTCGCCGGACTCGCATACCAACTTGACGCTTCGAAATTCGCCAGAGAGCAGGGGAGGGGCGCTGATCAGCCGGATCTTCATCTTACCCTCGCGAGTTCCCTTGCGAGACAAAGCCAGATGGAATTGCGGCGATCCCTTTGGGATCTTCGCCCGGCAGACCTGGAAAACAAGGACCTTGCCGGCGCGGTTCAGACTTTTGTGGAGAACTGCCGGACGGTTCATGGCGCGGCGATCACCCTTGAAATTAAGGGGAAGACCCAGCCTCTTCCAGAGCGCACGGCCAATCACCTTTTCCGGATCGTGCAAGAGGCGGTTAGCAATTCGGTGAAGCACGGCGGCGGTGCACCTATACGAATCGCACTGGCCGTTCGTCATGACGACGTCGAGCTCTGCATCGCTGATCGCGGCCCCGGCTTTGATTTGTCCCATTCCAACAATCCTCTCAATGGGCACTTCGGAATCGCTGGGATGCTGGAACGCGTTCGCAGCATGAAAGGAACCTTTGATCTGGAAAGCTCTCCAGGCAGTGGAACGCAAATCACCGTCCGGCTCCCACTCACTCCTGATGCCTGCCGCCTTGAACTCCTTGGACACGCCTCATGAAAATAAGAGTGATGCTCGTGGATGATCACTTTGTCGTTCGCGCAGGCCTCTGCGCTGTGCTCGGCCTGCAGCCAGATCTCGAAGTCGTCGCGCAGGCAGAGTCTGGGCTGGAGGCTCTCGAAGCTTTTGAAATTCACCGCCCAGCCGTGACATTGCTGGATCTGCGGCTGCCCGACATGAGTGGCATCGAAGTCACGCGCAAGCTGCGAGCGCAGCATTCCGACGCGCGCTTGCTCATGCTCACCACGTACGATGGCGACGAGGAAATCTATCAAGCACTGGATGCCGGCGCATGTGGATACCAACTCAAGAGTGCCCCAGCAGTGGACTTGCTTGCCGCGATCCGCTCTGTTCAAAACAATGGGAGTTACATTCCGGATCATCTGGCCCGCAGAATCGCCCAACGCGGTGCTCGCGAAAGCCTCACCCTTCGGGAGATCGAAGTGCTCAAGCTGCTGGCAAAAGGATTGAGCAACCGGGAAATCGGCGCCGTGCTCGGCTGCAGCCCGCTTACTGCCAAGACGCACGTGCAACGAATCCTCGAAAAGTTGCACGCAGCCAACCGCACCGAAGCGGCTACGGTAGCCGCTGAATGCGGCTTTCTTAGTTCCGAAGCCAAGTAGACACGCGCATTCATGCGCGGGCTGGAAACCCAGCCCCCTTGGGCTGGCTGAGGAATCCGGCACCGTTGGTGCCGACCTCGGCCACGCTTTTTTACAAACTTTCCCGCCACGCCTTTGAGGGCCGGGGGACGCTGGATCGCGCCTGTTCTGGTCCGCGCGAGCCGTGTCGGGGAACACGGGCTTCCAGCCTGTGGAGCGCGGGCACGGGCTGGAAGCCTGTGTTCCCAGCGGTGGTACGGAGGGGGCTCCCACCTGGCAGCCTGGCAGATCGGTCCCTTTCCAGGCTTGCTGGATTCAGGTGATGTCGAGCTTCATCAGGAGGCGCTCGACGTCCACGTGGCGGTCGATGAGGGCCTGAATGCGGTCGATTTTTTCCACGTCGCCTGGGAGGGTTTTCACCGTCATGGAATGAATGGCGGAGGCCACGCTGTAGCTATCGAGCGGCGAACGAATCACGGGCACCTGGCTATTGGCCATGAGATCGAGCACGCTCTGGTGGGGGAGGAGATCGCCGCTGAGGACGAGCCCTGCGATGGCGCGGTCTTCGTTTTCGCTGAGCGTGCTGGTGCTCAGCGCGGCGAGGATCACGTCGTCGCGGTCGCCCGGGGTAATGACGAGGGTGCCCGGCTGGAAATACTCCATGACGTGGGTGGAGTTCATGGCGCCGATGATGACTTTCTTGACCCTGCGCCGCGCTTTTTCCTTCGCATTGATGAAGGCGCCTCGGATGGTCTGCCGGATTTGCCCGAGGGTCGCATTGGCGAGCAGGGGTTCGGCGGGGATGGCGCCGAGGAGTTCGAGGCCGAGGCGTTCGAGGCCGCGGCGGGCGAAATCGCGCACGTATTCGTATTTTTCGGGAAGCAGTTTGTTGAGGACGACCCCGACGACTTCCACGCCTTCTTTGTCGAAAAGGGCCTGGTTGAGCGCCAGCTCGTCGATGGGCCGTCCGATGCCGCCTTTGCTGACGATGATGACTTTGCTATGGAGCAGCTTGGCCACGCGGGCATTGGAGAGATCGAAGACGGAGCCCACGCCGGCGTGGCCGGTGCCTTCGATGATGACGAAGTCTTTCTCCCAAGCGGCCCGGTCGAAGGAGTTTTGAATCCGCCGCACGAGCAATTCGTTGTTTTGCTCTTCGATGTATTTGCGGGTGAAATCGGGCTCGACGGCGATGGGGCTCATCGCTTCGAGCGGCGTGTACACTCCGAAGGTCTGGTCGATGAGCACGGAGTCTTCATCGATGCGCTTGCCTTCGACATCGACGAAGCGCTGGCCCACGGGTTTCATGAAGCCGATCCGCCCGAGCCGCTTTCGCAGCGCGGCGAAAGCGGCTCGGGC
>Ga0224723_1001385_pt1 | contig 14654 bp, 12 predicted proteins | sample Balambano_FR2_Me_FD_161647 | JGI IMG/M metagenome (GOLD analysis project Ga0224723, IMG submission 161647) | Freshwater sediment microbial communities from Lake Towuti, South Sulawesi, Indonesia - Balambano_FR2_MetaG | ecosystem: Environmental > Aquatic > Freshwater > Lake > Sediment | place...
CAAATATCTGGTTTACAAAGTGCATTCTCACGATTGGGACGGCGCAGATTTCTGCAAATGGGATTAGCGGCTGCGGCTACGCCGATTCTCGCTTCTACCCTCAAGGGCTGTGCTGCTAATCGTCAAGAAACAGCTGCTTCAGAGGGGCTACGTCCTATCAAGTTCTCTCATGGGTTTGGGCTGTGCAATATGCCCCTGTTTTACTCTCTGGAGGCAGGACTGTTTGAAAAGAATGGTATCGCTGGGAGTGCAGTCATGGGAACCCTGGCAGGGGATCAGGCAACGCAGCTTGCGTCGGGTCAAGTGCAAATGGCAGTTGTCCCTTTTACGAATGCGATCGCTGCCTATACTCAGGCTCCAACGTTTCAGGTGGTTGCAGGAAGTGGGGTGCAGGGTTTAATTGTGGTCGCCAAACCAGAAATTCGCAGCTTCCAGGATTTGAAAGGCAAGAAGGTTGCAGCAGCTCAGGCAGATACTTTAGAAGTCGTTGTGTACGACTATTTGAAGCGGGAAGGTATGAGCTATAGCGATGTGGAAATGGTTTACATTGCAGATGCAACAGAGGCAACCAATGCTTTCATTGCAGGTCAGGTGGATGCGATTAGCAGCATCGAACCCTACGCAACAAAGGCGCGGACGGCTGTAGAAGGCAACATTTTGGGCGACGGTCGGGATCTCTATGGCGATGGCTATCCGGACTGTGTGCTGGCAGCCAGTACAGAGCTAATTGAGAAAGAACCTGAAATCGTTAAGCAAGCCATCGTCACCTTTTTGGACGCCCAGTACGATATCGAGAAGGGCTTTCAACAAGCAGCAGAAAAGACGATCGGGAAATACTATAAAACCGACATGGATAGCCTCCTCGCTGCAGCTCAGGCACAGCCGCCAGGGGTAGATATTCGTCAGCACAAAGATTTTATGTTTGGTCGTGCCCAGAGTATGAAGGAAATGGGCTATATCAATGGCGATCCGAAAGAGAGTTTCGTGAACTTTTCATTGCTGGAGCAGGTTATCTCTGAGAAGCCTGAGTTATTGGAGCGGGTGCGTGTTAAGTCGGTTTAGAATAGCCCTGATTTAGCAGTCTAGTTTCAGTGACCTAGTTTCAGTGATCGGGTTTCATTCCGGTCATTGAGGAGAAAACGCTGCTCAGTCACCCATTTCCAGGTAATCATTTTCCAGGTTAATCGTTTGTTCCAGTCTTATGAGGTCAAAGACCGATGGTTAAGTCCAAGACCGACTCCTTCACACAAACCGATGCCCAGCCTCAGCAAATTTCATCGAAGACTGAGGCTAAGGCGAAACGAGGGCGATCGTCCTGGTGGAAGCAAAGCTTGAATGGGGCAGGATGGTGGATTCTTTCCCTGGGGCTGTTTCTGGGAATCTGGGAACTGGTGACTCTGTTCGGCTGGGTTAATACCACAATCATGCCGCCGCCCCATAAGTTCCTGGCAGAAATTTTTTATCAGGATCAGTTTCTTGCGCCCCGTGTTGGCGTAGAGCGAACGGGTGGACGCTTTGTTGCTTTAAGTGCGATCGTGGCGACTCTACAGCGCGTCTTTGCCGGGTTGAGTCTCAGCTTTATTGCCGCGCTGGTTGTAGGCGGTCTGGCAGCTTATTTTAAGATTTTTGGTAAGCTGGTGCTGCCTACAATTACCTTGCTCGCGCCGATCGCACCCATTGCCTGGATTCCTTTTGCCATCATGGCGTTTGGTGTGGGAGATACCGCAGCGATCTTCGTAGTATTCATCGGTCTATTTTTTACGCTGACCCTGGGAACGGTCAACTGCATCAACAATGTTGAACAGCTTTATATCAACACTGGACGGGTTTTAGGGGCAAATCGACTTCAGGTGATGCGTCATATTGTGCTTCCAGCCATTATCCCTAACTTGTTTGTGATTCTCAGAATGAACTTTTTTGGAGCATGGATGGCAGTGCTGGCAGCAGAGATGGTGGGGGTGAATACAGGTCTGGGGGCTTTGATTATGGTTGCCCGTCAGATGTTCAACACCAAACTCATGTTTCTAGGCATGGCAATTATTGGAATTGTGGGCTATCTGCTGGATGTGCTGCTTCGCCAGGTGCAGCGTCGTGTGCTTTGGTGGAAAACCGATGCCAATATTTAACTGAATCTTTCACCCAATCTCTACCTCAATCTCTAATTCAAGCTCTAATTCAAGATTTCAGGTTTTTTCGATCGTGGTTCAGTGCATTTTTTCATTCACGTTACAGCTTTCACGCTGGTGAGGTCCAGGGGGTGTGGGGGCAAAGCCCCCACACAGGGGCTACGCCCCTGCACCCCATTTTTCGGACTTCATTAGCCTGGAAAAGGCTGTAATCCACAAATTTGCTAATTCACAAATTCACAATCAACCTATGGGCGAAATCTCCTGCGAACACATCACTAAAATCTGGGGCACTGACACGGGCGACGAAGTGTTGGCGATCGATGACATCAGCTTCACGGTAAAAGATGGCGAGTTTCTGGTGATTATTGGTCCCAGCGGTTGCGGTAAAAGCACTTTGCTGCAAATGATGGCGGGGCTGGAAATGCCGACCTCTGGAGTCATGCGTCACAACGGGCAACCCATCACAACTCCCAATCCCGATCGCTCCCTAATTTTTCAGCAGCCGTCTCTTTTTCCCTGGCTCTCGCTTATTGATAACGTTGCCTTTGGTCTAACTCTGAAGGGCATGAGTCAGAAGGAAAGCCATCGTCGAGCGGAAGCGTTTTTACAGGAAGTGGGACTGCGAGGATTTGCCAAGAAATACCCCAGTCAGCTTTCCGGCGGAATGCAGCAGCGAGCCTGTATTGCCCGTGCCCTCTGCCTCGGCAGCGATATTTTACTAATGGATGAGCCGTTTGCTGCCCTGGACGTGCAGACCCGCTACAACATGCAAAAATTTTTGCTGGACATCTGGGAGGGTTCCGGGAAAACAGTGGTATTCGTAACACACCATATTGACGAAGCCGTGTTTCTTGCCGATCGCGTCATTATTCTGTCTGCTCGTCCCGGTCGCATGCTGGACTGCGTGTCGATCGATATGCCGCGTCCTCGTGATGTGGTGAGCAAGGCATTTGAGCAGCATCGCACCATGTTTGTGGAATATCTGCGTTCTGAGGTCACAAAAGCGTTTGAGGAGCAGGAGTTTGCTGAGATGTTGGATACGCGAATGAAGTAGGCATGATTGCGAAAACTGTTTCTGTGATATTTTTTGCGTTTTTTCTAAGTCCGTATTTCTTCCGCATCTGTTTTGAATGCGATCGCCCTCACAACAATGCTTAAATCTTTCTCTTTTTTACAGGATTTAACCCGTCTGACTGCTGTCAGCGATCGATCCAGAGAGCAGCCTGAAGAGCAGGCAGCGGTTAATATCTGGGAATATGCAGAACCCGCGAATCCAGAATCCGATCCGCTGAAGCGAAATGTTTTACAATGGCGACGAATTATTGCCGCAGAGCGTGATCCGATCGCAGTCTTTAGCGGTCAACCTGTAGAGCTGATTGGATTTGTCCATCGCACTGCAAATGACACTCCTGAAACGTTCACGCTGGCACGACAAATCATTCGCTGCTGTATGGCGGATGCCACGCCTTCAGGATTAATCGTCTATTCTTCTCAAGCATCACGCTATCCAACCGATGGCTGGCTACGAATCCGTGGCGTATTTGGAGGGCGATCGATTCACAGCAAGCCTACGCTTGTAATCGAGCCAGCTCAGATCAAGCGTATCCGGGAGCCTAAAAAACGCTTCATTAATGGTGTTTTTTAACTGTTCTCAAAACAGTTAAACTATTGCAGCAATCCAATTCGCGATCTTCATATGTTGTTATTCATCACAAAATTATTTCCGTTTTGTCCACTGTTCTATTCGTCGTTCCATTCGTCAATTCCTAGCACCAACAATGACGAAAACTGAGAACTTCTTGCAGAAAATAAGCAAACTGTAGAAGTGCAGCTTCACCCTGCGGTTTGCCTACAAGCTGCATCCCGATCGGTAGCCCAGATTTTGTAAAGCCACAGGGAATCGAGAGGGCAGGCAGTCCCGTCAGCGAGATGATGTAGGTAATCGCAAGGTAATCAATAATGGTATGCAGTGAAATGCCGTTAATTTCTCGCACCTCTGCCTGTGTGGCTGGAAATGGCGGCACGCTGGCACTGGGAATGATTAGCACATCGTAATTCTCAAAAAAGCGCAGAAAGTTCTGGTAAATTTGCCCTCGCCGGGCTTCTGCCTGCAAATATTGAGCAGCGGTCACGTTATTGCCCTGTTGAACTTCCCAGCAAACGGTTTCGGTTAGTTGCTCGCCGTAACGCTCCAGCAAAGGATGATACATCTCGTACACCAGGGCAGCGCGCAGCGTCGCAAAAGTTGCCTGTGCTCCAGTACAGTCCGGGTGAGCAGGTTTGACCTGGGAACAATGGTGGGCAATCGCCTTGATTGCTGCTTCAAATACTGCCGCGACCTCCTGATCGATCAAAGTTACGCCCAGATCCACGCTGTATCCAATTCGGGTTTGCTCCTGACCGTTTAAGAAGAAATCGGGAATTGACCAGTGGGGTTGGGCGATCGCCACCGGATCGCGGGCATCCCACCCTGCCATCACAGACAGCATCAGGGCAGCATCCTCCACAGTGCGAGCCAGTACGCCATCCGTCGCCAGAGATTCCCACAGCAGCGGTTTTGGCACACGAGGAATGCGTCCGATTGCAGGTCTCAAGCCCACAAGATTGCAAAAGCTGGCAGGGGTTCGCACTGAGCCGCCCATATCCCCTCCCTGCGCCAGAAAGCTCATTCCCGCAGCAACCGCGACAGCCGATCCTCCGCTCGAATCGCCGCAGGTATAGCTGGGATTGTAGGGGTTGACCGTCGTGCCAATGAGCAGATTATGCGTCCCGGTGCCGAACCCGAATTCGGGCGTGCTGGTTTTGCCAACAATGATGGCTCCTGCTGCTTTCAGCCGCGCAACGCAAAGATCGTCGTCGTCAGGAATGTGGTTTTCAAACAGTTTTGAACCCTGAGTTGTGCGAATTCCGGCAGTCGCATTCAGGTCTTTAATGGCGATCGGAATACCGTGCAGTGATCCGAGAATCTGACCTTGTTTACGGGATTTATCAGCGGCAACTGCCTCCCGTTCAGCCTGTTCCCGACACAGCGTTATAAAAGCGTTGAGCGAGGGATTCAGAGAATCAATGCGATCGAAGCAGGCAGCAACCGCATCCACTGCACTGACCGTTCCATCTCGTAAAGCGACAGCGAGTTGGGTTGCTGAATATTGAAACAGGGAGATAGAAGTGACCATAAGAGAGGATACTCAGAAATATGTCTGATAGTTTAGTTTTGTCAATTTTGCCTGTAGCGATCGAGGAAATTCAAATAGATCGTTTAAAGCAATTAAAAACAATATTGCAATATAATTTCCATTTGTTTTCTGTTTTCAGACAGCAATCCTTTTGGGATTGAAACGGAGTGCAGGGACAATGCCCATCAGTAGCCGTAGGATGCGCTCTTCGACAGCGTAACGCATGATTCACAAGGAACTTTGTGCGTTACAGTTCACTTCCTAACACACCCTAGTATCTGACTTTCAAAAAGCTGTATTCTTATGAGAAAAAAGAATTGATTATGAAAAACCGTGTCCCTGCGATCGCGATCGCTACGCTCACCTTCCTCCTCATTTGCCTCAGCAGCTATACCCAGGCTCAGCCCAGCAGCAAAACGGTGACGATCGACTCCGGCACGATCGAGGGAGTTGCATCAGATCGGGTGCTGTCGTTCAAAGGCATTCCCTACGCTGCTCCCCCAGTAGGCAATTTGCGCTGGCGTGCCCCTCAGCCTGTTGCTCAATGGATGGGGGTACGGCAGGCAACCCAGTACGGGAATGACTGTATGCAAACGCCCGATCCCAGCGATGCCGCTCCTCCGGGGACTCCACCTGCCGAGGATTGTCTGGTCGTGAATGTTTGGCGACCGTCTCGAATGCGATCGGGGGAAAAGCTGCCCGTCATGGTGTGGCTTCATGGGGGAGCCTTTGTGAATGGTGGCTCATCGACTCCTCTGTATGACGGAAGTGCGATCGCCCAGGAAGGCGTTGTTGTTGTCAGCCTAAATTATCGCCTCAGCCGCTTTGGGTTCTTTGCCCATCCCGCCCTGACTGCCGCTAACGAAGATCCATTAGGGAACTATGGCTTTTTGGATCAGCTTGCTGCCCTGCGCTGGGTCAATCGCAATGTGGCAGCGTTTGGCGGCGACCCCAATCAAGTGACGCTGGTGGGCGAATCGGCGGGTGGCATCTCCATCATGCACCATCTGACTTCGCCTGAAGCCAAAGGACTGTTTCACCGTGCCGTGGTGTTGTCGGGCGGCGGACGCACCTATATTCTGGGAGGACGAAAGCTGAAGGAAGCAACTGCGGAACTGCCTTCTGCGGAGGAGAGCGGCGTGGAGTTTGCCAAAAGTGTCGGCATCACTCGCACTGGCGCAGAAGCCCTGGCAGCTCTGCGAAATCTGCCTGCTGAAACGGTTGCCAAAGAAATTACCATGACCTCACTGCTTGGAAAACCGCCCACCTATGCGGGGGGTCCCATTTTCGATGGACAGACGGTAACTGCAACACCCGGTGAACATCTGATCCGGGGTGAGGCAACCCTGATGCCCATTTTGATTGGCAGCACCAGTGCCGATCTGCCGGGTAATGTGCCGCCCCTCAGAGATCCGTTCTCCTTTTTTGGGGCAAATGCGGCAAAGGCACGATCGATCTATGACCCCAACGGCACTGCCAAACCCCTCGACCTGCTGCTGGCGATCGGGGTAGATCTAACCATGCACGAACCCGCTCGATTTGTGGCAAAGCAAATGACCACTGCCGGACAACCCGCCTGGCTCTACCGCTTTGGCTACGTTGCTCAATCTTTGCGACCTGACGTAATGGGTGCTGGTCACGCCAGCGAACTGCCCTATTTGTTTGACACACTGGATGTGCGCTATCCCAATCAGGTGACTGCCCAGGATCGGCAGGCGGGACGAGCGTTTCGGACTTATATCGTCAATTTCGTGAAAACAGGGAATCCGAATGGACAGGGACTGCCAAGCTGGACACCTTATCATCCGGCGCGATCGGACTTGATGATGTTCACTCTCGATAATGGTCCTCGTGTGGAACCAGACCCCTGGCAGGAACGTCTTGACCTGGTCGAGCAGGCTGCGAATGCTCAAATGTCCGCCTCAAGCTCAGCCAGCAATTAGGGCGGCACGTCCTGACACACGTCCTGACACACGTCCTGACAATCGCCAATCAGATGCTCCACAAAACCGCGACGATCGAGAAGACATTACGACGCAGCCGCTCCGCTTCAACTAGCCCCTGATCTCCTTGCTGAGAGAGTGATGCAAAAGCAGCGTTGACCTTTAAAGAAAGCGTAAAGTTCATTATTTATTCATTGTTTAAGATAAAAATTTAAGTTTTATTAGAGAAGTATTAAGGAGTTCACCTGCATCTACCTTCGTGTTTTGACTACAAACGAAGGAGATTTTTTGTGTTACTTTTCAAAAAGCTGATTTCTGCTGCTGCCGCAACCCTGGGCGGAACCCTTCTTGCTTTTGCTGGATTTGGCATCGATTCGGCAGAGGCAATCCTGTTAGTGGGGAACACTGCTGGAAACAACGTGGTGCTTTATGACGATACCACAGGCAACTTTTTAGGCGAATTCATTGCACCCAACAGTGGGGGATTAACCCGACCCGATGATTTGGTGTTTGGTTCTGACGGCAACCTGTACATTAGCAGTGGGAACGGCTCGACAGGGCAAATCCTGCGCTACAACGGCAGAACAGGCGCATTTATTGATGTGTTTGCAACGGGGGGAGGCTTGACCCGCCCCTATGGGATAGCTTTTGGATCAGATGGCTACCTGTACACCAGCAGTTTTCTGAGCGATCAAATTCTGCGATATGACGCGCAAACGGGTGCTTTTGTCGATGTGTTTGCAGCAGGCAATGGTTTAGCGGGTGGGTTAAATGGACCTAACGATTTGCTGTTTACCCCAGATGGTCGCCTGCTGGTCACCACTCAAGGAAGTGTGGCTGTACCGGGCGATGATAATGGCGACGGCATTGTTTCTCCCGGCGAGTTTGTGCCAGATTTTTCGGCTGGACTGCCCAGTCAAATATTGAGCTTTGACATCGGCACGGGTGCTGCTTCGGTTCTGGTTGACTCTGCCACGCCCCTGCCGGGCAGCTTCGGTTTCGTCAGCTTTTTGGGACTGGCGATCGGACCAAATGGCGAACTGTTTACCACAGACTTTGCGAACGGTATTCGCGTTTATGACATCAATACTGGAGCACTGCAAAATACGATCGCAACGGATTACACTTCTGACCCTGGTGGCTTTAGCTCAAACTTTATTGGCAACTTAGCCTTTGCAGGCAACACCCTGTTCGTCACTGGATTTGATTTCTCGCAAAACAATCAGGGAGCTATCCTGCGCTATGACGCACTGACAGGGTTGCCCCTGCCTTCAGGAAGCAATCGCGATGCTGTTTTTGTTCCTACGAACAGCAACTTGCAGCGTCCGATCGGGATTGCTTATGTTGAAGATGACTTTACTCCGATCCCAACCCCGGTCATGCTGCCCGGATTGATTGGTATGGGTGTTGCTGCACTCCGCAGGCGCAAGCGCGAACAGTCAGAAGTTTCCGAAGTTTAGGAATCGCACCCTAACCCCAAAGGACATCTAAAAAGGAGATCTAAAAAAGACGGCGTTGCTGAATCGGGAGATGAAGGGTGAAAATTGCTGTCCTGCATCGCCCCCTCAATCCTGACTCGCAGGATGCCCCCCTCGCGCTTGGAGCGCGGTAACTCACAAGTTCGGGGGTGGGGGCGGCAGGGCTGGTTAACGAGCAACAGCCGACAAGGATTTGGATTGTTCTACACTCTCCATCTCCAGCAGTTCTGCCTGAAGCCACTGCGCCAACCCTTTGCCGCCCTGCCGCATGATCACATTGTGATTCCACTCCAGCAGCGGACGGGCGATCGCCGCCAGATAGTTCATCCAGGGCTTCGTGGTGCGGACTGTCCAGGTGTAGATAACTTCTGTGCCGCGATCGGTGGTGGACATCTCCCACAGCCCATGCCCTTCGACATCTCCGATCGCCACCGCTTCCATCATGACCGGAGCCTGAATCCGAGCAACACGAGTGTCAAAAGCCAGCTTATAGGACAGGGGTGTTTTCCAGACAAACCGCCGTCGATTGCCTGAACCATCAGGTTCACCGGGTTCCAGCTCAGTCACCGATTCAACCGCATCCCACCAGGAATGCCAGTCCTCAGAATGAATTAGTGCGTCCCAAACCTGTTCGATCGGTGCGGCAATATGCCAGCGCGTGACAAATTGATATTCTGCCATGTGGTGTGACTCCCTTGGGTTTATTGTTGCACTGCTAATCTTCCGACTGTCCCTGCAGCGATGCCAGCCTTGCCGCTGGATTCCAGTATTCTTGCAGCGATTGAATCTTACCGTCTGCATTCACTTTAAACCAATCGATTCCTTCAAAGGTCAGTTCGCGCCCATTTTCATTGATGCTGCGTCCTGTCCATTTAGCCGCTGCTTCCTGACCATTAATTGAAGCAAGGCTTCATTCAACATGCCACACCGCAAATTCTCTCGATACGCACAACCTGTTAGTTTGGATTGCTGGGTTGAGTAAAATTAACAAAATTTATTTTTTCACTGCACAGATCCAATGATCGATCGCAGACGTACTCTTAATTAATTCAATCCTGAGCAAGCAGCGATTCCGCGTTACACCAGTCCTGTGCTTAAAGGATTTGAATCGCTTCCTGTTCTTTTCTAAGCCACTGTTTCAGCATTCATCTCAAGATCTTTCTTAATCACAAATCCATTCTGTTCACTGTTTCGTATATAGAGAAGAATGAATTCAGAGCAGAAATTTATTTTTTGATGAATTCACATCATGAAGAGATTCATCTTGAATTAATTCTCATACACGCATACAGACTGCGAGTGAACAGAGCGGAAGTGAATGGCACTCCGTTTCACCATTTTAGTTCGACCGAATCATTGAACTATCACTTTCATTCAGCACCACTTTTGTGCAGGATGACTCATTTCTGCTGTTATTCAGAGGACACAATCATGGCTAAAACTCAAAATCGTTTCCCAAAATTCTCGAAAAAATGGACAATTCGTCTGGGTGCAGCCCTGCTGGGAGCAACGCTCATTTTTGGAGGAACTGCTCATTATCTACAGGCTTCTGACCATGATGACGGTGAAGTAGATACCAAAGGGCGCAACGTCAATCTAACCGATCTCTATGTGTTTCGGGAGGGCGATCAAAACCCGCAGGCATCGCAGGATGATCTGGTTTTGATTATGAATACCAATCCCCGATCGCTTGCCCGTCAACAATACTACTTCAGCACCAATGCTCGCTACGAATTCCATATTGCGCGGGTGGCTGACAATAATGCAACACCAACGGGTGAGTCGGATGTGACGCTGCGGTTTGAGTTTGGCGCACCCAACGCTGAGCAGGTTCAGCCCGTTCAAATTACAGCATTGCAAGGCGACAAAGTTCTACATTCAACAGCAATGACCACGCCTTTAAGCCAGACCCAGGCTAATGTCCAATCCGTTTCTCTGGGAGACAATCAGTTCAGTGTGTTTGCCGGACTGCGGGAAGATCCCTTCTTTTTTGATGTCGAGCAATTTTTCCGAGTGCGGGCAGGATTAGCGGGCAAGGGTCCGGCAGTGGGATTCCGTTCGGCAAGTGAAGCAGTTGATTTTACGAAGGGCTACAACGTGAATGCGATCGCCGTTCGAGTGCCGATTCGCTTCCTCCAGGACAATACTTCCGCTAAAACGTTTGATGTCTGGCAAACCATTTCAGTCAAGGATGGGCAGGGACAATACCAGCAGGTTGAGCGGCTTGCCCGTCCTGCCATTAACGAAGGGTTAATTCTTACCAACGATCTGCTGAATGCCCTCAACAGTGTCGGTCCTGATTTTGAAGCTGCCGCCCTGCGAGGCGAAAAACCAGCGGCGGATATTGCCGCTCCCATTGTCGAAGAAGCAACCCAAACGCTGAAAGCCCTCGGTAACGATGATGCCCGTGCAGCCGCCCTGATTGGAGCATTCCTGCCCGATGTGATGCGGATTGACACGACTCAGCCGAGCGGTTACGGCAATGCCCTGAATGCCAAGGGTAGCCCCATTCAAGGACGGATGCTCGAAGACGATGTGGTAGACATTACGCTGAGCGTTCTTACCGATGGCGAAGTCACAGGCGATAACGTTTCCTATGAGGGGACTCCGGGCAATCCCGCTCAAGGTCATCAACCCTTGGATTCTGCGTTCCCTTATCTGGCACTGCCCAACTAATTTTGATGTGTTTCAGGGTTTGCTGCTGCATCTCGATTGCGATCGTAATCTAAGAGGATGTTTGAAACGTCTCAAAAGTGCTGCATTGCCCCCCAACCCCCCACAAGTGGGGGACTTCCGATCCGATATTTCTGGTTCAAAGTCCCCCATTCATGGGGGATTTAGGGGGCGGTTCAGGTCGCATCGGCGACTTTTAAAACACGCTCTAAGCAGCAAACTCTGTTAACCCATCTGAACTTAGATTCTGAACATTCAATTGAACATCCAGGAGAGGACATTGACGGTGAATACAGCATCCGCAATTTTAACGCCAGGTGAAGGACAAGCACTGATGGTTTTAGGCGATCGCGTTGTCTGTAAAGCAGTCGGTAATGCACCTGCAGAATTCCTGGCATGGGTTTCTCCGGCAGGATTAGAACATTTCTTTGCAGAGATAGATCAAACGCTAAAAACCGTTCCGGTCGATCTGGAAACGATTAGCGCGATCGCAGCCCGACATAATATCCAGCCTGCCTGCTAGGAGGAAGCGAGTCATGACCTTTGCCTCCAGAATTCCTGCGCTCAAGCCAATGACGATCGCTGCTGTCATCACCCTGATCGGGGTTCCTATTGGCATCTATGCAGCGCAACTGCAAAACCAGAAAAATCCATACACCTATCCCTATTTGCAGCACGCGAAACAAACGAATACACAAGCAGAAATCGATCGCGAAGTCTTCTTTTATCAGCAGCGGGTAAGAGAACGTCCCCAGGATGGACTGGAACGAGCTGCCTTGGCGGAGGCTTATCTTAAACTGGCGCGGGCAAGCGGCGATACGCGCTGGTATTTACTGGCAGAACAGGCGGCGCAGGAGTCTCTGGCGAAACTGCCGTTCAGCAACGATGGAGCAACGCTGATTCTGGCACGAGTCGCAGAGGCAAAGCATGACTTTCAGACTGCCATTCGGCTCTCTCAACAGGTTTTGCAGGAACATCCTCACAATTCAGAAGCCCGATCGCTTTTAATCACGAGCTATCTGGCTCAGGGAAACGTTGCTGAGGCGGGTCAACTTTCAAGTCAACTGGTGACTGAATCTCCTGGAATGGGAAGCTACTTGCTGCAAATGCTAGTGGATATTGCAACCGGACAGGATGCAGAGACATTGAAGCATTTTCAGGCAGCGATCGCCGTCGAGGAACCGGGTGAATTGGGCAGCTCTGCACGGATTCGTACTGCACTGGCTCAGTTCTATGCAGAACGCGGGCAACTGAATCAGGCAAAGCAGCTCTATCAGGAAACGCTCAAGATTCTGCCGCAATATCCGCCCGCGTTGATTGGACTGGCTAAAGCAAATGCGCGTCAGGGCCAGTATCAAGCAGCAGAGCGGTATTATCAGGAGATTTTGTCTTATGTCGATCTGGCGAATGTGTTTGACCACACGGCATTGGCAGGGTTAGCAGAAGTGGCGGCTTTACAGGGCGATGACGCTAAAGCAGAACGATTGTGGCAGCAGTCTGAAACTTTCCTGCACGGTCACCAGGATCTCAGCAGTTTTGGACATCGCCGCGAATTGGCTCAACTGCTACTGGCACGGGGAAAAGAAAAAGATGTCGCTGAGGCAGTCCGTCTCATGCAGACAGAACTCCAGATTCGTCGAGACGCAGACACTTTGGACACAATGGCTTGGGCATACACTCGTGCAGGTCGCTGGCAGGATGCGCGTGAGATCATGCAGGCTGCACTGAAGCAGGGCAGGCGCAGTGCCAAATTCTACTACCGGGCAGCCTTGATTGAGCAGCAGTCAGGGCAAACAAAAGCAGCGCAAGGCTATTTGGAAACGGCAGAGGCGATCGACCCCACCCTCACGTCAGCACAGTTGAAATTGCTTGGCATCTCACAATGAGGAATTTTCGATGAATAAACACGGGTATCGGCGGTGGTGCTGGGGGTTTGTCGCGGCTCTCATGACAATGGTCTGGAGTACGATCGCTTCCCATTCGGCTTTCGCGCACTGGGCAGATTTATCGGTTGCCGAAATCCTGGTTCAGGACTCAAAAGTTTCGATGACTCTGACGTTGCCAACCGAGCTGGTAAACTTTGCCGATCGCGATCGCAACGGTCAACTTTCTACTGACGAAGTGCGCCAATCTAACTCAGAACTAGAATCTTTTCTGGCAGAGCGAATCCAGATGAAAGCGGCTTCAGGACAGGTTGGCAAGCTGCACCTCGATCCCAATGTGCCAGCTAATTCACCCGCTGTCGATACGACCAATCGCCACAGTACCGTTCAACTCACATACCAATGGACTGAACCGATTCGAGATCTGACCCTTCACTACGATTTATTTTTGCCCGGTGTCTCAACAGCACAATGTTTGGCAACCGTCCTGGAAGGCGATCGCACTCAGAGCATTGTCTTTACTCCCACTCAAAAAGACGTTACGTTGAGCCAGGGGTTGAATTGGCGATCGGCTGCACGTTTTATCACGCTCGGCATCGAACACATCCTCACAGGCTATGACCACATCCTATTTCTGGTCAGTTTGCTGCTGCTGGGCGGCACATTGGGCAATCTGGTGAAGCTGGTGACGGCATTCACGATCGCCCACTCCATCACTTTGACGTTAGCGGTTCTCAATCTCGTTACAGCACCGCCTGCGCTGATTGAAAGCTTAGTTGCCCTCTCGATCGTTTATGTTGCCAGCGAAAATCTCTGGTGCAAGGAAGCAAAGCATCGCTGGTTCGTGACGTTTTGCTTTGGACTGGTGCATGGATTAGGCTTCGCTCGTATTCTTCAGGACATGAACCTGACAGGAAGCGATTTAGCAATATCGCTCATCAGCTTCAATCTGGGCGTAGAACTGGGGCAAATCGGAATTGTAACGCTGGCGTTCTTGATGCTGAAATGGCTGCGGCAATTTCAATGGCATCGAAGATTTCAGCGAATGATTTCGTGGATGATGATTGCGATCGGACTCATTTGGTTTCTAGAACGCGCCTTCTCACTTCAGATACCATGAGCACGTTCCTGCAACATCATAGCCGTCTAATTCTGTCCAGACTACTGATGCGGCGTTGCTGCATGGGGCGCTACGGTGTCCCCATCAGTCGAGTCTGCTTCAGTTTCACGCTTTGCCGCCCCCCAACCCCCCAATTCGTGAGGTGCCGCGCTTAAAGCGCGAGGGGGGACTTCCGAGCCGTTCAAAGTCCTCCACTGGTGGGGGATTGAGGGGGCTGAGGGGATTGCGAGGCATCACTAGGGAGTGGTGTGT
>Ga0224723_1001386_pt1 | contig 14652 bp, 20 predicted proteins | sample Balambano_FR2_Me_FD_161647 | JGI IMG/M metagenome (GOLD analysis project Ga0224723, IMG submission 161647) | Freshwater sediment microbial communities from Lake Towuti, South Sulawesi, Indonesia - Balambano_FR2_MetaG | ecosystem: Environmental > Aquatic > Freshwater > Lake > Sediment | place...
GGTGGCGGCGGAACGACGGGCGGCGTGGGCGGGACCGGCGGAGCCGGAATTGTTGTGATGACGGCTTGGTAGCCCACATGAACTACGTAACTAAACCTGCCACGAAAATGCCCGCCCGCCTTTGGCAAAAAGGCCAGTCGGGAAACCCGCTAGGACGCCCGAAGGGCTCCAAGAACAAGATCACGCTCATGAAGCTCCAGCTCGAAGGCGAGCTGCGGACGCAGATCAAGCGCGATATGCAAGACATCGTAGCCAAGGCCATCACTATGGCCAAGGAAGGCGATGCGCAAATGATTAAGTTGCTTGTGGACAAATGTATTTCGCCTGCACGAGCAGATGAATCAGAAGGCGAAGGTGTAAAAGGGGTCAATGTTTTTGTGGGGCGCATGCCCGATACGCCGGAGCCGCGAGGCAACGGAATCACAATCGACAATGGCTATGACAATAGCGTTCAAGTAGAGCAAGAGTAACTAGGTAAATGAAAAACACTTACAAGTGTCCGGAAGGCCAGAAGCCTGGTGGACAGGTCAAAAGCACTCCGGGAGCCAAGCTCTCGGGCGCTAAACTTCTTAAGACGGGCTCCAACCTGATGAAGGGGAACTCTGAAAATCGCGGCAAAGGGATGAAGTAACGTGCCGACTCGTAATCGCAGACAGTTTCCGGACGTGTTCGTGGAAATCTTCACGGGCGCAGCCACCACGGACGTTACTTCGATTGCCGCAGGCGGTCGCGCCACGGTTGCGTTGACGATTCCGGGCGTCGCTCTCGGTGACGTGTTTATCGGGGCATCTACGTCTATCGACGTGGGCAACTTGATTCTCTCCGGCAAGGTGACGGCGGCGGATACCGCGCAGATTGTCCTTGAGAACAACACTGCTGGCGCGATTGACCCGGCCAGCTGTACGTACATTGGCGTGTTCGGTCGTTTGAATCTCCCGCTGCTCGCAACCTGATTGACGGGCACAACCGATCTCAATTTTGCGCTACACCAAGCGCAGCTTGAGATATTCGACCACCAGGCTAGGTTTAAGGTTGTCGCGGCGGGCCGCCGCTTCGGCAAATCTTATCTAGCTGCGGTAACTCTTCTCATCGAGGGACTTAAGAACGAAGCCGCTAACGGCGCGGACTTGTCCCTCGAAGAAGTCTATTACATCGCGCCTACGTTCGAGCAAGGCAAGAAAATCCTGTGGCCTGTCCTTAAGGCTATGGGGAAATTCGCGAACGAAGGCGGGGTGATCGAATCGGCGTACGAGAACACAGCGGTTCTCACGCTGATTAACGGGCGGCGCGTGTCGATTAAAGGCGCGGACCGCCCGGACTCGTTGCGAGGCGTAGGCTTGTCCTACGTCGTGCTAGACGAGTACGCGTTCATGAAGCCGGACGTGTGGGAGCTGATCGTACAGCCAGCGCTGTCCCGCGCCCAGGGCGGGGCGTTGTTTATCGGCACGCCTGACGGCAAGAATCACTTCTATGACCTTTTCGTAAAAGGCCAGAAGAAGCCCAAAGGGTACGAAGATTGGCACTCGTTTCAGTTCGAGTCGCTAAAGAACCCGGTACTTGCCAAGGAAGAAATAGCCCGCGCCGTACAGCGCATGTCCGTCGGTCAAGCGCGACAGGAGTACGGGGCCAGCTTTAACTCGGGCGGCGGGCTGTTCCTTCGCGAGGAATGGTGGAAGTTCAAGGATGAGCCGAAGGAAGGCGATTACTACATCGCCGTAGACCCTGCCGGGTTCTCCAACGCGGGGTCTTTGAAGAAGGGCCAGCTCAAGATCAAAGACGAAACGGCTATCGCCGTCGTCAAGGTCAACACGGACGGTTGGTGGGTAGCTGACATCATCAGCGGCCAATGGGACGTTCGGGAAACTGCGCTGCGTATCGTGAAAGCGTACGCGGACTATCGCCCGATAAAATTGGGCATTGAGAAAGGCGCACTAGGCAACGCTATAGCCCCGTACCTAGAGGACGAAATGAAGCGGCTTAATCGCTACTTCATGGTGTACGACCTCACGCACGGCGGAAAGCAGAAGGAAGATCGCATTCGTTGGGCGCTACAAGGCCGGCTGGAAAAAGGCAGATTGCACTTGGCTAACGAGGAACTTGGGGACTTGTGGCAGCGCAAGCTGATCGAGCAAGCAAATGACTTCCCCTCCCCGCTTGCGCACGACGACTTGTTGGACGCGCTAGCTTACATTGACCAGCTGGCCTCCGTCGTTTACTACAGCGAAGGCGTCATTGACACCTATCAAACTTATGATCTCGTGGCCGGGTTCTAATCTACATGACTGACGTTCTCGCAGACATCGCACAAGATACTGGCGCAGCGCCTAGCGACGAGCTGGCCTCTTGGGTCATGTCCAAGGTAGAGCGTTGGCGCACGCATCGCGATTCCACGTACGAAGCGCAATGGAACAAGTATTATTCCATTTGGAAAGGCGAATGGACTGCGGAACTCGCCTCGCGTAAGTCGGAACGCTCGCGCCTCATTGCTCCAGCCACGCAGCAAGCAGTTGACCAGACTGTAGCGGAAATGGTCGAAGCGACCTTCGGTCGCGGCAACTGGTTCGATATTTCCGACGACGCTACGCCAGAAGAACAGCAAGCGGCTGATTCTGTGCGTACCGCACTTCTTGAGGACTTTGACAAAGAGCGGGTCCAGCAGAACATCATTCAGTCGTTTTTCAACGGCGCGATCTTTGGTACAGGAATTGCCAAGCGCGGAGCTAGCGACGCGGGCCGAGTGACGTGGGAAGCCGTGTCCCCGTTCAATTTCGTCATTGACACGGCCGCCACGACAATTGACGAGGCCCTGGGGTGCGCGCACGAGACTGTGCGCCCCACGCACGAGATTACCGACAAGCAGAAGTCCGGCGAGTATTACCCCGGAGCTGTAGGCACCGTAGCGGGCTTTGGTTCGATTAACGCGCTTCGCGGCGCTAACGAGGAATCACTAGAAGTCGCACCAGAAGATGGCGTGTACGTGACGGAGTATCACGGCAAAATACCCAGGCGCCTGTTGACTCCCCCTCTTGACTTGCCTGACACCGGCATCCTGGAAGAAGGCGCGGACACAGGAACTTCGGATGAGCCGGAAGATTACGTAGAGGCCGTCGTCACCATAGGCAACGGCGCTACGCTACTCAAGGCCGTAGAATCTATTGATCGCGGCTTCGTCGCGTATCAGCACTACACATGCCCGAATCGCTTCTGGGGCATCGGCTGCGCCGAGAAGGCGTCTAATTCGCAGGCAGGTCTTGATGCAGAGCTGCGCGCCCGCATCGACACGTTGGCGCTAATCACGTACCCGATGATGGGCGCAGACGCGACGCGCCTCCCCAAGAACCTTAATTTGGCGGTTGCGCCAGGTAAAGTGTTCATGACCAACGGCCGCCCATCGGAGATTATCGAGGCTATCAGGCTTGGCCAGCTCGACCCCGTGTCGTTTCAGCAGTCTGCCGATTTTGAGCGCATGGTCCAGTCCGCCACAGGCGCAAACGACCCGGCTACGCCGGTTAACGTGAATCGCCGCAACGAGACTAGCTCAGGAGTCTCGATGCAAACCGGCTCGTTTATCAAACGAGCCAAGCTGACGATGCACAACGTAGACACGGATTTCCTTGACCCGCTTGTACGTAAGTCAATTTCGCTTGGCCGGGAGTTGAATCCGGACAGGTACGCCATCGACCCGGACTTCGTGGTCAACAGTACCATGTCGATCATGGCTCGCGAATTCGAGCAAATGCAGATGACCAATCTGTTGGCCATCATTCCGCAGGAGTCTGCGGCGTTCCCTGTCGTTCTCAAGGGAATTGTAGAGAACTACAGCGGCCCGTCCAAGGATGAAATTCTTGCGGCCATAGACGCCATGAGTAAGCCGGACCCCAAGCAGCAAGCTATGCAAGAGCAAATGCAAATGCTCACTATGGCCGAAGCCCAAAAGAAGGTGGAAAAGCTCGCGGCGGAGATTCAGGAAATCGTATCTCGTGCCGGATTGAACGCGACCAAGGCTAAGACGGAAATCGTTAAGGCGCAGCACGAGGGCCAGCAGATAGACATTCAGGCCGCGCAGGTTGTCGTGTCCGCCAAGCAGGCCGACGTGGCCCGCAGGCAGGTAGAAGTCCACGCGCAGAAGGTGCAGCAGGACGCGCGGCGTGACGCCGCCAAGCCCAAGAAAGCGGCCGCGTGACTCCGGAACAGCAGGAGTATTTTGAAGAACTCCAGTTCATGTTTGCCAGCAAAGGCTGGAAACATTTCGTCGGAGACTTCGCTGACTTTCACAAAGCCCTAAAAGATTCCGCGCTCGATCTATCGAACGCCGAATCATTCTGGCGAGCCAAGGGACGCAATGATGCGTTCAACCAAGTGCTATCTTACGAACAGTTGATCCGGGACGGCTATAAAGCCATCCAGGAAAACGAAACAGATGTTTAGATTTTTTGATTTCGAGTGCGCGGCATGTGGCCACGTGTTCGAGGAAATGATTGATGATGATCGCCGCGAGCAGCCGTGCAATGAGTGCAACGGACCAGCAAAGCGGCAAGCAAGCGCACCCCGCCTCGATTGGCGGCGGATGGGGACCGATCCCGGCTTCCCGACCGCGTACGAACGATGGGGCAACGCGCAGACAGAGCGAAACAAACAGGCGAGCGAGCGGGCGGCTCTCTAATCCTGTCTCCATAAATCCGTCCGTTACTTAGAAGCCGTTTCCAAGCGGCCAAGGAAAGCAATTAATTATGTTGGAAAATCCGTCATCTACGGAGACTCCCGATATTGATTTGGAGTTGGCAGAAGTCACCGGCCAGTCTGAAAAGGCTGTAACCCAAGAGACTAACGACACGCCCAAGGTTCCCGACAAGTACGCCGGGAAAACCCTTGACGACGTGATCGCGATGCACCAGAACGCCGAGCGCAAAATTTCGCAGCAAGGTAACGACCTTGCCGAATTGAAGCGTGCAAGTGCAGTTCTGATCCAAAACAAAAAGGATAACGTCGAACAGGTAAAGGAGCGCAAGCCGGTCACGGTTGACGCGCTTCTGGATAACCCTGATAAGGTTCTAGCAGACACGCTCCAGGCCAGCCCCATCAAGCGGCAGGCAGACGAAGCGGTAGAGCGGGTCAATCAGCTCGAATCCAAACTGGCGTACGGAGACTTCGCGAGAAGCTACCCGGACTACAGGAAGGACATCAAGAATCCGGAATTCATTGAATGGATCAACCGCAACGGTACGCGCCTGGGTCTCGCCAACGCGGCGGACAAAGGGAACGCAACCGCCGCGTTGGCGCTATGGGACATGTGGGCCGAGTACAGTGAACTTGTCGGCGGAAACGCAGACAAGGGCAAGGCTCGCGGAGCGGACGCAACCAAGCGGGCCGCGACCGTGAAAGCCGCTCCGCAGGAGCAGCGAGCGAAGCCTACATATTCACGAGCCAAGCTCGATGCCTTGAGGTATCGAGCCATGGACGGTGATCCCGTGGCGCAAGCCAAACTCAATGATCCGGAATTCAATGCACGATTGATCGAAGCCTACGCGGAAAAGCGTGTGAAGTAGACCTTTAAGGGAAAACATAACTAAAGGTTTTCTTTTCAAAAGGATAGATAAATGCCCCTTGGTACAGGTCAAATTACGACTACCACGGCGGGCGCTGGCTTCGTACCAGACGTTTGGTTAACCCGTTAAGGGTACTCAGGCCAAACTAAAACTTCGCTATTTGCTGGAACCTCCTAAAGTCTACTAGACTTCTAATGTAAAACTTAGTAGAATGTTACAATGGACAATCAGCAGGTAACTCCCTTTGAATTGGGATGGCTAGTTGGAATAATTGACGGAGAGGGCTCTGTCGGGATCAGTAAACGAAACCGGCAAGGCGCAGCAAAGCTAGGCTTCACGCTTAAGCCCCATATCCAGATATCTAATTCCGACCTTGAGCTGATAGCTAAAGCTGCCGACATTCTAAAGCGTCTCGGTGTAGCGTTTCATGTGTCCAATCACACGGGCATTGGCAGACGACGAAATCATCAGACGATTGTGATCGCCGGACTTAAGCGAGTCAGCAAAGCTTTACCAATATTCGCGCCGCACCTTACTAACAGGAAAGCAATTGCGGCACGCTACGTCCAAGAGTTCATAAATTCTAGACTTAGCGATTGGCACGCTGCGCCATTCACCTTCCGCCAACTTGAGCTAGTCAACTTGTGCGCGGAAGCCAATCACGTAGGTACCGGCGAACACAAAGCGCGACTCAACCTCAGAGACTATACGCGAAGCTTGCGTAGCACTAAACTCTCGGTTCGGAGAGTGCCGCAAGAAGATAGAGTCCAAACCTCGGCTTAACGGCCAGGACGCAGCTACAAAAGAATTGCTGACGACGTAGCGGCCCGCTATAAGAAGAATACGGTTCTCGCGAACCTCGTCACGAATTGGGACCACAGTTCCAAGCCCGGCGACGTGGTTCACGTGCCGTCCCCGACGCGTTCCACCGCTACGAACATTTACGGTTCGCAGGGCGGTTCGCTGACGTTCACGGCTCCGACCGAGAACGAGTTCACGATCACGATCAATCAGCATTGGGTTACCCCGAAGCAGATTCCGGATATTGTCGAGAAGCAGGCGTTGCCGAGCTATCGCCGGTTCATTACGGATGACCTCGGGTACTCGCTTGCTGTTGCTGTTGACAGCTATCTGTGGACGACTGCCCGCTTCCTCGCGGGCGCGACTTCGGACGCAGGTGCGGTTATTGGCGGCGACGGCACCACACTGTGGTCCGCGTCCGGCAACGGTAACGGTACTGCGCTGTCGGATCAGGGTCTCCGCCGATTGATTCAGTCGTTGGACGACAACGATGTTCCGGGTAGCGAGCGATTTCTCGTGATCCCGCCCGTCGAGAAGAATCGTCTCCTGGGTAACGCGCGCTTTACGGAGCAGGCGTTCACCGGCGAGGCCGGTTCCTCAAACAGCATTCGCACGGGCATTGTCGGCGCGGTTTACGGTATCCCCGTTTACGTGTCGAGCAACAGCCCGAGCGTTGTGCAGGGCGCGAACACGTACAGGCTCGTGATGCTGGCGACGAAGGATTCCATGATCCTCGTGAACCAGATCAAGCCGCGCGTGCAGAGTCAGTACAAGCTTGAGTTCCTTTCGGACTGCTTGGTCGCTGACACGGCGTTCGGTGCGGGCGTTGTGCGTACGGAAAACACGGTCGCCCTCGACCGTGGCCGTATCGCATTTGTTCCGGCCTAATGCGGAACAAATCTAGCGAGCTGAAAAGCTCGCATCGTCCCGGCGTAAGGCTGAACTAGATTTAGGGTAGCTAAATCCGGCGCATCCCCTCGGGTGCGCCGTCTTAGACACCTTGAAGGAAAACACTTGTCAGTAGAACGTCGCTATCCGCTCATTAAGCACAGCCATGTGCAAACGGATATAACCGACCTCTTTCCTCTACTGGCGAGCGACGGAACTGCAAGCGCTCCGTCGTACTCGTTTCTAAGCGACAGCGATACAGGCGCTTTCCGAGTATCTGCAAATGTCTACGGCATGGCCGCAGGCGGAGAAAAGGTTGCAGAGTTCACTACCGGCGCACAACGGTTTTGTTTGTACGCCGGTCCAACGGCCGACCATGTGTACCTAGCGCTATTCGCCGACTCCGCCGCGCAAACCACGCGTTCCGCGTACATAGGATATCCAAGCTCAGGCACCAACGACCTCTACATTACTAATGAGCAAGGTAACGGAATTATTGCGCTAGTCCCGGCCGGTACAGGGTACACGCTTACCAACAAGCAATTCTTGAATTCAGCCAATTTCCAGTGTGACACGTACTATGGGTACAGCGACACCAGCAAGTACCTACAAATAAATAGCAGCACGTTCGCCTATGGCGGGTGGCTTTTAAACGGATCGAGAAACTCCTACTCAGGGATAACGATTAACGCGGGGACGATAAACCCGACGCTCATGTCCAATGGCGAGGCGGCCGGCGTGTTTAACCACGGCGACGGCAGCTGGTCTTTCTACAGAGCCTCCTCAACTCGCGTTATCTCCAATTACAGGTGGGGTTTCGACGACGGGACAGTATCAGAGCCAGCAATGTCGTTCTACAACGACACTAACACTGGCCTGTATCGCCGTGGTGCAGATGATCTAGGGATCGTAATCGGCGGTTCGCTAGCAATGTCCATTAACGGCGTGAGCACAACGGGCACTCAGACTGCTACGTTTTCGGCCACGAACAAGCCTGGGTCAGGCACAGCCGGCCCTATCTCCTGGCTACCCGTCGTGACCTCCGGCGGAACTACCGGCTACATCCCAATCTTCGGAGCATAACTACTTGGCTAATAGAGACGAAATTTACGGCGAGATTGCGAAAGAGATTCGAGTACGAATCCAAACGTGGAAAGCCGAAAAGAAAGCACTCCAAGCTGCCGCAGCCCGTATTGACGAGTTGAACGACATGATCGACGAGGCGCAGATTGAATTGGATGCGTTGAAGCTGCGTAAGCCCGAGTTGACGCAGGATCCGGTAGGCCCATGACGCTAACCAAAGAAGATATTCAGGTCACGCTCGCGTTTCTCGCGCGAGCTGATCTAAAAGGCGCAGAAGCGCCGTCACTGGTACATGTCGTGAACCAGTTGAAAGCGTACGCAGATTCCCTAGAGAAGGCCACCAGTGGCGCAGACGAAACTCCAGTTAGTTAACAAGGTTCTAGTAAACCTTCGCGAATCGGTTGTCGGCACGACCTCCGGTTCGTACGCGAGCCTTATATCCGAGTTCGTGAACCAGGCGAAGGAGAAGGTTGAGGACGCGTGGCCGTGGCGCACGCTCGCCGTGGACATCACGTTCACCACGATACTAGGCCAGCGATCCTACGATCTCTCGCAGGCGGGCACTACGCCAGTTATCACGACTAGCCCCACACAGCGATACCTGACCGAGCGCTCCACGCTCGTCTATGACGACGAGACGGGAGAACCGTCCGCGTTCCTGACTACAGTTTCTCCGGGGCCTCTAGTAGAGGCACAGTACGAGGCCATGCTTCGTGAGTCCTCGTACGAAGTGCTTGCAGTCCCTAACACTGCCCCTTCCGAGTTTGCGTACACGTTCGTGGGCACAGTACCGACTGTCGTGTTCCGCAATCCTCCGGATGGCGCGTACGGCGTCCGGTTCCGGTTCACTGTTCCGCAAGATGAGCTGACGAACGACGCGACCAATTTGCTAGTCCCGTACCGTCCAGTTGTCTCCTACGCCACGGCGCTTGCTATGGCCGAGCGCGGCGAGGAACTTGGACCGGGCGCCTTGAACTACGGCGCTATCGGCGACAGCGAGCTGACGCGGGCCATCACTAACGACCAGAACCGCACGATTCAAGTCCGGGCGGACTAGCCCGTGGCGCAGCAGCTTGCTCCGATAATCATCAGCCCCCCGGGCGCGCTTGGGATGAACCGGCAGAACGCCGGCAACACAACGGACATAGGCCCTGCCTGGGCCTTGGCGGCCGAGAACATGATTATCGACTCATCCGGACGCTTGGCGTCTCGCATGGGGTGGGTGGATCAGTCCTCGGTTGCAATCGGCGGAAACCCGCAACTTGCGGTTGTTCACGAGCTGACGAAAGCGGACGGCTCCGCCGTCATCGTCTCCGCCACGAACAACAAACTTTACACGGGCGGCGTAGGAGCAACGTTCACTGATCGCACCGGATCGCTGACGCCTACAGGAAACGATTGGCAGTTCGTTAATTTCGTAGACAAGGTGATTGGAGTCCAGGCCTCGCACGCCCCGATTGTCAGCGACGGCTCCAGCAACTTCGCCGCCCTGGGCGGCTCTCCGGCGCAACTAATCGCTATTTGTGCCGGATTTGGGCGGTTATGGGGCGTAGATCCGGACGGAGTAACCATCCGGTACACGCAGTTGCTTTCTGAAACGGGCTGGAGCGGAACTGGCTCCGGTTCGATCAACGTTCGCAACATCTTCACGAACGGCACGGATCGCCTTGTAGGTTTGGCCACGTTCTCCGCGACCCTAGTCGCGTTCGGCACGAAGCACATCATCGTGTTCACGGACGGAAGAGGATCGAGCATTGGCCTCGATCCGACTCAAATCTACGTCACGGACACTATTGAGAACACTGGTCTCGCAGCGCGCGACTCTATTCAGGCCATCGGCGAAGGCGACCTGTGGTTCCTCGCCAAAACTGGCGTGCAATCACTGGCTCGCGTCATTCGCGAGCGTAACAACCCTATGGTGTCCATTACGGACCCCATCAGGGATTACTTGCTGACGTACACGAACAACGAGTCGTCGGGCGAGACGAAGATCAGGAGCTTGTACAGCGCCCCGTTCGGATTCTACTTGCTCATACTGCCGGGGTTCGAGCGTACGTTTTGCATCGATACCCGGCAACTGCTCCAAGACGGGTCAGCACGCTCAACAGAGTGGACCAGCATTGGCCCTGAATGCGGCGTCGCTAGAAAGAACGGCGACGTACTGTTTGGATTCGACGGCAAAATAGGCAAATATTCGGCGTACCAGGATAACGGCGCGGCGTATCGCGCGGTGTATCTGTCCCCGCACATGGACTTTGGCGAGGACTTCAACACCGTCGAGAAAATCCTAAAGAGGATTTCCGCTGTCATATCAGTAGCGACTACGCAATCCGTAGTAATCAAATGGGGATTTGATTTCAACGGACCTACTTCGTCCGAAACTCTCACGTTCATTGGGTCTACCGGCGCCGAATACGGCATAGGCGAATACGGCATAGGCGAGTACGGAGGCGGCAGTGTGCTAGCCAAGAAGTACGTACCAGCTAGCGGTCGCGGCCAGTATCTACAGATAGGCATAGAGACGGATATTAACGGCGGAGCTGTTGCTATACAGACGGCCGGCATCTTCGCTAAAGCGGGAAGAATGACCTAAACCATGTCAAATTACACTCAAATCACTAACTTCACAGTCAAAGACGGACTCATTACAGGCAATCCGTCAAAGCTCGTGAAGGGAGTTGAACTAGATGGCGAATTCTCGCCTATATCCACGGCCATCGCCTCGAAAGAGGATTTGACCAACAAGAACGCGAACAGTGGGTACGCGGGGCTTGACAGCAACGCGCGTCTGGACGCGGCGAGAATGCCAGCCCACACGGGCGACGTTACCTCTACAGCTGGCACGGTTGCGTTGACTATTGCAAACGACGCAGTAACTAACGCCAAGTCGGCTGACATGGCGGAGAGCACGATTAAAGGCCGCGCTGTGGGCGCAGGTACTGGTGACCCGACGGACCTGACAGCTGCCCAAGTCATCACGCTCATCAACACGGCGGACGGTGCCGGCTCTCTGCACGACGCGGATTTGCTGGACGGCCAGGAAGGTTCCTTTTACACAAGCGCCAGCAACCTTTCGACCGGCATCATCCCAAGTGCCCGCGTCACGTCTATTGACGCGTCGGCGACCGTAAACGGAGTTACGGTCGGGTACAGGGACATTCCTCGCAGAACGTCCGGGTTCGCCAGGGGCGAAAGTCTTGCGACCAGCTCGGGCGTAACCCTCAACACGAGCGACATGGTCGCAGGCTACGCGCTGTCCGTTTACAACGATTCCGGTTCCTCGATCACGATCACGCAGGGGAGCGGCGTTACGCTGCGCCTTGGCGGCACAGCCACGACTGGCAGTCGCACCCTTGCGGCTCGCGGTCTCGCTACTATTTGGTGTAACTCGGGCACAGAAGCAATCATTTCAGGCTCCGGCGTTACCTGACGATGGGTATACAGCAACTAACTTTGGGTGGCGGAGCGCAGGCAACGGCTAACAACCTACAAAACGCCAGCCGAAATTCTCTTAGCCCCACAGATGCTTACGCAGGCGTTCGCCTACACAGTGACGGCACCGTGGATAGGACGCAAGCTACTTCGTTGAGCTGGGCACTAGACGACGGCCTGTGGCTCTTGAGCGGCGCGAACAGCCAGTTTGAAATGCGATTTACTTTGAATTCGGGTACTGCCCCGTCCGGGGGACTGTCGTCAGGTACCTGGTATGTCCTTTCTACTACGCGAGAAATGTACTTCGCCAACACGGACGACGCCGTTCAGTCGCTAGACTGCAACATAACTATCGACATCGGCTATGTAGGCACTTCTACTGCCCTGTCGTCCAAGACCATCACCCTCCACGCCGAAATTCAGTAAAGGAACCTCCATCATGTACGAATCATTCGCGGGCGCGCTTACGCTTCTCGTTATCTGCGCCGCAATCTACGGCTTCTACAAGTTCACTAAGAAGCGCAAGGACGCCGACGAGACTGAACAGGGTGTCGGCGGAGGTCCGGGTACTGGCTCTCGCTCGCAGCCTAAATGAAGGGCTAATGCTGGAGTCTATTTGAGTTGTCCCCGGTTGAATTTGTGATTCCGAAAGCTATTGTGCAAGAACGTCTAGCCGCAGCGGGCGCTGCGGTATCTCTTACAGCAGGAAGCCTCACTTGGCTCGCTACTATCAACGAAGTAGCGAAGCTCGTCCTTACAGTCGTCGGCATCGTGGCCGGCATTGCTTCGTACAGGTACTACACGTCAAAACGCAATCAAAGGTGATTGTTGACGGATTCCTGCCGATCTACAAAGAGTTCCGCGAGTACTGCGACACGCTGGAATACGGAGACGTAACCAGCCCAATTGACTCTGTTGTGTATCCGGGCATCAGCTTGGCGATCCCAGAACACATTAAGGACGAGATAATTGAGAGCCTACTGGACGTAGAGGATTGCGACATTACTGTGCGCGCCATGTTCCTAAGGCTGACGCTTTTGGGAATGATATATCCCCACCAAGCGCACACTGATTCAAGCATGGGCGACTGTTCGTTGATGCTGTACCTGAATCGTCAGGAGCACTGCCAAGGCGGAACAAGTCTCGTGACGCACGTCGAGACAGGTATGTACGCCAACCCTCGCACTAAAGGCGAGGAGGACATCTGGCGACGGGACACGAACAATCCGGACAAGTGGCAAGTGACGTACTTAGCGGAAATGCAGCCCAATCGCGCATTCATGTTTGACGCAAGGCTAATGCACAGAGCCGAGCCCATTGGCGGTTTCGGTTCGTCGGCCAAGGACGGTCGCCTCGTGCTTACGTGCTTTTACGACAGGACTTAACTATTTGAACATCCGCCCTGCCCTAGCTACTGATATTCCGGCTCTAGTAGAAATCGGGCACAAGTTCTTTGCGTTGAATCCGTTTCGGCACAAGACGAGCATTGACGAAGATTCCCTAGCCGCGTCCCTCGCCGGATTCATTAAGGACCACGTGGTTCTGATGGCGGAGATTGACGGCAAGGTAATAGGCACGGCCGGGGCCGTGATCGTCCCCCTCTATTGGAACGATAACTATTTTCAAGGCTTGGAGACGTTCTGGTGGCTCGATCCCGAGCACCGGGGCAACGGTAACGGAAAAGCCCTTCGGGCTGCGCTAGAGGCTTCTGCGAAAGAAGAAGGCGCGGACTTCTGGGTAATGATGGCTCTAGAGGATTCGGAGCCGGAGAAAGTTGGCGAAATGTACAAGAAAGCGGGCCTAGTGCCCATTGAGCACAGTTACATGAAGGCACTCTAGACATGGCAGTTGCAGCCTCAATCGGAGCCGCAGCCAGTATCGGCGGCTCGATGATCCAAAAGCGCAGCGCCAAGAAAGCTGCGGATAAGCAGGCCAAGGCCGCAGCCGCGTACGCGGAAGAGACCAAGTTCCGCCCGTTCAATATCAACACGCAGAACGGTAGCGTCGCTGTAGACGGCCAGAACGTCTATTCCAACATGAGTCCGTTCGCGAACGATCTTCGCGGAGCGTTCGGGGACCTCGCGGGCTTCTCCCTTAACCGCCTTGGGCGGGGATACGAAGGCCCCACGACTAACGGTTTCCGCGGCATCAACCAGGGCGTGTACGACCAGTACGAGGCGGCCAATCGAGGCCCCGACGACCAGGCGCTGTTCGCTAACCTGATGAGCGGTTACGGCAAGGGCGCCCAGGACTGGTACGATCAGGCGCGCTCCATGAACATCGACGAGCGGGCTACGGATCGTCTCGGCTTGCTTCGTCAGCAAGCCGCCGCTAACGAAAACAGATTCTTTAACGCGAACCTTGAGGACCAGTTCGCGAAAGGCATTCTCGCCTCTACGGCCGGTGCCTACCAGACGCAAGGCGCACTAGATTCGCTGAACCAAGCCGACATCAGTCGTCAGCTTGCCGCGTACGGCATGGCCGGAGACGACTTCAATCGGCTGTTGCAGGCGTCGCAAGGCTCTCTCGGCAACTACATGGGCATGGACCAGTTGCAATACAACCGAGCGAGCGACGCGTTCGGACGCGCGATGGGCATGTTCGGCATGGGCGAGGACAACGCGTTCCGTCAGCAGTCCTACGAAGAAAACGCCGGGTTGTCCGGACTCGCGGCCGCCATGGGCGGCATGGGGCAGCTGGATCAGCAACAGCAAGAGCTGATTCGCCTCGCGTTCGGAGGCGGTGCGGCGCAGTCCGGAGCCAACGCATCGGCTTACGAGCCTGGAGTTCAAGCAGCCAACACGGCTGCACAGGGCACGGCCGCGTTCGGCAACGCGCTAGGTGGCGCGTTCGGCCAGCTAGATGGCGCGTTCGGCCAGCTAGGGGACGCGTTCGGCAACTG